>LFCJ01001792.1_pt1 | contig 15268 bp, 14 predicted proteins | sample 643141 | NCBI WGS metagenome assembly LFCJ01 (sample SAMN03766243, study PRJNA286221) | soda lake metagenome | biome: soda lake; feature: Kulunda steppe; material: water; isolation source: sample B1-Br-g2 brine of Lake Bitter-1 | place: Russia: Kulunda steppe | collected 2010-07 | reverse complement strand
GAAAAACAGTTTCTTTTTAGGATAACGTGATAACCATTTCGACTGTTCCGTCACTGGTCGCTGATTCACCTGCTTTACCTATTATAGATCCTTGACATTCTACAGGGTTTTCACACTTCATCGCCTTTCCTGGCTCACTACTTGTTGTTAGAAGATCTCCTGGCTCTATATCACCGTTCTCTGTTGTAACCTCTACCGGTGCGGTACCTGCCAAAGCCAGTTCTACACCTTCTCTATCTTTAGCCATTACTATTGCGGGATCCGTGGATACTACTCCAGCTACACCTGTCTCCCTTTCTTCTTGAGATCTTTTCACAGTCAGGTTCTCATCGAGAACTACTACCTCTCCTTTCTCGAGATCATCTTCTTGATTGTCGCTTACCTCCATAATCTCTGCCAGGTCTGCACCTGCACCGATGAAGTCACCGTCAATCGACAGATCTCCCTCAATGTACGCAGAGTTATCCGTAGCAGGTAGAGGACCATCGTCCGGCGAATCCGAAACCAGAAGCTCATCAGTATGAGTTAATCCTGCTCTTGTAATATCATTACCATCCATATCCAAATCATCATCCGCATCACCCAGATCAGAGACCTCTACATCACTCTGATCGATATCTAAATCATCCCAATCACTACCAGTAATATCACCTGAAACATCTAAATCTCCTTGAGGAACCTCTACATCCCCAGAGGAATCTACAGTTAGGAAACTACCGTCCCTGAACCCTGATCTGCTTCCAGTATGCTCAGGAGATATATGATAATCTCCTCCTGAAGTTGTACCTGTCTGCCAGTCTCCATCCTCCGTTCCAAATCTCACAGACGCAGGATTAGTACTACTGGAAGGTTCATTAATTGTCAATGAAGGGTTTGAACTATGCTCTATAGATATATCTCCATCCACAACATCCAAGAAATCTATAGTGTCTCCATCACGGTTAACAAATCTGTCGTCAAACTCAGATCCTGACTCGAACCCGTCTTCTAACTCCAAAGTTCGACTTGAATCTAAGCTACCTCCTCCTTCAAGACCTGTTCCAGTGTCTACACTTGTGTGGTCAGCTAGTCGATCCCAAGGAACTGTTCCTGAGGTAAGCGTTCCGTCTAGGTCTATGTCACCGGAAACTTCTAGGTCGTATTCGTTACTTCCTCCTCCAAGCGAAACAGTGTGATCGGAGGTTGATACCGCGTCTTCTCCGATAGCTACAGATCCTCTTGAATCTGCAGTGGCTTCTCTTCCCAAGGCTACAGATCTTGTTCCTAGTGCTTCTGCTTCTCTGCCTATAGCTACTGCGCTGTGACTTGAAGCCTCGGTGCCTCTGTTACCAAGTGCTACAGCATAACGATCTGAAGCTTCCACACCGCCGCTGTGGCTCCCAATAGCTACAGAAGTAAATCCGCTTGCATCAGCATTGTCTCCGATCTGAATCCTGTGATTTCCGTCACCTTCAATTTCTACATTATCTTCGAACTCTAATCTACCTATCTCTTCAATGTCGTTTTCTCTCATTTCTAGGTCTCCAGTCATTGAGTCACCATCTCTCTGAACGAAATCATCATCGAACTCGTCTCCAGCATCTCTACAGTCAAAACTACCGTCATCATCAACATCAAAAACAACTTCTCCAGAATCACAAGAAGAATCAAAGAAACCGTTCAACTCATTAATATTCTCAATATCGCCGTTTGATAAGTCGAGGTCGGCTCCTACTTCAAAATCTCCTCTAATCCAGCCATCCCCGTCATTATTTTCTACAGTGAAGTAGTCTCCGTTACCATCAGGATTTCTGAACCTCCAGCCTTCGTTACCGTCGTCTTCATACGCGTAGATAGTAGCCTGATCCTCATACTGTGTATACATTATCCCTTCTTGCGGACTGAAGCCGCTACTAGAACCGCTACTAGATGTATAAATAGTGTTGCCTCCAACCCCCAAACTCCCACTCATAGTGTCTCCATCTCTGTTCACGTATCTATCGTCTACATCTCCTTCGTCCAGTTCATCTACGGAAACACTGTCCGAATCAATTTCCTGAGACCCAACTGCATCAGAAGAAATCTGGTCTGAATCAACAATACTTGTACCTGTTAAATCTTCTTCTACATCAAGAGTGCCTTCTATGTCAGAATCACCGAGAACCTCCATATCCTCTTCGGCCCTTAAGTCTCTATTAACAAACCTTGTTGTGCTCCCATGGAGCTCTATACTGCTTTCATCTCCCCACACAATCTGACCTGAAGAATCTGAATCAAACTCTATTAATCTATCAAGATTGATATCTCCTTCAAAATCTCCGTCTACTGCTTCTAAGGTACCGACTTCTCCAATATTATTTCCTCTCATATCTAAACTTCCGTTCATGGAGTCACCGCTTCTTTGAACGAAATCATCATCGAACTCATCACCTGCATCTCGACAATCAAAACCGCCATCATCATCCACATCAACGATGACTTCTCCTGCAGCACAAGAAGAGTCAAAGAACTCGGTAATATTGTTTTCTTGCATATTTATGTTACCCTCCATCTGTAAGCTATCAGTAATAAGTTCGTTATCTTCGTGTACCCTAACATCTCCAAGTATGTTCCAGCGTTCATCGTACTCGATGCTATAAACGTTTCCTGAGTCGCCGATAAAGTCTTCTTCAATTATAAAACCGTCTTGAGAGTCCTCAACGGTTCCACCAACAGATAGATTGCCTAGGTTGTAAATTCCATACTGTTCTTCTCCATCGGACATGTCAAAATTTGTATCAGCCGGATGTATCTGGCTTAGAGGATGTCTGGGCTCGTTTCCAGATACCGATATAACTAAAAACACCAGCAGTACTGTAAACACGATTATTTTTCTTGACATCTCTAAAATCTCCTAGTTATACAGTTTTTGTTTTACTAAACCGGAATATAAACCTTTACAGATATTGTCTTTACAGATTTAGCTGACAGCCGGTGAACTGCTCTACTTCGCCTAAGCTAGCAGGTCCTTCAAGTATTTCTCCATTGGAATATATTGAAGGGATTGTCTCGACACCTCTGTCCTGTGCTTCCTCTAATGTTTCTTCATCACTGACCTCTCTGTAGATGTTCTGAACAGTTTGTTGCCCTCCCAGAACCTCTATCTGAAGCATCGTGGCTTCATCCTGCATACTGCCGTATAGTAAAACTTCTTCCTGCATTAAACACTCTGAAAAGCTATCAACTTGTTCTAAAACGTTGTTGAGGTCTTCCATTCTGGTCATTGAAGGGGAAAATAGTTCACCATCTTTTGTAACATGATATGTTTCTAAGACACCATCGGGACCTGCAAGATCTACTTGGTAGAGACCGTTTTGAGAATCATAATTGATTAGCTCATAATTTTGTCCTGTTTGAGACTCTAGCAGAGAAATAACATCCTCAGATACTGTTTCACCTGACTTCTCATTGAGGTTTAGTCCAAAAAAGGCTGATGATAAGCCGAGACCAAAACCTACTATGAAAAAAACCGAAAGTTTAAGATAACTAGGATTTTTTAGCTCCATTACGTTTGTAATTGTGAACCCTTTCTTTTAACTTCGACCACAAATACCATATTTTCTCACTGACGACTTTAATATAGAACTAAGACACACTAATTTGTAGGAATGAAATATTTCTGGGCCATAACATCAGTTATAATTCTGACATGCTTAGGAGTAGCTGCAGAGGTTGATACAAGCACGGGCGCAGAGATCAGAGAAGAGTGCTCTGAAAACGAAGTAGCAGTTATATCGATGCCTGAACCTAATGCTAGTTACAGCCACCCTGGCCCCCCTGATAAGTTTAACTACAACCTTTGTGTAAGCGGTATTTCAGAATCTGAGATAACCAGTGATGAGTGTACCCGAAACCCTGGATTTTACATATCGAGTAAAGACGAAACCGCACATTTCTCATTTGAGGAAGGATACAACAAGAAAGTATGTACAGCAGAAATGACCACAGAGCTAAGGCCTGAATGCGGATTAGACAATGAAACTGCTTTATTCTCGGTTTCAAACGATCACAATGCTCATGTAGCCGAGCCCGGTTTCTATGACCAACAGGTTTGCGGCGCTTTAGAACAGCCAGAGAATGTATCTGTAACTATGGACGTATCGCTCTCCGAGTCAGACGAGGTTTACTTTGATGGTTCGGATATGGATGAGAGTATTGAAGCTCCTCCAGCGGAACTTCCTTATATGGCTGTGGAGTCTGATAGCTTCTTCTCAGGTATTGTATCAACGAGATTCCTCCAAGCTGAAAGGGTCGAAACTTCTGAAGGTAACAGGTTATCTATGGTAACAGAGACGGATTCAACCTCTTTTAAGATACCTTTTGCATCAGGAAGTCATCTGGATATAGAGGATAGAAGAGATAAGATTGTAGAGGGAGAGTTCCTAAACAGTCTCAACCCAAGTTTTACACATTTCATCCCAGAAATACCTACGGTGAGAGTTATTCTTCAGCCAGAAGTCAACACCTCCTCAGATCTTGATCTAGGTACAGGAAACCACATAATAGAGTCGGAACACGTTCAGGACGGAGAGGCCGAGCTAAATTTGGAGTGATGACAATATGAGTAAAGGACAAAGCATGAATATAGACTGGACCGTTGGCCTCGCACTGTTCTTAACAGCATTTATATCTGCTATAGTGATTTTTGTGAATACTCATGCTGCCACATCAGACATATCAGATCTTAGAAACAGTGCGTTAGATATACAAGACAGTTTAGAGGAAGAAGTATCTATAGAGGTGACCGAACTACCTATTTTAGTCACAGAAGGCTATGAAATCGAAGGTGTTCCTTTACACCAAGAATACTCGTTCCCTGACGGTGAAAGACCTGGGTCCGTTTTAATGAGTTCTCCAGTTCAACTAACTGATGAAAACGAGTTCGTTACAGTTATTGATACGCAGGATACTTACAGTATATTCTTTTTCGAAGAAGATTCTGGGACAGAACATAGCCTTGAAAACGACATCACAACAGATGAAACCAGGTATTCCAACTCATACTTAGATGTAGAGTTTGGAGGGAACGGACTGGTCAGCTTAGAGTCTTTTGAAAAAGAGTTCTTGTCAGACGGAGCAGACCTAGGGTATGAAGGCTATTCAGTTGAGGAGAACGACGTATTTGCGGTAGAACAGAATACAGACCTTAGAATATACAACAGCTCACAAGAAATGATTCTAAATGATGCAGAAAATGTCGTATTCAGCCTAGAAGAGTTTGGAACCCTTTACTGGCATGAAGAAAACGAGATAGATCTGAGAGAAGAACCCTCAGAAACGGTTATAGAAGGCGATACAAAAGGTATTTCACTGTCAGAAAACGGTCTAGGGATAACCTTTGTAGGAAGACTAGAAGATGCTTCCTTAGTCAAAAATGATGATAGCACTTTAGAACTAAGTTTCAGCTCAGATAAAGCACGAATAAGAACACACCAGACAGAAGAAAAAGGTATTGAACGTATAGGTCTTTACGAATCAGGAGATATTGGACTAGGAGCAGGACAGCGATACACGATACCTCACAGACTAGGTATCGAACAGCTCGATCAAGCTAACGAGACCGAGTTAGAGTCCAGACTAGATATTAATACAAACCTAGGTTATAACATAAGCTTTGGAGAGCCACTAACCGGTCTAAGCCGGGGAGAAGAACCCCTAAATGTCCCAGATGTGGTGCTATCAGAGAGAAGTTCTTTGAAGCTCGTAGAAAACGGGACTTTCCAAGAAGTTGATAGCAGGGTGTTTGTATGGCAGTAAGAAAAGGTTTTATAAACACTTTAGAGGCAGTTATCTCTTCCGCGCTTATTTTAGGCGTGGTGCTTACAACCTCAAACTTTGCAGCAGAAATGGATGCTGGCGCAAGCCTTGACCGATACTTTTCCACAAATCTAGACTCTTTAGACAAAAAAGGTGTGCTAAACCAAGATATTTCTAATATAGAGGAGGATATGGAGTCTTACATACCCGAGGATCTAGATTACTCTGTTGAATACACGGAAGTTGAACATGAAACATTTAATATTGATCTTGATGAAGGAAGTTTCGAACAGATTCTAGGAGAAGAGGGACATAGAAACCATATGAAAGTCTGGATCTACAGAAATGATGGCTTGACAATACGTTTCGACGAAGATACGATAATGGACGACCCTAATATAGAGGGCTACCACGAAATAAACCCTGACAATGAAGAAGGAGTTCTAGAGGTTGAGGGAGAAGGAGAGCTTGATCTACGTTTTGAGAAAGAGATGGAGGAAAGCTCTGAAACTTCAGACCAGAACGAGATAACAACAATAAACAGAATTATAACACATGAAGGATCCTTACGGAACATTAGGGTGTCTCTATGGAGTTAAAAAGAAAAGGCCAGGCATTTATTCTTTCAGCGATAATAATAACAACTATAATCCTTCTAGTAGCTGTTAACCTCAACTTTTCATCAGTCCACACAGAACAGCCGACCATACAGAACTACTTTGACCAACAGATCGAGCAAGCTCCTGTATTTTTTAATCAAGCGCTTGTTGAGAATAAGACCGGATCATCCGTGAAAAAGGATATGTATACGTACAACAGCTTTGTTGAAAGAGACGCTCAAGCCAGAGGAATAGATTATTCAGCTATTAACCTTTTTGTACTCCCAGAAAAGCAAAAATATGTTCTAATAAATTATGAAAGTACAGAAACAGAATTAACTATTATTGGTGAGGGTGAAGTCTTAGAAGAAGATGTTTTAGAGCCTTATCAATGGTTAAAAAATGACTTTAACTCTGATAAAAATGAATTCGAGCTACAGCTAACAGATAAGGGGATATCGAAAGAATTTACGGCTTTTACCCCTAGAATGTTCGTTCTAATAGATATGGAGTCCTCTCAAGAAAGATGGGTTAACTACTATGTGGCTTGACAAAAACCGTATACTAATTATTTAATAGACCCCAGACCAAAATTTAAATGAACTATATGTCTAAAGGCGCGTCTGAGTTAATTACATCCGCACTTTATGTAGGTATAACGATAACTGCTATATCTGCAGCCATTACTGTTGGTCTCCCCGCTCTTGAAAACCTTCAAGACTCAGCAGCGATATCTAATGCAGAGAGCTTCATGGAGGAGTTAGACAACAACATCGAGGAAGTTGTATCTGAGGGTGAGGGCTCAGTTAGAACAGTTGAAGCAAATATTGATAGAGGACAGCTCTTTTTCGAGGACGAAAGACAGGCACTGATCTATGAGCTTGAGACTGAAGCAGATGTTATATCGCCTCAGACCTCAATAAGAGACGGTAATATCATTCTTAGTTCTAACGCAGACGTTCAAGTTAATGAGGCTGAATTCGAAGGAACAGAATGCTATATGATGGAGAACGAGCATTTAAGAGTGTGTATAAAGGATATTCCTGAGGAAGATCCTGAGGAGTTAGACGTATCAGATCTCATAGTCCTCTACGAACTCAAAGAGGAAGATTCCAGATTAGATGGAGAAATATCTGTTGAACTAAACGAGAATCCGGACACAAGCACAGGGGAAATATATACCGATGCTGAGACCGGAGATTTCATTGGAACGGGAGAAGTTATTGCCAATATAGACAATACTGAAGACCCAGGATTTACCTATAACGTTTATTATAGACTTCCCACAGGTTCAGACTTCTTACAGATAGATGTTCAGAACTTCCGGTAGTGGTTCACTTTCTTAAGCTTTGTAACCTAGACCGGAACTATGTACTCCAAGGAGCTCCAACAACTTTTGGAAGATGAAAATATAGAAGTCGGTGACCGCATAAAACTGAACAGCAAGGAAGGAGTTCTGATGCCGAAACCGGATAAAAGCTCCTCAAAAACCCTTATTATTAAACTTGATAGCGGTTATAATCTAGGTCTTGAGCCTGAAGAGATAGAGCTCCTGGAGAAAAAACAGGATAAAGAGGTCGCAAAACCAGATATCGAGTATTCTGAAGAAAAACCTGACATACTTGTACTTCATACCGGAGGAACTATCGCTTCACGCGTAAGCTACAAAGAAGGCGGAGTAAAACCAGCCTTCGATCCTGAAGACCTAGTAGAGATGTATCCTGAGCTAACAGAGGTATGTAACCTACACTCTGAAGTAATAGCTCAGATGCTCTCAGAAGACATGGAGCCCGAACACTGGCAGAAGATAGCACAAAAAATAGACGAGGTAAAAGATGATTATGATGGTATAATAGTGGGTCATGGTACCGATACCTTAGGATATACTGGCGCAGCATTAACGCTGATGCTTCAGAATATAGATACTGGTGTAATGTTAGTGGGTTCTCAAAGGTCTTCAGACCGTCCGAGCAGCGATGCCTTTACGAACATGTATGCTGCAACGAAGTTTTTGACAGAAACAGAGTTTGAAGGAGTAGGTGTATGTATGCATAAAACATCTGAAGACAGTGAATGCACCATTTTGCCTGCTTCAAAAGCACGGAAAATGCATACCTCCAGAAGAGACGCTTTTAAGCCTGTTAATAAAGAACCATTAGGAATTATTAACTTAGAAACTGGAGAAATAAACGAAAACTTTCTTAATAGGAAAGGTGAGTACACTAATAGGTTTGGTATAGATTCAAATGTAGGTTATTTGAAAATAAGGCCAGGAATGAGTCTAAAAGACCTTGAATTTCTTTCAAAACAGAGTTACAATGGTGTTATTATAGAAGGTACCGGACTGGGACATATGCCTGTAAATAGTTTCGACGACCACACCGAACATCACGAAAAGATTCTTGAGAAAGTCTCGGAACTCACAGAAGACTGTTTAGTAGTTATGACTTCTCAGTGTCTGAACGGACGTGTTAATATGAACGTATACGATGCAGGTTTAAAGATTAAGGATGCTGGAGTAATTGAAGCAAAGGATATGCATCCTGAGCTTGCTTACGTGAAACTGATGTGGAGTCTGGGGAACTCCAAAAGCCTAGAACAGGCAGAACAGCTTTTCACAGAGAACATAGGGGGCGAAGTAACAGAAAGGTCCTTGTATCATGAGTAAACAGAAGTTAGACGAATTCGATAAGAAAGCCAAACAGTTCCTCGAATCAGGAAACAAACAGAGACTGAAAGATATTCTGAAAGAGTACGCTCTCTGTGAAGCCTACGATGAAGGAATCGAGCTCGACAACCCTATGAGAACACTGAGAATGGCCGGAATAGATGTTGATAATATAGATGATTTTACAGAGTACCGCGTCGCTAAAACACTTATTACTGAAGAAGTCAAACAGAAACAGAAGGGGATCAAAAAATTTCTGAAATATATGGAATAACAGGTATGCCTTTAAGCGGTAAAACCACCGCAGCCAACATCATGAAAGATAAAGGTTACACGGTTCTCGACATGGGCGACGTAGTAAGGATAGAGATGGAGAAAAGAGGTATTCCTGCCGAAGAAACCGGAGAATTTGTGAACTCTCTAAGAGATGAACACGGAATGGACGCAATAGCACAGCTCTCCGCCCCCTACCTAAATGAAATACTCGAAGAACAGGAAAAAGTCGTCATAACAGGTATGAGAGGATGGAGCGAGAAGAAAAGATTTGAACAGGAGACAGGAGAAGATCTAGAAATAATAGGAATCTGGGCGTCAAGAAAGATTCGTAGAGAGAGAAGAAACGAACGCCAAAGAGAAGAAGATCTTAAAGGCGATTCATTCCATGAAAGAGATCTTAGAGAACTCAAGAACGGTGTAGGAAAACTTTTCGCGTTCTCAGACCATCTGATAAAAAACGAAGACAACAGTATAGAACAGCTTAAAGAACAGATAGAACAAATACTGTAAATAGCAATTTTTCTACAGTCTTTTATTGTTTAACAATCTACCTTCTTAACGTGAACAATTTATGGCGGAAAACTATGACCAACTAGGCTTCAAGTGCGGTATAGAGATACACCAACAGCTGGCAACAGAGACAAAACTGTTCTGTAACTGTCCAATAGACCTTGTAGACGAGTCAGCTGATGCTAAAGTCGAGAGGAGACTTAGAGCAGTTAAAGGCGAGAGCGGGGAAAGAGATCTGGCCGCCAAAAAGGAACAACAGAAATCACGGAAATACATCTACAAATACTATAAACGGAACAACTGTTTAGTAGAACTGGATGAGGAGCCTCCACACTCTTTGGATAGGGAAGCACTGGAAACAGCATTAACATTCACCAGAATGGTAAATGCAGACATACCTAGAGAGATCCAAGTAATGCGTAAAATGGTTGTCGATGGTTCAAACACTTCAGGGTTCCAAAGAACAGCAATGATAGGTTTAAACGGGGAGCTGGAGACAGAAAATGGAAAAGTAGGTATAGAAGATATAGAGCTTGAAGAAGAGTCTGCCGGTATACACAAAAGAGATTCAGAAAAAGCAGTATACGATCTGAACCGTTTAGGAATACCTTTAATCGAGGTAGGTACTGATGCATCAATTAAAAATCCTGATCATGCTCAAGAAGTAGCTGAAAAGATAGGTATGCTTTTGAGAAGTACCGGTAAGGCAAGAAGAGGTCTTGGAACAATTAGACAGGATGTAAACGTTTCTATTGAAAAAGGTGCAAGAGTCGAAATCAAGGGTTTCCAGGACGTCAAAAATATAGACAGACTTATTGAGCTAGAGGTTGAGAGACAGAAAAACCTTGTTGAACTAGGTGAAGAACTAGAAGAGAAAGAAGTTTTAGGAGACAACGTGACACATATCTTTGAAGAAACAGATAACCAGATTGTCTCAACAGTACTGGAAAACAATGGCGCAGTATACGCCCTTAAAATACCTGGAATGACAGGGAAAATGAAACAGGAAATCTCGGGTGAACGTTACGTAGCCAAAGAACTTGTAGACTATGCTAGAAGCCAAGGTCCAAGAGGGATTATACATACAGACGAAGATATAACCAGATACGGTCTTGAAAACGAGTTTGAAGAGCTTGAAGAAGTATTTAACAAGACAGAGGACGACGTAATTGCTATTATAGCTGCCGAGGAGGAAAAAGCTAAGAAAGCTGCCGAAGAGGTTAAAAACAGAGCAGAAATGCTGCTTAGGGGCGAAGTACCTGAAGAGACCCGTAACGCCGAACAAGACTTTACCACTAGTTATTCACGCCCTCTACCCGGCGCGGCTAGAATGTATCCTGAAACAGATGTACCTCCTATAGAGGTTACAGATGATGAGATATCTTACATAGACTCCAATCTTCCGGACACTCTTGAAGAAAGAGAGGAGAAGTATAGTGAAGATATAGGCGAGCAGCTCGCATCACAGATAGTCTACTCGGAAAAACTATCCTTGTTCGAAGATTTCAACAGCGTTGCTGACTCTCGTGTTGTGGCGAACACATTAGCTAATACCGTTCCTAAGCTTGAATCCGAAGGTTTAGAAACCGATAAACTGGAAGAAGAGCATTTCAAAGAGCTATTCACAGCCTACAGCTCCGAACATATAAGTAAAGGTGATATAGAGGAGCTGCTTAAGGCCATGTCTCAGCAACCAAGAGAAGATCCTCAGCAATTAATAGAAGAACTAGTTGATTCTAAAAGCTCAGATGAGGAGATTAGAGAAACCGTCTTGGAAGTACTGGAGAATAATGAGGACATGGTTCAGGAACAAGGCAGAAGAGCTCAAGGAGCGCTTATGGGAGATGTGATGAGACAGATAGATGCTGACGGCGATAAAGTATCAGAGATTCTCGGCGAGGAACTGGAAAAACAGCTGAATTAGAACTTATTTGTCCGGAGTTCCCAGTCCGTATTCAAATGGTTTTTATATTTTTACTTACGTCATTAAAAATAGGTGAACTATAATGGTAGGATTAGGTGGACAACCCGTCTTCATAATGTCGGAAGACGCTGAAAGGACAACAGGTAAAGACGCTCAAGAAAACAACATTGCAGCATGTAAAACTGTAGCAAAAGCCGTAAGAACAACATTAGGTCCGAAAGGAATGGATAAAATGATGGTGGACTCAGTAGGCGACTTAGTAGTAACGAATGACGGCGTGACAATACTAGAAGAGATGGATCTCGATCATCCTGCCGCAAAAATGATGGTAGAAGTCGCACAAACACAAGAGGAAGAAGTTGGCGATGGAACAACAACCGCAGTAGTACTAGCAGGAGAACTACTGAAACAAAGCGAAGAACTGCTCGACCAAGAAATCCATCCAACCGTAATAACAAAAGGCTACAGACTTGCAAGAGAGAAGTCCACAGACGTACTAGACGAAATAGCGGAAGAAGTGGCTCTGAAAGACACAGAAACCCTTCAAAAGGTTGCAATGACCGCTATGACCGGTAAAAGCGCAGAGACAAGTCGAGAATATTTAGGAGAAATTGCAGTAGACGCTGTCGAAGGTGTAGCAGAAGAGAAAGAAGACCTATTCGCAATTGACAGAGACATGATAAAACTGGAAAAAAGTCAAGGCGGAACAGTAGACGACACAGAACTCATCAAAGGCGTAATACTCGACAAAGAAAAAGTCCACGGAGGAATGCCTGAATCCATTGAAGACGCCAAAATAGCGCTTATCGACTCACCAATCGAAGTAAGAGAGACGGAGACAGATGCAGAAATAAACATTTCAGACCCTGCGCAGATGAAAAGCTTCGTAGAACAAGAAGAACAACAGCTCAAAGAAATGGTTGCCTCTATCGAAGACTCAGGTGCAAACGTAGTACTCTGTAAGAAAGGAATCGACGACATCGCACAGCACTACCTAGCGAAGAAAGGAATCTTCGCAGTAAGAAGAGTCTCCTCAGGAGACATGGACAAACTGGCAAAAGCAACAAACGCGAACATCATCACAGACGTAAACGAAATTGATGACGAAGACCTAGGAACAGCAGGAACAGTAACACAGAAAAACATCGGCGGAGACGCAATGACATTCGTACAGGACTGCCCTGAAGCCAAATCCGTATCAATCCTAATTAGAGGAGGAACAGAACACGTAGTTGACGAAATTGAAAGAGCAATGGAGGATGCAATCGGAGGAGTATCCGCAGCACTCCGAAACGGACGAGTAGTAGGAGGAGGCGGAGCAACAGAAGTAGAACTCGCTAAAGAACTAAGAGATTATGCAGACAGCGTAGGAGGAAGAGAACAGTTAGCTATCAATGCATTCGCAGACGCATTAGAAGTTCTTCCAAGAACACTGTCTGAAAACGCAGGTTTCGACCCAATTGACACGCTTGTCGATCTTAGAAACAGACACGACGACGGCGAAGTATGGGCAGGAATCGATGTAAAAACCGGTAAATCTCAAGAACTGTTTAAAGAAGGGGTTGTAGAACCTAAACAGACAAAGACCCAAGCAGTAACTTCTGCATCAGAAGCAGCAGAGATGATTCTCAGAATCGACGATGTGATAAGCGCATCAGGTTTCTCAGGCGGAGATGATGAAGCCGGAGGAGCACCTCCTGGAGGCGGAATGCCTGGAGGAGGTATGGGCGGAATGGGAGGTATGATGTAAAACCTCTCTTTCCCAGTACTTTCCCTAATATTTTTTACCAACAAACTATCTTCTATGAAAGGTTACGAAAAAGTAGGAAAGAACTTCTTCAGCAGAAGAGCTACAGAGGTAGCGGAAGATCTTTTAGGAGCGGTAATTGAAAACACTGAAGACGGTACCTCCGGAGTCATTGTAGAAACCGAAGCTTATCTTGGAGAAAAAGATCCTTCATGTCACTTAGCTAGAAACAGAGAGGAAAGAAACAAAGTTTTCTACCAGGGTCCAGGAACCGTATACGTATTCAAGATCTACAACCACCACAACTTGAACTTCATAACTGAAAAAAGAGGTTATCCTGAAGGCGTACTTATCCGAGCAATAAAACCTTTGAACAACATCGGTCTAATGAGGAAACGCAGAAAAGCTGATCAGAAAAAAGAAATAGGTTCAGGTCCTGGAAAACTTACCGAAGCACTTAACATAACTAAAGAACATCATAACAATCAGAATTTATCTGAAAGTTCTATTTCAATCTACAAAAACAATTCAAAAAGTATTGAATCCGTTAAAACACGTCGTATAGGAATTTCTGAAGCGGAAGACTGGCCTCTCCGTTTCCATGTAGAGAAAAGCCCTTATATTTCCCGGAAAAGTATGAAATCCGGATGCTCTTTTAATCCGGATAAGTTCTACCAGGAGCTTTAACCTTTCCGAGGTTATAAATACCAGCGGAGGGAAACTCTGTTGTGTATTAGAGGAGGTTCTCCTAAAACATGACAAAGGACGAGGTAAATCTTGGTGACGCCGACGAGGACTATGAAGTAGTCCCTGTTGGACCAATAAGAAAGCTGGAAAGAAGATTAGACGATGTAGAAAGACAGGCACAACAAGGTGGTGTAAGCGGAAGCGACGACCTAGTTAGAGATGTATTAGACATTATGAAGTCTAACCAGAAGATTGTCAACGAGATGACACAGTCAAGCCACGAACTCAGAAACTCTGTAGAAGATCTCACCCATAAGATGGACGAAGTTGTAGACAACATGAACGCCTTCATGGATATACTCAATGAAGCATCAGAAGCCGACCTAGAAGGAGAAGTAATAGGCGATGTACACTCAAGGGTAGCTGATGCCGTTGGAGACCGTATGCAAGATGTAGCCTCAGAGATAACAGAATCAAACAAAGAAGTGGTTGAGAACCTTCAAGAACTTAATAAAAGCGTTAAAAGATCCTACACCTCACAGAGAAAAGGAGAAATTCTCAATAAAAGTCAAGAACAAAGACCTAGACAGAGCAGTCAGAACCAGTCTCAAGAAAGAAGTAGGAACCTTAAAAAGACTAGACAGACAGGAAATACAGATCAAAGAGGCGGACAACGTCAAGAAAACGCTCGAAGACAGTCTTCAAACGACAGCAGTCAGGAAGACAGCTTTGAAAACTCAGAGCGGATGAGAAGGCTTCGAAAGAGGTTTGAAAACAATACAAATGAATAGAAAGGGTATAACACCTGTAATAGCGACTGTTTTATTGATAACTATAAGCATAGGAGCTACTGCATCCGCCTACACATTCATCACAACTGTTCAAGAAGATGCTCAAAGCAGTTTTGAAGAGGAGATGCGTACCGCTGAACTAGAAGCACAGTCTAACCTAAACATAGAATACGCTTATGAAAACTCTAACGGAGACATGCTAATAACAGTAAGAAATACCGGTTCAATACCCTTAATATTCCAAAATGAAGACCAAAAAAATATACTGATGTTCATAGAGTTTGAGCCTGT
>LFCJ01001789.1_pt1 | contig 15281 bp, 17 predicted proteins | sample 643141 | NCBI WGS metagenome assembly LFCJ01 (sample SAMN03766243, study PRJNA286221) | soda lake metagenome | biome: soda lake; feature: Kulunda steppe; material: water; isolation source: sample B1-Br-g2 brine of Lake Bitter-1 | place: Russia: Kulunda steppe | collected 2010-07 | reverse complement strand
CGCTGTCGATCGGTTCGGACACAGTGAGCGGTAGGTATAGTATTAGAAGCGGGCGAGAGCCCCTGTAAAGCGGACACCTACCATCGTGGATACGCGTAGTCTCGAACGGGATAAAAACATTGTGATGACCCGTTGTCGCCGATCGGGTTGTGCCGAGGCCCGGCTACTCCCGAACGATATGCCCCTCGAGATAGTTCTGGATCTTATCGTTCGTCGACTGCGTCCGCTTGCAGAACGTGACGACCCGATCGCCTGCCTCTCGCCGGTCGTCCTCGATCTCGATCTGGAGCCCCTGGTCGCGGAGATGGTCGAGGAGGGCGTCGATCGTCTCTGAACTGGCCCGGGCGGTGTGGCGTTCGCCGACCCTGTTGCCCTCTTCGACGGTCTGGATGCTCTCTCGCATCGAGAGGAAGATTGCCTCACCCAGTTCGTGGGCCCGCTCCTGTGCCGCCGCGTCAGACTCGCCTCGTTCGACACTCTGGAACCCCTCCCGGATGAGTCGGCGGAACATGAACGATTTGCCGTAGTCGAACGGTAGCGAGAACGCGAACGCCAGATCGTCCTGGCTCGAGGACGACGTCGTGTACTTGAGCTGCTCGCTTCCGTCTGGCGTTTTCATCACGACGCCCTCGCGCCCCTCAGCGTCGAGGTCCCGGATGATTCGATCGACCTCCTCGGCTGCGTCGTCGACGTCGTAGCGACCGAAATAGCGCGTCTGTGGGATCTCGAAGCGGTCGTACCGATCCCGGCGCTCGTCGATCGGGAGTGGTTCGCCAGAGGTTCGATCGCGCCAGTCGAACACCCGCAACGCGATCGAATCGACAGCAGCGTAGTCGTGTGCAGTGTAGGGGTTCTCCGGACCGATCATCTCGCCACAGACCATCGCCTCGGGATACTCGTCGAACAGCGGATCGAGGTCGACCAGTCGATCTACGATCCGCGTCGTGAACGGACAGACCATCCCGCTACGCGAGAACGCGAGGACGTCTCCGTCGATGCGGGCAAACCGGGCGTTGTAGCCGTTTAGCTTCTCTTCGACGACGACTGTGTCGTCGAACTTGTTTGGGATGCCCGTCTCGAGGACGAGCGTTCGTGGGAGCTTCGGGAACCCCCGGACGACCTCGCCTGCGATCAGTGCGGTTCCCCGCTCGACCCCACGTCGATAATCCGGCACGTGCCGGTACTCGAACCCGTCGTAGCTGCGGTCCTTCATGTGCTCTTCGAGGGACTCGAAAGCCGACTCCCCGATCCCGAGCTGTTTGTGGTACTCGGTGTCGTCCATACGATCGACCTACACCGTCCTGACAGAAGAATCACACACCCGATCGCCCCCTCTGTTGTCCTGCTTCCCCCAACCGATCGGGCCGGACCCGGAAACGGAATTCTCATCGGCATCCAGCGAGTATATCTGTGCATGCAGATCGAGCTCCGCGTCTGTCAGCACTGTCTCGACGGCGACCACGGCAACGATCGCCGCACCGAGGTCATCAACGATATGGTCGCCTGTGCCGAGCGGATCAAAGAGTACAAGGAGGTCATCGATCTCGATGCGGTCCACATCCGGAAAGTACGGGAGGACGAGCCCGGCAAACCGGCCTCGCTCCCGGTCGTTGCGGCCTCGATTCAGGACAATCAGGTCGCTCTGAACGACCTCCAGCTGGTGACGAAAGGCCAGGACGGGAACATGCTCATGTACGTCGATCCACAGGACATCTTGACCGTCCTGGCTGGCAACGTCGACGAGATCAGCAAGGCCGTCCCCGGCGATATCACCGTCGACCTCTCGCCGACCGGTGCCGAAATGATCTCCGATGCCGATCTCGGCGCGAGAGGGCCACAGACCAGTCAAGAGAGCCAGTAGGCCGATCGCGATCGTGCCTGTGTACTGCTCAGGGCGGCCACTGGAGCGATCGCACGCTGATCGCGTCAGTGTCGACGACCCAGTTATTTCCCGATTCGGCTCGTACACTCGACTATGCAAAGCGAGGCGTTCAAACAGCGATTCGTCCTCGATACCTCGCTGTTCATCACCGAGGAGATTCGACGAGACGACGAGTCAGTCGAAGATGCCGTGCTTCGACTTCTCGAGTTGATCGCACAGGCGCGACTCAATCTCAGCATCTCCTGTTACGTCCCACCGACGATTCACGACGAATTGACGACGATGCTCGCCGATCGGGACGTCAGCGAGGAGGTGTTCGCCAAACTCAACACGTGGGTCATCCGCAAACACCCCGATCGGTACGCGGTGTCGATTCCGGCGAACGTCGTCTACACGTTCGTCGACGAAATGAGCGATCGAGTCAATCGTGGCCTTCGTGTTTCCGAGGAGGCTGTCCGTCGAGCCGAACAGACGGGCGACGAGACGTTGATCGACCACGAGCACAAGACTGCGACCGACGCAGTGATCTCGGATCTCCGGGACAGGTATCGAACTGCGATGCGCACCGGCGTGCTCGACTCGCGCGAGGATTTCGATCTGCTGATTCTCGCGCGCGAACTCGAAGCGGGGGTCGTCACCGAAGATACTGGCATCATCGACTGGACCGAAGACTTCGGCCTGCGCTATCTTCGCGGCCGGGAGTTCCCCGACCTGCTAGAACAGTATCTCGAAGCCGTCGATTCCGATTCGAGGCGGACGATCGACTGAGTCACCGATTCAAGACGGACGATCGATCGAGACGCCAGTTCGGGACAGACGATCGACCGAGCCATCGGCTCGAACGGATGTACAGACCATCGAACAGATGCACAGACCGGAGGGTCGATTGCGCGTGATATCGTCCGCGAAAAGCGATCGATCCAGCGGAAAACCGGTGGTCGTTAAATTCGGCCGACGTTCTCGACGCCGACGCTCTCGACGCCTTCGACCTCTGTGAAGTTCTCTTCGACGGTCTCGGTTCCACCCGAGCCGTCGGGGACGATGACGGTTGGGTAGAGCGCGACGAGGCCGAACGCGATTTCGTCACGTTCGACGCCGTTGATCTTGGCACCCTCGGGGAGGGCACTCTCGAGGCGTTCCTGAAGCGCGTCCAGGTCGATCTCGGGGCTGTCCGGCATAACCTTGATTTTGGCAGCTACTTTTCCCATGATAACACCTTATGGTCCGGTGAATCCGCAGTCGGGGCACTCATAGAGGTTGCTCTGTTTGCGACACTTGGCACAGCGATAGATCTGCGCTCCACAGTCGGGACACTTGAACGCAGCGGCGTTCGTGCCCGCGATGTTGATCCCACAGGAGACGCAGGAACGCGTCTTTTGATCGTCCGTCGTACTCATACCCACCATTTCCCGCCCGCCGTTTTTAACCGTTGTCTTTCCTGCTCGCAGTCGGGCGGCAGGTGGCTCCGATCGAACAGGCTCCAGACGGTGTTTTCTCGTTCGGAAAACGCACTCCTGCTATTATTAGACGTACCCCCCTACAGTGAGTACGGCCCAGGCGATGATCCTGCCCGGCATCTGACTGGGCCGTGCCTCTGACTTCGGCCGGTGATCTGACAACCGCCAGTCCCATCGCTCAGTATCAGTATCGCTTCAGTCCGCTCCCGTTCCGATCGCGCAGATTGGGTCGCGGAGTTATGGAGCGCTCCACCGAGGACCTAATCGTGTGGATGGAACCGGCGAACGGCCTCCTGGACGGCTTCCTCGCGTCCGAGAAACGTCACCTGGTCGCCTTCTTCGAGGACCGTGTCGGCTTCTGGGACGTACGTCTCGCTATCGCGCGCGATGACCGCGACGATGACGCCGTCCGGGATATCGGCGTCTAGTTCGGCGATCGTCGAGCCGACCAGATCCGTAGCCGTGACGCTGATCTCCTGGGCGTCGTGGCCCTCACCGAGCTCGGTCATCCAGTGGGCGAGTGCGGGCCGTTCGATCTCGTTGTCCAGCGACCAGGCTGTCGCGCTCGCGACGTCGATCGCCCGCACGTCAAGCGTCTCGAAGGCATCGACGTTCTCGGGTTCGTTCACCCGTGCAACGACCGTTTTGACGTCGAACGTAGTCCGGGCGAGTTGGGAGACCAGCAGATTCGTATCGTCGTCGGCGGTCGTCGCGGCGACGATTCTGGCGCGTTCGACGCCCGCTTCACGGAGCGTCTCCGCACGCGCCCCATCCCCCTCGACGGCTGTGTAGCCCTCCCGCTGTAGTCGTTCGACAACGGATTCATCTTCGTCGATCACGATGACGTTTTCTCCCCGTTTCTCCAGTCGTGTGGCGAGCGCCCGGCCGACCCGGCCACCGCCGATAATAATGGCTGGCATTGGAACCACCTCGAAGTAGTCCGCGATCTGGCGGGCGAACCCGGCCTGGATCACGACCGTTATGAAAATCACCAGAAAGACCGTCCCGGCGAGCGTCTGGGCCGCCTCGAACTGGCCAGCAGCCTCGAGTTCGATCGCGAACAGCGTCGCGACCGACGCTGGAATGATCCCGCGCGGGCCGACAAAAGAGAGGAAGAGTCGCTCGTTGCGGCTGAACTGGCGATCGGTCGCCGACAGCGCGACGAGGATCGGCCGGATGAACAGGGTGACGGCGACGACGACCGCGACGCCACCGAGCCCAAGGCCGAGCAGCGAGTCAAAATCGATCAGCGCCGCAAGCGAAATGAACACAAATGCGAGGACGACGAGCGTGAGATCGCGGTTGAACGCGAGGATCTCTTCTCGGTGTGGCAGATCGAGGTTCCCGAGGACGATCCCGGTCGCCGCGGCCGCAGCGACGCCGGTCTCTGGGAACACCGACTCGGCAAGCCCGAAGGAGACGAGCGCGCCGGTGAGTGTCACCAGCCGCGCGATCTGTGGTGCGTCGCCCGCGGGTGCTCGTACTTTGACGAGCAGATACCAGACGACACTCGCGACGACGATACCGATTCCGACTCCGGCGGCCAGTCGCTGGAGGAACCCAGTCGGGATCAGCTCCGGCGAGTCCGCCGCGACGACGACCTCGAAGATGACGATCGCGAGGAGGGCTGCAGTGACGTCGTTGAAGATTCCCTCTGCTTCCAGGGCGGCTTCGACGTGATCGCGCACCGTGACGACGTCGAGAATCGGCGTGATCACCGTCGGACCGGTGGCGATCAGCAGGGCGGCGATCAGGAACGCGATGTCCCAATCAGTCCCCAAAAAGAACCGAACCGCGAGTGCCGTCCCGACGAACGCGATCGCCGCACCGATCGTCGTCAGTCGTACTACTGCTTGCGGGGCCCGCTCCAGTTTCTCCCGACGGAGGTGAAACGCTCCGTCGAAGATGATGATCGCCACGCTCAGTCCGACCACCGTCGAGAGCCCGTCGCCGAACGTGTCGATCGAGACGTACCCCAACCCCTCCGGTCCGACGACGACACCGATCGCGATGAGAAAGAGGACACTCGGAACACGGAGTCGTTTGGCGAGCACTTGGGCACCGATCCCGAGCGCGAGAATGCCGATAACGACAGGCAGGACCTCCACGGATGGTGAATAATTGTGCAGACGTATATAAAAACAACTCGCCTACCGAGTCAGGATCGATCGATGACAGCGATCTAGACCCGTTCCATCGGCGTCGAACACCGCAGACACAACGGGCCGGTTCCAGCCCAGTTGACGTCGGCTGACTCACAGTTCGGACACCGGTGAGTGTCGGTGTTGTACGCGGTCGTTCCGCGGGGGGCCGCCAGCTGCCCCTCGGTCACCGCTCGCTCGACGAGGCTGGCAAATCGCTGGCGCTTGTATCGCACACGGTGTGCGAGGAACTCGGCAGGGCGGCTCGGATCCGGTCCGTGAAGCGCGTCCCACGTGATTGCGATCTCGCCGTTGTTCTGGCCGCGAGCGAGCTGTTTGATCGGGAGGGCCGCGGCCCCGAACAGCGGTGACGTCGCGATCGTCTGTGGGGAATCGATCGACTCGTCGGTTTCGTAGCGCTCGATCGCCTCTTCGGCGGCCTCACCCGCACCGTCAAGTCCACCGACGACCCGGAAGTCGGCGACGAATTCGGCGAGGCAGGCGTTTTGTGCCGGTCCAACGAGAACGGTCTCGAAGTCACGGCTGGCTGCGATCCCCTCTACAGCACGCCGTCTGGCCCGATCGCTGACGCCAGCGACTCGGTACGTGGCGGCCGCGAGCAGCAACTGGGCGAGGCCCTGACCGACCCATCCGTACTCGTCGGGCTCGAACGGATCGAGTCCATCGCGGGGGTCTGCGAGGACGCGCCTGCCACCACGCGTGTACCGATTGCCAGCCGTCTCGTACTTGCGGGCAGCCACCGCGTCGATCGCCTCGTCGTAGTGGCCACCGTCCTGTGTATTCACGACTGAACTACGAGCACGCCCGAAGTAGGGGTGTCGGTGACGAGCGATCGGGACGACCGCACGAGCAGCCCGGGTGTGCCGGAACTGACAGCCAACAGTGGGTTCGAGGCCCCGAAGTCCCGAGTGGGCTCTCACTCACAGCCACAACAACCCGTCGTCCGTCGCGAGACAAGATTCATTGCCGGCGACCCCGACGAACGAGGTAATGCGCCTCGACGACTACATCGAGGAGTTGGAACCCGACGAGGAAGCCGAGCGCCGCCGCCTCGCAAAAGAGAAGTCCTACGCGATCACGGACCATCTCGAGGACTTCGAGCAGAACTTCGAGCAGTCGCTTTCGGGTGACACGCTCGTCGGCTCGACTGCGCCCTCGATCTTCGTCGGCCGATCGAACTACCCGGACATTCCCGTTGGCCTGCTCTCGCCGGTCGGCAACGAGGCGGCTGCCGAGGAGTACGTCACCGACGGGAACTGGTACCAGCAGGGGTACGAGATCGACGACGTACTCCAGCGTCGGACCGGCCTGTTGAATTCCAGCAAGCGCGCAAACGTCGACTCGCCGAGCATCGCGAGCCGACTCACGCCGTCGGTCCACGACACCTGGGACGGCTTCGTCGGCGTCCAGCGCGAGGTGGCGATCGCCGATCGGCCGGTCGATCTGGAAATCGGGCTCGACGACACGCCGGATCTCGGCCTCGATGCGGGCACGGACGTTGCGACCCCGCGTGGGCCGCGTGCGAACGCCCGAAACGCCGAGTTGCGGGAGAATCCACACGTTCCCCGACCAGTGAAAAAGACGCTCGAAGACGACGACTGGCAGGCCCAGGGGGCGATGACCTATCTCTACCGCCGCGGCTTCGACGTCTACGACATCAACTCGATCCTCTCGGCCGGCGCACTCGGCGAGACCACACAGCGACGACTCGTCCCGACGCGGTGGTCGATCACCGCTGTCGACGATACGATCGGTCAGTTCCTGCGCGGCGGGATCCGGACCGAGCCAAGCATCGATGAGGTGCAGGTCTGGGCCAGCGAATATATGGGAAACCGCTACTGGATCGTCCTCGCACCCGGCAGCTGGGAGTTCGAACTCGTCGAAATGAAAGCGCCGGGCAGTATCTGGAACCCGAACCCCGACGGCGATATCTGGCTCCAGAGTGCACACGAGGGGTACGAGGGCCGATCGAGCTACGTCGAAGAGACCGCGGGCGCGTACTACGCCGCCCGACTTGGGGTGCTCGAGTATCTGGAGTCGATCGGACGACAGGCGAAGTGTCTCGCCCTCCGGGAAGTGAGCGACGACTACTGGGCACCAGTCGGCGTCTGGCAAGTCAGAGAAAGCGTCCGCAACGCCTTCGACGGCCACTACGGTGAGGCCGAAACGTTCCACGACGCGGTCTCAGAGATTGCGACGCAGCTACCCGTGTCGTACGCGCGACTCCGCCGAAAATCCGAACTCGCAGCAGGTGTACAGTCGAATCTCAGCGCGTTTGTGAGGTCCGAGTAGACGCTGGAGAGACGTCTCGGGCCCACCATCCGATTTTGCGGCCCGGGATCTCTCGATCGTCCCGCGAGGACAACGCCTTTTACCGAACGGCCACTGAACGGATGTATGCTCCTCCCCGCACTCATCCCGGGCGAGTTCGTTACAGCAGCGGCGGTGCTCTTTTTGCTGTTCGGCGTCCCGGCGATCCTATTCGGACTCCTGATGCTCTACACCGGGTATGTTCGGTACGATGCCGAACAGTACCTCGAGGAACTCGAGGCGGAAGCGGCGGCCGATGCCAGCGGGGACGAAATCGAGGCTGAGAGCGGTGACACACACCAGACTGGACGCAACATCGAAGATGAGCCCCAAACTGGAAGCGAGAGTGGGACGGAACCCCGGATCGGAGATGACGACCATACCGAAAACGAGAGCTGAGCCAGCAGTGGCCCAAGCGTCTTTTGCGCGAATACGAAACCGAAGACGGCGGTCAGTCGACCGTCATCGTCCCATCTCCGTCCGAAGCCGTCGCTGCGGCCGTGGGATCTGCAGCCGACTGGGTACTCGACTGTGACCTCCCGTCGGTCAGTTCTGTCCTATTGAACACGTTGAGGCCAGCTTTGAACACCGCCAGGATGACCGGGCCGAGGAACAGTCCCATAATTCCGAGCAGGTAGATGCCGCCAATGACACCCACTAAAACGACTGCGGGATGGAGCCCCGAGCCCCGATCGACGAAGATAGCCCGCAGGTAGTTGTCCACGACCGATAGCACCGCGAGTCCGTACACCAGCAGCGCCACCGCGGCGATCGGTTCGTTCGTGATCGCGAGATAGCCAACTGCGGGGCCCCAGACCAGCCAGATCCCGATCGCCGGTAGGAACGAAACGACGATCATAATAACGGTCCAGAACGCGACATTTGGGACCCCCAATAGGTAGAGTCCGAGCCCACCGAGGACTCCTTCGACCACTGCGACGAGGACGTGGCTCTGAATCACGGCCCAGGTGACGACCTCGACTTCCTCGAACAACTCGTCACGAACGTCGTCATCCAGCGGGGCGATATCGGCAAGCCAGGCGACGAACGTCGGTCCATCGACGAGCAGGTAGTAGAGGACGAACACGAGCACCAACAGCCCAAGACTCATCCGGATGCTGGCGTTGACCAGTCCGATCACTTCGAGCAGGATGGCCTCGACTGCTCCAGCGATCGAGTTCTCGATTTCGGCGATGACTTGTTGTACTGCCATCGAAAACACCTCTTCTTCGACACCGAGTTCGAGGGCGGTTTCGCGAACGGACTCAATGATGAGCGTCTCGTCAGCGCTATCGACGAACGAGATGGTCGTTTGAAGGATACGAATCGACACGTAGAGGATCGGAATCACCGCAGCCACGATCGCGAACCCGGTCAGGACGAACGCCGACAGGCGTGGTCCGAGCCGCTCTTCGAGCCGATCGTGGACAGGGTAGAGGAGGAACGCGAGGAGGGCAGCGGCCATCACGTACTGCAACAGTGGGGCGATCATCAGCGTCGCGATCGCCCCCAGGACGACGAGTAGGAGGGCAAAAAACGCAGTCCGAATGTCCATATTTTGTGGTTGAACTACCAGTAAGTAAGTGTTGACATTTCGAGTTACTAACGGGATTGTGTGGAATGAATTGCTGTCTTATTGCCGCCGATCGCTGACTCGTTCTGGCGATCGACGGGACGTTATTACAGCGGTCCGTATGAGAACGACGACGGTCGCTTTGGAAGCGACGGGTTCGATCGGCCTCGCTCCGCAGTCAGTCTGTGACCTCGGTCTCGACGGAATCGAGTTTCTCGAAGGTCTCTTCGGTGAGATCGCCGGTCGTGTCGATGATGTCGTCCCACGCCTCGTTGTCAGGAGCCATCCCCAGCAGGCGGGCAATCTTCATGATCGAGACGTGGTAGACCCGCTGGCGGCCCGGCTCTTCTTCCAAGACGATCATATTACACGGAAAGAGGCCGCCGATCCGCATCGTCTCGTCGAGCGCCTGATTCGCGATGTTCGGGTTGCAGGCTCCGAGCACGTAGTAGGGGTCCCGATCGGCGTCGACTTTCTCGTTCAACAGCTCCGAGGGCGAGAACTCGACGGGGATGCCGAAGCCGACCTCGTCACAGACCTCGCGGACGTGTTCGATCGCCTCCTCGTGGTCCATCTCGAGGATCGCCTGTTTCTCGCCGAACTCGTCGGGATCGATCGCCGCTGGATCGATTGGGAGACTCATATCTGAGAGATGGTGGAGGAGTTACTAAAATACCACCATGGCCGGCCACACAGCCGTCGATCGAGAGGGCCGTTTCATATCGGCACCGGCAGCCACTCGAGGTACTGCAGGTACGGTATCGGATCGAACAGCGGCTCGTGGAGGACCAGCCAGTCCAGCAGGACGAGCCCTGCCCCGTGGGCGATCACCGACGGCAGAATCGAATTCGATTTGTAATCGACTGCGCCGAAGAGGATATCCGTCGGCCCCGACAGCAGGAACTCGATCGGCGGCTTCGAGGCGTGGTGGAACATGTAGACGAGGGGGCTGATGAGCACCGCTTTGAACCCGATCTCTTTGACCCCGACACAGAGCAGTCCCCGATAGTAGGTCTCTGCGGCGAGTGCGAGGGTAAAGAGTTTGACTGCATGAGGGAGGAACTCACCGGGTGCAGTCGAGGTCTCCCAGATCGGATAGAACGCACGGATCGTCGGCAGCGTCGACCCGATCAGATAAAACGGAAGGACGAACATCGAGAGCAAGACGGCGTTCCTGATCGCGACCCGGTTTACTTGCCAGCCGATTCGGTTACCATGTGAGAGCCCGAGTGCGAGTGGGCCGCCGATAAGCAAGATCGCGTCGACGAGCGCGCGCCGGCCGAGATCGCCGGGAACGAACTCCATCCACAGTATCGTCAGGATCGCACCGGTCAGTAGCGACTTCTGGAACCATGAGAGTCGATCGAACTGGCTACGAGCCCAGCCACCGCCCGTTCGGTCCGCGTCGGTCGCCACGAGTTGTTACTCGTCTGCAGTCGGGATCGGGCCGGTCCCAATGACCGTCCGAACGTGACGTTCGAACTCCTGGTAGCGCTGGAAGTACGTCTCGTCGACGTCCTCGAGGATGGCCGACAACTCCTGTGGCCCGTCGGGTGTCCGAATCACGCTCTCGCCTTCGAGGCGATCGACCTCGCTCTTTTCTTTCGGCCAGGTCAGTCGGGAGCTCACACGGGCGAGGGGTGCACCCTCGACGGGGGTGTGGTCTCCGAGTGACACGGCGGGTTCGGCCTCGTCGTCCTCGTCGCTCATGCCCGTTCGTTCTCGATCGCTGTGATTCAACCTTTCGTTCTCGGGGTCCGGTGTGGCTCGAATCCTCTCTCTTTAATTAACTGTGTCTGACATACCGTTTAGTGGTGTGAGCGCGAACACGCTCGCATGACTAGCCTGACGGAGGTGTACGACGGAACCAAACGGCAGGGGGCGAGCCTCCAGCGGCTGTACGCGGGGACGGCCCTCGTCTGCCTCGGCGCGGTGCTTGCGGTCGTTGCCGTGCTCGTAGCGACAACCGATCTCTTCGGGGGGTATCTCGCCGACCAGTTCGCAGCGGTCCGCGCTGCCGGGGTGCTCGCCGGGATCGGCGTTCCGACTGCACTCGTCGGCGTCTTCGTCGTGTTGCCTGCCGGTCGTCGGGTGCGTGCAGCTGCGGCGATCAGTTCGACCCTCTGTTTGCTCGGAGTCGTCCTCTTCTGGCACGCCTACCCACACCACTGGCGGGGGTACGGTGACGATCTGACGCTGCAGGTGTCTGCGATCTACCTGCTCGGGCTCTTTACGGCACTCTGTTGCCTGTTCATTGGTGTCGTCAATTTCAAGACTCGCAACGATCCCGGCGGGATGCTCGAGATGACCGTTACGCGCCGGAACCAGACGATCGTGGAAGTCGACGAGAACGAGACGGGAGGCGGTGGACTCGGCGGCATCGGCTTCCTCGGTGGCACGCCCGATGGCGATGTCGAGACACAGACGAACACGGCCGAGGACGATGGGACGACCCTCTCGTTCGACGAACAATCGAACTCTCCGGCGACGGGATCCTCGACGAGTCAGCGATCGAGTACCCCGCCGAAGGCCGGTGTGGCGACCAGCGATGGCGGCTCGTCTGCCAGCGACATTTCGTCACCGATCGACGACCAGGCGAGTGGCCACGATGCGGAGATCATGGACCCGCCGACGGCGGAGACACCGGCCGAGCCGACCGATCGGTACTGTGGGAACTGCAGCCAGTTCGAATACGTCCGATCGTCGTCGGGTATGGTGCCCTACTGTGGCTACCACGAAACGAAGATGGACGATATGGACGCGTGTGAGGACTGGACGCCGAACCGCCGGCAGTGACGCGGCTGCAAGGCTGACCCACTATCGCGTTCTGTTATATTCCGAGTGCTCCTCGCCCCAGTTCGAAGCCCCACTGGGGAACCTCGAAGATTACCAGTGCGACGATCAGAAGCTCACCGATCGTGACCAGGACGGTCACCAGCGTCGCTCGCGGACTACTGACGGGGACGCCGAAGGGGAATCCGTACTCTTTGTCCCAGAGCGGATAGAAGAGCGCGATCCCCCGTTTGCTGCCAGCCATATCGAGGATGTAGTGGGTCAACACGCCGATCCAGACATACTCGAGGTTGCCGAAAACGTACGGGAACGCGATGAAGAGGGCGAGCAACGGCAGATTGTGCAGGGTCTTTCGGTGTTTCCCGAACGCAGTGTCGATGTCGGGAACCATCGCTCCGAGCGTGACTGGGACCCCGATCGCGACGATCATCTCGAACGTCTGCAGATTCCCCGCTGGTTCGAGCAAATAGCCCAGTCCGAGACTCAGCAGGATAGCGTTGAGGACGTGGCCGTGTTTGTTCATCTATTCGTCTCTGACAGTCAGCACTGGAATAGCTTTCCGTCTTCCCCGTCGTGCTGGCGACTGCGTTTGCCCGGGTTGGCTCTCCCTGGGCCGGTCCGCTCATGCAGTCCCTGGGCCGGTCTGCTCATGCAGGCGATCGATCGCCGACTTCTTCCAGTAGATCCGCGAGCGCCTGCTCTACAGTCTTCGCTCGGACCGTGGCTCGATCGCCGTCAAAGACGTAGCGAGAGACGGTACTGCAAGACCTCTCAGAGCCCCAGGGACCGGCGTAAGCGACGGCAATGTAGACGGTCCCGACGGGATCTTCGTCGGTGCCGCCTGTCGGTCCCGCGATCCCAGTCGTCGCGACGCCCCAGGTGACGTCCGTGACGTCTCTGATCCCGCTGGCCATCTCGCGGGCGACGGATTCGGAGACGGCGCCATATTCGTCAAGTGCCTCGCGGCTGACACCGAGATGACGGCGTTTGGCGCCGTAGGAGTACGTCGTCAGCCCTGAATCGAAGTAGTCGCTCGCGCCCGGGACGGCGGTGATCGCCGCGCCGATCAGCCCGCCAGTACAAGACTCTGCCACAGCGAGCGTCTCGTCGCGCTCGGTGAGTACGTCGCCAACCTCGGCCGCAAGGTCGCGATCGATCTCGTCTATCATGTGCGAACGGACGGGCCGTCAGGTTGTAAGCGACGGGGTCGGCACTGCCAGACTGTATTGCGACGACGGCGGCCTCCGATGAACCGCTGCGGTCCAGCGCGGCGACACGATCGGTGCAGTTGGCGACGGTCTGTTACGTGCAGTTGGTGTCGGTCATGTTACGTGCAGCTGGTGACGGTTCTGTACCGTCTGGAACCTCGTCAGTGGCTGCTGGTCTGTCACCGGATGCCTATCTAACCCTTGCGAACGCATCTCAGAGAGGTGGTGGCCAATGACGAGCAACGTTCCACGAGACGAACCGGAGTACGAACCACTCAGAGAGAAAGTCCACGGAGCGGTACTCCGTCCCGGAGCAGACGGCTACGACGAGGCTCGATCGGTCTGGAACGGGATGATCGAACGGACCCCAGCTGTCGTCGTCCGCCCGACTGGTGCAGCCGACGTGATCACAGCCGTCGAGTTCGGTCGCGACCACGATCTTCCGATCGCCGTCAAGGGTGGTGGTCACAGCGTCGCCGGACACGCCGTCTGTGACGACGGCCTGGTGATCGATCTCGCTCCGATGTCGTCGGTGCGGGTCGATCCCGACGCCCGCCGTGTTCGTGTTGGACCCGGTGCGACGATGGCCGATCTCGACCACGAAACACAGGCGTTCGGCCTCGCTACACCCGGAGGCGTCATCTCGACGACTGGTGTTGCTGGACTCACGCTTGGGGGTGGTATCGGCTGGCTCAGCCGCAACTACGGCCTCGCGATCGACAATCTCCGATCGGTCGATATCGTCACCGCAGAGGGGGAGCTCGTCACTGCGAGCGAAAACGAAAATCCGGACCTTTTCTGGGCGATTCGCGGCGGAAGCGGCAACTTCGGGGTCGTCACGTCGTTCGAGTTCGACTGCCACGAGGTCGGCCCGGAGGTGCTGTTTGGACCGACGGTGTATGCATACGATGATGCGGCCGACGTCCTCGCCCGCTACCAGGAGTTTACCCGAACCGCACCACGGGAGTGCAGCGTCTGGGTGAACAGTGTGCCAGCCCCGCCGCTCCCGTTCCTTCACGAAGACGTTCACGGAACGCCGGTCCTCATACTGGTGTGCTTCTACGATGGTGACTTCGAGAGGGGGGAGACAGTCCTCGAACCGCTTCGTGAGTACGGCGATCCGATCGGCGACGCAGTCGAGCCGACTCCGTATACGGCGGCCCAGAGCATGTTGGACGAACTGTACGGGGCGGGTGCCCGGAACTACTGGAAGGCACACAACTTCACGGCGCTCACGCCGGAGACGATCGACACCATCACCGAGTACGCCGAACGGTTCCCAACAGCCCACTCTGAAATCCTCGTCCACCAGGTTGGCGGAGCGATCAACGACGTTGGATCGGATGCAACCGCATATCCGCATCGAGACGCGGAGTTCATTGTGACCGTTGCCGCCCGCTGGGAGGAGCCGACGGACGACGAAGAGTGCATCGCGTGGGTCCAGCAGTGCCACGACGCGCTCGCCGACACCGCAACCGGCGGAACGTACGTGAACTTCGAGGCCGATCGCCAAGGCCGTGAGCACAACGCGTACGGCGAAAACCACGATCGACTCGGGGAACTGAAAACCGAATACGATCCGGAGAACGTGTTCCAGTTGAATCAGAACGTTCCACCAGCGGACAGGACGGCGAAACAGTAGGCCGGCCGCAACGACCGAGACACCGTACGCCTGCTGCAACGACCGGAGACATCGTACGCCTGCTGCAACGACCGGAGACATCGTACGCCTGCTGCAGCTACCGAGACATTCCACGCCTGCCATGACGAAAGGACCCTGTTCGGTAATCACCACGGCTTCGTTCTCCGGAGGTTACCAGTTGGATCGTCAAGTCGGTTGCTAAGCGCTGTGATAAGTCGATCAATCAGGACGAGTCCAACGTGTGTTTCGACGCG
>LFCJ01001788.1_pt1 | contig 15281 bp, 15 predicted proteins | sample 643141 | NCBI WGS metagenome assembly LFCJ01 (sample SAMN03766243, study PRJNA286221) | soda lake metagenome | biome: soda lake; feature: Kulunda steppe; material: water; isolation source: sample B1-Br-g2 brine of Lake Bitter-1 | place: Russia: Kulunda steppe | collected 2010-07 | reverse complement strand
GCGTTGTGCGAATCCGGGAGTTCGATCGGCGGCGTCGTCCCGACGTTGCCGATAAACGGCCGCAGGCGACCGAGCGTGCCGGGCATCTCCGAGGGCTCGTACAGCAAAATGGGATGCTGGCGGGAGTGTTCGGGGATATCCATGATCGATTCGGCGTCTTCGGCGAGTTCGTGGGCCCCCTCCTGATCCATCGTGAGGCCAACGGTGTGGTCGTCGTCGAACGCGACGGTGTAGCCGTACTCGAACCCGAACGACGAAGCGTTTGCGCCACACTCCACACAGCGGATGGCGTCCTCACCGGTGCCCTCGACGATCGACTCGGGCCACGTCGTCCCACAGTCGGGACAGCGGTGGTCGACGAACGGATCGTCGCTGAAGGCTTCTTCGCGCTCGCGCATCGTCCCGGTGCTCGTCGCGAGACTCGTCACGTCGACGTCCCGGATCGTCAGCGCGACTGCGTCGCCGACCGTGGCGTTTTCGACCCGAATCGGTCGCGTCACCTCGTGGCCACCGCGGAACTCCGGCGTAATCATTGGCCCCCAGCAGGCCGGGGGTGTGTACGTCTTGATCGTCCCGCCGTCGGCGACGGTCCCCGCCCACTCCCGGTCAGGGCCGACGAGGCCGAGGGTGTACTGGTCGACGGAGAGCTCTTGCTGGACTTCTCGTTGTACCATACCGTCTCAGGATACGGTGTACATCATGATAAACGATGTAGTAGCACACGCGTCAGTCGCGTTCGGCCGAGTTCCCACTCGTTCGGGCCTCGTCGTCGATGGCAGCACCGAAGCGACACCAGGATCGGCCCGGCCACGCAGACGACTCCGGGTTTCACGATCGCTTCCATCGCCCGGGACGATCGTCGTGGGCCTGAAGATGGGCCACACTATTACACCCGAACGATGTCCTGCAGCGTAGTTCGCTCCCCAGTGAATCGCAGTCTGTGCGTTCTTATTGGTTATAACTCGTGGATCTGTGAAGCAGCGCGTTCATCTAAATCTCACTGAGTGTCTGCTATAGCTTTCGCAGACACTCATGAATCCTGATCTCAATGCCACTCGACGGCACATGCTAACACTCACTGGCGCTCTCGCTGGTGGACTCGCATTCACCGGAGCCACAACCGCATCCAACTCGGAGACAATAGTCACGGTATTCGTCCACCCGAGTGGGCGAGGGGCCGATGTGTCGGCTGCCGCACGCGCCAATAATGGACAGGTGATTTACGACTACGATAATTTCGACTTCATCGCTGTCCGGCTTCCCGAACAGGCCCGGGCCGGACTTGCGAACGATTCCCGCGTCGCGTTCGTGGAAGACGACGGTATCGCCTACGCGCATCACCACCGTCCCGGACACGGTCGTGGCAGAGACGACGACGACCACGATGACGGCGACGATGACGACGACCACGACGACGGCGACCACGATGACGACGACCACGACGACGGCGATGACGAAGACAGTGGGTCTGGGCCCGGAAATGGGAACGGAAACGGGAATGGCAACGGGAGGAACCGAGACGACGACGATGATGACGATGACGACGACGAACCCACGCTTCCATCGGTCGAAACGCTCGAACCCACGAACGTTGAGACAGACGGCGTAACTCTCAACGGCGAACTTACCGACCTCGGGAGCGAGGACACTACAGACGTCTGGTTCGAATCCCGTCGAGTCGGCGACGACCAGTTCGTCGTGTTCGGCGAACAGACGCTCGACACCCCCGATATGTTCTCCGGTGACGTGGGTGCGTCACCCAGTCGCGAATACGAGTACCGGGCCGTCGCGGAATCGAACGCGGGCAAAGCAACGGGAGATATCGTCACGTTCTCTACGCCTGACCCGGAACAACCCGACCAAGAGGCCTCGTGGGGGCACAACCGGGCGTTCGGAAACAGCGAGTCGGCAAAGGACGAGACGTACGCCGTGTCGACGGGCGACGGCGTCAACATCGGCATCCTCGACACGGGGATCCAGCACGACCACCCCGACCTCGAAGCGAACGTTGCGGGTGGGGTGAACTACAGCAGTGGCTCCAACTGGTCGGACGACGATTCGGGACACGGAACCCATGTCGCGGGCATCGCCGCCTCGGCTGACAACGGCATCGGAACCATCGGGGTCGCTCCCGACGCGAACATCTGGTCGGTAAAAGTTCTCTACGACGAGGAGGGAACGTGGAGCGACATTATCGCTGGCATCGACTGGTGTGTCTCGAACGATATCGAAATTATCTCGATGAGCCTCGGCGGCGGGTCGGAAGTGAGCAGCATGTCCGCGGCCATCGAAACGGCGCACGCCGAAGGCCACCTCGTCATCACGTCGGCGGGAAACAACGGCAACAACGAGGACGGGGGCTGCTCGGAGGACACCCTCAGCTACCCGGCATGGCACGAAGACACGGTCGCCGTCGCCGCGATGGACCCCGACGACACCATTGCAGCGTACAGCAGCGTCGGCCCTGACATCGACGTTCTGGCCCCCGGGTCGAGCATCAACGCTCCCGTCCCCGGGAGCGACTACGCCGAGAAGAACGGGACGTCCATGGCTGCGCCCAACGTGAGCGGCGTCGCCGCACTCGCATGGAGCGTTCTCGGTGCGGCCGGACCCGGTGCAGAGGCCCGTGACACCGTCGAAGCCGCGATCGGCGACGAAGCCGAAACGGTACTCGACACGTGCGAGGAAGGCGACGGGTTGGTCCGGGCCGATCGCGTCGTCCGGTTGCTCGCTGACTAATCTCGGCGTCAGCCGAGTTGCGCTCTCTGGCAGAGACAGCTCACATCGCCGTCTGTCCTCGCATCTGATACGGACAGTTGTAGTCAATTACCGCCGATCGCCGACCCGCCCTGGCGATCGGCGGTAACTAGTTACAACGATCCGTATGAGAGCCAACTCTCGATACCGACCGCCGTCGAAGCCGATCGGATGCAAAAAACCGAGTACGTCGGGCTGGTTCAGAAAGGGGGCCACTTAGAGACGGCCGATCGGGCACAGGTCGCGATCGAGGCCGTCATCGAAACGCTCGGCGAGAGCCTGACGGACGGCGAAGCCGAGGAGATGGCCACACAGCTGCCCGACGAACTGGCCGTGACCGTCGAGTACCCCGACCACGATTCCGCTGGCTACGATGCTGACCAGTTCACGGACCGCGTGCGCGAACAGCTCTGCGTCCGCGGGACAGATACCGAACCCGACGACGCTAAGCACTACACTGCCGCGTCCGCGGGACAGATACCGAACCCGACGACGCTAAGCGCGACGCTGATGCTGTCACCGACGCCCTTGCAGTCGCGCTCACGAAGGGGCAACTACAGGACCTGAAAGCGTAACTCGGCGACGATTCCCACCCCCTGCGAGAGTATCATGATTGATCGAGAGAACGGTTACTCTGCCGACGATCGGTGACTCTCAGCCGTGAGACCGGTCCATCCGAAACAGGTTCCTTCAAGTAGGCCTCGCTCTTCCGACCACGTAATGACAGACTCGACGGATGAAGACGGACCCGACTGTCACCACTGTGGTGGCGACGTTGCATCGACGGAAAACCAGCGTGTTATCAGCACTGTCGAAAACGGCAAAGCGCTCCACACCTACTTCTGTAGCGACGACTGTCTGGCGTCCTGGGAGTCCTGAGACGGATCGTTGTAACTAGTTACCGCCGATCGCCAAGGCGGGTCGGCGATCGGCGGTGATTGACTACAACTGTCCGTATGAGACGATCGCAAAACCGCAGTGTTCGACCGATAGCTGGACGGTCGGGCAGTTACTCGGACTGTGTCTTGGCGACGACACTTCCGATCCCGTCGACCGGCCGATCGGGCGTGAACTCCTCGATCTCCTCGGGGAGACCGAGTTGGTACTTCTCGCCGTTTTCTCGAACACTCGTCCGGCCACGGTGAACCGAGACGTCGCCGCTCAGGTGGAGCCGGACGGCCTCGAGTAGGGCGTCGGCTTCCAGTGGCTGGCCGCGGTGTTTCATCTCGTTGAGGTCGGTATCGTCGGGAACGTCGAACGCGCGCTGGGTGATGATCGGCCCCTGGTCCAGATCGGTCGTGACGTAGTGGGCGGTGACACCCGCGACGCGAACGCCTTCGTCTAAGGCCTGGCGGTAAGCTTCGGCACCGGGGAACGACGGCAACAGGGAGGGGTGGACGTTGATGATCCGATCCTCATAACGGAAGACGACGTTCGGACTCAGGATACGCATGTATCGGGCGAGGACGATGAGATCGGCATCGTACTCGGAGAGCACCTCGAGAAGTTGCTCTTCGTTTTGTTGGCCACCGTCGTCGCCGATATCGTGGAAGGGGACGTCGTAATGTTCGGCCAGGGGCTGTAGATCGTCGTGGTTCCCAATGACGACGCCGATATCTGCGCCGAGTTCGTCGTTCGTCCACGCCTCGAACAGCGCCTCGAGACAGTGACTCTCTTTGGTGACGAGGACGGCGATCTGCTGTTCTTCCCGATCGGCCGGGAACCGAACCTGGACGTCGAGACCGAGATCGTCGCCGAGATCGTCGAGGTCTGCACGGAGCGTCTCCTCGGTACAGACCATCTCCGCGGTGTCGACGGCGAGATACATCCGGAAGACGCCGTCGCGAACCGCCTGATCCAGATCTTCGATGTTGATTCCCCGCTCGAACAACAGGCTTGTTACGCGAGCGATCAGTCCGGTGTCGTCCTCGCCAATAACCGTAATTTCGGTCAGTTCAGTCGTCATCGTGGCACCTCAACCCGTCGGCGTGTCGGTTCATTAGTACGAAGTCAGTCTACGGGCGACTAAAAGTCCTGCTTTCTGTGCAGCCGATACGGGTCGGAATGCGGGAGGAACTGTTTATACAGTGTCATCAGTACCAGTTTTATCATAGAATGCGTCGACTACGTGGCGTGCGAACGACGCATATGACCAGTTCGTTCGACCACGAGATCGCGTTCGCCGGAGTCAGTTTGCAGGTATCGGAACCGTCGTCATCCCCGACGGACTCGACGCGACGCTACGGTTCTCGAACGCGATCGGTCCGACAGCACGCGATCGGCGGGACGGACGGACATTAGTCCGTATCACGCTCGTGGGGCACTGTGGCGGTGGCTCTCATACGGATTAGTGTTATCACTTACCGCCGATCAGCGAACCCGTCCCGGCCGATCAGCGGTACCGACGGACACGAATCCGTATCAGTTCGGCGTGCCGAGTGCCGTCACGTCGTAGGTGTCGATATCGGCCGGCGACTCGAGAAGGACGACCTCGAACGCCCACGTCGATCCCGGATCGAGGTCGCCGGTCGTTGACAGATACCGTCCGAGCTGGTCGCCGTCGTCGTAAGCACGGACGCGAACTTCGACGAACTGGAGCCGATCGCTGCCGGTGTTCGTCAGCGTGCCCTGGACGGTCGAGCGTCTGAAATCGTCTTCGAGGACGAACTCGTGGGTGTCGACCGACAGCGCCGAAAGTGGCGTGGCGTTTTCGGTGGGCTCCTGTTCGGCGACGGCCTCGGCGGCAGCCATCTCCTCGGCGGTTCGTGGCTCACCGTCGACGTCCTCGACGGAGCCGTCCTCGTAGCTCGGCGCGTCGTCGCCGAGGACGCCGTTGCAGCCGGCGAGTGCGCTCGCACCCGCCACACCGAGACCGGCGATGAATCGGCGGCGACTCGGCTCGACGGGACCGTCCTCTCCTGTCGTTCTCGTCGCCGATCGTTGTCCGGTCATAGCCGACCAATCGGGCCGGATCCCTTTCAGTTCGGGCCCTGCAGCGATCGCCCGCCGGAGCCGTCGAGTCGGGATGTGCAACGCGGGACCTTATGGCCGAGAGCGGCAAAGAGACGGGCATGAGATCGTCCGGTGGCGACGAGACAATGGGGTCGTACGGCGCCGACATCGGCAAACGGACGACGTCCTGGACTCGGTTTACGGAGTGGGTACTCGTCGAAGCGAACCGCCTGTTCATTGCGGCCGTACTCTCCATCGGAACGTTCCTTGCCGTACTCCTGTTACACTGGATCGGCGTCATCGCGTTCGTCGATGGCGATTCGATCACCCGCCTGGCTGGCGGCATGATCGCCGGCACGTTCTCGCTCGTCACGCTCGTCGTCTCGATCAACCAGCTCATCCTCTCCCAGGAGTTTGCCGCGGCCGGAGAGTCCGAAGACCAACTGGAGAACATCCTCTCGTTTCGCGAGGACGTCGCCGCAACGACTGGCGTTCCAGCGGTCCCTGCCTCGCCGACCCGGCTGCTCGAACTGCTCATCGCCGCGATTCGCGATCGGGTCGACGGCTTCGAGGCGGCGGTCGCGGCCTCCGACGACGAACTCGCCACGGATGTCAGCCGGTATGCAAACCGTGTCAGAGAGAGTGCAGATCGGATCGACGAGACGCTCGAACACACGAAGTTCGGCACGTTTCGGGCCGTCTCCGCGGCGATCGGCTACGACGACGCCTGGCAGCTGTACGTCGGCAGACACCTCCGTGGACAGTACGGCAGCCAGCTGTCGCCGGAGGCGGCGGACGCACTCGACGACCTGATCGAGGCACTCGAACAGTTCAGCGTCGCCCGCGAACACTTCAAAACGACGTACCTCCAGCGAGAACTCACCCGCTTTTCGCAGCTGACACTCTACTGTGGCGTCCCGGCGATCCTCTCGGCGATGCTCATTGGCTTTCTGTACGGTGATCTCGCCGGGCCGACGATCGGCGTCGACTATCTCCCGGTGGTCATTAGCGGGCTGCTTGCGATCGTCGTCTCCCCGCTCGCGCTGTTGACGGCGTACATTCTCCGCACTGCGACGGTGACGCGACGAACGGCGTCGGTCGGCCCGATGATCCCACAGAAAGATCCGGACGAAGGCCCCTTCGACGTCTCCTACGGCCAGGAGTCGGGATCGAAGCGGACGCCGTCTGGCTCGGATTGATCCGGACTGCCGTACAGGCTGGCTGCCGATCGGTCAAGACTGGTTCGCCGATCGGCACTGCTAACAAGTGCAACGTATATGTTGTAATGGAATTGGACTGTTTCCACCGGCGAGACATATGTATGTCGAGTGTGTAGAGTCGGTTAGCTGCTCAGATATCGAGGCACTGTTCGACGGCGAGTAGCCGGCACACATCGCCGACGAATCGGTTCTCGATGACGCCGAACGCTCGATCGACCACCAACTGCGACTCCCGACCAATGACAGACCAGCCCGACATCCCAAACCGCGACACACGAGAGACAGTCGGCCACTACGGCCGAAAGATGCTCGAACAGGGGCTCACGAAGGGCACCGGCGGTAACGTCAGTAGTCACACGGACGACGGACTCGTCGCAATCAGTCCCTCGGGGATGGCCTACGAGGATATCGATCCCGAAGACGTCCCAGTCATCGATCTCGACGGACACCGAGTTCACGGCGACGAGGAGCCGTCGGCCGAACACGCCATGCACACCATGGTGTACGACGCGAGAGACGACGTCGGTGGTATCGTCCACACCCATTCGCCGTACGCGAGCACTTTCGCGAGCCTCCGCGAACCGATCCTCGCCTCACACTACCTGATCGCCTTCGCCGGTGACAGGGTCCCTGTCGCAGCGTACACCACCTACGGAACGGAGGCGCTCGGACAGACAGCCGTCGATGCGCTTGGCGACGACTACGACGCGTGTCTTCTCGCGAACCACGGAGTACTCGCAGTCGGCTCCTCACTCGGTGGGGCACTCGAAACGGCCGAGATGGTCGAGTACTGTGCCCGAATCCACTATCAGGCCCGCGCGATCGGCGATCCGGTCATCCTGCCCGACGAGGAGGTCGCACACCTCCAGTCGAAGTTCGAGGGGTACGGACAGAATAGCTAATCCCCGAACGCGTCCGTCCCGTCTCGGCGTTCTCACCGGTTTGATCCTGTCACGCTCACTCGTCGACCGTTTCGGACAGGTCACGAACGACGCGCCAGTCCTCGGCGAACGGGTCCGTGACGGCCGTGTACGCCTGCACTGAGAGTTGTCGTGCCATCGGCGGAGCTCCGTGGTGATTCGCCAAGACGACTACCTATAACGAGTAATACTGTGTAAACAGTTAGCAACAGACATGGGACTCACCGAACCAATCTCGATCGAGGGCGACCGACGGGAACGGATTTACGAATTCGTCGAAGCCCACGGCGCGGTCGATCGAGGACAGGCACGGGAGGAGCTGTTTCCGGCGGATCCTCCCGGAGATCCCCAGCACTTACGGGCCTTCCAGCACAACGTCTCGATCCTCAAGCGTGACGGCTATCTCGAGGAGGACGACGGCACCCTGCGCATCACGATCGAGGCCGAGTCGGAACGCACGGAGCTCACGATCGAGGACGTAGACATCGCGATCAGACCGGCCAGACAGGAGGATATCTCGGGGATCGTCGGTGCGATGCGCCAGGTCGTCGAGGAGATGACCTACATCGAAGCCGAACGTGTCGTGGACGAACTCGACCACGAGGACGTCTTGCTCCGGCACAACGAACTCCAGTCGCGGATGTTCTTCCTCGCGATGGTCGACGGCGAGGTCGTCGGCTGGGCGCACCTGCACGTACCCAACATCGAGAAGCTCTCTCACACGGCCGAACTCACTGTCGGCATCCTAGAGGAGTACCGCGGGATGGGAATCGGGAGCGAACTTCCCGATCGGGCGCTCGAATGGGCTCGATCGGGCGATCACGAGAAAGTCTACCAGAGCGTCCCGTCGACGAACCAGGAGGCCATCGAGTTCTTCGAGGGCCGGGAGTGGGTCATCGAGGCAGTCCGCGAGGACCACTACAAGCTGGACGACGAGTACATCGACGAGGTGATGATGGCGATCGAGCTCTGAATTTCCCGATCGGCTCGACCCAGTATTCGTCGGGTCAGCTAGATACCGGAAACGGGACGCTTTTGGACGCTGCCGCCAAACGCTCGGCTATGGCTCAGACGTCTCAGACGTTCGGCGAGTGGCCAATAAAACGGCTGATGACCGAGGTCGTCGGTTCCGGTCATAAGTCCGCCGACGATATGACCCGCGAACAGGCACGGGAGGCACTGCACCGCATTTTTGCAGGCGAGCCCGACCACACCACTCTCGGTGCGTTCTGGCTGGCAAATCGCTGGAAGCGAAACACGCCCGAAGAGCTGGCGGCCTACACCGACGTGATGCGCGAGGAATCCGTCGTCACCGCTGAACCGGACTGTGATCCGATCGACTGTGGTGCAAACTACGACGGCAAACACAGTTCGGCCGTCCTCGGCGTCGGTGCCGGTCTCGTTGCCGCCGCTGCGGGGACACCCGTCGTCGTCCACTCCGGCGATCGCGTCCCGACCCAGAAGGCGACGGCCTACAAGCACGTTCTCGACGAACTCGGCGTTCGGACGGAACTCGCGCCCACGGAGAGTGCGGAGATGGTCGACGAGACCGGCTTTGGCTTCTACTACCAGCCAGAGTTCAACCCCGTCGTCGACGACCTGTACGATCGTCGCGACCAGATGGGGGTCCGGACGTTCGTTAACACGATCGAGACGGTTGGAAACCCTGCAAACGCCGACGTCCATCTGGGCTCGTTCTACCACCTCGCGTTCGCAAAGAAGATGGTCGACCTGATCGGCAACAGCGAGGAACTGACGTTTTCGCGGGCGATCTTCTTCCAGGGGATGGAAGGCTACGACGACATCCGTCCCGGCTACACGAAAGTAGCCGAGTGGGATGAGACCGGCGCCGACGGGGACGAGCAGTTCGACGATTACGAGATCGAGACCGGAAACTACGGCATGGAGATGGAAAGCGAGGATCTCGAGGTCGAGGACGTGACCGCTGACTCGGCGACGATCACCGAAGAGGTACTTGCCGGCGAACGCGACGACCAGTTCGCCGACGCGATCGCACTCAACGGTGCGTTCCGGATGTACGCCCGCCAGGACGTCGACAGTCTCGACGACGGACTCGAGGCGGCCCGGGACGTACTCGCCGACGGCAGCGCCAGCGCAGTACTCGAGGAACTCAGAGCGTACTGAGCGAACCCGGTAGCCTACGTGGCGGCGATCGGCGGCCCAACGGGCCATCGGCAGTTCCACGGGACGGCCATTCCCGTGTGGAGACGTCTCGATCGGGGATCGCGTGATTCGTCCGTCCGCAGGTAGGCCGAGACGATCGATTCCGAAGATGCACACGCCGACGTGGCGGTGACACTCGCCGACAGCGACGGTGTGGGCTTCCCGCGGACCCGCTGGCATTTTCCTCCCGCTGAATGACGAACTCGCTCGGCGATTTACAGATCGCGCAGTAGCCACAGCTATCGCAATCCGTCGCCGATCGCGACATTCACTCCTCGCGGACCAGGGCGACGCTTGCGAGCTGGTCGCCTGCGGTCACCGTCGCCTCTCTCGTGAGCGCATAGAGGAGTCCGTCCCGATCGGCAGTCACTGTCTGTAGCGTCTCGTAGGTCGTCGGATCGTAGACCGTGCCCAGCTCCGCCCCATCGGGGACGAACTGGCCGACGTCGAGCGATGGGCGTGGGCGAAAGAGCCCGGAGTCGGCCGCGGTTACCTGTCCGAGATGGTTCCGGGCGATCGTCTGTTCCCGATCGGGAACGTCGCCAGGGAGCATCCCGAGCGATCGGCACACGTCGAGCAGCCCCGTGACCCCGATCTCGACGGCGTCTTCGACGATCTGCTTGTTGTGGGCCAGCTCCGGCGTAATGGAGGGGATGCCCTCGCTGGCGGCGGCGACGCGGAGTTTTCCGTCGAACCCGCGGCGGTGCCACTCCTCGGAGGCATCCTCGTCGGCCTGCTCGGAGAGCAAGAGGTCGGTCCCAAACGCCGCCGCGAGGTCCCGCGAGCGCTCGTCACCCTCGCGGAAGACGACGTGGGGAAGCATATCCGGGCTGCCCGTGTGGAGGTCGACGATCGCGTCGGCCCGCTCGACGTACTCCCAGAGCCGGGCTGCCATCCGCTGGTGGAGGCTTCCCTCCGTCTCACCCGGCCAGACCCGGTTCATATTGGCGTTGACGCTGTCGAGTTGCTCCGGCGTCGTGTAGGACACTCGATCGAACGTCAGCGGGTTCACGACGGGAACGGCGACGATCGTTCCCGAGAGCGATCGCGGCGCGAGCCGATCGTGAAACCGGCGGAGGGTTTCGGTGCCGTTGATTTCGCGGCCGTGTTGGGCGGCCTGGACGTAGAGCGTCGGTCCGTCCTCGGTTCCACGGTAGGTGTGGACCGTGGTCGTGATCTCGACGCCGGACGGCAGTTTCGCAAGCACCACCGCCTCGGTAGTGTGCCTGTCGCCACTCATACCACGTAGTAGCATCTCCTCTGGTATGTAGTTGCGGCCGACGGCAGCCCTCGGGGATGTAGTTGCAGCCGACGGCAGCCCTCGGGGATGTAGTTGCGGCCAGCGACAGCCCTCGGAGGGGTGCGACCGCGACGCGACTGGCTCCGTCTGTCGAGTCATACCACTACCGTTTTGAGGCGGCCACCCGTTGCTCCGGTATGAGCAACGTAACTGCAACCCTGCACACGAGCGAGGGCGACATCGACGTCGAACTCTACGACGAGCGCGCACCACGAACCGTCGACAACTTCGTCGGGCTCGCGACCGGCGGCAAAAGCTGGGAAGATCCCGAGACGGGTGAGGAAATCGAGGGCGAACCGCTGTACGACGACGTCGCCTTCCACCGCGTCATCGACGGTTTCATGATTCAGGGCGGCGACCCAACCGAAACCGGCCGCGGCGGCCCCGGCTACCAGTTCGACGACGAGTTCCACGAGGAGCTTCGCCACGACGACGCGGGGGTCCTGTCGATGGCCAACTCCGGTCCCAACACCAACGGCTCGCAGTTTTTCATCACCCTTGACGCCCAGCCACACCTCGACGATCGCCACTCCGTCTTCGGTAAAGTCACTGACGGGATGGACGTCGTCGAAGCGATCGGAAGCGTCCCGACGGGTCGAAACGACGAACCACGAGAGGACGTCGTGCTCGAATCGGTCTCCGTCGACTACGAGTAACCCCGCGCCCGATCGAGTTCCCGTTCAGTTCCTGTTCCCATTCCGTTCTTGTTCCCGTTCCGTTCCCGATCGCGTTTCGACACTCGTTTCGAGTCGTCTCTCGACAAGATAGCTTCAAATCAGTGTGCTTCGTCCGGAAAGACACGAAAGACGTCTCAGTACCGACGAACAGCTTTGACCGCGGCTATAGCGGCTCCCGTCGGCGCCACTGTCGGCTGCCTGGACGGATCTGACGCGGCTGTCGACGACTCCGAAACGACCGATGGTGTCGACGACTCCGAAACGATCGGGAGCGTCGAGATCGATCACGGTGACAGGCCACAGGGGAACGTCGTTCTCGAGTCGAGTGCTGTCGACAGAGCGTGACAAATCGCACCTGGATTCGATTCGTGTTCACTCGCGACGGAGTGCGATCGCTGCCAACAGTGAGGCGATCGCTGCGACGATGCCGAATCCGGGAATAGCGTCGTCGGTCGCAGTGCCATCGTCTGCGGAATCATCAGTAGACTCCTCGGCGTCCGTCTGGTCAGTGTCGTCAGCCGTCTCATCGGCTCCAGCGCCGTTGTCCGTGGAATCATCCACGGACTCCTCGGTATCCGTCTGGTCAGGGTCGTCAGCCGCCTCGAACATCGAATCGACACTCACGACGCTAACGGGTTCCTCGTGTAGCTTCCACGTCGCGACGGAGCCGTCTTCTTCGTACGCATTCGAAGTCGTGATCGGCCCCGGCATCTCGATTTCGTAGGTCACATCTCCGAGCTCTGGATCCTGGGATGGATCGTCGATATCACCCATCAGGAGGCTGAGCTCATCGTCTTCGACGTCGATTTCCGTGTTCTCACCGTCCCCGGGAACGATCTGTGGGAACGACATCTCGACTGCATAGCCCTCCGCAGTTCGAGTGTCAGCCGTGTCACCGTAGCCGACGTACGCCGGATCGTCGGTTGCGAGAGCTGCGGCAAACCATTCAGCGACGGAATCGTACCCCTCCTCGGAAGTAACAGTATGGAGCTCGTAGTACAGTTCGTCCTCGAGGAAGAGCGTCATTTCACCAGACGCGGAGTCCTCGTCTTCGATCGTGATCTCGAACTCCTGGTCCATCTCCGTGTGATCCGCTGTGACAGCCGGCGTGGCAGCGACGACGAGCAGACCCGCGAGGAGAACCGCGACGACGATACCCAACACGGCACCTCGCCTCCGTCTCACAGTCGTATCAGCTATCTGAATACCCATCGATCGATGGAAGATTCCAAGCGCATATATATTTTTATACGAATTACGGTGCAGCCTACACCGATCGACGATGTATACGAGGAGACGAGTTTTGAGCCGGGACGCCATACTGGGTGTATGAGCTGGACAGCAGCGGCGATTCCCGAGCAGACCGGACGCACGATCGTCGTCACGGGTGCAAACAGCGGCATCGGACTCGAAGCCACCAGAGAACTCGCCCGAAACGGGGCAGCCGTGATCATGGCCTGTCGAAGCGTCGATCGGGGCGAATCCGCGGCGGGAAACGTGCTGGCGGACGTGCCGGACGCCACGCTCTGCGTCGAGCACTGTGACCTGGCGAGTCTCGACTCGGTCCGTGCGTTCGCGGAGCGGCTCCGTGACGAGCCGATCGACGTCCTGATCAACAACGCCGGGACCATGGCGATTCCACGCCGGGAGACCGACGACGGCTTCGAGACTCAGTTCGGGGTCAACCACCTCGGCCATTTCGCACTGACCGGCCTGTTGCTCGACAATCTGCGTGCCGATCGCGAGACCGACGGCGAGAGCGCAATTGCACGCGACGCACGGATCGTGACGGTTTCAAGCGGGCTCCACGAGCGCGGGGCGATCGACTTCGAGGATCTTCACGGTGACCGATCGTACGACAAGTGGGACGCCTACGCCCAGTCGAAACTGGCGAACGTACTCTTCGCGTACGAACTCGAACGGCGGCTCCGGACTGCCGGTGACCCCATCACGAGCATCGCTGTCCACCCTGGCTACGCGGACACGCAACTGCAGTTTCGGGGGATCGACGGCCGGGGCAGCCAGGTCCGCCTGGCCATGCGCAAACTCGCCAACACGCTGCTCGCCCAATCTGCGCCACAGGGTGCCCTCCCGACACTGTACGCCGCCACGGCAGCTGCCGCCGAGAGCGGGGCCTACTACGGCCCCGGCGGCCCCATGAACATGCGCGGCTCGCCCGAACGGCAGGCCTCCTCCGACCGATCCTACGACGTAGAAACGGCCCGCCGGCTCTGGGATCGATCGGTCGAGTTGACCGGCACCGAGTACGATCTCCCGACGCCCACCCCGGCTGTAGACGTCGAGTACTGATCTGGAGTGCTATCCGTCGGTGCCGCCGATCGCTGACCCGGGACGTTCGATCGGCGGTCGGCAATGATCGCACTCCGGCTGTCGCGACGACGGTCAACCGTAACCGGAAAGGTGGCGCACACGAAGACGTACGTAATGAGCGACGACGACGGCATCCAGCGGGCGAGCGACATCGGAGAAGCCGATGCACCGCCGATCGACGAAAAGCCCTACAAGATCATCTTCGAGGCCAACAAGTGCTTTGGCGCGGGCAAGTGTGCGGAGGTCAGCGACACCTGGGAGATGTCGATCGCGTCCGGGATGGCCCAGCCGACCACCTATTTCATCGGCGAATCGGATCTCGACCACAACGTCCGTGCAGCGGAGGTCTGTCCGGCAAAGAAAGGCGACGGCTGTATCCACATCGTCGATCGGCGAACCGACGAGGAGATTGCACCGGACCCACACGGCGATGGGACGTTGAGCGTCGACTGGTAGACGCGCGTCTGGACCGTCAGCGCGGGCGTTGTACCACCGACGGTCGATCGGTCACGCCGATCGATTGGGACGGCCATACCGAAACGCACATTCCCGGTGGCCCGCTACCTTCGGATGCGTTTGTCGCGAGGGTAGCCAAGCAGGCCAACGGCGGTGGGCTTAAGACCCGCTCTCGTAGGAGTCCGAGGGTTCAAATCCCTTCCCTCGCATTACCGCTGCGAGCAACTCGCGAGCAGCGGGAATCTAACGAAGGATGTGAACGAGAGAAGGCGCGCGCAACGAAGTGAGCACGTCTTCGCGTGGTTCAAATCTCTTCTCGCATGCCACCGCGAACACTGGTCAGTGACCCACGACCGAAGTCCTGTCTCTTACCCATAACTCAGCACCAGCGAGAAAAATCAATTAGATACGTCTGAAACAAAAGAATCGGTCGAGAATCTTTCAGTACCTGGACTGGTTCACAGTTTCTAGGGTGTGATCAGTC
>LFCJ01001787.1_pt1 | contig 15284 bp, 11 predicted proteins | sample 643141 | NCBI WGS metagenome assembly LFCJ01 (sample SAMN03766243, study PRJNA286221) | soda lake metagenome | biome: soda lake; feature: Kulunda steppe; material: water; isolation source: sample B1-Br-g2 brine of Lake Bitter-1 | place: Russia: Kulunda steppe | collected 2010-07 | reverse complement strand
TGCCCCTGTCCTTGTTTGGGGACCAGTCCCGAGTGGATTCATTCATAGAACCCTCCTCCTCCCAGGTCTGAGGGCTTGGGCACACCACTGGCTGACTCCAGCTGAGACTGCACGGGCCGGTCTGCCCTTGCGGAGCACTTGTTTGACCCCACCTGTTGAACAACGCAATAGTATCGAGCTTTTATGTTGACGTTTAAAAAGGAATATAAAATTATACCGGATACCGGCACTAGAAAAATTCCCCGGGTAAATTCTTATGATCCGCACCTTCCGCGGGGGCCTCCGGACCCTCCCAGCACAGGTTTGGAATTTCGGGGAGGGGCTGATTTGGAACCCCCCCCGCCAAATCAGCCCCCCCTGAATTGAGCAATTTCGGGGAGGTTCAATTGCGGGCGGTCACACCGGCGAATTCAATTAACCCTGAATTGCGGGGTTGAATTGGAAGGTGAATTGGCCCAGTGTGACCGGGGCCTGAAAAAAGTAAATTGTATAATCGTCCTTCTGGCGATTGAAAAATAAAGGTATTTTTACTGACATGTGAATTTTGTCGTTTATGAAAGAATATGACTTAAGTTGAGCATGGAAACTAAGCAGGCTCAAGGGGGTGCGCCGATGCATGATGTCCAACCGGGGGTGCTTGGCCAGGAGGAACAGATGGAGGACACTGGGCAAAACCAGCAAGAGGAGTCTCCCTTCACAGAACCTGGTGCCAACAGCCTTAGGGAGATGCTCCTCATGAAGGTGATTGGCACGCAAGCGCTTATTGCATTGGTTATTGATGAGCATGAGACGTTGCTGACTGATTGTTTTATGCTCCTTGCTCACCTGCCTCTCTGCCAGTTTTAGATAGAAAGTTCTATGACGTGATGCATGATGTTTTCAGATGGAAGCCGAGGGCGAGATTTCCTTCAAGTATGCCAGGAATGATGGCCAGCCCCACAACATGATAACTTTGATAGGCTTGAAGCAAATATACTCCAAGCAGCTGCCCAACATGCCCAAGGAGTATATCTGCCGGCTGGTATTAAACAGGCGACACAGGTATGTTGTGCAATGATGCCTCCTGGAGTCTTGATGCAACCATGCTCTAGGCGAGCATCGTATCGCTTTCACATGCTGATTAACACTTTGCATGTGCATACTTGACCAAGCGTGTCATTTTGTGCTGTAATGGTGGCGCAGAAGCTAGAATGTACAGACTCCAGCCTGATAAGAATTGACCAACCAATGAGGGGATTTAGGTTCAAAATGTGAGCTTGTTTTTTTATTGTGTTTAAGCCTTGTTGATCATTCCCCTTATTTAAATGATCATGGTCAGGTCAGTTGCCTTGGTCAAAAGGAGCGGACTGGTAGTCGGAGGAATTACATACAGGACCTTTCCTTTGCAGGTAAGCGCCAAGTCAACTGGTCAGAAACAACCAGTGTCGCCCCTTTCACTCCTCTGTTGTGTTTTTCTTGACCTTTAATAGTAGCCCTCCCTCATGTTATTAATATACAGAATGTACCAGGGATATAAACAGCCAATTGTTTCGCATTTTCGCTGGACAAAATGGATTACAATTGCATTGTGGATGCATTGCCGTCTAAAGTACAATTAAACTCAAGAATCCAGGGAGGTAGGGCTGGCAGCCACAGCTCAGGGACGCTCTCCAGTCCCACTTTGCTGCATCTCACATCAAAACGTGCATACAAAAGAAATCCGTATCATTAAATGTAGGTCTCTACTCTGATCCCCATCACTGAAATCCCCCCACTGCTGGACCACTCCTTCCCTCTAAGAGCACCACCCAGGGCTGGGCCATGTCCTTCTCCTCTAGGGGCTGAGTGCGCTTGCCAAGCGCAATCCCGATCCCATGTGTTCACTCAGTCTCTAGAATGGTGCCCTGGTCCCTTAAGGGCCCTTAGATAGAGGCATCTTGTATTGTATGGCTACGTTGTTCAGTTGAAGGGCAATTGGGGGGTAGTTGGACTTCTCTAGACCCCCCTGGCCCAGCCTCTGTTTTTGCCAGGTCAGTTCGAGGTTTTGTACGTGAATTAGCGGATTTATTCGTATTTTGTCTCTGAGGGCCTCCCAGACTGGCACTGTTTACATCCTTGGGATGAACTGCATTGCACTGGCTCTTCTTGTGTTGGATTACAGAAATTACAGCTTCAGATAACTTTCATTTAGGGACCACCATTCTTGTTGTATTAGTTTTGCCAATGGAGGCTGAGATTGCCATGCATGTTTCTGTTTGCTTTACTGGATTTATCTTCAGAGCAGGTTGCATTTGAGTTGCAAAGTATGGCAGTGTGTGGTCGCCAATTTCCTTGCCGTTGCAGGGCTTGGGCGAGATTGCATTCTGTGCCATCACCAGCAGCGAGCAGGTCAAGGGCTTCGGGGCAAGGCTCATGAATTACACCAAGGCAAGAGAACACCCCTCAGTTTGCCCTTTTACAGAATGTGTGTAAAAGAAGGTAGAGCCTGCTTGCCTGGGTGGCCTTCCTTGCCTGGAAGTCGGGAGTTTTCTGAGCAATGAAGCATGTGTGCTCACCTGCCTCACCAATTGCAGGAGTATGCATGCAGAGAAGACAAACTCTCTCATTTCCTGACTTACGCAGACAACAATGCTGTTGGATACTTCATGAAGCAGGGCTTCACAAAGGAAATCACTCTTGAAAAAGAGAGGCAAGTTGAAGCAAGCGCCTTGCCAAAAGTTCCTCATTGTAGCGCATGTCATATAAACTGATATTCCTGCTCCAAGGCATATAACATAGGCATATGTCTACAAAGCCCAACATGTCCTCTTCCATAGATGATACTTTTACTAGTCTAACATCCTTGCCTGCGGTGGCCTGGCATGCTGCTTGCTAGCTGTTTCAACCACCCTACTGCTCCTGGCGAACTTGCAAGTAATTGATACGTTCCAGCACTCTCTCGCAACCACTACTAGGAGTAAATGAATTGCTGTGTTTGACTTCGCAAGGTGTGGTAATTTAGCCACTGCACCGTCCTGTCCTCTCCCATAGACCCACACGTCCCCAACGGGCAAAGGACGCTTCTTGGTGTAGGTTGCATAATGCAAAAGGGCTCATAGGGGGACGGGCAGCGCGGAGAGCTGCGTGTTTGCCAAGACCCCACCCAAACAAGAGTAATTACTGAGCATGAGAGGTTGCTAGCTGCTGCAAACACCCTCCCTCCTCCACCTAGGCCTTTGGGCAGCCTAGGCTGGAGAGGCCAGCTTTAATATCCCCAAAGAAAAGCGCGTGGTGTGAACCCCTGCCCTTGCAGCTGCCCAGCCATCAGGTGAGATTGCGTCTGCACTTCTCAGGCCCAGCAGCGGCAAAGACAGAAAAAGCTCTTAAATGTGACAAGCAACAGGTTTGGCTCAGGTTGGAGATAGGAGGCAGAGGGTGTGTGTGTGTGTGAAGCTAGGTGCCTCACCATTCCCAATAAAGGAACGGGGTGAATGGTAAAAAGAGTTTGCACTCAGCATTGCAGAGTGGTGTTGAGGGGCTGGAAAAAACTCTGGCTCCAGGAAAATGCTGCTGATGCACGAGCAAAAAAACAGAGAGGAGGAGGGGGAGGGGCAAAGGCAGGGGCAGGGGTAGGGGAAGGAAGAGGGCCCATGAGGACTTGGAGGAGGTTGACTGAGACCTTAAGAGTCTTCAGGTGAAGAAAAGGAGGAGGGGGAGTGAGCTCCAAACTGTTCTAAAAAAGCGAATGAATACATGCGCAAAAAGCAGAAATTTGCGTAATATGGCTTTATATCTTGAGCCTCACTACTCTGTAATACTCGCAAATAATCAATGCAGTCATTTAGGGTACTTGCAAGATTGAGGACTCGCAAAATCAAGCTAGCACTAAGGTAAGCGGTTTGGTTTTCCTTGCATCTGGCAAACCTGCAAATGTGCTTCCATTTTAAATTGCTTAAATGGGTACATACGCTGCATACCTGTCACAGAGCCCGTGTTGGTACTCATGGTTCCAAGCACTTTCTCCTTTCATGTTGCCTGATATAAGCTTGGAGGGCGAAACTTTTCCTAGGAATGCAAAGGCGCAGGGGTCGAAATCACAAACACTTGCATTGGGACTCCTAACTTGTGAGTATATTTAAGGGTGCCTCAAAATCCAAAAGAGGCTCGTCGTGCCTCTACAGAGGTTTGGTGGTGCATTATTGAAAGGGCCTACATGGAGGGGGCCTCGGTGGCTGCATTATTGTCAGAGAACTGCTTTTCACAGACGCAATCAAACACCCTGCGACTTTCAATGAGTAAAATGAATGAAATTTTTTTGATGTGACTGGCCCTCTTGGAGGCCAGACTGAGTCAAGAGGTACTTGAGTAGCTGGTCAGCATGCCCACCCACCTATCCCCCAAACTACCTCGCTCCACTTTGCTGATAACCTCAATTTCCCAGAATGGCTTACCTGAGGCCTAAAATGGGCATGCTACCACAGTAGTACCACAGGGTACTCAGTACTGTCTGCCTATGCTGCAGTTATGGCTTCAAGGGCATTGAGGGTTGGGTACACCTGGTCAGACACAAGCGGACCAAAAATGGTTAGGGCGCAAGCTAGAGAAGTACAGATATTTGTGGTAACACATTAAATATATCAATTAAATATACCAACGTCTCTTTACTCAGATCAACAGCAACCTGCGCAACACTCAATACTGTAGACAAACTTCGATTTGCAGACAAACTTTGAAATCCATACCTGGCTGAGCAAAGCTTTGTCAGCCTCCAAGGTGTGGATGGCAACTTGGAATGGCTCCAGCAACCTGTGCACAACCTTGAGCTTCCTCCACCACTCAACCTTCTTGCAGATGTCCAAATAGCCTGCACATGCATGCCACCATGGGTATGTGCATGTGCGCACAAATGCGCATGCGTGTGTTTGCAAAAAAATAAACAACCACTGCCCTCTCTTGCAACTCCGCAATGACAATCCCTTTGGCATGCAAGACTCTGCACGCACCTGCATTCTGGCTGCCCTTGGAGACCTCCTTCCAAGCTGCACCTTCCACCAGCGCGCGCGCAGAGCATCTTCAGAATCAATGCCGTCTTCAATTATGAACACCACGATGCCCCAACGCGTAGGGCAGTGCACTGAGATGCCCTTGATCTACCGTATTTGTTCAGCTGCACATCATGCAATGCTGCCTGAAAGGACGCACTGTCACCAATCATCAAGGAGATGTTGAGAACCTGAAGGCAGGCATGGCAGGAATGCATTCTGCGTGAACAACCTTGCAAGCACACCTTAGCATATTTGCACTAGCATTCACAACCGATTGCATAAAGCCCCTCTGTCACAATCCCCCTCATGTTCAGCATTCAAACCAAGTCATCTCTCCACCGCTCACCTGCTTTGTCACCGCTGCCACTCCTGGAGTCAACTTTCCTTTGCTGAAAGCCTTGATAAAAAGGTTCATTGAGTGCGCAATGCATGTCAGGGCCAGCAACCTGCATGTTGGCGCAACAGCAAAAGGGTTTCAACAGGCAATTTAGATAGATATGAGCGGCCTGGCAGGGCACTCTGATCCTATGTGAAGCATTTCCACATCTACAATGGTGCTCTTACTCACCAATTTTATGCTGCTGCTCGCTATTCACTTACGTCCGATACTTGTCCTCAAGGATCCTCCCCGCCTTGCGGTTGGCAGCAGGGCCATCCATGAGGCTGCCCAACACCTTGCTTGCATCTCCACCAGCAGCCTCCAGTGCCATCTGCTCCTGCTGCGCGACAACGAAGGTGGCATCTTTCAAGATGCCAACTTCTGCAATTGGGGGAAAGGAATGGGAGTAAAGATTAGAGTGCAGAATGCACTCATTGTGACAACGACAAAAGTCAGCATCTAGCAGGGCAATGACCTTCAGGAAGGGCCAAAAATTGGCAGGGCAGGACCCTCAAAATACATACCTTGCAGGACAATGACCCTCAGGAAGATGAAGCCCCTCCCAGGGAGGAGCACAAGCACGTTCACCAGAGGGGTGCCTTGCATAGCTGCCTTGCGCTTCCGCCCATCTGAGCAGACGAGGATACCTGCAAAGCCCCTGCTTCCCTGGAAGCGCACGCACAAGCATGCTACTTTACAAGTGTTTATGGTAACAACCTCGATGCAAAAATACAAGGGTCATCTGTCTTAATACTCACCAGCAACTTTTTCAGCTCCGTGTCCTTCATCTCCTTGCACTCGTTAACAAATGACCCAACCCCAATGCTTGAAGTATCATACAGACGGCTAAGTTCTATATAATGCTCGTTGTTGCACAGGTGGCAAGGGTACATCAAGGATTATGATGGTGGCACACTTATGGAGTGTGTAATGTTGCCCCAGATCCGCTATACTCAGTTCCCATCCATCATCCACAAGCAGAGATGTGCCTTGGATGCACGACTGCGGGCTGTCTCTAACGTGCATGTGATTCACAAGGTACGGCTCTGGGCTGAATGGGCCCTGCACACACGCGCTTCACTGAGCCAGAAGCTGAACGAAGGTGTCAATGCCTGCCATTGGTTTGCCGGAGACAAGCACCTCAAGCAAGGGAATTCCTGTAGTGGCCAGATTATAGCACTCTTGCACAGACGTTTAAGGACTTACAAAGGCGACCACTGCAGATGCATCATCATTTATGCCTACCTCATTCAATTTCTCAGGCAAACCCAAGAGGTGCTTTTTAAACGCATGAGCAGTATTGATGAAGCTATCACAAGGGGACCAAAAAGCCGCGTTGCATGTAACCTGTTTGCTTTTTTATAGGGCCTGCAGCATCTAGTTGTCAACGGCAGGCGCCAACCTTTTAAGGTCGAGGATATTCCAGGGGTCAAAGAAAGTGGATGGAGCATGGAAGCCTACGGCCCCAAAGCAAGGTGGGATGATCTCAGTGCTCTTATCGCCAATTGCAAGTTACATATGTAAGTCTAAGTCATGCCTGTTAGATAGTTACTGAGACAGGTCAGGCAGTATACCCCTCTCCATGCTGCATGGAAGATTTTTTTATGCAGCATGGCTCTAAATATCATAATCTGAGAGACTTCAACTACATCAAGCCATGCCGCATGTCTGAATTCACTGGATTATCAGAAAGGAGCTGGATTATCAGAAAGATGTGCCTTGTCTTGGTAACTTCCTTGGACAGAGTGGCTGCCCTTTTCCATGGCTCACTCCCATTTAAGCAGCTGCTTTGCTTTCTGGACCGACCTTGAGCCTTAGAAAATGAAACTGCTGACGCAGTTCTGCATGTCAGATCAAGCAGGTGGGCAAGAAAGCCTGTGAATTGATCAAGTACCCCAATATGAAGTTGACTGCTGGAACAAGTGTTCTAAACTGGCTGTTTTCCTTTCATGCTTGACATTGTAACGATTCTCCCAGCGATTATCCTGCGATTATCCTGTTATGTGTCAAGTGCTTATGCCCATATACTGGCCAAATATGACCATGCAAGGGGCATCATGGTTGCCTTGTGCTCCTATGACTGGAAAAAGCACAGTCATGTCGATGTCATTGGCTCTTTTTGGAAGCAAAAACCTAAAATAAAGTCCAGTCAGACTAACATACCGTAACGTGCTCTGTTCGGCCCGTATCTTAACAGAACACTCTTTTAATTCAACCGCATTGCCATAATAATTGCAGCAAAATGCATAAATACAACAATCTTCTCTCCATTCCTTGTGAATCCGCAGGTGCCAATTACTCATCAAAGATGGACCTCACAGTGCAATTGTGTGTGATGCCACGCCTGAAAACCTGCTGAAGTTCATGACGCGTTTGCTGCAGGCGAGTCTATGCTCAAGAAAAGAGGATGTACGCATTGCATATTGTTACTGTGATGGTGCCCCTCTGAAATTCTTACAAGGCATTGGTAGCTACATAACGAGGCTGTGTGGCCATAACCTAGCATCAGGATCACAAGCCGCAAAAGCTTGATTCAAGCCTCCTACCCTTGAGTAGCATGCCCATTGCCTGTTGTGGCATGCTATGCTTCCTCTTGGGGTTGGTTACTGCAATACTGCTTACAGGGCTAACGCAGATCTTCACTTTCAAACCCTAAAACCATGTTGCTGAAAGCTCTTGTGTGATAGACGTGGGAATACATCATGCAGCTTGGTGCGCACATGCTGGGTGCATACACATGTGCCTTGTCCAATAGGTTGCCGAAGAGCATGTTGCAGTGCATAATGCACAGAGGTATGTGTGCACTGCTGGGAGCATGCGTGACCCATTGTACATGCATGCAAGTCTCACACACTTGCGTGTGCGCGTTTCAATCAGCAGATATGGGAGAAGCAGGTGGCCCTCTACAGGTGTACAAAGGCAAGGTGCACATAGTCTCCCCCCCTGACCAGAATTGTCAGCTAAAAAAATAGAGTCTGCCATGTAAGGGCTAACTTCAATTGCCCAACTCAAATTGATTGCACAGTCAAATAGAACATGATCTTATTTTTTTTGTCAATCCTTGAATATCGAGCTGTTGGATCAGATTTGAATTAAGTGGGTTACCCCCACTGTTCAAATTTTGAAAATGAAAAATAAGAAACTAAACAAGATGTTCAAGATGCAAACAGGCCCCCCTTGTCAAGCCAAATTGTCTCCCTAGTAGCATTGGCTAGACTTACTCCTAAGCACCAGTGGCTATCTCTCAGCTCTCCCTGCACCATTTTTATTCTTAAGGCAAGTGCAGCTTAGGCCGCGGTCACGCACATTTTTTTCATTTTTTCACTTTTTTCTTCGACCCCCCCAAAAAGTAAAAAAATCGCGGTCACACACCCCCACGAACTTATTCACTTTTTAAATTCAAACCCCCAAAGTACAATTTTTCACTTTTTTCCACTTTGGGCAAAAATGGGGGGTGGTCTCAGGAGGCCCCCAGCAAGGGTCCCACTCGTGCAAGACCCCTAGAAACCCCTTATTTGGGTTTTTGTATCTTGGAAAGCATTTACCTCGGGAGAATGTCTGAGGAGACAAGGTTTCCGTACATGGTTTACACTCGTTATTTATGCAGCTGCAGCACTAGCTGGTGATGATTCTCCAGGCTGACAATGCATCGAGATGATGTCTCATGTTTGTGTTGGCCAGGCTTACACTTGTGGGGTGCCAAATGTGGTGGAGAATGTCAGGCAAATAGAAAATGAGATGGATAGTCATCGCTGACATTTCCTGGGCCTGTCAATTTGAGGAGCACTTGTGCGCAAAAAAGGCTTTCTTTGCATGCGTGAGGACATACTCTCAAATGAAGGCAAGGACTGATGCACCAAGGCCACATGCACAGGGGGGAAAAATAAGTTATCAAGTGTGCGCCAACCACGCTTTCATCATCCTGTCCTGACACTCCCCTAATGGCTCAGGGTCGATTGACTGTCATGCAAGACCTTGCAGGCCATAAACCGTGTGCTTAAACGAGGGCGTCTACAGCATTGCAGGCTCCTTATGAATAGTGCACTCTGTGCTGTTTTGCTGCTTAATTGCGGCATAGGGACCTGTCACAAAGGGCTCATTGGATCCTATTGCTTGTCTTGGGAAGCTAGGAAACATTAACGTGAGGTTTCCAACAGTAATGCTGGAAGAAAATGGTGGTCATAGGGGGAGCAGGTGCAGGTGGAGTGAAAACAAAGTGAAAATTTTGTGTGTGACCGCAAAAAAGTTTTTCACTCCGAAAGTGGAAAACATTTCGCTCAGGAGTGAAAATTCCGTGTGTGACCACAATTTTCACTTCCGAGTGAAAGAAATGACAAAATAGTGAAAATTTTTGTGTGTGACCGCGGCCTAAATAACTCTTGCCCCTTACCTTACCCATGTCCTAAAAAGTGCATCAGAAAGCTGAATATGTGCTGCATCTGGCAATCTATAGTAGGCGGGGAGGGGGGCTATGTGTGGGCCTGGCTAGGATTAAAATGACATCACTGTGGAAATTTGAGCCTGAGCGCTCACACAGCTCACCTCCCTGCTATTTATGAAATTTAAGATTACCTTTCTGGGCAATCTCGGTCAAACCAAGGTGGTGCGAAACTGCCAGGGCCAGCAGAGCATGAGTCATAAAAGAAAGCGGGATGCAACCTCTCACACAGAGCACTACAAGGTGCCTTCAAGGTAATGATTGACATCGGATACTCATCCGCACAATTTGACCCAGTAAGCTCGCAGGATGATGAAGTAGCGGGCGAGGCAGCAACATTTTTGCACAGGCACCTATAGCCATCACGGTTCTGTCACCTGCTGCGGTCATCTCCCTTGGCCTCACCGCACAAATGAGACATTGCCGCAACGAACATTACAGCGCACAAATAGCTTGTTACCTGGAGTGCTGGAGGTTTGGCACAAGACACTGAACACTATGCTTTTGAATGGCCAAAATTTGCCCCCAAAGTGCCTCATGGGCTTCCAGTAAATAGATGTTGTATTCATAATTTAGGGCAGTCACTCGTGTTCATGCATGTAATGTTTGAATCAAATGACTCGCTATTTTTCAAAGTAGCTTATGCGAAGTTTATAGATCTCACACCCATTTTGGCCCAATTTCTCCCCTTTACTGCCTCTTTGACCACCAAATTTCCTGGAAAGTCTAGATCTCACTAAAGTTCCATTTCGTATTTTCAAAGTCATTTCAAAGAAATCCCAGCTGGCTCCCAATTGTTGCAGTGCATCATATGATCATGCATGCTCCCAGCAAATGATCTCCAACCTACCATTCTACTGGGTTGCTGCAACTTTTTATGCAGTAAGATCGAGTAGACTGCATAAACAAAGGGAGAGGGACCTAAACTGGGTGAAATTGCTCGGGAAAGGGCCCTCCTGGGCCAATCCCCAAAACTTCACTCCAAATGGCACAACCCTATTTTTCACTAGCAAGGAATGGATTGGCCAGGAACAGTAGCCTAATGACATGCCAGCGAGCAAGCCAGGAGCAGCGGCCTGGGCCCTGCACTTCAAGGATAGCCCATGGAATGCTCTTGATCACTCTGGCTGCTCAGATGCGGAGCAATGAAAATCTTGTTAGATGGTTTCAGGGGGACTGTCTATTAAAAATCAGAGTGAAAGCCTGCTTAACATTTTCCCTGTGATGTTCCTGGGTTTAGGCAACATTCAAAAGATAAGTGGTGATTATTTATTATTAAGTAAGGGAATAAGCAAGGGAAGAACCACGAGCATCGCTGAAAGTTGGCAAAGGCAGTCCCATCAGCAAAGCCCGCTATCACACTAATTACATCTTTTACCTGTTTTACATCACGACTCGAACTATGGCAAACCGCACACCCAGTCACAAGCTTGCATGGTCCCACTGGTGGTCTGTGAAGTTCCAGACCGAATCACCCTCAGCACCCATCCCCAAGAAATGTCCGCAGGGTGGCATGCTGAGTGAACTTGCACCATCTGGTCAGCGGTCCAGGGACCTGGATTGGCCTGGCTGGCAAGAGTCAAAGCTATAACGGTTTGCTGCTCTGACTGCATGCATGCTGCACCTGTAGCCACCAAAACCTGGCATATCTGGGGTCATAAGGTTTGCTAGGTACACATGCTGAGTTTCAGGCTGTGGGCTGGCTGTCACTGGCTGTTCTGCCTGCCCCTGTCTCCAAGACGCCGTTCAACAATATGCTGCGCTGCTGCTCCCGCCCCCCTGACACTGTAGACCTGCCATAACAATTCTTTTTGGGGGGGGAGCCATAGTTTCAGGGAGAGAAAGAATGTGCTGGGTGGGCCTGGGCAGGCCATCATGGACTTTACTGGGGCTACAGCCCATGACTGGCACGGGCACCCAAAATCACACTCTTTTTACTTTGGCCCACAGAAATAAATGCGCTGAGCTTTTGCAACTGCCTCATTCCTCGCTGACTGAAAACAGGGCACTAGTGAACTATTTGTAAACTGATCATTCAGGATGTGAATGGGCCTGAAATGGGGCCTTGCATTGGTCAAACCTCTGCAACAGTGTGCATAAAGCCCATTGACTGCAACTTGCCTATGCACATGCACTCACAAGCAAGGCACATGTTTATACAAGATGCATGACACATAAGCATGTGCACTGCTAGACCTCAGGCACTCGCAGCTGACAAGTTCAGAAATGCACAAATCGGGAGTTAGAGACTTGTTAGGAAGCATTTCTGGTCAAGGACGGGCATGGCTGGGGAGCGCAACTAAGAGTGCAAGTACCTGTTTTATAGGACCAATTAAAAGGTGTATGCCATAAGTTGTGTGAGAGGTAGAAGCATCTGTTCTTGAGGATCAAGTCAAGGCATGTGTTAAGAATGTGTGCATAATGAATAAAACTTTTTGCAACTTTTACGCAGGAGATAGAGCGACATGAGGACGCATGGCCTTTCAAGGCCCCAGTCAGCAAAGAAGATGTTCCGGACTATTATGAGATTATTAAGGTAATAAGTATAGCTGATTTAGGATGTTTGGGCTTGGGTCTGACCATGGTCTCTCATTGAATTAATTTGTAAAGATAACGCGTAATGAGTTGTGACAGAGACATGCTGCTTAATCCCTTACATACCTTGGTATACCATACGCAAGGGGCCTTGACAGCATGACCCCTGATTTTGAAGGTATGCGTAAGAAACTTACTTACTTGGACAAAAATTCCAAAATGTAGGGGCATTTGAATAGCTTGCAGGGATAAAGCCAAGAATTCTGACTATAAATTGTCATGTACCCACTCTTGTCATCCCATCCAGCTTGGCAGGCATGTTGGTCTTAGCGCGCATTATCATCTGCATGTGCTCTGTCAATTCTAGATACCCTCTCCAGCTCTGCAAATGCTGAGCCTGATTGTAATTTTCAGCACTGGGTAAACGCAAAACTTGATAGTATACATTATTGTACTGCTCCTGGCACTCTTGCAAGTAATAAAGTCCAGCATCCTCTTAGTAAAACTAGGAGCAAATGATAATATTGATGATAATTAACTTCCATAAATGATAATGATGATGATAATTGCTTTTTAGAGCTCGCTAGCGTTAAGCCACTGCTGCGCCCACTCCCCCTCCAAGGACTCGCACGCCCCAAATGGGCAAAGGACACTTTTTGATGTGGGTTGCACAAAACAAAAGCGCTCAAAAGGCGATGGGCAGCCTGGGGAGCTGCTTTTCCGCCAAGACCCTACTCTGGCCCAGAGGGTTGCTGAGCGTTAGAGGGTGTTAGCTGCTGCTTTTGCTGCCAGACCCCTTCTTTACTGGTCTGTGGGCAGGCCTAGGCTAGAGAGGCCAAATTTATAAAAAAGAAGCCTGCAGTGTGAAACTGCTGCCATTGCAGCTGCCCAGCCATCAGGTGCACATGAGCTTGCACCTGCAAATCTCAGGCCCGGTAGCAGCAGAGCCAGGAGATGCAGCTGAATGGGACAGGCAACAGGGTTGGCTCAGGTTGAGGTGAGAGGCAGAGGGCATGTGCATGTGCAGCTACGGGCCTCACCAGTTCCCAAGGCAAAGCAATAGAGTGAATGGGAACTCCAGGGGTTGTACAGCATGGCAGAGCGGTTTGGAAGCGTTGGGAAGAGGCTCTGGCTCCAGGGAAAATGCTGCTAATGCAGGAGTGCCAAGCCTATTGACTCTGACATCTCAGATGAAGAAATGGAGAAGGGGGTGTGAGCTATACTGGAAAAGCAGATCAATACAGACGCAAGAAGCTGAAGCTTGCAAAATAAGACTTGAAATCTGGAGCCTTGTATCCCTGTAATTCTCCCAAATGACTATGGTGATTTTCTTGAGTCCTTGCGAGTAAGGACTTGCAAGATCAAGCGAGCAGTAGGGCATGTTCAAATACCATGTGAGGCAAACGCTAGCCCTTAGATTCATGACAAACAAGTATTTGGCTCAAATATTCATAGTAAACAGGACGCGCACATCCTCATTGCTGCTCCGCATGCAGGACCCAGTGGATTTGACCCTCATAACATCCAGGCTCCGCAGGCAGGACCATTACTTGAATCTGGACATCTTTGTAGCAGACTTCAAGCGCATGTTCAGAAATTGCAAGTGCGTGGTTTTGTTCATCTCATATCGTGCACTTTTGCAGGCATATGCGCATCCTCACCTTAGTACATTGTTTGTATGCAATATCCATCCTAGGAGAGCTGCATTAGACTCATGTTTGCCGCAAACGCATTTCAGCTTTAGGCCAAGGAGCATTTCAATACTCTACCGCGGGCATTGAAATGTGGCTGCACGCTTTTAGTGCAGCATTGCAGGTCGTCCCCTTAAACGGCCCACTCCTGGCCAAGTCAAACTGTCACATTTGCAAGCGCTTTGTTTTTCCAACTGATCTCTGCAATCCCTTCACCGTTCTTTGTCCTGAAAAGAGCGGCAACAAGCTGATTTTTTGTGCATCTGGCAATGTCAAGCAGGAAGAAGGGGAGCTGTGTGTGGGCCAGGGTGCAGGGTGCAGGCAGGGGGGGAAGAAGGTGGACAAAGCACCATCTTGCGCACACACCTCCTTACCAGGCACTTTCTGTCCTCAAAAGTCAAGCACTCATCCCCATACATCAGGTGTATTTTGGGGCAGGGGAAGCTATGGGCTTGGGAGAGCCTGCAAAAGAATAGGGGAAATCCCCGCCAAAAGTCACACAGGCCGCTGATTGGCCTGATGTTTACATGAAACATTTTGATTCCCTGGACGTGTGTGTATACTTAGTTGGGCTGAGTACTCACTAAGTGCCTAGAAGGTTCAGTCATCTGCACTGTCAGCAAGTTTTTCAATCATCCCGTGCAGCAGCCTCTTCTCAACGACCAGATTACTTCTCTTTCGGAAAGCACTTAGGACAGAACACGAGCACCTGTCAGCTGCAATTTGACTTAAGTCACTTTTTGAGGACGGTTGTGCCTATCAGGCGCTCCAAACTATTTGTGTGTTTCCTCATTAGCTGTGATTTGTTTGCTTGGACTAACAGCCATATCCAGAAAGCCTGAAGTTCCATTGGGCAAGCCAGTAGCAGCAGGCTAGGTTTGTGCCTCAGGAATGACCCCTGGGAACCCTCTGGTTGCTCAGAGCATGAGAAGAGTTAAACTTAAAAATTCAGTGAGACTTTTTGTTAAGGGCCGTTTGTAGGGAAGAAATGCAGCCATGCAATGAACTCTCAATTATTACCATTGCTTGACTCAATAAGAATATACCGTACCGATTGTATATCACCATGGTATATCACGCCTCCTAAATAATGTTTTTTGCCCTGCGGATTGACTGCGGGCACGATAAATGAATATTCGTTTTGGGGGTGCGGCGTTGTGAAAATATTGGGTCAGTCAAGGCAATGAGTGGTCAGGGGTCCCCAGCACCCCCCTCCGACCCTCTCCCAGCAGCTCCCC
>LFCJ01001785.1_pt1 | contig 15292 bp, 14 predicted proteins | sample 643141 | NCBI WGS metagenome assembly LFCJ01 (sample SAMN03766243, study PRJNA286221) | soda lake metagenome | biome: soda lake; feature: Kulunda steppe; material: water; isolation source: sample B1-Br-g2 brine of Lake Bitter-1 | place: Russia: Kulunda steppe | collected 2010-07 | reverse complement strand
TGTCCTCGTAGCCTTGGGGCCATCATCTTAGCTAGTTGGCTTTTCTGGCAGTTCTCCTTTTCCTAGCGTTTTTCAGCTCTTCTACCTTGCCTGCCTTAAGGACATTGCTGTGTCCGCTCGCGTCTTGTAACAAACAAACAAACAAAACATGCTTAGGGAGATCAAGGTGCAGAAAGGGAGGACTCCTCGGAGATATCAGGGGGGCACCCCCATTCCACACCAGTGTGCTTGAATCAGCTTGAGGATCTATGAGGGGGCAGGCAAACTAAGAATGATAAGTCACCAGTTTGTTGTCGCTTTCCAGAGGGTTCATGTCAGCAATGTCCCTCCACACTTTTCTCATCCTAAGCCTCAGGTCAGCAGTGGAATCCGAGTTACAAATAGGGAGCCCCTGCAAAAAAGCTTGTGTATAAGTGTCACAGCCTCGCAATCCCTCAAAGGCGCGCAAAATATCCAAAGCTAAAGATGCTTTAGCCCGAGGCACCAGCTTCAGGTCTGCATGAAGGGTCTGCTTAAGAGTGACACTAAAGAGGACAACATCCCATTGTAAAATCAAATGGCAGCTCTAAGGATTAATATTAGCATATCTGAGACAACATTAATACCTCTGACCTTTTGTGCATTGCATCAGCCGCTGAAGCTCATTTTTGTTCTCAGACACTACCCTTTATCTCAGGCAGGCAATGTGCCTTCTGATCCACATATGCTAAAGGGCGTTATCCATGTCTAAAAGTAGTCCCTGACAGCTGCAAAACCCAAAACAAGCAAATGCCTACTAGGCAGTGCCAAATAAACCCCCCTGCAAGTACGTCAGACAATTCCTGGCTCAATTGAGGAGCGGCTGATGAGGCTGATGAGCGACTGAGACACTTTCAGCCGCATTTCAGACGCACGCGGATGTATATTACTAATGTAGTAGGTATTTAGGTACAGTGGGTGGTATTCCTTCATGAATGACGCATGGAAAGCGCTTTGGATGCTAGCTTTAATACATATCATTGTTGCTTTTGCTTTAGCTTGCTGGTTTATAAAAAACGCCCTGACAATTATTATATTCCAAGATCATGATGAATCATTGTGATTTTAATTTATGATTATCATGAAGGTGTCCGACAAGTTGTGAGTCACTATATATACAGTACTCACTTGTATTGCCCAAACTAGAGATATAACGACTTGAGATCATTCCAAAATCCCAGAAGATCTCTAGACCTGGCTTGCAGGCTCTGGCTCAGGCTGCAAGCCTGGAGCAAAGTCTAAACTTGAAGTTGTTAGGCCCTATCTAGTCAGACAGTCTATGATTTCCTTTCCCAACCGCACAACAAACTTTGCCATTCCATCTTGGACATTATGGACTATTTTTTGGCTGGCGAAGACCACCAACAATCCAATCAGCCTAACAACCTGGCTGGTGGTTTTCCCTAACTTGTAAGTAGGCCGGGCCCAATCTACTAGATAGTAGTACTAGATTAATAATAGATTGACTCGCTGGCACAAGAATATGGCCCAGGGAGCATTTGCAAGAGAAAAGAGTGCTCTGGATCCAGATTCAGTGTTGTTTATATTATCGAAAGAAGGAGACATCCACTGCAGTCAAAGGATTCCACAAGTTAAATTGGAATTGCACTTGGTTTGGTAATTCCTGACCAGATCGGTTTTGATCAAAAAGTATTCTATACCATCATTGACATGATGTTTCTTGAGCTCTGTTTGATTACTTAGGTAACGAGTAGGCACTACCTGCAACCTTCAATAAATATCTCTCAAGTAAAGTTTAACGTACAAAATTCAGTGAAGATCTTCTAGTAAAGACCAAGTAGGCACTACCTACGAACTTAAGTGCAGAAATCATTAGTAAAGATGGAAGCCTTGAAAAAACGTACAGGTTGTTGTAAAGCTGATGTGTACATACATATTCACAGAATTGGACATCTCCTGGACACCAGATCTCGGAGATAAAACCATATTTGCTTGCACTTAGAATTCAAGATTGTACCAGTCTAGTGCAAACGCCAGCAAAAATTTTCAAGAAACTGCAAGGTGAAAAAGCACTAACGTAAAAGGCCCCCTCTGATTTAAAGTCAGGCACCACATGGTGGCGGCAGACAATTGAGGACAAATGAATGACATCGTAGACTCCATCAGACCCACGCTTGGGCGGCTCGTACACAATCCGTTCGCGTCCAGTAGAAATTCAATGGGAATGAAATCAGGTCCCTTATCTTATCACGCTCTACTAGAAGTATGATATGTATGAATAACAAGGGATGTATATATATGTATATAAGAAGGGATGAAAAAGAAGGAAATAGAGGGACCCTGTCTTCAATCCCATAGACCAGGCTGCTATTCATGAGTGCATGCGGTCATTGAGCAAAAATAAGTCACGGGTTTTTATGGAGTGGTGAATGAACTCCAAACAATGCTCCCACCAATCATCAGCCAAAGGCTTGGCCCATTGCCCTCTCTAGGAGTGGATTTGGGGGTCACTACCACCAGGTTGCTTCCAGACTCAACAAGTTATTAGTGCGAGTTTGCCCATAAGGACATAGAGGCAAGGCCATCCATGCATGATAAGTAGCACATAAACTGTCAACTACGAGACGCGCTCTTGAAAAATCCAATTGCTCTCTTGGTCTTGGTCTGGAGCAGGGGGCAGCTTTTCACCCTCCAGATCCTCACTACTTCTTCCTTTTCCCTGGTGGAGGAGACTCACGGCTCTTTGTTCCAATGTGTCTCCTTTTCCTTACTTGATGTAGGGAGTGGTTTCACTGCCTGCGTAGTTTTTTCTTTCTTTTATCTTTGGATCATGACTGAAGGCTACCTTAACTGGGGATGGCTCTCAAGCATGAAGGCGCAATTACACCCTTGCTGATCCCGGCAGATAAATACTAAAGAAAGAGCTAATAGTACCCTGGACATTGAAAAACCTGTCCAAGTCCAGAAGCAAAAGCCAGCTCCTCTTGTGCCACATTCAAAGCTCCTACCCCTTTAACCACCTCTCTCAAAGCAAGCAATGCTGTGACCAGCAGCTTTCTCCCAATCTACAAACGCAGGTACTTTTGCAAGCAGTCTAAATAGAAATCACTCGTCATGGGTATTGCATCCGTGATGTAAGCATTCACCAATTAGCCTGTCTGGGCAGATACTGACTGGGAGCAGGCATCAATCAATTGACCCACCACTGTTTGAAACTCAATTGCATGGAGTGTTCTCAGTACTCATCAGTCCATAAGGTGCACACAGTGTCGCGCTGAGACCACTACAGACCGATCAGGCTCGTGGTATGATTCAACCATCGACAGAAACGATCCGATCATCGACAGTGTACCTGTTTTGTGGTGAGTTCTCAACCAAATGTAGCCTCAATACAGCACACACATATTTTGCCAACCAATCCAAGTTCTTGTCTGACGCAAACAATTATAGCCTCAATGCAGCACACATCTGACAAAGCAGTACAGCTCGCTTTGTTTCCCATGGTTTCCGTGGCTGGTTCCGCCAATACAACCTTGCTTGTGCCAAACATGCAAGCAGCTTCAAAGCAGGGTGCTTTGAGCAAACAGGCTTTCGAAGAGCACTTCATCCCCCCCCCCCTTCTTGCACACATATCCGCATGCACACACACGCATGCACACACACTCAACCTGGACTTTGCATGAGGACCAAAGGGTGCCCCAGTTGGCTTATGGCAAACCAGGGGCCGGAACACACATGTTCTCGTACATGTATTAGCAATTGGTGACTGATGTGCCAACCTTACTTCTGGTGCTTGTTCACTGAGCACGCCAATCCATCAAAATGACACCCAAAAAGTTGTCATGTTATTATTGGGCTTTGCATGCTTTGCATGCCAGTTTCAAAGAAGAACATTGCGCATTAGGTTAGTTTTCATATTTGTTCCTTGCAAACGCACACAGTTGTGAGAAGGAAGTAGGGAGTTGCCAGAAACCGCACATGCGTATTATCTTTGCACATACCTGCTGATGTATGCACACGTCCAGCCCCCAACTTGGCACAAATTGTACATACGCAAGCATGCACATCTATTATATGCGCACAACCCAGTTCCAACAGCCCTACACATGCTTTGTTAAATAGCTATCCCCAAGTTTATGAGCTGGTAAAAATGGGTGCATGCCATGGGCGCAAATTTGTGGAACATACTCAACCCAAGGTGCTGCCTGCAGCTGCGCAGCTAGCATACCATGCATGATGCCTCCAGCAGCCCTCATTCCCATTCCACCTGCAGCACAAACTGCGGCAAGCAAAGATGACCCACTGCAATGTGTGTCCACAGCCACAGCGCATCCACAATTTCATGTCAGCGCATCCAGAGTTCCATGCCAGCGCATCCACAGTTTCATGCCAGCAGGGGGACAGTGTCTGCTTTGATCACCACAGCCACAACCACAGATCCCGAGCTTCATACCAGGAGGTGCGCGTGGTACGCCATTGCTGCCAGCTCCCTTGTGGAGTCTGCAAGGTCCAAACCAAGAGGTGCGCGTTGCACACCATCGCTGCCATCTTCCTGGAGGAGCTTCAAACCAAGAGAGAGGTGCGCGGTATACAACATCGCTGCCAGCCCTCTCGAGGAGCTTCATACCAAGAGGTGCGCGTTGTACACCATCGCTGCCAGCTCCCTTACAAAGTCTGCAAGGTCCATGGCATGATCGAGCAGCCAGCCGCCGCCCCAGCCGGAGTGCCCAGCAATTGGGACCTCAAGCACCCGCACCTGTGGCCGTGCACATGACACGTTCATGACCATGCTCATGACCATGCTCACCACACTCATGACCATGCTCACTACACTCAATACCATGCTCACCACACTCACGACCATATGCTCATGACTTACTCACGCTTGCGGCTGTGCTCATGACATGCTTATGACCATGCTCATGACCATGCTCACCACACCCATGACCATGTATGCTCATGACTCACTCGCATTTGCAGCCATGCACGTGACACAGGTAGAGGGCAGCGGGAGACAGCATTTGTGAACGTCAAGCTCGGGTGCATCTGATTGTGCATGCGCATGGGTGCACATGGGTGCACCTACACATGCGTGCGCATGTGTATATGTGTGTGTGCGCGTGTGCAAGCTTGAAATGGCTATTTACCTGTGTGCATTGGCACTTGAAAACTTATACCCGTCAAGAAGAATGTGCGCTACACGTGCGCTGACGATGATGGAGCAAGGCAGATGCTGATTTGGCGAACTTCATCGCGCAAAGCGGACAGGTCTGTCAATCTGCCTGCAGATCACACCATGCTTTGAGACAGCATACCTGGCATGGCATGCTGAGGTGCTGTGCCACCTTTTGAAAGATGAGGAGGGAACGGCGCTGATGGAACGTATTGGTGGCTATCATTATTCGCGACCACCTGGGTGAGCCAAGTAAGAGGGGAACAAGCAGTCAATGCCCTAGAGCTTGATGAGATTGAAATTGCATCACAAGCCTTGGGTATGGCGCATGACGTCGATGGTATTCTGCCACAAATGCAGAGCATGAACCATGCATTAAGCATGATGATGTGTGCTATGCCTCGGGCAAGGCAGGCATCTGATGAGCACCAAGTGGACTGCAGATCTGGAACAGAAACGTGCTGGACAAAATTAACAACATTAGCTAAGTAACTTTATAAGACAATGCTGCAGTAACTTTATAAGACAATGCTGTTTTAGCCATTTTTATGGCCAGAACAGCAGGTGAAAAGTTCAAATGCTTGGGCAACCTCTTGTCCTCCCAGGCTGCCCTTTTTATTGGAAGCATGGAGGCACATACCACACCCATAAACAACAGCAGCTGCATGCAACGCTCGTGCATGGCGAGCTCTGCTGCAACTTACAAACACTCAGGCTACATACCCTTTTTCCTTGGCGATTTGCAATGAGTACAAGGCGTTCTCATACGTGGATGTGGACTTGGCCTCCAGGTACCAGCTGCACGAATCAAGGAGAAACGGGAGCAGGGATGCAAGCTAGCAGGCTTTGAGTGGGCATAAGGAAAGGGAAGCAGACTTTGAGTGGGCATGACGAACGGGGAGCAGGCAACTGACAGCGGAAGTACCCTGAAGCACAATCAGATGCACAGAGGCCTCGCAAAGCCCTGTCTTTGGCCTGACCTCCACCATCGCCACACTGCCATGATTTCCAGTGAGCAAGTGCAAGCACGCCCAGTGTGGATGCTCCAGCTGTGCAGGTCCCCCCCCCTGGGGATAATATACAAATGATGATATACAAAAGGTGTCAGCCAAAGCAATCACAAGCGCTTGAAGGGCTTGGCAGGCTTGGACAGCAGGGCGGGCACCGTGACTCTTGCATGCCTTGCAGCGCACTCACGCCCACTCATAACAATCCCTCGGTTTTCCCCTGCCATGCTCCTACCTGCCTGGCTGGTGCACGCCCACGCCAGGCGGCTCCCGCATCTGCAGCCTCCTGAGCCCGTGAGCGGCCATGACGCTGGCCTCGCTGTCTTTCCGATTGCCTCCACCGGTGATGTACCTGCGCGCGTGGCGCTGGTTGTGTAAAATTACAGGCAGGGGTGTGCGTGCATGCCCTGGCTCCTTCCAAGCTTTGTGCTACAGGTTGTGTACACCCAACTAAAAATCAGACATTTTACCCTTGAGCACACGTACGTCTGCATGAGGAAGCCACAGCCGCTTCATACCCAATCAAACTCAAAAGGAAGCCCTGATCATGGACCAGCAAGCCATTACTAACAGCGGGAGAGATGTGCGTACATGCTTGATGGCACTGGGGCAGGTGTAGGGTAGATGTCGACATCAACATTTGGCATCAGAGCAAGATCATACCCTGATATCATGGAGGGATGCGCGCCAGAGAACACCAAATTGGCTGCAAAGCCCTGCGCATAAGAACAGATGCAAAGCACATGTGAGAATGTGACAAGACACTGCAATCCATGAGTTGGCTCCAAGGCACTCAAGAGTGTTACAAATTAAAGCTTGTTCAAGCATGGTCCTGCAACATGCAAAAAAACTCCACTTTCATCGCCAGAGTGCTCATCACCCCAGCCCATGTACTTGCTCCTTCAAAACTCACCTGCAGCCTGTTCTGATGTCTTAAGCCTTTTGTCATTCAGATGCGGGTCAGATGTTCTGGAACATCTGGCCCTGGTAGAAGGGCCATCTGCAGCAATTTGTCTCAGGGCCCACACGTATCATCCACATTGCAACCTACCTTTTGCCAAGCATCAACCCCGGCATTCACTCTTTCTTTTAGCGGATTTGTGGCACTCCCATTCCTGCAATGTGCAGCCATTGCATGTGCGGGAGATGCAAAAAAGCGGCAGTCACGTTTCCCCTCAAGATACCTGACTATCCAGCATTGACTCCTTGCAGAATGCACTATGATCAGCCGGCCAATCACTATTGCTCAGGCACAGAGACAGCAGCTGTTCCAGCTTGCGTGACCCTGCCCAATGACCTACCTAAATAACGCATAACCCAGCACGATTACTGCATCCCAGTTGCCTTTTTCTACTTCAGTATCGTCCAACTGAACTCCCCTGCAATTTTAGGTTCAGGCTAGAGCTGGAGAACAGAAGGATTTGCCGGCTAAGCAAGATTTCAAATGTATTACAAGCTCCCGCTCTAGGACCTGATTGAGTCTCACCTCACAGAGAGAGTTCCATGCAAGAACTCAATGCAGGGCTTGCTCAGCAGCACAGACAAGGCCAGCGTTATTACGAGTAGCTTGAGTCGAACGAAGTCCATTGTGGTAACAAGTAATTTAAGTATAAATAATAATACGTGTCGAATTTGTTACGACGTGCTTTACTTGTAGCACAGGAAAAGCCTCGGTCGCTCCTACGGCAACACGTTGGAAAGGATGGCCTGCCTTTTCCAGGAAGCAATAAAGTTTGCTTATTGTGGCATATAACATGCATGCATTGCCCATGCATGCATTGCCCGTGCATGCATTACAACTGGGCAATTATATCATTTTCGGTAATCATATTCGTTCCGGCCGGAGAAAAAGTGATTACAACAGCTCCGGAAACTCCCCGGAGAAGGTGAATACGGAATAGTTTGAATATTTATATTCCTTCACAATTTGCTGCTTGAATAGAAACATTGCCACCGGGAGGCATGGCTGCCCCCGCGGGGTCCCCACAGACTTGGACGTAGACCTCGCGCGCCGGCACACGGGGCACACGCTATATGTGGGGTTGTCAAGGAGGAGGAGAGGAGAGGAGGAGGAGGAACAAAGGAAGCTGGAGACTGCAAACTTTTGTAGCGTGTTGTGATTGATGCACCTTTTATTCACCCTTTTCTATTTCTATTCTTTCTCTTCGGCGTGGTTGTAATCGCGGCCATTGTCTTTTGAACATGTCCAGGCTCACCAGGTTTCATGCCAGATGGATCCTTGCTGAGTGTCAATGTTATCGCAATAACCTATTTTTTCAATGTTGGTTTGGTGGCAGCGGCTTAAACCGCTGCCGCAAATTTGCTACAGACTATAAGACCAGACCATAATTTACGGGTCATACAACGAACCGGAAACTCCAACAATGAAAGGCCCATAGTAATCTTAGCCCATAGTAATCTAAGCATAACTCCAATAATACTGCCAAGACAGTCACTGTGTTCTGCCCTCAGTTTAGCACCACAAGGTCTGGTCTTGCAGACAGGACATCGTGCCTCACAACATAACATTCCAACAGTTTATGGTATGTATCTAGATTACATAATCTAAGCTTCTGATTCTCACTGGCCCCAACGTGTTCTCCAAAAATGCACTTCCTGCTAAGGTTGATCATTGCATTGAGGCAATTTTTACTTACCTAGCAGGTCATTTGTAGATCGAAGCAATGTGATGCGCCGTGAGAGTCATGAGGAATGGATAATTATCACCGATAGTATCAGAGAGCTAGCAATGAACCCCTTTGCCCCACCCCAACATCATTTGATTGTTGCTGACTTCGTAGATCTCTGGGAACACTCCTTATGAGAATGAAGTTTACATCACTTCATTGTGAGTTTTTGCGATTCTAGCGCATCTCAGGCTGCTTAGCTAATACAGCTCAGTTTCCTGGTGCATGATTGGCTGATTACCAGACTTGCTCATGACTGTCACATTGTTTGTTATTCTGGTGGGGTTAGGCGTACAGTATTTCAGACAAATGTGTCTCCTTTTCCTTAATTGATGTAATGTGTGCAACCGGCTGCGTCTCTTTTCTTTCGTTGTTTAATATTGCATGTTTGTCTGTTTTTGTTTGCATGCCTTTCTCTTCTTTTTGCCAGTTTTAATCTGTGGAGGCCCCTCTTCCTTTACATGCCTTGCCTTATCAGACTGTGTTCAATTTCCTATCTCCGCGGCACTAGAAACAAATATCTGGGCATGATTTGTGACAGGCATATCAATCTGAATACGCAATTTCTACCAGTATGTATGCAAGCCAGGTTCGGGCCACCCCTTTCTTACGACAGGGCGAAGAAATGGACAATCCTGCACAAAAATGGCTGATGACAATGCTCAAGAGGACTATGATGGTCAAGGACACAACCCCTTCAATGTGCATCATGCGCCAGTTTGGTCTAGAGCCTCTACAGTTCAACTGGTTCTAGGCGGCAGTGCAGCTGTACAATGCTTGAACTCAAAGCAATAGCTCCACTGTGAGAAAGATTTTACAAGCTGACATGCAACTGAGCTCACGTTGCAATGATTGCAAATGGTCACGAAAAAAAGAAAAGACAATGACAATAGGGTAACCCCTGCTTGCGTGAATTTAGGAAGAAGTTCACTTCTGATGCAAGCACCAGGCATACCTCCACCATCAAGCTAGGAAGAAGGTCATAAGTGGGGTCGGGAGGGTTTTGAAAAGAGCCATATGTAACATATATGATATGTTCCTTCTGTGATATTTTTTTACCTCCTCCTTGTATTCATTATTTTGTTGCATGATGATTAAAATGAGTGTTTAGATCAGGAGAAAGCTTTCTTACTCTACACCGGTCTAGGCCAAGTTTACTGAGGGGTAGATCAGTATGACATTTAGTGCCTGCTGGTATGTACGGCTGTCAGGCATTGAGCTCAGGATTTTTGCGCGAAGATGATGTATTTAGACCTACCCTCCAGACATTGCATTTGAATTTTTTTAAGGGCACCCTAGGTGTGAACCGGTTTGCGCCTAACTGGACTGTTTTATATGAGTGTGCACATGAACCTCTGCAATCCTATTGGTTTAGAGCTGCCATTAGGTTTTACAACGGGTTGTTGTCCTCTAATAGTGCCGCTCTTAAGCAGGCCCTTCATGCAGACCTGAAGCTGGTGCCTCGGGCTAAAACATCTTGGGCTTTGGATATTTTGCGCGCCTTTGAGGGATTGCGAGGCTGCGACACTTATACACAAGCTTTCTTGCAGGGGCTCCCTATTTGTTACTCGGATTTCACTGCTGACATAAGAAAATTGTGGAGGGACATTGCTGACATGAACCCTATGGAAAGCGACAACAAATCGGTGACTTATCATTTTTGGTTTGCCTGTCCCCTCTTAGATCTTCACGCTGATTCACGCACTCGGGTGCGGAATGGGGCTGCCCCCCTGATGCCTCCTCGCTATCTGCAGCTTGATCTCCCTAAGCATGTTATGAGGAATGTGAGTAGGTTTCGCTTGCAAGCACATACTCTCGCAGTGGTATCCTCTATCTGGCGCTATGGAATTGGCCGCTGTGACAAGTGTTCCTGCGCTGTACAAAATGAGATGCGTGTGCTTTTTCACTGTACATGTCTTGTGTGCTCTCTTAGAAGAAAGTACTCTTTCCTTTTCTTCCCTTTTTGCCAATCCTTTTTTATGGAGGCATGCCTTGCCTATTCAGACTGTCTTTTTTTCTTTCTAAACAGCACAATAGACTCTGCCATTTCAATTTGAATATTATGGACTTATTTTGGCTGGCGAAGACCAGCAACAAACCAATCAGCCTAACGACCTGGCTAGCGGCTAACCCTTAACTTGTAAGTTGTAACTTGTATGACATTTATGGATGGTCCCCATCACTTCGATCAGGATACATCCTTCCCATATACATGTTTTTTTTACCTTCCTTATTACATTTTTCGCAATGTGGCACACTTCAGACTTCGTGCCCACATCCTACGAGTTGAAACAGTGACCTGGAATCACAATATCTCCCTTAATTCAAGCAAAAGTTGTGACTTGTGCAATGCTAATGACGTACAAGATGAGCGGCACTTCCTCTTCCACTGCACCCATCCACCGTTGGTCTCTCTCCGCAGGACTTATGCGCCTCTGTTTCATCCTGCAGGTTTCCACAATGTTTTTACTTTTCTGAGCCAGAACAATTAGCTTTATTTCTTCCTTCACGCACTTACAGCTTTGAATGAGCAGGCTAGTAGTCGCACTTTTTGACTGAAACACATCTGTTCCTCTTATGCGTTTTTGACGTACAGCCTTGCAGTCACTGCCTTGCAGTGCAACGGTCACACTTTTTGACTGATGGCTTATTCTCTAAACCTGAAAATTAAACCTGAAGTGCGGCACAAGAAACTCCACTATTTCGTTACAGACATTATGAACTTTTTGGCTGGCGATGACCAGCCTCAAACCAATCAGCCTAATGGCTTTGGTGAAGGGGCTTTTCTTCCCAAGTGGCCACTTTTCCTTAATTGATGTGAGGAGCTTTTTGCTGCTTGCGTAGTTGTCCTTTTCTTTTCTTTTCTTTCTAATGGCTAGGCTGGTGGCTAACCTTAAGTTGTAAGTTTGTGTTTGCATTAGTGTGTGAAAACATTTTACAGCCCTGCATCAATTACATATGTATGGAATAAATATACATAAAAATATTGGTGCCTTCTGAGATTAAGAATCAGTTACAGGCCTGATAGGACCTGAGATGGAAAGTCATTAATCCACCCTCGCAACCTGTGGGTTCGGGGTTCGAACCTCACTGGAGGCCACAACCGGCTAAGCTGCCCTCGTTCAGCGGATACAGCCTTGAAACCTTACCTTACCTTCAGCTAGGTTGCCCACATACGGCAGATACAGCTGTGCAACCCTTAAATTTCCACACTTAACCATCATCTGGCGTGTAAATTGGAAGAGACGAGGTCTATCACAGACACCACTCAAAGAAAAAGACTGTTATCAACTGCAAATCTCACTGCAGAGCATGAGGATGACACGCTCCTTGATAAATGCAGTTGCAATTTGAAAGGGCAGTAGGCTGGTGGGCTACAAGTAGAAAATTGCACCCCGCAGGAAACGAACCAAGCGCCACCATGCAAGTGAGAACTGGCCCCACTTGTGGATGGTACATTGTAAAAAAAGAAAAGAAAAACTACGCAAGCAGCAAAAAGCTCCTCACATCAATTAAGGAAAAGGGGCCACTCGGTACATTGTAAGGATGATTCCAAACATATACAACAGGCACATCACTCTACAACAATTTTTGGGCCCCCCATTCCTTCGCTTGCATCTGCAGCATCTCCTAATTTGAGCTTCTCGTACAAAGAGCTCGCCATTCCTTTGTACGCCAGCGCACATGGCGAATGGGGCTCAGAGACCACGATGGGCTTGCCTTCATCTGAGCGGCGGCAGATGGCTATGTCCAGGGGGATCTGCAGCAAAGGAGGCCGGATTGACACAGTTCAAGCAACTCTCACAGAGCGCTCACAGGTTCAGGAGCAGGTGCCTTTCTGCTCATGCATGCACATCATCACAGTTTCACAGGCCATGCGCATAATATGCCTTGCTCTGTTTGCATCCGACATCCCACCAGCTAGCCTGGTATATGGAGCATGTGGCACTTGTGTCTAGGGATTGGCGTTTGCCAAAAGCGCTATTTAGATATAGCACGTAGCTTGATGATTCACCTCCAGCCCTTATAACTAAGAATATAATTATGCAAATTAATTGACAGAAATACCTAATGGGGACGAGCTAAAAATGAATATGGGGACAGATGGCATGCAGCCCCATATCCATGCCCCATGTCCAGGGCAGTGCCACCCTGCAGACCTTCAAGAGGGCGACAGCAGGTCCCCTTAGGAAGTGGTCTGACAGGTTTACAATGAAGATTTAGCCAGAGCGGGGCTGTGTGATGGAGTGCAAATGTTGCAGGCCAACCTCAGCCCCACGAACCCCAGGACGATGCTGCATCACAACTGCATGCAGCAAGCACTGGTAGCAGAAGGGGGTTGCAAAATCCCCAAGGAGCATGCCAGGGAGGAGGAGGAGAACGAGGTGAGGAGGAGCCTTGAGGTAGACTGTGTTGGGAAGCCATTGGCCAAGAATCAGCATATCAAGTCCTTCTGAATGGGCCCCACACAGCACAAGCAGTTCCATTGCCTCATGGCCACTCATTTCATCAATAATGAGGTCCCCTTCATCAAGCTGGAGTGCCCTGCGCTCGAGTGAGTTGAGTCCATGCAAGCACCCATGCAGCGAGCTGTAGTAGCACCAGCACCAGCACCAGCACCAGCAGAAGATTTTGAAGAGCAGACAGTAGAAGAGATCAATCAGTATTGGGCAGCAATCAGCACTTGAGATTGGAAAGGTAGGGAGTGCCTTGGAACACAAGCATGTTCTTCAGATCACAGTGCACCGGATCTGAAAGGCCAACCTGTCAACATAACATTTTTCAGGCAGCATTTCAAGGGGACATATAGAGCTGTCATTAGTGTTAAGGGAATTGAGGGATGAGGGGCCCAGGGGTACTAAGGCAAGTGCCCAGGGGTACTAAGGCACATGAGTAGGAGTGTAACCCTAGTGCCAGATATAGCGCTATATCTGGTTGCTAGAAGCCCCCAGCCCCAGCAGAATTAATTTTTTGCTTTCATTTTCTGTGTAGGGGTATTATACAGGGTGCTGAACCTCCCTTTTAATTCTGATGCCGAAATTCGAAGTGCTAGGTGGAGTTCTGGCAGATATAGCAGCTGGAATATAGCAGAACATAGCGCTATATCGCTATATAGCGCTATAGAATTGCCTCATTTAGCGCTATATGCCGATCCCTACTAGTGTGCCACACCTGTCCCATATGCGCCACGCCTGTCACATGTGCACAATGCCTGTCACATATGTGCCACACCTGTCACATGTGTGAATGGTTTTCAAGCACCAGTGGCTCCGAATGCAAGGTGTGCATGCTATCCTAAAGGACCGGCATTCCAACTTGGGCAGCCATTGATGCCCTCGTAGACTGAGGCGCTGATGTACCTTGCTCTCGTCACGCTGGTGAGCTCTCCCTGAGCTTCTTGCCACATTCTCAAGCCAGTGGGCACCTGTCACATGCCCCTCGTGCCCGGTATCATTGCAGTGCAAGATACGATGCACGGAACTCCCTCCTCCTCAAGGCTCAAGCTCACCTCCCCCAAAACATCTAACGCCAGCTCCTGCGCTGTCCGTTGCACACCCCCCTGACCAAAGGTGTGCTCTTTGTGCCCACATGCCACACACTGGTGGTAAGACATGTTCTCGATCAGCCCAAGGACGGGTACCCGCAGCTTGTTGAACAGTGCCACACCCCTGGAAAAAGGTGTCCAACAGCAACGCAGTATAAAGATGGCAGTGCAGGATTAAGATGGCAGTGTAGGTTCAAGATGCAGTCCTATCTTCGGCAGTGCAGGTAAGCAAAACAGGTGAGCCTGCAGACAAGGCCGAAGGCCAAATGTCAGGGCTGAAAGTGTGGCATCCCGTAGAGATTATAATCTATTAACTTTGGGAAGCCCTCAACACATTCTTCTGCCATACCTTCTTGCATCTAAGAGTGCAACATCTTGTGGCGTGGACACCACCAAAGCACCGGACAGGGGAATACGCTGAGCCAGATTGATCTGAGCATCTCCAGTGCCTGTGCGCAAGCAAGCCCCAACCCTTTTTTGATACTCATGATGTGTTCCTACCTTCTGTTCTAAGGCGTGGAATGCGCCTACCTGTTGCACCTTGAACTGTGCAAAATGAGGCCAAACGGGCCGGTACCATGGGATTTGCTCGTACATGCATGCATGTGTGCAAGCTTGCCTGTTTGCGTGTGTGTGTGTGCGCACACGTGCATGTGATTATATGCGCACGTGCGTGTGTGTGTGTGTGTGTACGTGCGCCCCTGTGCGTGCAAAAGTGGAGGGCAGGGTTGCTTGTGCAGGTGTCCTCATACAAGCTGAGCACACCTGGACTAAGACGTAGGACCAGCATTGTATTGTAACGATGGTAAAGACGGCCTTTGGGCAGTTACGTCTCATGTCCTTGCTCAGTTGTACATTGCTTGCTGCCGTTGCACCCTGGAATGCTTGCTGCCGTTGCACC
>LFCJ01001784.1_pt1 | contig 15293 bp, 13 predicted proteins | sample 643141 | NCBI WGS metagenome assembly LFCJ01 (sample SAMN03766243, study PRJNA286221) | soda lake metagenome | biome: soda lake; feature: Kulunda steppe; material: water; isolation source: sample B1-Br-g2 brine of Lake Bitter-1 | place: Russia: Kulunda steppe | collected 2010-07 | reverse complement strand
TTTCTGATCGCAATGTTCCAGCTTGCACCGAAAGTAAGCAGTCTGAACAGCAAGGTGTACAAGCTAGAGGGGTATACCTCGCATCTCGTCCGGACACAGGCGTTTCTTGATGATCTCGAACAGCGACAGGAACACAGTGGTAACAAATCCATTTCGAGCGTTTCCGAAATCGAGTTCGACGATGTTCGATTTTCGTATACGGAGGATGAACAGGTGCTCGATGGCATTTCGTTTACTGCTGAACGCGACGAGTTCATCGCGTTTGTCGGCCAATCGGGTGCTGGTAAGTCGACTATAGTGTCACTTTTAGTGCGAATGTATGATCCGGATCAGGGTAAAATTCGGGCTGATGGAATCGACGTAACAGAATATGATATCGAACAGTGGCGAGAGCGAATTGCTATTGTGCGACAAGATCCCTACATCTTCAACGACACCTTGGTAAACAATGTGACGGTTGGGAACCGAAATGCGACACAGCAAGATATTAAGCGTGTTTGTAAGATTGCGAAAGTCGACGAGTTCCTTGATGAACTGCCAAACGGATATAATTCTGAATTGGGTGATGAGGGTGTTCGACTCTCTGGTGGCCAACAGCAACGTGTGTCGCTTGCTCGGGCTCTTCTGAAAGATGCTGATTTTCTTGTATTAGACGAAGCAACGAGTAATTTGGATTCAAACCTTGAGAAAGAGGTCCAGACAGCTATTGAATCGATGGATCGTGAATATGGGATTATTGCTATCGCGCATCGGTTGTCGACGGTTCAGAACGCAGATCGGATCTATACGCTTAAGAATGGAAAAATAATCGAAAAAGGAAGTCATAACGAGTTACTCAACAATGACGGAGAGTATTCAGAACTATATACAATTCAGTCAAAATTGTAATTTATTTTATAATATTTGTAATGTTCTTGTATATAATAAAATCTTACGCTCGCTTTCGGATAGGGGATTGTTGGACCGTCCTTACCATTAGCTAAAAGTTACAGTAGGAAATAGTGATAAGTATGTATCACTCAACAAACGACATTCCCAATTAACGTCCGTGGTAAACCACTATACAACGATTGATTTCGGTTTGACGGCACGGTTAATGTTATAGACCGTATATTATAATTCCTTCACAGAACTACACGACATTTCTTCGCTCAAATTGTTCAATTAGTCGGAAATGGTGTCCAACAATTGAAACATAATAACCGTTACCTAATTTAACAAAGCCTGATTTTTCAATACCGCGTTGTGATGCGTAATTATCGGCATCTGTGTCGATATATATTCGGTTGATGTCAGAGGATTGGAATAATATGGGTTGTAATGTTTTTAGCATAGCAGGGTAAATACTTTTTCCACGATAGTCGGGAGTCACTCGGCAGTAGAAAATCGCAGTTTCTTTTGAATTAACAGGAAAATACATCCTCTTTGATGGCTTGTCCGAAATATAAGACCATGCATGCCCAACGACATTTTCATCCATTGCAGCATAAACTCCTATATGTCCCTGTGATAAAAAATCCTTAAATTTTCCAACATATTTTTCATCCCGGAAATCGGTTATTCGTTCAACATTTTGTTCATTGACTCGAAAAATATTCACATCCGGGAAATCAAAGTGAGTTGAAGAGTCGTCTCCACGATCTATCTTGTAGACCACTTTGGAACGAATTGAGATCATTCTTATAATTCAGCGAGCAACTCAAAATTCCTTTCTGCAAGCTCTTTAATAGAAGGATGTTGTTTAGATAATTGATATTCGATTTCTCCCCGGTTTTGCCAAACTTTTTGTACGAGACCTAGTATTTCATCATCTGACTGTCCGTCGATAACATAGTCCTCTTGTTTATACAATTCAGCAAATCCATAATGTTTGTGACCATATGCCAGCAAAGCTGTAGGTACTTCTTGACTATACCCTGCAGCGCCAGCGTGAAGTCGACCAGAGAGGTACATATCAAATTCGCCGATGACACCCTTCAATTCTGGCGCACTATAGACACCATTAATAAGAGTAAGGCGATCTTGGAACTCACGCAACGATTTATTATGGTAGATTTGGTTAAGGGTCTGGTAATCTTCTGATTCAGCACGAATATCCCCTTCCGACGTAAGATCATAAGAGTGGGGCAAGAGCACCAAATGAGCTTCAGTTGTAGAAAGTAAATATTTTATTGCCGGGGTAAACAATTCAACTTCCTCTTTATTTGGAATGGCGCTCCACGTCCGTTTTCTAGGGATATTAAAGCCGGACAATGTTATGCCGATGAGTTGAGAGTCATCGGACGGGATACATTCATCTTCAAGGATTTGTTGGACTTGTCCACCAGAACATGGTTCAAGTAGAAATGCAGGGCACGCCAGATCATAAACCGGTGTATCAACATCTAGCTCTTCGATATATCGAGTACTAACTGGTTCACGGTTGGTTATTTTATCCACATTCTCAAATACAGTTTGTGCAATCATTCGTTCAAAAGTACTCGTATAGGGACCCGGAGAACCTGCGAATTCGATGACTTCTCCATCAAATTGACATGCCGCTAATACATCTAGCGCGTGTTTAGTCACATACGGCCAGTATCCGTTATGCGGAAATGCATCTCCATTAAAAGAAAGAATAATATCCGATTCTGAATAACGGTGAAGACGCTCATTCGAAATTAGAAGGTCCAGTTCAATATCAGTGTGGTTTTTTATTTTTTGATACGCTTTTGCTCGAACTACGTCTAGAGCTGAGTGTAATATCGATCTGAAGTCGTCTCCATGGGGTAAAACACGGTTTGAAGACTGTTTCGTAACCCCATATTCTGCACAAAAATCATCTGATAGTGGGATATTCGTTGAAACAGTAGCATTTACTGGATTACCAACTAATCGATTCATCATTGGGTGCATAATTGCTCTATTTCCCCGGTTCGGTTGAAAGCTATTAAGACGCGAAAACAATCCAATTAGATGAATATCTGTCATTACTGAATCACCTTTTTATAAATTTGGGACCAAGGTGAATCCCACGTGGCAACGTGATAACCAGTCATATTTGGATTGAATTTTGCCTTATACCGTATAAGTCTAGCGGTGTTTGCACCGACGAGGTCGTAATATTTGATTCCGTTATCTTTTCCATCACAAATAACTTGCCAGTGTATGAGGTCATTTAGAGGCAGTGCAGTTTCGGGCTTGCCACCACCCTGCCAATAGTAACGCGTTGTGCTATCCTGTAAAATAATCATTCCACTCTCGATCTCTCCATCCACTCGGCCAAGATATACTTGCATATTTTTTTCAGGGCATTTATCATATAAGCTGTGAACGAATTCAGAATTCAGATTTAATGACCTTCCCTGTGCTTCGTAGCGTTCTTGTATCCGGTTTAAAACATATTCAATCGCATCATGGCCTCCAGTTTCAATGGTGATTGACTCTGTATAATCGTCCGTAATGTTGGTCCGCAAATCACGTGTGAATGATTTCAACAGATCTTCTGTCGGTATTGTAATGTCTAGAGTATAAGTGTAAAGAGGGGAGACATTATAGCCGTTCCATCGAAATGGCCGAGGGTCTTCATAATTCGGTGGGAGTTTCAAATTAACATACTTTGGACCTACGTTTTCATGTAGAATATTCAAACATTCGTCAGTGAAAGATTTGCTGAGTCTGTCTTTTTTCCGTCGGTCAAGTTTATCATAATTCAGTAATATAGGGCCACAAAAAGGGACTCCTGATTCTGGAATTGGAGAATAAATAACCGAAAACGGACCTTTTGTTTTTTCGAAAAGAGGACAAATTCCAATAGGCTCCTGTCCTTTGTATCCAATGTACGTGTGGAGTTTTATATCAATAGAATGTTCAATCGCGGTGAGGACACTACTATTGTGAAAAACTGTGCCGGCTGGAGATTGTCTGACCAGATTATCCCAATGATCCCACCCGTCGTCAAATTCCTGAACAACTATCGCCATATAGTAACCTAACCAGAATAGCTCTTATGCTTTTTGTAGTCGCTTCTACAGCCGGTTCACAATGTCATTTGCGTGGATATCTGGCTATAGTTGTTGAGACAAAATTAATCCAAAAGGATATTTGATCTGAGTATAACAGCTATAACAATGCCAGGACTAAGTGAGTTTTCTGATGTGGATACAGAAGATATTCAAAATATCCTTGTATATATAGTTGATAGCCTTCGATATGATTCACTACCCAATAGATTAGAAAAAATGGGGGTAACTTCCCTGATGACTTCACCTAGCACCCATACTGCATCTAGTATTCCATCGTTACTAACTGGGGTGTATCCTTCAGATCATCAAGTGTGGAATTTTGGGGATACCCTACCTACTGAACCCTATTTGCTCAAGAACAATATTGCAAAAATAGATTCATCAAATATTTGGCGCCACATAGAAAAAGCGGAAGAAAAACCACCTATGAGGTCCCTTCGTACGTCTAGGCACCAAATTTTTGAGGAGGCCAATCCACCTTTCACTATCATTAAACACGACACTGGCGCACACGACCCGTATGATCATTTTGAGATGGAGGGCCGCCCAACATCGTCAGAATTCTTTGATTTATATAAAAATAATATCAACGACATACGTGACTTATACCAATCAGGTGCAGAATCGGCCGCCGATAGAGTAATTGGACATATTAACAATCTCAAAGAACGAGAGTTGTTTGATGAATCTCTTGTCCTTGTATTATCCGACCATGGGGAACTATTAGGTGAGCAAGACCGTGGCGGCGTATTTGCACATAGCCATCCAATGGTCCCCGAGCTAATTCGAGTTCCCCTAGTGGCTATTGGAGCTGGGTTACCCAAAGGTAAAAGATTAGATTGGCATTTATCAGGTATTGATTTGGCCCCTACGATATTTGGATTAAATGGGATTCAACCTCCAGAACATATGAATGGCATTAATTTTTGGAACCAATCTCCTCCCAATAATCGAGTTGCACGCTCAGAGTGCTGGAAATCAGCTGGCCGCTTCCAGTATGGTGCAGGTTCGGCTTGGGACAGGAACGGAGGAGTGGTAAAGCACTTATTCAGCCGCCATGAGCGAATATTATTTGCGATAAGATGTAATATTACAACTGGTTCAACTGCTGGCGCAACCCGGAACAATCTATCATTAAAAGCAATCAGAAAGATGGGGGAACAGTATGGTAAAACCAAATTGGAATATGGAAACCCTTCAACAGACAATTGCTTATCACAAATTGTTGAAGAATTCGAGAGATCTGACGCGGAATATCATATATCTGGACCTTCTAAGGATCAACTAGAGGCCCTCGGATATATTGAATGAAGTTTCATAAATAAATATGAAGAGTCTGTTTATTTCTCGTATTAAAATAACGTAGTACGTTATATTCTAAATTAGATCTATGTTGGTTCCTAATAGGAGAAGTTTTGTATAGAAGCAAAAGCTTACACTAAGCTCTGATTTAATTATATTATGATAGAGAAAGCTATGATTGAATCTACGGAAGATATCTGCCCGTCTGACTGTATTCAAGGAATATATGAAGCTAACCAGTTCCCGTCATCTCTCCGTGAAAGGCCAGTTCCAGATTATGGATATAATTTACTTAACCGAACACAAGACCTCTATAACCCAGTTTTTGATCAGAAACACCTCAAAAATGATGGATCAAAACCTGTCTGGCCTAATAACAATGAATTTGCTGTTTGTCTCACTCATGATCTCGACCACGTAAGTGCATATTCATTAAAACAGACGTTACGGAGAACGGTTAGCCATGCTCAAGCACAATGGCGACTTCGCAATCACAAAGGACCAATAGTAGGTGACGAGGGGGTAGCACAGATCATGCGGACCCTTGCTCAAGGTGGGCTTCATGGAGTGAAAGACATACTTCACCGGGGACCAGACCCATATCATTCTTTGGAAGTCTGGCGCGATCTTGAACAAGATTTTGATGCTAAATCAACATTTTTCATACTTCCGCCTACGTCTGGGCCTTCTCATAAAAGTGATCCAGAGTACCGATTGGATGATAAGATTAGTTACGACGGCGAGAAACGGACAGTCAGTTCAGCTCTTCGTCATCTCCATAACGAAGGGTGGGAGATTGGACTTCACCCGACATGGTATACCTTTGATAATGCAAATGCACTCCTTAAAGAAAAAGAGGATCTCGAAAATAAAATTGGCATCGAAATAAATAGTGTTCGTCACCATTGGCTTCACTATGATCCGATAGCTACCCCAAGAGCACAAGCAAAGGCCGGCTTAAAATTCGATTCAACGGTGGGATTTAATAAAGATATTGGATTTAGACGAGGCACATGCTATCCTTGGTTACAGAAAGATATAGAACAAGATCAGTCGACAACTGTAACAGAAATCCCGTTAATTATACAAGATGGTGCGCTCTGTGGAACGAAAGGACTAGACGTCGACTCTGATATCGCTTTTGAATACATGAGGCTTCTGATTAAAAGAGTCCGTGAGGTCGGTGGAGTTTTAACACTTTTGTGGCATCCAAGTAGTATTGTAAATAGTACTGTATGGGATTTATATAAAAAGGTATTATTATATTTGTCAAAACAAGACGCGTGGTTTGCGACGATAGCAGAATTAGGGCGATGGTGGAATGATAAGAATGGAGATCTTGTTACTGTCGATAAACGTTCAATCTAACTCAGAGAAATGTCTTAATACATTTATAATGGAGATAAGCGGCTTATAGTATAAAATTAAAATTTCTGAAGAGATCTACGCTTTATATTCAGTTCTCAAACTAGTTGAGGTGTGACTATATCCTATTTCTCTATTCGGAGGATTGATATTCTCAAGAGAAAATAAATTCGTATGACTGCTGTGTGTATACTCACTTCTGCACATACACCGTTTGACACTCGAATATTCCATAAGCAAGCACGCACGCTTCAGAGAGCAGGCTATGATGTAACACTCGTTGCGCACCACCATCACGATGAGATTCGAAATGAGATACAAATCACTGCAATCCAACCTACAACATCTCATCTCAATCGCTTTCTGAATCTCTCCAAAATATATCAAGTTGCTCGAAAGACAAAAGCAGATATTTTCCATTTTCATGATCCTGGCTTACTTCCAATCGGTACCGCACTATCAGCTCGTACAGATGCAGCAGTGATCTATGACTGTCACGAACCGTACGAAATTTCTTTTCAACACTATGATTTTCCTCCGGATCTATTCAATCCCTTCTTTGGGAGGCTCTATCCTCATATTCAGTCTGGGTTTTGTCGATCATTCGATGCCATTGTCGCAGCTACTAAATGGATTCAACAGGATTTGCAAAAATTGGGCCACAACAATGTCCATCTTATTAGGAATTTCCCAACCACGCAGAACATCGTTTTTGAATCACGACCAGTTGAGCGTACACATGAATTTATACTCGTCTATGTTGGTGGACTCACACAAAATCGAGGTCTCAAAAAAATGATTGAGACCCTTGACCATCTCCGGAACATGGGGGTAGATGCTGGCTTATGGCTTCTCGGTGGGTTCTCTGATAACAAAAAAGAAAAGCAAGCTCATAATAAAGTACAAGCACACAATCTTGCCAATCATGTTCGTTTTTTTGGTCATGTAGATCATGAACGCGTATTCTCGTATCTTGCTGCCGCTGACGTTGGATTAGCACTCCTTGATCCCGAATTCTATAATTTTGGGGTACCAACAAAAGTCTTCGAATATATGTTTTCATCAATACCTGTAGTCGCAAGTGATACAGTGGCAAATGCAGAATATCTCCCAGAACGGTGTGGTTCATTAGTTCCTTATGATCAGCCAGAACGTATTGCAACTACACTGATGGTACTTAAAAAAAATAAGGAACGACGAAGAGCTATGGGTAAAGAAGGTAGAGAAATTGTCAAACAAAAATATTCATGGGAAATAGAACAAACCCATTTACTCAATCTTTACGAGAGTATCCTCGAATGAGATCTGAATTTAGTGATTGAGGATTTTCATTCGGATACCCAGCCACCCCCTATCGTATACACTCGATGATCAGCATCACCGAGCTCGACAGTTCCCCGACCATCGAGAACAATTAACTGTCCGTTAGCTCGATCAATTGATTCCCATTGGATTGATTCGAACTCATCATGCGGCGTTACCGAAATTACCGCGTCCCACGATCTATCGTACACGTCCTCCAACTCGATCAACTGCAGATCAAACTCGGCTGCAGTATCCAACATCGGGTCAACGCCGTACACGTCTGCGCCCAATGAACTCAATTCCCCGGCTATTGCAATCGACGGAGAGGCACGAATTTCTTCGACCCCTGGTCGGTACGTCAATCCCAAAATAAGTACTGACGAAGTTTTAAATGACTTATCCTCTGCTGCAAACTCCTCTCGAATCTTTCGTACAGTAAACGCTGGCATCGAATCGTTCACTGACCGTGCAGTCTCCAATAGAGGTGTCTCCGTCGAAAACGGATCAATCACAAAGTACGGATAAAAAGGGATACAGTGGCCGCCTACGCCTGGGCCCGGATCATGAATGTCACAGAAAGGTTGGGTGTTTGCCACTTCTATTGCCTCGTTCACGTTGATTTTTATCTCGTCAGTCAACGTCGCAAGCTCATTTGCAAGCGCAATATTGACATCACGATATAATCCTTCAAACACTTTCACTGCTTCCGCAGTTGTCGCATCTGAAACAGGGATAACGCCTTTATTATTGATTTCTTCATAGATGAGCGCACCGACACGTGTACTCTCTTCGTCGACCCCACCAACTACCTTAGGGTATGCTCCGCGGATATCTTCTAGTGCCCGGCCACTGGAGGTCCGTTCCGGACAGAAAGCCAATCCGAACTCACCGAGACTGTGTCCCGAGTTCGACTCTAAGGCTGTCCGAACTCGCCGCTCGGTTGTTTCAGGGGGGACCGTACACTCAATAATCACGAAATCCCCTGCTTGTAGACCGGTCGCGATATCTTCGATTACAGTATCCAAGATAGACAGATCAGGTTCCTTTGCGTCCGTGATCGGCGTTGGGACGATCACGACGTGAATACTTGCGTTTGAGGCTGCATCCCGCGGATCGGTTGTCGCTTCTATAGACCCATCCGAAACCAACTCAGAAACGATTGATTCCAACCCCGGTTCACACTTGATGTGACAGTTGCCGTTATTAATCGTCTCGACGACCGATGGGTTGATATCTGCTCCAATCACGTTACCTGTTACCTCACCGTACACTGATGCCAACGGGAGGCCCATTTTTCCAAGCCCATATACTGCAACCGGAATCTCACCAGTCGTCAACGCAGTTCGCTGTGTAGCTTCGCTTGCATCTGTTCCATACAGATATTGTGTAAGAGTTGTGTTCATTTCTTCGGTTTGATTGCTGTTCGGTTGCCCATCTTCTCTATGGTCTGTGCCAGTTCCAACGCTTTTAATCCATCCTCAACTGTGACGATTGGTTCGGATCCCGTTTCGACCGCTGTGACGAACGCTTGAAGCTCTTGTTTCAGTGGTTCACCGTTTCTAATTGTCGGCCGTTCGATAATACTCTCATGGCGGAATCGAACATTACCATTGTTTTCAATATATTCTGGAATTGATTGGCGGTGAATTTCGATTGATTGGTCCATGTAGTCTACTTCAACGAGGCATTCTTCGGCGGTGATAGTCAACTTCCGAACTTTACGTTGTGTAAGTCGACTCGCTGTGAGATTGGCGATCACACCCGAATCGAACGTGATTGTCGCCGTCGTGTGACGATTGTCTCGAATACCCGCACTGTTGACCTCAATTGGTTCGCCGTCAACGAGCGATAGCACGATGTCGATGTCGTGGATCATCAGGTCCAACACAGCACTATCATGAATTTCGCGGGATGGTGGTGGTCCAAGCCGCTCTGCTTTGAGGCTCAGAACAGTCATCTCGTCGAGAACGTTTTTTAACGCGGAGACGGCAGGGTTGAACCGCTCAATGTGGCCGATTTGTACTGGGAGTCCAGCTTCGTCTCGAAGCGCTCGTAATTTTTTTCCTTCAGATTGATCAGTAACGACCGGCTTTTCGATCAGGGGTGCGACACCGGCTGCCAAAGCCTGTTCAGCGATAGTAAGGTGATATTCTGTGGGGACGACGACCGACACTGCTGCAGCGTTTTTAAGCAGTTCGTCGAGCTTGAGGGCCTCTGTCCCATGTTTCGCAGCAATTTCGGCTGCCCGGTCTGAATCTGTATCAAAGACACCGACAAGGTTTGCGTTCGTAAGCTCGTTATAGACTCGGGCGTGGTGTTGACCCATTGAACCAACACCAATGACACCAACGTCCACCGTTGTGTTTTCGCTATTCATATTGTTGAAGAATATCTACAATATATGCAATCTCTTCGTTCGATACTTTTGGATGGACCGGTAATGAAAGTACCTCCTCTGCGGTACGTTCACCAACTGTCGCCTCGTGACTGACATCATCATAAACTGGTTGTTCGTGCATACAGGTCGGGTAATATACACCCGATCCGATATCATACTCAGATAAATACGATTTTAATTTGTCTCGATCTGGTGTTTGAACTGTATACTGATGGTAGACATGGGTTCGATTGTCTGGCTCTATGGGGGGTATGATTGTTGAGTTATCCAACCCGTCAGTTAGCACTGCCGCGTTCTGCCGTCGTGATTGAATATACTCTGGCAGCCGGTCAAGCTGCACGCGACCAATTGCTGCAGCAATACTCGTCATGCGAAAGTTATGACCAATTGCCGCATGTCCGTACTTTTCAGTTCGGCCATGATTTACGAACTGGGCCGCGCGCTGGGCTATATCCGAGTCATCAGTTGTGATCATTCCGCCTTCACCAGTAGTCATGTTTTTGGTTGGGTAAAACGAGAAGCAGGCCACATCTCCAATAGACCCTACACGCTGGCCATCGTATGTTGCTCCATGCGCTTGAGCTGCATCCTCTATTAGCGTAAGATCGTACTCAGTCGCCATTTCGACCAATCGGTCCATCTCACACGGAAGCCCATAGAGGTGTACCGCGAGAATCGCATCGAGTTCCTCACCGCGATTTTGGAGAATTGATTCGACGACATCCACATCTAGGTTGAATGTTTCTGGGTTAATATCGGCAAATACTGGATCCGCGCCAGTGTGCCGTATTGCATTTGCGGTCGCAATAAACGAAAACGGCGTGGTTAGCACCTGGTCCCCATGACTGATACCCGCAGCATGCAATGATGCATGGAGTGCGGTTGTGCCGTTTGATGTTGCGACTGCATGATCTGTCCCACAGTACTTCGCGAACTCTTCTTCAAAAGAACGGACTTCCGGGCCGTCAGCCAGCATACCGCTATCAAGAATTTGCAGCACTCGCCGTTTTTCTTTGTCACCGATAACTGGATTTGCGATTGGTATCATCTGATCTTATTCTCTCCCTGAAGTTTTGGTGGGAGCTTTCTGTAAGTTGCTGGTGCACCGATAGCCAACGTTTTCGGAGGAACATCCTCTGTAACAATGGCTCCTGCTGCGACAAACGCTCCCTCACCAACGGTCACATTAGGAAGCACCGTTGCGTTGGCTCCGATTGAAACGTGGTCCTCTAATATCGGTCCAATTAACTCTGCATCAGTCCGAATTGGGTAAGGATCATTCGTCAATACTGCTTGAGGACCAATAAATACGTCATTCTTGATTACCGTTTCTGATGGAATATAAACTCCAGTCTGCAAACTAACACCTGACCCAATTTTGGTTCGACCGTCAATGACTGTGTTTGTCCCAACTAATACATCATCACCTATCTCGGTCAGTTCACGTATTAGAGCATTATGTCCCGTATTGAATTTCTTTCCAATCGCAACATCATCATAAATTACTGTGCCTCCTCGAATAGTGCCACATTCACCGATTACTGGAGGTTGTGTGTCATCTTTATATTGATAACCAACTGTCGCTTGATCTGAAATTGTAGATCTTTCTCCAATAACTGCTCTACCATTCATGGCAATTGGCAGATATAGGCTGAATTTCGTCTATGGGGTTCATGTTATAAGTGAAATATAGGCCTGTTTATAAAAATGTAATGTTGCTTGACTTGGCAACTCTTGCCGCGCTCGGATATTGAAAGAACCCACCGTCTTTCCCACAAGTGCGAGCGATCACAATGACATATTATCTCATTATACTGTTGCACTCACGTTTATATCGGTGTACTGGATAACCTTTGCCTCGAGCACTGTCTAGTTAGTGACTTCCTCAGCTGGCGTTCGATCATCTATCGATTGATGCGGTCGCTGGCGGTCATAATTATGTGCAAACTGCGAACACCAACTGCGGATGTTCGATCGACTGCCCACCCACGAATTATAGAAGCGGTTGATCCTCATTTTGAGTGTCTAAAATCACTTTCGATCAGGTTTCGATCTGTATAATCACGCCGACCGCTGAATTCTAATCGAGCAAAGGACGTCTGATAGCCGAATCCATCGACGAGAAACACGGTCTCGGAGAGGTCGTGTTTCTCGGAGAGTCAATGGAGAAACGCAGCAGCTGGATCGGTGCCGTGTCGTCCAAACAGATCGACACCGAAAATCAACTTGGTGTCGAGGTCTATTGTAGCATACAACCAAGATCGGCTCTTGCATAACTCAGCGAAACAAGTTCACTGCAAAGCAGTCAATAAGCCCGCTCAACGGTACTCCAGCGAGGTTTAGCGTCCGCCCGAACCCGTAGGTTCGGACGGACTGCTCTAATCCCGGCTTCGAGAGGCCGCGGAACTTCTGCAGCCACGGGTTCACAAGAGACCAGAGCCATTCGACTTGGTTGACGTGGACGCCTTCATCAGTGACAAACTCTTCGGAGTGTGGAACGACCTTCTCATTGTCATAGACGAGTGGCGCGGATACGCGCCACCCGTCGTGCCACAGTTCATCAATCATCCCTGAGAGGATATCTACCTCGTCAATTGTCTGTCTCAGCTCGTCAGGTTTCGCACCATGTTCCGCACGGATCACTCGAAGCGCGTCTCGACACGCACCAACAAGCGTCATTGTATCACCTGGTGCGCCTTCCCACTGAGATCGACCGGGCCCACCATCGTCGCCGTAGGAAAGACCGTCCCGTGGCGGCGTCTATTTTTTGAAGCCAGAACACTTCTGGCCGGTCTCGTCGATCTGGGTTGGACTGTCACCATCTTTTGAAGAGGTGTCCAGACGAGGTGGAAGCCGCCTTCAAGAGCGGCTTCCACCTCGCGGATCGTTGTGTGGACAGTATCGTACACCGCCTCGAAGAGCTGAGCAACTTGGTTGATGCTGAGTAGCGTATCTGCGTAGAGTACGAAGGCGATGATAATTTCTCCAAGGTTAAGTGTTCACCCTTCAAATGGCGTTTTACGAGTGTATGTGAAAGTATAGCGGCGGTTAGAATACCACAGCTGGGGACTGCTGTCCCCGGCGTTGATGGTGGTTTCACCGCAATCAGGACAAGGGGCTTCTTCGCAAGCGTGCTTACGGCGCCGTTCGATCTCGTTATCGAACGGCTCTGGCCGCAACACTATTGATGTGAGCTCAACAAGTTGCTGAAGCATTCCGCCGAATGCGGTTTGTTTGTTCACACACAGACGCATTGAGCGGGGTGACATGAGCCTCACGCTGTTTCACTAAGTTCGGTAAGGGCCTCGATTCTTTTGCGAAGCATTGTTTTTTGATCAATTTCCCATGTCTCTACTGATCCGATTATTTTACTATCTTTGATCTCCCAATTGAGTGTACACTATGTACTTAGCACGTCGTGCCCGTGATATTTTGCGTGAGGAAGGTTTGTCGAATCTAATATTTCGAGCACGCCAATTTCTTCAGTCTTTATCACAATCATATCAATTTTATTATCGTATGCTCTATAATCGATGGAAGTATAATGCTCTCGCTGATCCTACGAAAGTCGTGTGGATTCAAGCAACAGAAATTAACGAAATGATCTCTATTTCTCCTATATGGGATTTAGTAGGGTCAATTGAGGGTGGCAATTGGGATATCGAAACTAGCCCGTTGCAGAAGCATATGAAATTTCGAGCAGTCAAGCAACACTATATGGAAAATAAATCATGGAAAGAAACAGGTATTATAGACGCCATTTCCAAGAGAGTTGAAGAGCATGGCTCTTTCGACGGTTGTCGTAATCGACAAGATGTCAAGCATCGTTATGAGGGTATGGATAAGATGTACCAGTCATTAGAGCAAAATGGGTATGATTCTAGCAAACATGTATTAAATCCGAAATGGTATAATCCAATCACTGTTGAGGCTATTGATCATCCGATGGTTTGTATCGGGAGGAATGGAGAGTTCCTATTTGCCGGTGGATTTCATCGCGTTTCGATGGCCCACATTCTTGACATAGAAATTCCTGTTTGGGTTTTGAAACGCCACAAAAAATGGCAACTACTACGAGAAGAAATACATATTACTAATAATATTGTAGACTTGAGTCCAGAAGCTATAGATCAGTTAGACCATCCGGATATGCAAGACGTTTTTTCGCCTGAACTCCGACAGGAAGCTGTAAGCAATATTTAACTTATTTGTGCTGTGGTAAATTGCCATACAGCGTTCGGTTTGTCTAGCTCATAGTTTCGTTTATATTGTAAACCGTACGCATCAGAACGATTTCACGGAATTCTCGATACCAAATTCGCGCACGCACGGCGTCGACGAGCGTGCCTTTGATCACCGAAAAGACAGTCTCAGACAGTGCTCTCTGGCTGTAGAGATTCCCATTGATCCCGCGCACAACGCGTAGATCAATGGAACTTAATAGGGCTGTGAACTGAAAAAATCAAACGCTATACGCTGATTCACTATTATTAATTGTTTTTCACATACTCGCCTCAATTATGTCCTAGTTTATTTATAATTAATTCAAATAACTCGTTATATCGATTACCAATTTTTTTCCAATTCCACCCGTTAGCAATCTTTTGGCCTGCTTTACTGTACTGTTCGTACAGCTTTTCATCATCGCGTAGTTCATCGAGTCGACGTGCAATCGCTTTTGGGTCGGGCTCAACGAACACTAACTCATTCTCACCGTACCATTTCGATAGCTCTCCAGGTCGAACGATGCTCGGTAGTCCGGCAGCGCCGTACTCTTTGAGTTTCAGTGGTTGCTCGGCGTCTTTGAAACAGAATCCGACATCAGCGTGGTTGAGAAACCCTGGAATCAATCGGTAGGGGAACGATCCCGGATAGTAGACGTTCTCCTTTTTACGTGCAGCCATTGATACTTTGTCTTC
>LFCJ01001783.1_pt1 | contig 15298 bp, 13 predicted proteins | sample 643141 | NCBI WGS metagenome assembly LFCJ01 (sample SAMN03766243, study PRJNA286221) | soda lake metagenome | biome: soda lake; feature: Kulunda steppe; material: water; isolation source: sample B1-Br-g2 brine of Lake Bitter-1 | place: Russia: Kulunda steppe | collected 2010-07 | reverse complement strand
GTGTCCGCTTTTTTAAACCAGAACAACCATAAACTTCCTTTTTTCCTTTATGAATTAATCGTTTTTTATGAGCAGGCTAGCAGTCGCAATTCTTGACTGAAGGCCTTATCCTTGTAAACCTTGTAAACCTTAATTCCTCGTTTTCAGCAAAGTAATGCCGTGACTCTTTTTCTGAATCGCGAGCACAAGCCGGGTAGGCCCAGGTTTCATCTTTTTCAACAGATTCCCGGTCTTTGTCAATATAGCAGCCGAGTCTTAGGAGGCAGGACCAGTGATAAGTGCGGTTGCAGACATCGATGGTGACAACATCAGCGCTGAGGATGTGAAATTGTTTCTGTTGAAGCAGACGTACAAATCATTCTTTTTCTTCCTGAGACTGTGGATATTTTTGGTCTGACTGGCCAGCAGTCAACACATCTGGCAGAAGGTCTAAACCCAATGTAACATAACTTTTAAATCAAATCAAGATGATGTAGCATGGAAGAGTCCAATTACATGGGTTTGGGATCGTACAGTACAAAAAGGTCACGAATCACACGCTTATTTGGGTCAACACTTCATCTGCCAGCTGGCTCAGCCTCTCTTGCTCAGGCCCGCTACCCTCCTGGCCCTCTAAGCTCGCCACCAGGTCCTCGATGCAGTCCAGCAGCAACAGCTGCGACTCCACGTAGAGGTCTGCCAATGCATCCACCTGTGTGTTGCTCTTCTCTCCACCTTGTTGCTGCTGCTTGGTGGCTGCCAGGGCTGAGGACAGATCACCTATATATCGCGCTGCAGCTGTGACACTGGGCTTCAACGCAGCTATGGCCGACCGCAGGCGGCTTCTACGGATCTCTTGCTGTGAGCTGTTGTCGGACATAAATTTATGAGCTGATGCATGCACAAATGCTGCCCGCACCCGCTTGATGGCTCTGCAGCATAAGGAGGTGGCCAAGAGGGACCAAGGACTGTTCAGTACGCATGTATTTAACGAAATAAATGTCATGCATTCAACTTGTCCTCTTGGGAGCTGTGCTATTGAATGTGACAGCGCTCTTTCACTAGTCTCCAGTCTACTCACAGATCTGCGTGCTTGACGGGCAACCGTCCCCTCCAACCATCCACTTGCTTGGCGTACTCCTCTGTGAGTTCGCCAGAAAGGTTGGCTGCATTTGTGGCATGCTGTGTTGCAGCCTGCACGTCACCTCTCTGCAAGCAATGTAGAATCAATCACACGACACCTTTTGTGATGAAGTAAGAAAAGGGTGTTTAAGGAAAGCTGCCTGGTTCGCCAGACACCCATCAGGCAGGTATGTAGTGATGGGGCAGCTAGCTCCTTGAGCACTACCTCACCTTGCCCAACTTGACTTCCAGGTTTGCAAGCCTCAGCATGGACTGGCAGACCACTAGTTGTCGCCCGAAGAGCTGCACGAGCACCAGGCACGGGGAGGAGATGATGCTGTTAATTGGCGAGGCCATGGCAGTAGTTTGCTTATCTGCGTATTGAAATCAGTCTATTTCAAGTCATTGAGCTGACTGAACAACAAGTAAGGCTCCAGGGATGGACAACTGATAAATATGGCAAACAGTAGGATGGGGCATCAGTTTGTAGCATCAGCATATTTTCACCTGCATGCGGGCGGCTAAGCATTCAGAGACTACATCACGAGCGCCTTTTACATCTCCCTGTAGGAGTAGAAGCTCAACCAGGCTATCTGACAGCTGCGAAGCCTGCAGCAAGGAGTAGCACGATATTTTGTTGAGGAATCCACATGCAGCACTTCTGCTTGTTTTATTGTCTGTCAATCCATTGCAAGTGAAAGCAAAAGATTAATGGCACTACAGATAACTTATGAAACTCAGTACGTAAACAGCTACGCAAATTGATCTTTACCCCAGAGAAATCAAGGATGTAAACCGCATTTTTCGAATTTTTTTGCTGGAAACAAAATGGCTTAGATTAGCGCTGTGGACGTTTTGCCTTTTAATTGAATTATACCACACCATGGAATTATACCATGGAATTATACACGAACTTTTAAGGTGGGGACCTCCCAAATTGGCGCTGTTTACATCCTTGAGAGAAGTAGATGTTGCTGAGATGATGGCTGCAAAGCAACATCTTTAGCCCAGAGGAATAGATGCTGCTGAGACAAATAACTTCTGGATCTATCTATTCAAACTTGCTTCAGTTCGAGGGCTTATCAAGAACTTCAGCACGCAAATGCTCACCTGTGCCAAGGCCTCACCCTTCTCCTGCCCAAAAAAGTGAATGGCTTTCCGTATGCAGTTGGCAGCCGCCTGCACCTGGCCCCTGTCCTGTAGCTCGGATGCCAGCTTTTCAAGCCATAGCACCACCACATTTGTTTGGACATTTTCTGCACGCAGCGACAAAGTAGTGCGCTACAAACCTCATTGTCTCACTCATATCACTCCACTGCACATGCTTGATATGGAGAATCAAGTCAAAGACTTGGCTGCCACATCTCATATGTGGTGTTACACCAGTCCAAGTCAATTATATCTGCCATGCCTGTTTTGTATATGATGAGCTAGGTAAGGTGTCCTGCCAGAACATTGGACTCCTTATCAAGCCTTCCATGGACACACGATGGGCACAAATAATTCAATGGATTGCTCATGAATGCTTTTGAGTCTAAGCATGAAGGGAGGACTGCACATGCCCTCAGGAAGATGGAAGAAAACCTTTCAAAGTGCTTAAGGATTCATTTGCAGTTCCTAAAAGATAGCGGGCAAAGTAATTGTTGAGTTTCCTTTGACCAGCGTTTCATCTTTATGCTCAAACATAGATAAGTCTAAAAGTACATCACTATCTAAACTTACATCACGCACAAACAACAAAATACATGGAAAGCAGGCACTTTCGTTACCTGCACTTTCCAGAATGCCCACAGCATCCTGCATCATGCCCAAGGCTTCTTGCTCGCTGTCATCAGCCCCTTTGCCTCGCCGCCATCCCCTCCAACTAAACCACCAGCTTGACCTCTTTGGCAGGGGCTTGACAGCGGGTTGGCTTTGTTGGAACTCGTCCGCCTGCCAAGTGCACACCAAAAGATCAAGGCATCTCTCAGGCAGAGATGATATGAATTGCAAGTAAGGTACATGGTCTAGAGGGACTTATGACTGCAGGCAACACAAAGCTACATGCTCTGACACCAAGGTACTTGTTCAGGAACAAACACATAATCGAAAACAGAGCATGCCATGACAGCCCTCTGCACATCGCTGGAAAAAACAATCTGTCTGTCAGAGAGCATGCTTTGAGAATATTGATCAAGGAGAGACTACTTGTAAAATTTGCAGCTAGCGCTGCTAGGAGAGCGAGCTCCGTGGGGACGAGCGCTCACACAGGCACGAAGGCGAACATTTTGACTCAAGTACCTGCTTGCGCTTCTCCAGGTCTGCTTGCTTTAGCAGAATGTTGCCCAACGCGAACATCGTATCAGCATATAAAAAGTGCATTGGTCCAAACATCTCCAGGCGCAGCCTGCATGCCATTGCAAATCAAGAGCTCCAGTGCTTGAACAGCTAAAGAGATTGCTCCAAAAAGCAAAATACATGGTGTGCCATAATTTCAATAAACATCAAGCCACTTAAAACGACCAGAAGGACTGTTAAGGACGACTGCATGATTGCAACACACCACAGCTCAGGGTGGTGAAATGCAGTTGTGAGTTCACAGCAGGCAGAATTCCATAAAACCAAAAATGCCTTCTAACTACCTCTGGCTATATTTTATAAGCTAAGCTGATTTTCTTAGGCAGCTATGCGTCTGGACAGTTCCAAACAAACCATCACCTCATCACTTGCTCCATCGTCTCTTTTGCTCCCTCCAAATCCCCAATGGCCTCATAACTTAGAGCCAAATTGTGCATTGCAGATACGTACAGCCAGTGCTTCTCTCCAAAGGCGGACTCAAGCAGTGCAAGGGCCTGCAGGAAAGTCAATTATTCTGCAATCGTCCTGTTCATGATCCATCATATCCCAGGATCTACATCTTAACTCAACAGTGCAGTCATGCGCTCGGGCCTTCACACAAAGGCAGCATCACCTAGATAGGGAACAAGTTACGGCCCTATGCTTGACATTTCACAAACATAAGGATGAGACAGACAGCATACCTCTTTGTACAGCTGCTCTGCCTTTGCATGTTGCCCAGTGTTGCGGTAGAATTCTGCCAAGTTGTTCTGCAGGCGGAGGGCGTTGTGTAAGGTACGATAGAGAGCAAGGTTACTTGAAGACACTCTAGTATTCAAGACTGAACAGCATAGCCCTGCCCTTTAAGTTGAGACAAAATTTATTAACGCACATTCCTTCCATAGAACCAGCTGACATCCTCACCGCAAGTTGTCGCAGGAGCCCAAAGTGCAGCTTGCACATCTACTTGCCAACACTGCCCTGCGATCTTGGAATCCAACATGTCTTGGATTGCGGTCTCCTCTGAGGTCTATGTTTTGCGCACCACTCACCTTAGCACTTGCTATGTGGGGATCTTGACTGTCAAATCCAAGGATTGACTCCTCCACAGCCTCCTTAAACTTCCGCTCTGCCAGTTCGTACCTGGGGTAGCATTCACACCCATGTCAAACCTAAGACTATCAGAGCATTGACAAGGAGCCTTCTGGTCTTGCAGCACATGTCATAATTCAAATCTGGTAGAACATAACCGGCCAGAACCTGGCAAATACTTGGAAGATGATTATATTTTACCAAGGCCCAACTTACTTGCCAGCTTGGTAGTACTCCAAGGCTGCATTTCTGGCCATGGACATCTTGGCTGTATGCTCGTTTGTTATGGCCTCATCATCAAGTGGATGAGTTGCAGTTTCAGAAACTGGAAGGCCGCCAGATCGCTGTACGCGCACATCGTTCTGTAGTGACGCGGTTCAGCAAAATATATTCCAGATCTTTCTCAATTCATGGTCTATCTCTTCTACCAGTTCAGTCCGCGCACTGTGCTTTGAAAACGAAGCCACAGGACAAAGAGCACCACTCACTTCCTCTGCTTGAGCTGTAGCTGTGGACGAGGCAGTTGCAAGCAGAGCAGCAGCTGCAAAAGATCCTGCGTGTGTGCAGTGAGTGGGGCACACTGTGTGTCCAATACAATGATGGGAACGTGCTCAATGGATACAAGTTGCCTTTACACACCATTTGTCCACCTGGAAGAGGAATTGCTGGATCCCCTTCTCCATTCTTGAGGAACCCAGGTGCCACATGATATTGCTCGGAGAGCACGGGTGCACGGTGCAGCTGACGTTGCTACTGAGCGAGTGCAAGGTGAATTCAGAGCCCTGAACAGCCAAGCTGTTTGCCAAGCACGTCGTAACATATTTTTCAATCAATTCAGTGGGCGATGTTGTGTCAATAATAGTAATGGCGTGATGTTGTGGAATATAAATGACAAAATAAAAGTATTGGTTGCCCGGGTCCGACGCCATGCTCAGGCGGGTGCTGGATGCTTGCAGGGGAATTGAGGTGGGCATGCACTCACATGCACCTGGAGCGTATGCTATGTTTTACTCTGTATTTGCTCTTACGGTGCTCCTTGTGCAAAATTCAGTTCTGAACCCCTGCCACTCTGCCCTGCTAGGTTCCCCTCATTATCCTCATGCTGCTCATGATGGCTGGAGGAATTATTGCTATCAGGTGAGTCCCTTCTAAATATTGTTGGTTTTTTTGGTCCTGTTTGTCTCATGGCCGCTTTTTGGTGGAAATGGCAGCTTACGACCATGCACTGAGGCCGTGCCTCCGTGTTGTTCTGCTTGCCTTGCAAAGGTTCATGGTCAGGGCCACAGAGAGGCAAGCAAAGCAGCAAGCTCGGTTACGCGCTGAGAGGACAGCACCAGGCGCTGGAGAAGATGGGCCCAGGGTAGGCAGGCGGAGACGGCAGCTTGCCTAGTTGTACTTTGGGCCCATGTCCAGCGTACCGTTCCAAAGCTGCACATCTTAAAAAAGTCTCATCCATATCCAGTCAGTTACCAATGACCGGTGCAGACTCTTGGAGCCTGCACGTTTCAACATGTGCCTGACTGTGCTGTCCACAAACGATAATGTTTGAATGTGGTCCTTGCAGAGCAAAGCAACACTTGTTCTAGCAATTACATGCAAAAAGCACAAATGGTGTTCTACATAGAGTGGTGTTGGACACGTGTGGGTGTCTAAAGGAGAAAGGCTCTGCTCTAGTCTGACCTCCGGTTTCATTTTCTCTAATTCATGCTTAAGACTGTTCCAACTTTTACAATCGAAGTTCCATTCATCATGGGTGAGGCGTTTTGGTGCAAACGCTTGGACAGCCCCTTACATCTCAAGTTCCGAGCTCGTGTTCCACTCAGCCTAAGTGCAGGTGGTGGCTCGTTTTAAAATGATTCATTTGGAATGTTATCCTCTTTTTGGATGGTGGAGGATTGGTGCTTGCACTGACACACGCCTTGCTGATAGGGTATCCCAACATTGTACTGGTGTAGTTTGGAGATAAAAGGAGCAAGTCATGTTCAACTTATTGGTTATGTTGTACTAATGCCGCCACTAAGGTTACATAGCTGTAACCGCCGAACGAGGGCAGCTGAGCTGAAACCTAAAATTCCTGCAACCTGAACCAAATCTTGAAAGGGGCTTATATCAAAATGAAGGTAGTGTCTGAAAGCCATAGGTTTGGTGAAAAGCAAAACTCGAGACAAACTAGGAGACGCCCAATGGGCAAGTCCAGTAGAACCAGGCTCTTCATGTAAGGCGAGTCTACGAGCTCACAAGTTCAGGACAAAGGAAGAGACCTCTGCAGGGATCACTAAGAGCAAGGCTTGCTTTCTAGCTACTTTAACCAACCAGCTGCCAGAGCGCTCGCACGGTTGCGACCACTAAGGAGGTCCTTTGCAATTGGTTGGGACTACCTGTCGTCCAATATGGTTCCATAGGTAAGGTAAGGTAAGGTTTCAAGGCTGTATCTGCCGAACGAGGGCAGCTTAGCCGGTTGTGGCCTCCAGTGAGGTTCGAACCCCGAACCCACAGGTTGCGAGGGAGGTTGGATAATCGACTTCCCATCTCAGGTGCCCCGCCGCCTGCTCGACTATCCGGAGCGTATGTTTTTCGTCACACTTCCATAGGTTCCATAGGATTACACATCCACAACACTTATCACAGCATCTCATCTTCAAGTGAAAAGGCCATCGGTAAGGATAAGTCTGTCTTAGTCGGCAGGTGGCCATTGTCTTACAAGTTACAAGTCAGGGTTAACCGCCGACCAGGTTGTTTGGCTGATTGGTGTGTTGCTGGTCTTCGCCAGCCAAATATAGTCCATAATGTCCAAAATGAAATGGCAGAGTTTGTTGTGCCGTTGAGAAAGAAAATCAAAGACAGTCTGACTAGGCAAGGTATATAAAATATAAGGGGCCTTTATAGAAAAGGATTGGTAGAAAGGGAAGACCAGGAACGAGTACTTTCTTCTGAGAGAGCACGTCAGAGAGAAGGAAAAAAAGAAAAAAGAAAAAAGAAAAAAAGTATGCAAGCAACGAAAAGCTCCTCACATCAATTAAGGAAAAGGGGCCACTTGGGAAGATAAGCCCCTTCACCAGAAAAGAAGAAAGCAGTCAGTGAGGATCAGGAGGGTTGCAGGCAGACAAGCCAGCAGACCTCTCCTGATTGGATTGAAGGTGAGGAGAATTCTCAAGAGAACGTCTGGTCTGAACAAGCTTATGAGCATAGTGCACAGAATGAGCATGGAGCTTGAGAGCGAGTTTCTTGACTCTTTGTGAATCAAGGCCGAGATTCTTCAGAGGAACCTAAGTGTGAGGAGTGTAAATACCACCCCCGGGGCATTGGCCCCTTCTCTCGGTGGCTACAACACAGTTTGGGCATAAACAAGGACATTCCTGGTCACTCATGCTTGGGAGTGCACCTGTACTGACTTCTCATAAAGCTTTTCTCCCACCCCCTGCCATCCTTTTGCTTGCGGGGGGCTGGACCCCCGCGCGGGTACCTGCCAACCCCCTCTTTTCCCCTTGGGGAGAGGGAGGAGTATTCCACTAGGGAAATGGTTTCATGTATCACGTCGTTGTATAAGGACAAAAGACATGGTAGTGGCTTCATCTTTGAGAGTTATCAATCAGGAGCTGCACGAAGTGAGCTACATGTCTCCAGTGTTTGGCATGAGGAGGAGGATGCTATTTGCAAAAAGCTTGGCAACGATGCTTAATTGGCAGTGATACAGATCTTTGCTGACGCGACTGTGGTCACTCTTAATGGGAGAAGATATTCACCCAATCTAAATTGCTTTAGGGGATGGTCACACCTGATGGCATCCCTGTCCACATCCCAGCATTTTTTCCCGCGAGGGATGCAGCAGGTGTGACCGCTTACTTAGCCATCCGTACAAGGAAAAATCTTAATATTGAGACTCTAGCTTACATGCCTGAGCTTCCAAGCTTGGAGGGCAATGATGATGACAAAAAGCGCATACTTAACCTCAAACTTTACCACAAGGCTTATGAAGCTTTGTTTAAGGGCTTGAAAAACATGAAAGAAGGGCACCTTATTCAGGGGCTTGACATGCAAGTTTGCAGGGTGGTTGCTGTCCTGCTTGACTTCATCAGCATCTGTGTGCACACCATCTGCCAGCACTTGCCTGCCCCTGAGCTGCTCCTTGGGCAGTCCCTGCATTTGTGTGCAGTGTGTATCTGTTTGCACATCACCTGCCAGCACTTGCCTGTCCCTGAGCTGCTCCCTAAGCAGTCCTGCATCTGTGTTCAGACAAGAGGGTGATAAGGTAGACAGATGGCAACATTGGGTTAAACTGGTGAACCATCATGATCTTAAAAGTTCTGCTCTGCATTATACTCCTAGGACAAGGCTGGGGTGGGCGCCAGGCATGTGGGGGCCTTGACTGTTATAACTCATATTTCCTTGCCAGTCTATGATTCTATGCTACTTCTTGTACAGGTGTTGTTGAAAGAAGCTTAAGTAAAAACAGTTGCATGATGACCACCTTGGTGTGACATGGCTTGTTTTGCGCGTTTGCGAGAGGCGTATTTCGCAAATGAGGCTCCCAAGAGAGGTCAAGGCCATAGAGACGCAATTGAACAAATGCCTATAATAACTAGATGAGTGAGGATTTTACGTCAAGTGCCTGTCTAATAGTCACTGAATGGTGAAGCTGAAGTTTGGTGTATGACAGGCATTGACTTGTTGACATAACAAATTCAGAGCTGACATGCATGCAATGAACCTTATCCTGATTCGATTCGCCTGTTACAGACACATGTTCGACAAGATTTTTTAGTCGTCTGTTAAATTGCTTACTTATGGCAGTTGACTTATGGTAATGCTCTTTTTGTTATGCCCTCCTGCCGCATAGGTACTATGACCTAGAGCTGCCCGTCAGCCTGAAGAATAGCTATTTCTTGGCGCATGTCAGTTCCAACGGCCATGAGCATGCTTATACCAGCGAGGTACTCCTTCACTTATTACAAGGGGAGCTGCGATGTGTGATGGACTTCGCCATGGCTTGGCGTGCACGCCAAATGTTGGATGCTGGTATGTTCCATGCCTAAATTTGAAAGACATTTATGAATGGACACGGAGATGAGTAGGTCAAAAAGCCCTGCTAAAGTAAGAAAAAAAGATCTGGCCCTTGGCCTTAGCCAACTCAGGCTCACAATCAGATGCCCTAAGCTTGTAGATAAAAAGCCCTATTCAGCGGTAAAGCAGCCTGCATTGGGTCCTTACTAATTTCTGATAACATTCCTAGATTATCCCAATGTATTTTTTCAGGCGAGTCGAAGCACAGCGAATACGTGGGCACAGGCAAGCAGGCAGAGGATCTCAAGACATCCGCTAGACGATTGATGACCTGCTTTTCTGCTGCTGTGCACTTGGAAGATGATGACACTGAAGACCCAAAGAGCCTAGCAATCATGCTGCAGACAGTGAAGCTCCATCATATCACTGCACATGCACTTCACAGTACTTGATCTTAATGAGATGGGTGGTACGACGCTGCCAAGGGAGGTTCTCGAGGCGAGTCTATCTGGACTGGTAGGCTGTGGCTGGTGTGGGGTGTCTGCCTCTGGCTACAGTGGCTGCTGCTAAAGAACACTGTCCCCCACCCAAAACCACCCTTCTTCCGCTCCTTAAAGTAAGGCCTTAATCATTGGGATAGTTCTGATGATTATGGGGATTGACCTTGCGCGTTTTCTTTGGAGTCACAAAAATGGCGTCAGGGTGAGAAGTGAGTCTGTCTCTTCAATTGTGGTTTATGGCACAAATCCAAGCCGGAGGAACTCTGGATTCTGCTGTCACAGGTTTTTGAAGATTTTGCATACAATGCTTGTCAGCACTGCCCACATCTATGGTTACAAGACAGGATCCTAGGGAACCTTTACTTATGGCTTTTGTAATAAGTCTGCCTGCAAAATTGTGGCGTTCGGTCAACATGTTTCTAATGATAGGATGCTGGCACCCTGAGAGGATGTGAGGTGCACTGTCTTGGCAGGAGCATATGGGGCAAGTAGGCTGTTGGACTACTTGAAAGGGACAGTGTGTTTTTGGTTGTAGATTGTGCCAAACCAGTATTTAATCACTAAATCAGTCAGAAACTTCCTGGCACGGTTGAAGTCCAGGTAAAGCGGTTGAAAATCTCAAGTTCAACCGCTTTCAACCGCTCTTCAACCGCGACCCTTACTGACCAGCCTGAAGCTACTGCATTAAGACTCTGGACATACATTTGTGTGCTTTCTTTTTCCAGGCCATCCAAAGGAGATCTATTGCTCTCATTGAAACTTCCTTAATGGCTAGTCTTACTAGTTACAAACAAGATTTGAAAGGACATCCATCAGGCTATGATAGCCCAAACTGAGGCTGAGGGTCAATGGTAGACAGTCTGTCTGGTCGAATATCAATCAGTATTGGTTGACATAAATGATCATGATTGCATTTACCTTTTCTTCAACCTTCAAGAAAGTTTCTTCTCAAAATTGAATGACTGCCAAGAGCAGTCATTCCAATGATTCAATTCATTCCAAGTTGGAATCATTTGGTCAATTACAAGCCCAGGATGAGCTCATCTGGAGGATACAAGTCACTTATGGTTTGGATTAGCAGCCAGCCTAAACGCCAGGTTCAATAGTTTCAAACTTATCAACTCTCTGGTTGTATTTTGACTTGTGAGAAACTGTGACTACTATTTGTCATTCCTAGCCAGCCTTCTTGAAGAAGTGCTTGTGTGGCACACAAACATGTCTTGACAGTGAAAAAGAACACCCACCTCGTTTCGAACAGCAGCACAGGAACACTTGTCACAGTGGCCATTTCTACCACGCCAGATGGAGGATTCCACCGCGAGAGTATGTGCTCGCAAGCAAAACCTGCTCACATTACTCATAACATGCTTAGGGAGATCAAGGTGCAGATAGCAAGGAGGCATCAGGGGGTCACCCCCTTTCCGCACCCGAGTGCGTGAATCAGCTTGAAGATCTATGAGGGGACAGGTAAACCAAGAATGATTTGTCATCAGTTTGTCGTCTCTTTCCAGAGGGTTCAGCACTGTCCCTCCATACTTTTCTCATCCATTTGGCCATTGTCTTTAACAGGCGCTAAGGGAAAAAAAAGAGGAAGACTGCTTCTTTATTTTCTACAGCGCGGTCTTGTGGCTGGTCAACGCCAGCCAACAATCATTGGTATGTGCAATGGCACAGATTGTAGTGCTGAGAAAGGAAATAATATAGTCAATGGCTTGCATGAATGAGAGGACTTCATGTTAAAAAGCCTAGCAAAATGGAAGAAAAAGGATAGCAGAGGTATTTGAGCAAATGGGGTGTGTGGACTGTCTGCGGACAGCAACAGCCAACACCAAGCAGACAACAAGTTTCCCGCAACAAGATCATGGAGTCTCCAAGTCTGATACCCTCATCCTTCTCTACATGTTTCCTCTCTGATCAGCCTGCAGACAGGCAACTTGCAGCATTTGAAGGTCAGTGCTGCATGAAGCTGCTTTTGGATGCTCACACTGGACTTGATGACGCTGCCACGCCTGTTGCCCGCAGGCCACCTGTTGAGCCTTCTCCATGACTCACATGTTGCTAATGTAAATTGTAGCTACCTTGCTAGACTAAAAAATATTGTGTGTCCGTAATTTTGAGCTCAAATAGAGCTATGGCTGCAATGCCACCAAGGTTGTGCCCAGCCAACTGACGCAAGCTTCTACCTGACCTGAGTGCAGCAGGCTTAGGGGCCTCTGTATGAAGTGCATTGGGGTTTCTCAAACCCACATCAATAACAGATGCATTTTGTTTGAACTGGCACCTTGTGCGACAGTACTCACGTCTTATTCTGGTGGACAGATCTCATTGTCTTCACACGTGCATCCTGGACAAAACGCCTCCTGTTTTATGGGAGTCAAATACTTGCAGTAAACGCCCAGGAGTTCTACTTCAGGAAGAAGCAGAGCAACATGAGAACTCAAACACATGCTGGGAAGTCCAGTGCTACAGCTAAGTCTTGCGTACTGCTACAATCCAAAGCAACACGTGCTCCAAAGCCATGATCTGCTGCGGTAAAAAAAACAATACAAGGTCAGATAGCAACCATATCAACAGGAGACTTTGGCGATGAAATGCACATGGGGTGGGACTAATGGCTGCGTGAACTTCTTTTGTGCTCAATAAGTCTTTCATGTATTCCTTTCCTCGGGGTTGGGGGTGTGTGCTTCCTCTGAGTGCTTGGGCCAGGCACTGAGTCCCTCCCCTGATCCACGCCACCAGGGTCATCCTGCTGGCAATGCCTCTCTTTCTTCCATCAAATGTCCAGAGTCCCACTCGATTACGCTGTCCATGGTGAATGCATTCAGGTCTTTTCATATGGAATTGCTTCTAAATCCATTTATTAACAAACTTGTGCAAATAGGCAGTCCAGGGACATGTGACCCTCTGGCATAAGTCAACCTTTTTGTTGCATTAGCTCCCACACTGTTGCGTGTAAGCCTGCTCATGCGCACATGCTGCTGACACATGGTTTCTTATACTGACTTCCTATACAGATCCTATAGAGTAGTTCTGAGCTGGGTAGCATTGATCACATTGAGCTTTGTATAACTCATGTGTATCATCTCAACAACAGTCCACAACTGAGAACTGTCATTCAACAGAACCAGTCTTGCTTTTAGAGCAACAAAGACATAGCATGATATATTAGTGCATTTTTCCATTCTGGCATTTTTCTTGTTCTTCGCATGCCTCATAAATATGGAGATGTATATGTATAACTCCATGCCTGTCTAGGTCGAGGCTCAGGTTGCAGGCCAGACAGGCTTCAGCTCAGCTGCCAGCTGCCCTCTATTTGCAAGTACAGCTGTGTCACCTTTGCCTGTATTCTTTGTTGCTGCACAGTCTGCAAAAGAAGTTTAAATGCAATGTGGAAATGGTGGCAGCGACTTCCTTCCGCTCAAGGAGCTAACCTGCTTTCTGTGAGAATCTGCCTCTGCCTCAGGTTTAGACCTGCTGGGCCTCTGGTATGCTGCGTGCCTTTTAAGGCTTGCAGGGCTGTGACACATGCACAAAAGCCTTTTTGCGAGGGAACTGTAATTCAGATCTTAATGCTGACCTGAGGTTTAGGATGAGGAAATTGCTGAGGGACATTGCTGATCTAGACCCTCAGGCATGCAACAACAAACTTGCATCCGATCTTGGTCTGCCTTTTCTCATCTTCAGGTTGATTCACCGTCAACGTGTGCGGAATGGAGGTGCTCCTTAAGTGCCACATCGTCATTTGTACCTTGACCTTCCTAAGCATGTAATGAGGAAAGCAAGTAGGTTTCATTTACGTGGAAATCCTCTGTCTCCAACAGTTGGAGGCAAACAAGTTAGCGATGTGGACAAGCGGGCATTGTGACAATTGCTGTTGTGCCTGCGCAAAATGTGGAAGCAGACTCTGGTAATAAGAGTAGTACCCTGTTTTCGAGTTGGCGTAACCCAATTTATGGTTTGAGTGCATATGCAATTTAGTGCGGCTTGGAAATTTGGAATGTAAGTCAATGTGGGGCCGTGTTGGGGAGCTTCAGTGCCAGATCCCTGCTGATTAACTTCTTCAACAGCTAACCAGCTAATATCAGAGAAGGGATTGCCACCAGGGATTGCCGCCTGCGGTGCGGATGGTTGTTTCAGCTGGGAGGCTGTAACCGTGGCAGGCTTGGTATTTTGCAAGGGCGTCTGCACATTCATTTCCGGCAATACCAGCATATTACTTTACTTTGAAAAGGAAGATGTTGGATTGAGAGTTGAAAAATTCAATGGATGTCTTAAAACATGGCGGCAGTGCTTCTCAGGGTACAACAGTTGTTTCCTAATTTGATGGAGTGAGGTAAGGCTGTCTGCGGAAATATGAGTATGATTGTGAGTAGTAGCGGCAGCTGTAGCTGCAAGTTCTGCTCTCCCTATGGTGTTGGATATACCAGCACCATTTGGTTCAACTAAGTTAGAGTTGCCCGAATTGGGGTGGTAGACCCCTGCCCCAATACTTGTTTTGCCTTCCTGGATATGGCAGCTACCATCCGTGTAGGTCCAAGATTTCCTGTCAGGAATTTTAAGTGTGAGTCCCGGTTTGGAATGATGGGAAAGGGGGGCCACGTCGCCCAAAGTAGGTCTGTAGGAGCAAACGATCGTTTGCATTTTGTCTGAGTGAAGTTTCTCAAATTTCTCGAGACCAAGCGTTATCTCAGCATGCCTAGCATCACAAACGGGATGGCTAGCAATGTTGTTGAAGTGCCAACTTGCTTCAGGGATGTCACAAGCAAGATTTTGCAGCCAAGTAGGATTGTGTTTATTTAGGTGAAGCCGTGCAGCTGTGTTCCAGGCTGCTACGATATGAAGATTCCAAGAGGCCTGGGGAAGGGGGGTCACTTGACTTATCCAGGATTGAGGGGAAGCTTAGGCAATCTCATTTGCTGAAATTGTTCCAAGTTTATGACACAAGTGGGGATAGGCTGTCAGGAGACTTGAGTAAGGGTTGGTGATCATGGATCCATTCCAAGATGGTAGGAACATGAAAGTGGCAGTTGTTTTGTACTATGGCTTCTATGTTGCACCTGTTGCGGGACTGAAAATGGGTGTATGCTTGCATGTACACTGCCTCCGAATTCGGACTGCCTCCGAAGGGGATCCCCTTGGTCATGACCACGCCCCCATCCGCCAGCACCGCTGCCCCGCCCCCTCCATCGCACACTATTGTTGATATTGATGCCTGTCGCACGCAATGCGGGGGGTGCGCTGTGTGCTGGGAGGGGCTACCGTGCAGAAAGGGCGGGGGGCGGTCCGAC
>LFCJ01001782.1_pt1 | contig 15303 bp, 18 predicted proteins | sample 643141 | NCBI WGS metagenome assembly LFCJ01 (sample SAMN03766243, study PRJNA286221) | soda lake metagenome | biome: soda lake; feature: Kulunda steppe; material: water; isolation source: sample B1-Br-g2 brine of Lake Bitter-1 | place: Russia: Kulunda steppe | collected 2010-07 | reverse complement strand
TGCAGAGCTGCTCGGGGAGCGACTCGAGGCCTGAACGGGTTGCCGACCTGATCGCCGACCTCGACCAGGGGATCGACACCGTGCCGGGCTGAGCCGGTCTCAGCGCTCTTCTGCGTGGATCGACTCGAGTCGCGACAGTCGCTCGTGGAGCCGGTACTGGACGCCGAGGACCACGAGCAGCAAGACGAGAATCGAAAGCGAAAGCACGTCACCGCTACCGAACGCGTACACCAGAACCAACGGGAGCGCGAGCCCACCCAGTACCAGCCCCACGATCACCCACGGCGAGTTCGTCGTTCGCATCGTGTGACCGATACCTCGGCCGCCGGAGGGATCAACTGTTCGGATGGGTGACGCTCGTGGGCCTCCCGGCGGACGCCGAGACCGCCAGTTACACGATCACGTCCGTCGAACCGGGCCGTATGAGTAACCGAGACGATGCCGGCGTCCACACGCTCCCGTTCGACGTCGAGTACGGCGGCCGCGAGTTGACGATCACTCCGACCGCCGTCGAGACCGACCGCGGGATCGTCCTACTCGACGTCGGCCCCGGAGGCGCCGTCGACTCCCTTCGGACGCACCTCAGGGCCCTCGGCTACGACCTGTCGGACGTTTGGCTGGTCGTCCTGACTCACCACGACGGCGACCACGCGGGCGGGCTCGCCGACCTCCTCGAGCACACCGACGCGGTCGTCGCGACCCATCGCGAGGAAGCACCGTACGTCCGGGGCGAGCGCGACCCGATCAAGGGCGACGGCGACCGGTACCCGCCCGTCGACGTCGACCTCGAACTCGTCGACGGCGTCCGAATTCCGACCCTGGCAGGACCGATGGACGTCGTGGCGACGCCGGGACACGCCCCCGGTCACGTCTCCGTTCACTTCCCCGAGGGCGGCCTGCTGATCGCCGGTGACGCGCTCGTCGCCGACGGCGACGACCCCCTCTCGGGGCCCAAACCAGAGTTCACTCCCGATATGGACCGCGCACTCGAGTCGGTCGCCGAACTCGCAGATCTCGAAATCGAGCACATCGTCTGTCACCACGGCGGATACGTCGCCGCGGGAGCGGACCGCATCCGTGAGATCGCCGACTCGAGCCGCTGAACGGGCTCTCCGACTCGATCGTCTTCCCGCAGCCCACCGAAGCGGGGTCGAACCCGCCTCCAGCCGACCACTCGTCGAAACGGAATTCTCATCGGGCTCCAGTGCCAACCTGGTGCCAATGCGTCTCGAACTTCGCGTCTGCCAGCACTGTCTCGAGGGCGACCACGGCGCCGCCGAGCAGAAGACGGACCTGCTCGAAGACATGGTCGCCTGTGCCGAGGTCATCCAGGAGCACAAGGACGTCCTCGACCTCGAGGCGGTCCACATCCGTCGCGTCCGCGACGACGAGCAAGGGAAGCCGGCGGCGTTGCCGGTCGTCGCGGCGACGATCCAGAACGATCAGGTGGTGCTCAACGACACCCAGCTCGTCGCGGAGGGCCAGGACGGGAACATGCTCCTCTATGCGAACCCGGACGACATCCTGACGGTGCTTGCGGGGAACGTCGACGAGATCAGCAAGGTGGTCCCCGGCGACGTCGCCGTCGGCCTCTCGGGGATCGGCGCCCAGATCGTCTCCGAGGCGAACCTCGGCGCTGACGTGAACAAAGAGCGGTGAGTCAAAACCACCGCGACCTGCTCGAGCAGTATCCGTGTCCGACGGCGGTCGGGACGGAAGCACCCTCGAGCGAGACGGCGTCAATCGGCGGCTCGATCCCGAACGAGCAACCAGAGCGAGCTGACGAACGCGAGCAGGAGACAGCCGGCGAGGATGGCGAACGCGAGCCGGTAGCCGAACTCGGTGTAGGCGACGGTTCCTTCGACGGTTTCGCCGGTCTGGTAGGCGTCGAGTGCGACGCCCATCACCGTCGGGAGAATCGTCGCCCCGGCGAAGCCAGCCGTGTTCACGGTTGCGGTGGCGACCCCGCTCGCACCGGCGGGATACCGCTCTTTGACCGCAGATAGCGACAGCATCGCCGACCCGAAGAGCACTCCGGCACCGAGATAGGAGAGGGCGACGAGGGCCAGCGGTGGCGCCCCAAAAATAGGGACGACGCTGAACGCGAGCGCGAGCACCCCCATGCCGGCCGTCATCGGGAGCAGTCGTCGACCCAGCCGATCCGACACCCACCCGATCGCTGGTGGGCCGAACAGGAGGCCGACCGAGCCGAGGAGCGTGAAGTAGGAGGCCGTCGTCACGTCGAGTTCGTAGACGACGACGAGGTAGGGGACGCCCCACAGCCCGAGCAGCGTCAGGATCGACCCGTTGCCCGCGAAGAAGACGACCGACAGGAGCCACTGATCGAGGTCCCGAACGAGCGTCCGCAGGTAGTCCCCGGTTTCCGCAAACGACACCGAGGGCTGTTCCGGGACGCCCTCGATCGGCTCGAGGCCGGCGTCGGCGGGCGACTGTCGGGCGAGGACGAACACCGCCCCACCGGCGACGAACCCGACGACGGCGAGCCCGACGACGGTGGGGCGCCAGCCGAAGGAGTCGACGGTGACGGCGAGCGGCGTCGTCGCGAGGATGGCGCCGAGACCGGCGACGCTGCCGGTAAGTCCCGCCATCGTCGCGAACTCGTCGGTCCGGTACCAGTTCGCACAGAACCGCAGGATCGAGACGAAGATAACGCCGCTGCCGAGGCCGATGAGTCCTCGAGAGACGAACGCGAGGAGGTAGCTCTCGCTGAGCGCGAAGCCGACCGCGCCAACGCTGAGGACGACGGCGCCGATCGAGCCGACGTACCGGGGGCCGACGCGGTCGGCCAGGACGCCCGTCGGGATCTGGATCGCGGCGTAGATGAGAAAGAACGAGGCGTGGAGCGTGCCCAGTTGGGCCGCCGTCGTCTCGAAGTCGGTCGTCAGCCGCTCGGAGAGGACGGCCGTCGAGAGCCGGTGGAGGTTGACCAGCAGGAAGACGGTTGCGAGCGCCCCCCACGCAAGCCACCGTCGTTTCGTCGGATCCGACAGGACGTTCACGCCCGCCACGTTTTCTGGGGTTCGTCCTAAGCGTTTTGGCATTCGGTCACACCGCACTCTCGCCGTCCGGTGGCGACCCGTCGTCGGCGGTCGCGACAGCAGTCGCTGTCGAACGTCGTGGGTGTGAAAACGGTCGGTATCGCGCTCGTTGGTGTTAGATACGGCCGACGTTCTCGACGCCGACGCTCTCGACGCCCTCGACGTCCGTGAAGTTCTCCTCGACGGTCTCCGTTCCGCCGGAGCCGTCGGGGACGATCACGGTCGGGTAGAGCGCGACGAGGCCGAACGCGACCTCCTCACGCTCGACGCCGTTGATCTTCGCACCCTCGGGGAGGGCGCTCTCGAGACGCTCCTGGAGCGCGTCGAGGTCGATTTCGGGGCTGGCCGGCATGACCTTGATTTTGGCTGCTACTTTTCCCATGGTCGAAACTTATGGTCCAGTGAATCCGCAGTCGGTGCACTCGTAGAGGTTGCTCTGCTTTCGGCACTTGGCACAGCGGTAGATCTGGGCGCCACAGTCGGGGCACTTGAACGCAGCCGCGTTGGTGCCTGCGATGTTGAGCCCGCAGGACACGCACGATCGCGACTGTCGGTCGTCCGTCGTACTCATACCCCTCCTTTTCCGCCGGTCGTTTTTAACGGTTGCCTTTCGCCCCCTCAGCTAACCGTCCGCCAGGGGGTCGGGTTCCGCGGCGGTCGATACCTCGTCGACGCCACCCTCGAGCGAATAGTCCTGCGGTGAGTCCGTCTACGTCTGTGGGTCAAGTCCGTCTACGTCTGTGGGCCAAGTCCGTCTACGTCTGTACGGCGAATCCGACTGGGCCTCGGACGGCCACGAGCCACCAGTATTTTCTGAGCGAGAAAACGCTGTTCTAGAGCTTTTACTATCCGGATAGTCGGTCAACCTGCGGCCTGCCAGCCGGTGACAGTGCCCGATCGCCGGGTGGGCCGTGCCTCTGACACTTCTGCCGACCGCTCGAGCGGCCAGCGACCGTTCTCGGACGCGAGTGCCGAACCCACACTGGTCGGACTCGACTCCGAGACCGACGGTCGAACTCAACATTCAAACCGGATCGGCGCGAACGGTCGGTGAATGCGCCTCGACGACTACATCGAGGAGCTCGAGCCCGACGCGGAGGCCGAGCGACGACGCCTCGCGAAGGAGAAATCCTACGCGATCACCGACCACCTCGAGGATTTCGAGCGCCGGTTCGACGACGCGTTGAGCGGTGACACGCTCGTGGGTTCGACGTCGCCGTCGATCTTCGTCGGGCGGTCGAGCTACCCCGACATTCCCGTCGGACTCCTCTCGCCCGTCGGTGACGAAGACGCTGCTGCGGAGTACGTCACCGACGGCTCGTGGTACCAGCAGGGCTACGGCATCGGCGACGTCCTCCAGCGTCGGACCGGGCTGTTGAACTCGAGCCAGCGGGCGAACGTCGACTCGCCCTCGATCGCGAGTCGGCTAACGCCAAACGTCCACGACGCCTGGGACGGCTTCGTCGGCGTCCAGCGCGAGGTCGCCATCGCCGACCGGCCCGTCGACCTCGAGATCGGCCTCGACGGGACGCCTGACCTCGGTCTCGACCCGGGAACCGACGTCGCGACGCCCCGGGGCCCACGAGCCAACGCGCGAAACGCCGAGCTGCGGGAGAATCCCTACGTACCCAAGCCGGTCAAGAAGACGCTCGAGGACGACGACTGGCAGGCCCAGGGGGCGATGACCTACCTCTACCGGCGCGGGTTCGACGTCTACGAGATCAACTCGATCCTCTCGGCGGGTGCACTCGGCGAGGCGACACAGCGCCGACTCGTCCCGACCCGGTGGTCGATCACCGCAGTCGACGACACCGTCGGGAAGTTCCTCCGCGGACGCATCAGGAACGAACCGAGCGTCGACGAGGTGCAGGTGTGGGCCAACGAGTACATGGGCAACCGGTACTGGGTGATCCTCGCCCCCGGCAGCTGGGAGTTCGAACTCGTCGAGATGAAAGCCCCCGGCAGCATCTGGAACCCGAATCCCGAGGACGACATCTGGCTCCAGAGCGCGAGCGAAGGCTACGAGGGGCGCTCGAGCTACGTCGAGGAGACCGCCGGCGCCTACTACGCGGCCAGGCTGGCCGTCCTGGAGCACCTCGAGTCGATCGGTCGGCAGGCGAAGTGTCTCGTCCTCCGGGAGGTCAGCGACGACTACTGGGCGCCAGTCGGCGTCTGGCAGGTCCGCGAGAGCGTTCGCAACGCCTTCGAGGGAGCTTACGGCGAGGCGGAGACGTTCCACGGCGCGGTCGCGGAGATCGCGACCCAGTTGCCGATCTCCTACGCGCGTCTGCAGCGCAAATCCGAACTCGCCGCGGGCGTCCAGTCGAACCTGGACGCGTTCACTCGCCGAAACTGAGCGACCATGGGAAACCCTTTCCACCGTTCCACCCCTTCGGAGGGGCAATGACCATCGCTGCGATTCCGGCCGACGTGGTCACGATTCTGGCCGCGCTGTTTCTGTTACTCGGCGTGCCGGCGATCCTGTTCGCCCTGGTCTTGCTCTATACGGGCTACGTTCGCTACGACGCCGAACAGTACCTCGAGGCGCTCGAGGAACTCGAGGGCGACGACGAACAGCACGCGCCCGAAGAGCCCGACGATGGATAGTTGACCGCCGGTCTCACAGCGACGCCGAGGCGGCGTACGCGACGTAGAGCTGGCCGAGCCCGGCCAGGATCATGACCGCGCCCGCGAGCTGCTGGAGACGGCCGCTGTAGGCTGCATACCGGCTCGCGCCGGCGAGCAGTCCCATCCCGGTCGCGACCGTCAGCGAGAGCATCAACAGGGCGATGCCGCCGACGTAGGTGCCGAGTATCAGTGCCGCTTCGCCGGGCGAAAACGACAGCGCCTGGACGCCCACCGTGACGAAGATGGGGGCGACACAGCCCGCCGAGGCGACAGCGTAGCCTGCCCCGAAGATACCGAAGCCGAGCACGCTCGAGCGCCGCTGGGGGAGCGCGACCGACAGCGAGGGTGCTTTGCCGGCGAGGACGACGATTCCGAAGGCGACGAGGACGAGTCCGACCAGCGGCTCGAGGACGAGCAGGTTCTCGAACGCCTGGTGGCCGACCCAGAACGTGACACCGAGGAGCACCGAGAGGGTGACGACGACGCCGGCGGCGGCGACCGCACCGCGGAGGACCGTCCCACCGAGGCTCGGGTCGTCCGTCTGGCTCGTGTAGAAGCCGACGTAGCCGGGCAACAGCGCGTACGCACACGGCGAGAAGAACGTCGCAACCCCGGCGGTGGCGGCGAACCCGACCGCAGCGAGGACGTCTGCACCGAGCATGGTCAGGCGTCGTCGAGTTCGGCGGCGTCCGCCAGTCCTCCCTCGATGCCGTCGACGAGTTCGTCGGTCGTGGCGGTCCCCGTGTGTTCCCACCAGACGCGACCCTCAGTGTCGACGACCGCGAGCTTCGGGTACGGGATGCCGTCGTAGGCGACGCTCAGCTCCGAGCCGTCGTCGTGGGCGACCGTCCAGTCGCCACCGCGGTCTTCGAACCACTCGACGACCGCGGATTCGGGGACGTTGTCGCCGACCGGCTCGGTCGTCACCGAGACGAACTGTACCGGGTCCCCCTCGAACGTCGACGCCGCCTCCGCGAGGTGAGGCATCTTTTCGCCACAGCTCTCACAGGTCGTCGCGAAGAACGACAGCACGGTCGCCTCCTCGTCGTGGGGGACGGTAAGCGGCCCGGGCTCGCTGCCTCGAGCCTCGATCGCCTCGATCTCGATGGGGTCGTTCGATTCGGGGAGGTCGTCGTCGAACAGCGAGGGGCCGTCCGTGAGGGCGACCGCGCCACCGCCTACGAGCAACCCGCCGCCGAGCAGTCCCGCCACGAGTTCTCGTCGTCGCATCGTTATCCCTCCACGACCGTGCGAAGGTCCTCGATGACCTCGCTCGCCGAGCGATCGGTCGCTCCCGGATAGGAGCGTTCGACGACGCCGTCCTCGTTCACGAGGAGGATGACGTAGAAGTGGGTCCCGTCCGTCGGCTCCGGATCGTCACCGTCGGCCTCGTGTTCGCCGTCGTCGTGCGCTTCGTGCTCGTCGGCGTCGTCGTGCGCTTCGTGCTCGTCGTCTTCCTCGGAAGCGTGGCCGTCATCGTGGCCGTCGTGATCGTTCGTGTCGGCTTCCTCGTCGTGTCCATCGTGGTTATCGTGGTCATCGTGTCCGTCTTCGTCCCCATGGTCGTGGTCGTCGTGGTCCTCGAGGTGGATCGGAACGCCGAAGTCCTCCGTGACGAGTTCGTACGCCACGTCGTTGTCCTCCGGTCGGAGCACGTGCCAGTTATCGGCCGTCGGGTCGAAGCCGATGTTGTCGGCTTCCGTCTCGAGCACTTCCGGGGTGTCGTAGTCGGGGTCGAACGTGATCGCGACGAAGGCGGCGTCGTCCTCGTAGCCTTCCGCCTGGGCGTCCTCGGCGGCGGCGTTGAGCATCTGGAGCAACGCCGGACAGAGACCTGCGGGGCAGGAGGTGAAAAAGAACGTCATGAGCATCGCCTGCTCACCGCGGAATTGCTCGTCGGTAACCATCTCGTCGGCGAACGCGTCGGGGACGCTGAACGACGGCAGCTCGTCGCCGTACGTCGGGTGCGAGGACTCGCTCAGGTCCTGTTCCGGCGGCGCAAGTACGGTTCCGTCGGCCCCACTCTGGAGTACTCCGCCGAGACAGCCAGCGACGCTCGCGAGTCCCGCTGCGCTGGCTGCCTGTACATACGTTCGCCTGTCCATGTACGAGCCTACGCCTGTACGAGGAAAAGCCGATTGGTTCGCTCGCCGAACCGAGCCGCTCTCGCCCTCCGACCGGTCGCACCGCCGACGAGTCGGCGCCTGTCGACTCATGTGGTGGTCACCTCTCGAGGCTCCCCGACAGAACCTTTGCGGCGGTCAGGACGGGATCCCAGACGGGGCTGAACGGCGGCGCGTACGCGAGGTCCAGCCGCTCCAGCTCTCGGACGGTCAGGCCGGCGTCGACTGCCGTCGCGACCGTGTCGATCCGCTTGGCGCCGTCGCGGCCGACGAGGCTCGCCCCGAGAACGCGTTCGGAGTCGCGGTCGGCGACCAGCGTGACGGTGAGGTCGGTCGCCCCCGGGTAGTAGTGTGGCCGCGTCGGCGCCTGAACGGTCACGGAGACGGGCTCGAAGCCGGCCTCGAGCGCCCGGTCCTCGTCGATCACGCCGGTTCGGGCCGCGCCCAGGTCGAACGCTTTGACGATCGCGGTGCCGGCCGTGCCCCCGGTCGGCGTCGGGTCGCCCGTCACCGTCGAGCCGATCGCCCGACCCGCACGATTGGCGGTGAGCGCCAGTGGGACGTGATCGGGGTCGCCGGTAACGACGTTAGTCGCCTCGGCGCAGTCACCCGCTGCGTAGACGTTCTCGTCGTTCGTCCGGCCGTAGTCGTCGGTCGCGATAGCGCCCGTGGGACCGAGTTCGATCCCCGCGTCCTCGGCCAGCTCGACGTTCGGTGTGACGCCGACGCCGACGACGACGAGGTCCGCTGCCACTCCGTCGTCCTCGAGCTCGACCGTCTCGACGCGGCCGTCACCCACAAAGCCCTGGACGGCCGTCTCGAGGTGGAGGTCGACACCCTGCTCGCGGAGGTGGTCTTCGACGATCTCGGCGGTCTGTTCGCCGAACGGCTGGAGGGTGCGGGGAAGCATCTCGAAGATCGAGACGTCGACGCCGCGTTCGACGAGCGCCTCCGCCATCTCGACGCCGACGTAGCCGCCGCCGACGATCGCCGCGCTCTCGGGCTCGCGGTCGCTCACGTACGTTTCGATCGCGTCGGCCTCGTCCATGCTGCGGAGCGTGAACACGCCCTCGAGGTCGAGCCCGTCGAACGGGGGTTCGACCGCGCGGGCGCCGGTTCCGATCAGCAGGCTCCCGTAGGGTTGCTCGAACTGTTCGCCGTCGGCCTCGACGGTGACGGTCTTGGCCTCGCGGTCGATCGCGACGACTTCGTGGCCCGTTCGCAGATCGACGTCGCGGTCCTCGCGGAACTCCTCGGGCGTCACCGCGACGAGATCCTCGAGTTCCTCGACGGTTCCTTTCACGTAGTAGGGCATCCCGCAGGCCGCATACGAGACCCACTCGCCTCTCTCGAAGACGATCACCTCGAGCTCCGGATCGGCTCGCTTGGCCTTGCTCGCGGCACTCATTCCTGCTGCGTCGCCGCCAACGATGACGAATGGGGCGTCCATGCCACTCGATACGTCGAGACTCCAGTAAAGTATTTCGCAGAAAACCCAATATTAAGAACACTGGTTCGGGTGCCGAAACCAGCCGGTTCAGGCACTGAAATCGGGTCCTTCACACGTGCTGGGCGACCTAACTCTCGTCGCCGTGAGAACAGGGCAGCAGTCGGTCACCGTGTCCGTGCTCAGATGAGCAACTGGACGTCCGACTCGGCCATGTGCTGCAGCGCCGTCGCAGCGCCGACGCCGGTCGTCACGCCGTCGTAGAAGTCGTCCTCGTCGTAGTCCATCAGTTCGATGGTCATCTGACACGCCTGGAGATCGACGCCCTGTGCGAGCGAGAGATCGATGAGTTCCTCGATCGTGGCCGTATCGTTCTCGTCGATCTTCTTGCGCATCATCTTCGTGGCCATCGCGTCCATCCCCGGGAGCGCGGCGAGTGCGTTCGGCATCGGCATGTTGGGGTTGCCGACGGCACTCAGTTTGAGGTTCCTCGAGTTGTCCTCGTGGAGGATGTCCAGCCCCCAGAAGGTGTGGAAGACGACGACTTCCCAGTCGAAGGCGGCCGCCGTGCTCGCGAGGATCAACGGCGGGTAGGCCATGTCGAGTGTCCCCTTGGTGGCGATGATCGTCATCTTCTTCCCGCCGGCATCGTCGGCTGCGTCGGCAACCGACTCCTCGAGTTCGGCGACGCGTTCTCGAAGTTCCTGAAGCTCCGTGGCGTCGACGTCCTCGTCGATCGACGGGTGGCTGTCCGTGCTCATGTCAGTCCGTCTTCTTCACGTAGTGGGTGTACGTGTCCTCGCCCTCGACCTGCTCGAGGAGTTCCACGCCGTTCGTCCCCTTCGCCCAGCCCTGAATGTCACTCATGCTCCCCGAGTCGGTCGCGACGACTTCGAGCACGTCGCCGGCCTCGAGGTCGTCGATCGCCTGTTTCGTCTTGACGACTGGCATCGGGCAGGACTGTCCTTTCACGTCGAGCGTCTCTGTGGTGTCGTATTCTGAACTCATGATTGATCGTCTTCTCTATATTGGAGCTACTACACAATATTAACTGGTCCTATAAAAACGTACCGGTGATTGTCCGGTTATTGAACAGCCGTGGTTTGTTGGGCCGGAGTTCATAACACCTCGTCCGCTCTGGCGGCCGTCATTGCCCGCCTCCGCTCTCGTTGTGGGGCACTATATTGCACAATCATCGAAATACCATGCAAACTCTTAAGTGAGCGCAACCGGTAGTTCGAACCGTACATCATGGACGACATGGACTTTCCGACGCCGGACGTGCCGGTCGAGTCGGTGACCCCGGACGAGCTGAAGGCGAGCATCGACGCCGGTGACGACGTAACGCTGCTCGATGCACGGATGGAAAGCGACTACGAGGAGTGGCGCATCGACGGTGTGTCCGTCGAGTCGATCAACGTCCCGTACTTCGAGTTTCTGGACGAAGAGATCGACGAGGACGTGCTCGCACGGATCCCCGAGGATCGGCCCGTAACGGCCCTCTGTGCGAAGGGTGGCGCAAGCGAGTACGTCGCGGGCGCGCTGATCGAACGCGGCTACGACGTCGATCACCTCGAGGAAGGCATGAACGGCTGGGCGCGCATCTACGAGGCCGTCGACGTCGAGCGCTACGACGGCGCCGGCACGCTGGTCCAGTACCAGCGACCGTCGTCGGGCTGTCTCGGCTACCTCGTCTACGACGATGGCGAGGCCGCCGTCATCGATCCGCTTCGCGCGTTCGCCGACCGGTACCTCGCGGATGCCGACGAACTCGGCGTCGAGCTGACGTACGCGATCGACACGCACATCCACGCCGACCACATCTCCGGCGTCCGCACCCTCGCCGACGAAGGCGTCGAGGGCGTTATCCCGGCGGCCGCAGTCGACCGTGGCGTGACCTACGCCGACGAGCTGACCCAGGCTGAAGATGGCGACGAGTTCCAGGTCGGCGACGCTACCATCGAAACCGTCTCGACGCCCGGCCACACCTCCGGGATGACCTCGTACCTGATCGACGGCGAGTTGCTCGCGACCGGCGACGGCCTCTTCGTCGAGAGCGTCGCCCGACCCGACTTGGAGGAGGGCGACGACGGCGCACCCGAAGCCGCCAGCCAGCTCTACGAGTCGCTCCAGGAGCGCGTGCTGACGCTGCCCGACGAGACGCTGATCGGCGGCGCACACTACAGCGACGCCGCCGAGCCCGCCGCTGACGGGACTTACACGGCACCGATCGGCCAGCTCGTCGACGAGATGGACGCGCTGACGATGGACGAAGACGAGTTCGTCGAGCTAGTCCTCTCGGATATGCCGCCCCGACCGGCAAACTACGAGACCATCATCTCGACGAACCTCGGTCAACGGGAGGCGGACGACGACGAGGCGTTCAGACTCGAGCTCGGGCCGAACAACTGCGCCGCAAGCCAGGGATCGCTGGCCGGTGACTGACCCTCTCGATCCGTCGAATGGTCGCTGAACTCATCGGTCCGGCGCTGCTCGAGACGCTCTTTCCCGAGGGGATCAGCCGGTACGCCGTCGGTGGGCTGCTCGTCGGCCTGGGCGCGGCCGTCATCTACCTCGCCACCGGCATCGCCGCCGGAGCGAGTACCTTCCTCGAGTCGACGCTCTCGTACGTCTCCGACCAGTCGCGGTTCCAGCAGTATCGGAGCTCGCGGGACTGGCGCGTCGTCTTCACGCTCGGGATCGTCGCCGGGGCGGCGATCTACGCGCTGACGTTCCAGTCGGGGCTCCTCTCGAGTTCGCTCTACCAGCCCGGGACGACAGGCGAACTCCGGGAGGTCGGCGGGCTGACGATCTGGCTGACCGACGTCCAGCCCTGGCGGCTGTTCCTGGGTGGCGTTCTGGTCGGGATCGGCACACGGATCGGGAAAGGCTGCACCTCGGGCCACGGCGTCTGTGGCGTCGGCTCGGCGTCGAAAACCTCGATCGTTGGCGTGATCACGTTCCTGATCGTCGCGATCGGCACTGCCCAGATCGTGATGGCACTGGGGGTGAGCCCGTAAGATGACTGAAACCCGTCACCCACTGTTCATGCCGTTGATCTTCGTCGGCGGCCTGATCTTCGGCTTCGGCCTCGGCTTCAGCCACATGGCTCAGCCCGAGGTCGTCCTGAACTTCCTGCAGTTCGAGGACTTCGGCCTGCTGTTCGTCATGTTCGGTGCAGCGATCGTCACCGGGATCGCCTTCGCGATCATGCCACGGCTGGGGCGTCGTGCGCCCCTGACGGGCACCGCCTACGGTCGACGGCTGAAGTCGTTCGACCGTGACGTCCCCATCGGTGGGGCGATCTTCGGCGTCGGCTGGGGACTGTCGGGCATCTGTCCCGGCGCGGCCTACGCCAGCCTCGGCGTCGGCAACGTGACGATCCTCTGGGCGCTCGCCGGCATGTTCGTCGGCGCCTACCTCCAGGGCGTCCTGCGCTCGAGGCAGCCGGCGACGTCGCCGTCAGTTGCGGGCGACGACTGAGGCGGTCCCCTGTGCCGACGTACCTGCTCGACCGCAGGACGCTTGCGGCCGGAACTGTCGAAGCGGAGTCCGTATACCCCGGCCGCTCGAGTGGACCGAACGGGGCCGGTCGACCGTTGTTTTCATCCAGTGGGAACGAGAGACGATTGATTGTATCCGGCGCCTGTAGGTTCTCATATGAGCCAGTTCGTCCCCGCAACAGCCGACCCTCCTGGGAGTTCCGAGGCGATCGACCCTCGAGGCCACGAACGGATCGAAGACCGGAACCTCCGGGTCGTCCTCGAGATCGTCCGCGGCGGGCCGTGTTTCATGGACGGTCTCGACGGCGACGTCCTTGATGCCGACGTTCGGTTCGAAAACGGGCAGTGTCACTGTGACGTCACCGTCCGAACCAGCGACGACGGCGACGAGCGGATCGAGACGAAGTACGGATCGAACGACGTCTGTGGACACTGTCCCGGCGTCGTCTTCTCGAAACACGGCTGCATCCCGCGGTACCTGGGCGTCGGTGACGGCTGGTTCGTCGTCGAAACCTACGCTGCGGACACGGAGACCGTCTCCTCGCTGGTCGCGGACGTTCGGGAGGTCTGTGACCGGGTCACCGTCAGGAGTCTTGTCTCGACCGACCGGAACAGTCACGACGAGCTCTGCTCGATCGACGTCTCGGCGCTGACGCCCAAACAGCGCGAAGCCGTCGAACACGCCATCGAGGCGGGCTACTACGACCCCGACACCCGCGTCCGGCTCGAGGAACTCGCGGCCGACCTCGAGATCTCGACGTCGGCGCTCTCCCAGCGACTCCGCCGTGCGGAGAGCAACGTCATGCGTCAGCTCGCCTGCAGGGACGAGTGTCCAGACGCCACCTGATGGCGACGGCGTCGGACCGGGTCGCTGCGTCTCGAGGGCGTTATAAACATCTGTACAATGCAGCAGACGTTCGGCCACCCACGTGATTGATCGTTCACGACTGCGGCTGCAGGCCAGTGGGCCGAACCGGGACGGAGGAACGCTGGCGCCAGCGATCGTGGTTTTCGGCTCGATACCGGCCGACTGTCGTCGCTTCGTTCCTGCCCCCATATAAAACCAAATCCTATCCAGAGTCGGTCATACCGTCGGAGGGCCCCTCGTTTTATTCAGAGGAAACAGTATGCGACGGCAACTACAGACCCGGCACCTCGTGCCGGAACGGACGACCGACCCCGACCGTCGCGATGGCCGATCGACGGTATCGTCGCTCCCGGCCGGGATCGGAAGCGTATCGGACCTCGTTGGTCTCCGGCGACGCCCGGAGGTGACCGACCGATGAGCGACGCTGATGGATTCGACCTCACCCGCCGGACCGTCCTCAAGACCGCAGGCGCTGCCGCGGTCGGGGCGAGCCTCGGCGGGTGTCTCGCCGGCGACGACGGACAGCCGGCGGTCGATCCGGACGCCGAGACGGAGACCGCCTACGGCAACTGCTGGATGTGCCACCACGCGTGCGGCCAGGAGTTGACGGTGAGAGACGGAACGGCCGTCGACATCACCGGTATCGACGAACACCCCCGCGGGAGCGCCGGTCCGGGCACCGAAGGGACGCTCTGTCCGAAAGGGCAGGCCGAACTCGAGAAACTGTACGACCCCGACCGGATCACGCAGCCGTACATCCGCGAGGATGGCGAACTGCGCGAAGCCGACTGGGACGAGGCGTTCGAGTACACGGCCCGGCGACTCGAGGAGTTCGCCGACGAGCACGGCCCCGAGAAGCTGCTTGACGCGACGAGCTGGTCGACGACGAACCTGCACGAGTACTTCTGGGAGAACCTCTATGGAACTCCAGAGCGCATCGGCCGTGGCCGCCACGTCTGTTTCGGCGGGCCGCACCTGAGCGGGAACCTGATGGGGCTGGGCGCGAACATGCGCTTCGTCGACTACCAGCACTCCGACTACATCATCGCCTGGGGCCGGAACATCTTCGAGTCGTTTGCCGGTCAGTGGGAGCCCAAAGGCGTCCTCGAAGCGCTCGACAACGGTGCGACGCTGGTCGTGATCGATCCCCAGCACACGCCGACGGCGCAGAAGGCCGATCACTGGCTGCCGATCGAGCCCCGGACCGACGGCGCGCTCGCGCTCGCGATGGGGCACGTGATCGTCGACGAAGAGCTCTACGACCAGGCGTTCGTCGAAGAACAGACGCACGGATTCGAGGCCTACCGGGAGGCCGTCGCGGACAGGACGCCCGAGTGGGCCGAAGACATCACGGGAATCGACGCGGCGCTCATCCGCGAGATCGCGATCGGCTTCGCCGAGGCGGCACCAGCGGCGGGTATCGCCCTCTGGACCGGCGTCGGACAGTACGCCGAGGCCCAGAAGGCCGCCCAGAACGTCTTCGCGCTCAACGGGCTCGTCGGCAACGTCGACCGACCCGGCGGCTTCCGGATGTGGCAGGGGCCGCCGTTGCAGCTGAACCCGTTCGAAGAGCGCGGAATCGACCTGCCGAACAACGCCGAGGGGCGCCGGCCGGCGTTACGCGAACACCCCGAGTACGAGGAGTACCCGTTCCGACACACCACGGGGATCGGCC
>LFCJ01001779.1_pt1 | contig 15314 bp, 18 predicted proteins | sample 643141 | NCBI WGS metagenome assembly LFCJ01 (sample SAMN03766243, study PRJNA286221) | soda lake metagenome | biome: soda lake; feature: Kulunda steppe; material: water; isolation source: sample B1-Br-g2 brine of Lake Bitter-1 | place: Russia: Kulunda steppe | collected 2010-07 | reverse complement strand
GCTCGCTGCGCCCCCAACACCTGCCAGCTGCAACCGCCTGCCTCCCCCACCCTCCTGACAGACCTGTGCGCTGCCTACTCCATGCTTTCTGTCTCCATGTTCTGGCTGGAGCCCCCTTCACCAGAGGGCCTGCCGTCAAAGGCGCGCCAAGGCAGGGTGAAGATCCCACCATCAGTGCATGCACACCACCCATGCTCCCACCCTGGCCGCACGTGCACCCACAGACAGGGGAGCCCACCCCATCTTCATGACATGCGCACAAAGGGTGCGTGCCTGCTGCTCTGCGGCTCTCGTCCCCCCTGAGCAGTCAACTCCCCAGGGCACACTTTGCTCCCTGCCTCGCGTGGCAGTGATTGCCTCTCAGTTGAAAACCGATCCCAGCCGTCAACAAAACACTGCAAACAGCACCCTGACCTGCCCCCCCGAGACCGACCCTGCCCAACAGCCTGCTGCCGCGCCTGCGCACCTGTCTCCCCACCCCATGCTCACTGTGCTCCATGACCTGGCAGAGGGCGCCCACACCGAGGAGCCGCTGGATGCGCCCTCCGTGGCGTGCGCGCCTGCTGCGCCTGAGACGCCGCTGCCCTTGCGCTCCAGCCCTGCGCAGGCCTGCGAGCTGGGGGCCTGGCAGGGCGGCTGGAGGGGCGAGCTCGGGGAGGCTGCCCTGAGCGCATGCTCTGCCGCGTCCCACACCATGCTGGCCCCCCCGGAGGACAGGCACGGCACGTACTGCGGGGGTTGCAGGCAGGGTAGGGGTGTGATAATGGCTACTGCCCATGAGGGACTGGCACGGATCAAACAACAGAAGTGCAGGCGGGGCGGAGGGAGGGCGGGGTGGGACATGTGCGAGGGAGGAGGTGTGTTGGTAACATGCATGAGGGGGGGATGGCAGCCAAGTAGTGGGGTGCGGCGAGGTGGGCGCAGCGCGTGCAGCTTGGCTGCAGCGAGTGTGGCATGTGCAGGGTGGGATGGGGTGGCCAGGCCAGGAGCGCGCCAGCACCCAAGGGCCTGCCTGTGGAGGGCACATGAGGCGCAGGCACATGGTGCTGGCAAGCTCAGCAGCCAGCTCCTGAGTCAGCTCTAGTCGGGGAGTATGTGCAGGGGCGAGGGGCCCAGGGCTTGTGCCCCCAGCACCCTCAAGGCGCAGGCTCACCGGCAGCTGGCCAGCTGGGTCTTGGGACAGGCTGGGCAGCATGCCCGTAGACGCGGACGCGTTCGTGCCAAACTGCATGTGCAGGGGGCGCGGCTTGGGCGCGTCGTTGCTGCCCCGAGTCTGGGGAACCTCCGCCACCTGCACATGCATGGTGTGGACAGGGCAAAAGTGGACATGCAGCGGGAGAGCGAGCATGCGTACCACCCAGGGATTCCTCGGCGCGTGGCCAGCGCCTGAGCACTGGAGCAGAAGGCTGAGATGAGGCTTCTTAGCAAGCAGCGCCGCCCTCGAGTGCAGGCCCCCAAGGCACCAGAGCAGAAGGCATGCCCAGGCCGCGATTGAGAGGCCGACAGCCAGCAGCCACCGCCTTCACAGGCAGGTGCCTAACGCACAATTCCAATAACACAGCCCACTGACATGCAGCGCGTCCCACCTGCGTCTCGTGCAGCTCCTCCTGGGACGTTTGCCGTGCCGGCACCAGCTCGAGCGCACACTGGCTGCTTTCCTTGGCAGCTGATGCCTGGTATGGTTGGGACGCCAAGGCCTGTCCTTGCTGCTCCTGCGCCAAGAGGCTGCATTTCCTTGACCCGCCCTGCAGCATCAGGGTGGCTGGCCTGTGGTGCTCCGTCGCGCTATTGGCCAGCCTGCTGCTGCCGCAGCTCCCCAGCACGGGACTGCTGCACACAGCTGGGGAGCCGCCAGAATCCGCGGGTTCCAGGAGGAACATCTGGCTCCTCCTCCAGCTACTCAAACTCCGGACGCTGGGGCTGTTTGAGTTGCTGTCCAAGTCCCAGCTGCTGCGGTCGCTCACGGTGGCCGCCTGCGCACACAAATCCGTGATGGCTGAGCGGGCAAGGCTCAGGACCTACGTGCACCTGCAGCACCCGCAGCACCACCATGTGACCTGCATGCACCTGCAGCACCACCATATGCTCTGCGGCGGCGAGGCACGAGTGCAGCTGGGCTCCCTGATTTGGGCAGCTACCGGCCACGAGGCAGGGCGCCAAGCCCGTATGCACTCATCAAGTTTTGATGGTGATGGTGATGATGAATGCGGTGCTGCTGCTGGTGCTGCTGCTCATGGTGGTGATGATGGTGGTGGTGGTGGTGATGATGATGACGCTGCTGCTGCTGCTGCTGCTGGTTATGGTGCAAATTAGTACGCTAGTGCTGCTGCTGCTACTGCTGCTGCTGCTGCTGCTGATGATGATGATGATGATGATGATGATGTTGATAGTGGCTGCACTTGCATCCAGTCATCCGCACAACAACGCAGTGTGCAAGGGAGCTAAAGCTCCCAGCCCCTCAGCCAAACGCACCAGCTCGTTGGCCCAGCTCTCGCCATGGGCTTGCAAGCGTGGCAGCTCCAAGCTATCAGATTGCTGGTGGGATGCCCTCATGAAGGGAGACATTCGCATAGGCTCCTGAGTCTCGAGTATCGGAGCCTGTCCGCCCCCTTTGCTGCTGCTGTCACCTGTAGCAGCAAAAAGGCATGGCACTCTTACCTGCCACCCAAAATGCCATGCTGCCGCGTGTTACATGAATTTGACAGACAAGCGCAGTCGCCACCCATTGGTCAAGGGCATATTCCTGTTGAGTGCTCCACACGCACATAAAGTAAGGGCCCACCAGACCCTGAGTTCAGGTCAAACCTGCATAAGCAATGGCCCCATACCCAATGTGCGGACTGATTGCACACCTGAGTCCAGGAGCACAAGGGAGGATGCAGGCAGGCTGTCCAGGCTGCTGTGACCACGTCCAAGCAGTGCATTGCCGGTGAGCTGGGGGCAGCTAGTTTGAGCTGCGGGTAGCTGATTTGAGCTAGCTTGAGTCAACCGTGCAGACGGACTCGTGGCCTGCAGCCAGGCAGGCAATCAGAGGGACGGTGTTACGCGCCCTGTGTCAGGGCATCTGCAAGGCATGTCGTGTCCCGATCCTGCCCCGATTGGGAGCAGCAGCAAGCACGTGTGCAAGCCGAAGCCAGCGTGTGCACGCCTTGAACCTCAACTGGCTGAATGGAAACAGGGCAACGCAGTTGAAATATCCGTCTCGGCGCACTTTGGGCTAGGGCTTCTCGAGAGAAGCCCTAGCCCATGGGGAGCCCAGCAGGCAACTCGGACCGGACGGACCTGCGCCACCGCTGAGCTTGAGAACATGCCCAATGCTCTTCCGATTGCGGCCTCCAGGCGAGTAGAGATGTCCGGTTTAGGCAGGCTGTCCTTTTGATTGAGCGAGGACACATATTTCTCCCTAGCTCCGCGTCGCATAAAGGCTGGTAGATCCAGCGAGCCACGCCGACTGTCTGCTTCTGCCCTCCTCTCCGCTTCTGCCAGTGCTGCTCCTTTCCCGTCGAGAAGAAGTCCCGTATCGGTGGATTGTGACTTCTCCTTGTCATTCCTTCCCCCAAGCAGCTTCGCAAGGCTCCTTTTAAGCCTCATTGTTTTTTGTTCTGTTCGACCTACGCTGCATCTGATGCATTGAGCGGCTCCTGGGGTTCTGGCGGTTTCACCTTATGGAATATACCACCGTTCTCATTTATATATATAGGCTAAGCCACTGTTAACACTCAAGAGTTTGAGTGTCCACGTGCCAGCTTGCCACGCCTGTTAAACAGCAATCATGCCACAAGTATGTTTTGGTGTGCAGCAGTCTCTCAGCATGTACAACATAAAACAGCATGTACAACATAAAACACAGAACTCATGATAATGGCCATGGCCTGTATTTATGGTTTGGTTGGTAAGTACAATAGTCTATTGTCAATAGATGCTTTGCTGCTAGACCGTACAGCGGTACTGCTAAAGCACTAGTGCTTTCTCAGCTTAATTGCTTTATTGGAGGTTCCAGTCCCGCAGATTGTGTGCATCATTGATCAAGCTTGAGCTTTGTGCGGCTCTTAAGAAGCGCTTCACCAACTGCTTAGAACATTTTTTCTACCACCAGGTCTATTTCAGCTTCGTCTGCTGTTATCAACATTAATTATCTTCGACGGAAGGAGCCAGGAGGTGACCAGCATAATAAACAGATGTCAAATGTTATGGCTTTAATTTAAAATCTAAATTAATCATAAACTCGTTTCTGACACTGACCTTTCTCTCATATTGGTGCTTAAGAATGGGTGCCAAGCATACACCAATGGACTGGCCATATTTGTGCATGAGTGCCTGGACCTGGATTGCTGTGCCTAGGGGTTCAGAACACCACCTTGCTTGCTTTTTGAGTTGGTTTTGGTTGCAGGCCTGATTGGCTTCAGCTAAGCTGCCCTCGCTCGGCAGGTAACGTTACCTATCATAGTATGTTAACCTATGTAACCTAACCTTGAAATAGGTTCAGGTTGCAGGCCTGATAGACTTCAGCTTAACTGCCCTCATTTGGAGGATACAGCTACGTAACCCTTAAGTATGCTGCGCGTGATTGCATGCAGGTATTACTCGGATGTTGATGAAAGAGGCAAACTAAAGGATTTCCCTGTGAATGCAGTGTTAAGGAGCAAGCTCCTGGATTAAAGTAAATGTCTGTGGGATGTTGTGAGAATCACAGGTAGCTGTAAAGCATCATGGCCTTACAGAAACTTACCAGCTTGTGGTCCTTCCAGTTGGGAGGGGTAGGTTTGCACAATCAAATAGATTCGCACGGGAAGTTTTTGAATGGAAAGTGAGACAGCAAAGCAAATGCAGCACCGCTACTTGTTTCAGCCTTGCACTTACATCAGCCTCGCTCACACACACCAGTAACAATGTGAGCTGAAAAATGGGCCTTCCATGTCAACGAGAAAAAGGGATCCCAGAGCCTTAGTCTGTGTGCTGCGAATGACTAAGGGGACTGCTGCAACAAAGCTCCATTTGATGGAGCTTAGGGGTGGCTTGTTCACTCCCACTCAGCGCCTCCAACCGAGGGCTCTCCAGACGCAACTGCGCGATGGATACATAATGGTTGGTATGAATTGGCAACATAGGAAAGCAGCTGTTTAAAAGCATGTTGCCATGACCACACACGAACACTAGAAAGCTGGTCCATGACACCTCCGTCCATGCCAAGCTCACGGTGCCTTTCGAGTCAAGTCTGTTATTCAGCAACATCACAGACCGGGGTTCAGGAGGCTTTGCACACCATGCGGCCTTGTACCTGGAGCAAGGGGGGGGGCTTGTTGAGGCGGAACTACTGGCTCAGGTACCTGAGCAAACCCGCCCCCAAATTCACCACCAAAGTCGGCCCCTCCGAAGTCTCCACCGCCATACCCAGCGACTTCAGCAGGTGCTGTAGCTGCAAGGAACTCAGCGGCCTCAAAACCACCTGTGCGCAAGTGCATGCGAGTGAATGTGGGATGTGTGTGCATGCGTGCTTGTGTGCATGTGTGTGCATGTGTGCATGTTTGTGTGAGTGAGTGCGAGTGTTTATGTGTGTGTGTGCGCGTGCGCACATGTGCGTACGTGTGTGTATGTGTGTGTGTGTGTGCGTGTACGTGTGTGTGTGCGCACGTGTGTGCGTGTGCATGCGCATTCAGAAGCAGCTCGCTCGCTGTTTTTCCTTTGACCAGTCTTCCAAACACACACACAGCAAAAAGGCTGATGGCGCATCTGTGACAGGCACAAACAAGCGATGGCTTTGATGATGTTTATGAACACGTAATGCTTCAGACGACCAGATCTTGAATGCTTATGACCTGCAAATTCCTAAACAATTATGTTTGTAGCATGTGCAAGTGACACCCCCTCGCTTATACTATTTCCTGTTCTCACACTACAAAGGCAACTGTCCGAATTGAAGAAGATTTGGATGCTAACCTCAGGCCCTTTTCAGAACCTTACATGACATAAAATGTAACCCATCAGGCAGAAATTTTACTCATCACTCTTCATGATCCCTAGTAACCCCCAGGCCCCGTACCTTCTCCTGGTGCAGGTCCACCCCAGCCTGCATCAGCTGGGCTGTGTGCAGGGGCTTTCTCACCCGGAAGAAAGTCCCCAAAGGCACCAAAACCTGAGCTCGTAGGGGGAAAGTGCTCTTTCTGTTGTGCTCATTGGAGAAGAGTAGGACAGTTGTAGGTTATGCTGGTTTTCCTGCCCAGATGCCCTCGCCCTTCCTCAAATTTAACTGCACAACGTCGTGCCTGGGCTAGCCAGCAGCATCCACCACAACCTTATTTTAATTTGCGCATGACTCAAGTGACATGAATGCATGAGGCTAAGAGCCTACTGCACCTCAGGTCTCAAGACACAGCTTTGACACAAGCTCGCATCAATCTAACCTTGACACAACCTTGCATTTATCACAAACGCACTACTTCTTGAGTCTGGTTGCAGGTCTGATAGGCTGGCACTAAGCCCATCGTTGGCCTTGCCTTACCAAGTAATAATATGATATGCTCAGCAAGGATGGGTGTGTGAGGATGTGGCTTTGTGTGTGGGTGTGGCTTTGTGTGTGGGTGTGGCTATGGTTGTGAGTGTGCGTAACTGTGTGTTTGTGTGTTTGTATGAGTAGGTGTGTGTGTGTGTGTGTGTGTGTGCGCATGTGTGTGTGTGTGCATGTGGGTGTATGTGTGGGTGTGGGTGTCGGTGTAAGTGTGTGCGTGTATCAGCTACGCAACCTAGTCCCACCTTACCAAAATGATATGGCAACATGCTGAATTCCCCCACCACCGTTTCCCTAATCATACCCTCACTTCCCGTGGCTTTCCATTTGAAGAGAGCGTTTAAGGGAGCCTCCTTTTGACTGCTTGATACTGCCTTTTGTCAACTGAAGCTCACCTCCACCAGTCTCAGCAGGACCGGCAGCTGAAAAACCACCTCCACCAAAAACAGGTGCTGCCTCAGCTGCCTCTGTCTCTTCTGGTTCCCTGTTCAGTAACAACACCAATTCAAGCACAGTGCTTCTTATGGTATCGCCAGGGACTAAGGTCTTCAACCAAAGACGGCCTTGCATGCTCTAAGACACAGGGGCATTTCCTTCAAAGCTCTGTTCCCAGGCAGCTCTTGCTTTCCAGTCTTGCTGGGACAATTCTGTGACCCGCGTCCCAGCTGTCCCTGCTGGTTTGAGCCATCAAAGATTCTTCAGTGGCAATTGACTGCGACCGCTGTCAGAACTTGCTTTGAAAGTTAAAATAGGCAGGCCATAACTTATGGCATAAGACAGGCTCGGTACCTGTAGAAAAAGAGGTCCACTGACGGGCAGATCTCTGAGAAGGGCTTGTCAGGTCCCACAACGCCACGCATCTGACACGTTGCACAGATAGGGAGGGATGTGCGGGGGTTGTGGACGCCAGTAGAAGTTTGGTTGTGACAAAGGACACAACGATGTACAGCCATGCTTGAGGAGCTACCTGATGGGGCACAGGTCCTCCCTCAAAAAGGCCTGTTGATTTAGCCCATAGTGCTCACCTTGTGCACAGGGGCACAAGGGAATTATTCACGCATGGGCTCTTATCTATTTTGCATCATGCATGCTCAGACATGCAAGCACAGCAACGGCTGCTAGAAGGGTCTCCAGTCCAGACCCTTCTTGCACCACAGCCGGCAGTGCTCCTCAAGCGCTGCTGTGTATAGAATAGCTGCAGACTTGGGAGAGAGGCGTACAAATAAGTGTGCAGCCTTGCTTAAGCAGCCTTGCGCTCAGGAAGCAGCGGCTGCCTTGTGAAGGCCAATGCATGCTGTTAGCTCGTGTGAATTCCCTTGGCTCATGGCCTGCGGCTAGCCAGGGACAGATAAGAGCTGTACATGGCACTGAGTGCCAGCTCAATGAAACATGTGAGAAAATCCTTGCGGCGCATCAGGTAGGTAGGCGGACAGGCAGGCGGGCAGGCAAGCGGGCAGGTGGGTGAAGTAAATCGCTTTGCATTTACTTAAGTTCAATTTCTCTACCGATCAAAGTGCATAAGCTTTCTTAATCTTATGTAGGCACAATCCCATATCTTTTTTCTTGATTCATCAACAATATGATTCATAAACACTAGAAATATTTAAATTCAGTATATTCAAGCCTGACAATTGGCGTGCAGCTTTCTGCTGTGTGTGGTAAAAATTGAAGAATAAGAAACCCCAGAATTAAGACCCTGGAAGAGGGGTCGGAATCATCTTTCCCGCCTCGTTCCCAAATTGCTGGCCGTAACTTATGTACCAGCGTGCAACATTAAAGCAAACCACAAAATTAGTGTTCTCATGTATCTTGTGATGGCCTGAGTGCGGAGCTATCGATATCGGGCGAGAGTAGATCTAGAGAGTGGGGCCAATGAAGTGATCATCATGATCTGCAGCTGCCCAGGCCTCGTGGAGCCCCTGGAAAGTTGAAACTGGCCCACTTACACTGCAAAATTATTGAGTTCTATTTCACTCTGAAATTCACAGTCCGAGCCTGAAGGATTCGGCTGGTTTGATGGCAAGGCTGCTCTTGCGGGGCCCACCAAATTTGGGATGAGCACCACCAGCTTGTGCTCCTTTGAATGGCACACACATGCGCACGGAGCAAATAGCCAATTAGAACCTTATGACTTAAAACCATAACGTCAGGACTGTGAATTGTTTGACAGTACTGTCAAACACTAGTGGGGTGCACTGCTTGGCTGAAAGATGGATACACCATTTGTATGCGCAGAGCTGGTGACCTCCTTTCTAAAGCTTAGACTTTGCGCCAGTCGGGAGTATTGCTACTGAATACACCGTGCATCTTGCAGAAATGTCTGGTGAGCAAGTATATTCCACATTATTGCACGTCGGCATAAAACAGGAAGTGAGAATGTAATAAACAGAGCAGGCCATTACATTTTGACATGCCCATTGCCTAGAAAGGTATTAACTTAATACCCAGGTGACAAGAATTTGCTTGATTCACAAATGGCAAAGCATGAAATATTCTGGTACCAGTGGGGTATCACCCTGCTGTGGCCCACCTTGTAATTGGTGATGGGCAGGGAGCAGTTTCTGGTTGATACTAGTCATAAGATTCGCCTCCTTGAAAGCTTGATGCCAATCCTTATACTTGTGCTTAATATCTTATAACCAGAACAGGTACAGAATAAAAGCAAATATATATGGACCTGTCCAGGCCAATAGCTCCATCTGATTACGCTGGATTTGGCCAGTTCTGAGTCCTATACTGAAATTTCATGGCAAGTTTTTGATGAGAAGTTTGCGTGGCATGTTACCACGTAACAGAGAGGCATTCGTAGGTAGCGCCAATTGCAGCAACGGTGGCAGCAGTGGCAGCGGCAGTAGTTGCCGCGGCAGCACAAGCAACACAAATAATGCGCTGTGCAACAAGGGCGGCAGGGTCACGCAGGCAGGCAGGGAGAGCTGGTGTGAAAGGGCGACAGCCTTTGGAAGTGAGCCAGAGCCCACCATTTAAACATGCTGGCAATTTCCTGGGGCCAGCCAGCATAGCTTAACGGATTCACACTACACAAATCCCAGCTTTGCAAGGCACTTGCTGCCATGCAGAGCTAGCTGGTCAGCTGATCAAGATGGCACCCTTGATTGCATGCTGCTCAGGCCCTTTGTACAATGCCTGGGCTGTTTGCAGAGCTTCGTCTTAAACAAGGCAGGATGGACTTGCATTGGCAGTTGTTTGACACCTCAGCTTGAGATTTGCCCAATCCCCCACCTCCAGCACCATGCGGGCTAGTAGGTAGTAGGTCAAGCCGATCGACAGCCGGCTCTTGTTGTTCACAGGTATTGCGATGTCAACGTTCTGTAGGGGACTGCATATTTGCGTTGAAAGTAAGTTAGATGGTTGTCTTGCAGATCATGGCATTCTACTTGATCATGCATAATTCCTTCTGTCCTCATGCACAAGGCAGAGCAATCCCAGCTTTCTAGCCTTGAGGCTTATCTGCCACAAGATACAATGTGAGTGTGATGAATCTTGCGCTTCGGCAGCTTAATAACTTCTTTCCCTGCTTCTTGGCATTCGCGATGGCGCAGTGCGGTCTACAGGCACACCTGATTTAGGTTTTGCAATTCCCTAGCATCCAGCAAAATAAAGACGCTCCTCTATGGGTTTATGCATCCGCTTACTAGCGCATGCTGGCAAGGTGAGCCTGCATGCAGCAACACCTCACCTGTCAGTGTCAGCAAAAGCAATGCATGGAATGCCCACATATGAGGCTTCCTTGACAGTCTGGGCGTCAGTTCTGGGGTCGGTCACAATCTGAATATAAATCAATACCACCTGATTTTGTTAAAGTAGACTTTACTCAGAGGTGGTGCACAAAACAATCAGCCACGATAAATAGGCAACTACGCACGTGTATCACTATCCTGCAGGTGATGCGAGAGAACAAGTATGCACTTTCTTACACAAATGCTGCATTCTGCTGACATAGCAGGACAAGATCATGACTTCCAGCTCAAGGCATAAGTCATGCAGATTTCCTTATGAATTGAGGACCATAAAAGGGGGGCTTTGATGCAAGGCTGTGCCCTGCTGCGCCAATAGGGACCACTTCGCAGCTATGGCACCCACAATCAGGCGTGGTTCCTCAAAGGTCCTCTGGATTTGGTTTGTAAAGTTGCCAGGGGTATGGCGGCCAGCCTCGCTCTGTTTGATTGCAGATCCACAGATTTGCGGAGTCACTGTGGTTAGTTAAAATGTAGGGTCATCTCCTTTCATAAGCCTATAGCCAAGGCATGTGTCTCATACACTGCAGACCAAAATACGTGAATTAGTTTGATTTAAAGGCCGCACCTTGCAGTTGAGATACTGACCAAATTTCAGAACTGCACGCTGCCCGTAGGGGCGGCAGCTGCAAGCAAGGCATGAACTTGCAAGCTCTCAGTAACATGCATGTCAGATAGGTAGCCATGATTCTGTGATCCACGATTACCAATCTCAGCATAATGTAGCAACTATGACTGCTCCTTTGCAGGACTGATTACCTTAAAGCAATGACGTCCTGAGGGTTTTCAATAGCGACAATGATACGAGCAGCCACCTGCAGCCGCGCCTCGCCATACGAGCACATGTGTTGGGATTGAGTATGGCAAGACTGGGCCCATCAGATTAAATGTGAAAGACAATGAAAGAAATTATAGAGCAGTTCTACACGTGCAAGACTCTTCTGCACGTGTTGCACTGTTTCACGGCCACATTTAACACCCCAAAAGCACCTGCTCAAGTCAAGCCTCTCAGGCACTGCGCACCTTCAACTTTTCATAGGTCTTCTCCAGGTTGATGATGTGGATTCCTGTTTCATTGTTGCGACGGAAAACGTACCGCTCCATGCTGAGAAAGTGAAAAAAGGAAGCAGGGATCGCAGCCCTCGCGGGCGTGGGAGATCAGAGGCTATGTGAACACAACGTCTGCCATGCCATACCCATTGGTGCAGTTCTTTGTTCCCAGATGACACTGCGCTGCAAGCCTGTGTAAAAGAGAGGGTAGATCACGTGAAGAGTGTGCACGAGAAATCCACGGGAACACACAAAAGGATATCCCTCTCATCAGATCCTTCATAACGTGCTTTGGATATTTTACATCATGATGGGAACACGCACATGAGGGCAATGTCATGCTCCTTCTGCGTGTTGTAGGTGGGCACTGCTGAGCCTCCAGCCTCAGCCATGTTCTCTGTGCACCGGGTACCCTGCGACAGGTATTCCCAGGTCCAGTATGTACTAAAATCTAAGTACAGAACGATTCCATTGAAAATCCACAGGTTCTCGACCAGGGTTTTTGACACCGCTCCTTCCGATGAAGCAATATGTTGTGAATATAAATAGCGGACAAAAACTTAAAGCTTTCGCAAGCCCCGCGTTCATCTTATGAGGCTTAAACTTTTTGCCAAAATCCATGGCAGCAATGGGGCCTAGGAACCTCCCCACTTGCAGAGGATGAGTGCCTGGCCTGCCACAACATTTTAAGATAATGCACACCCACTCTATACCTACACATAATGTCACAGTGAATTGTAGTCAAATCACTGATAGTGGCACTAGGGTGGCTGAGTTAGTTGTATTAGGTTATGTTTCAGTTGTGTTCCTGGTTTTTTTCCGGCTAAGTTACCCTTTCTTGTAGGTGGGCAAGGGCATCTCTATGTTTCCCCGTGTAACACGAATCTGGTGATGATCTGAGTCGGCATGTGGCTTGTGCACCTTACTAAGGTGCCTAGTAGGCAGTCGTTCAACTATGGCAATGATTTGGCACAACAACCAACACCCATACAGCACACACGCACACACACATGCGTGCAAGCACATGCATAACCTCATGCAGACAAGAAACTGGGTGCCCAGCCAACACTCTGTTTGCATACACCCTGAGCAAGAAAATGTCAAGACTGCTTACCATAGCGTTCTCAGCAGATGTTGGCAAATCCACAATAGGCACTATGACAAATGTGGCTTGAATGATCTCCAGGACAAAAAACATGTCCTCTTTCTATGCCCTTGCATGGAAATGTGTTTTTTCAGAGAATGCTTACTGATTTCAAATGGCAAAGTTTGCCATGGCTGGCAGAATTTATATTTGAGACACTGAAGCTTTTTCATTTGACAGCAACAGTGCTGAGGATGTGACCTTTTTCTCTCGAAGCAGGCGTACAAATCACTTTAAATGAAGTTATTTTATTTCGGAGACTAGGCTGTGACCAGCAAGCCCAGCAGTCAACCCAACTGGCTGAAGGTCTGAACCCATTGTAATCTTGTAACCTTGCCATTGGCATGGTTTACCATTGGCTATTTGATCAGACTGCCTTTGATTTTCTAAGTGGCACAACAAACTAGGCCATTCTATTTAAGACATCATGGATTTCTTGGGGCTGGCGATGTCAGCCACGAACCAAATGGCCTGAAGACTAGGTTTGTGGTGTACCCTACATAGTTAGCTGCAGTCAGCAACCACCGTGCTGCCAAACTGGCAAGGGGACTAGCGCTCCCAGTGCTAGCTTTCAGTGATAATTCTTAAGTTCTTCTTGGATACGAGTTTGCCCCTACAAACTTCATGACAAATTACGAAACATGAGCGAATGCATTGCTGGCTTTGTGCGAGCCAATTCGCAAAAGCTCCTGGTGGTATGCAAACACATGACACACATACAGCCTGGTTCAGGAAAAGCAAACGAATCAAAAAGGAGCGATGTGCAATGACAACATTGTGCTGCACATGCATGAGGCGCAAAACACCAGCTCATGGGGTGTCCTAAGGCTACATCTTACAGGCTATAGGCACCAAGGGTGTGCCCATCATTCATCCTACTGTGTGTATCAAGGCTGCAAATGGCAAGGGATCTCTCCCTGACATCTAAACTTAAAAAATGCCGGACATGACATGACATGACATGACATGAGCGCGCGCACAGGGTGGCTGCTGCGCTGCTGGTCCTCACTACCAGCCCCGCACATCCTTGTGCCAGCGGTGGCTGGGGAAGCAGCTGGTGTCACCATCAAAGCAGCGGCAGTAAGCCAGGTCCACAAGCGTCTGGCAGTCCAACAGTGGGGGCTCGCCTGCACGGCGCCGTGCGTTTGCCTGCAAGTGGGCACAGGCAAGTGACAAAGAGTGGCGTCCTCGACCACATGCACACGCTTGCACTCCCGTGCATCTTGGTGTGTCCGACCTAGTGAGGCTCTGTACAAGGAAGCATGGCGCGCAGGCACACCTTGGTAGCCTCCTGCCCTCCTTCACCATGGTTGGGTCTGTGAATTGTCTATCTCACCAATGCGTAAAAACATTCGACTTTTACAAAAGCACAGATTATGGACGCAATTCAACTGCTTTTCAAAGGCGTTGACCACCAGAATGTGCATGCTTTGTTAGCCCAACAACTTATAACAGATCATCCTTGGACCCAACTCGGCAGCCCTAGCTGTGCGTATGTGAGGGGTTGCAGACACGCATCCAAGCCCATGCAGGCAAGCAGAGTTAGCCATCACTTCCCAAGTGGTTCTTGCCATTGCTTCCAGACTCACCCACAGCAAGCCAGGGACAACTACAAGGAAGGCCAGCGCAGTTGCGCCGAAGATGATGGCCATGAGGGCAGCGGCGGCCAGGAACCTGCGGATGGCGCTCAGCAGCAGCGGCAGCCAGGCAGGCAGATGCGTTGAGCGCCGATCCCTGGTGTGTCTTCTTGATGTCGTTTAATAGGTTGACTTATATCATCAGAGTGAGGCGCAGGGGTTGGTCGGGCTCTCTTGTGGCAAGCAGGCCTCAGGCCCTGACGTGGCTCAACATTTGAGCCATGCGTCGTGCAACATTTGATGTGCAGCATTTGAGCCATGCGCTGTGCACATGCATCTGGGATTGGTGAGCAAGATCTCTGACGGTGCCCCTGACAAGCCTTGAAGAAGGATACGTTCACAAATGCACCAGGGGGCCTCTCGAGGTGCTTATTATCCTGACCTTCAGCATCGGGGTCCCCTCGACCCTGCCAGACCTCCATTTTGGCCCATGCATCTTGACATGCAAGCTCTACCACACAGCCACGCCAGTGAGTAGAGCACACGCGCGAGAAGGAGCGGTGAGCGTTGAGAGGGAGCCACTCACCAAACTCCTCCATAGCGGGGAAGCCTGATGGGCTGTGGCCGCGCCAAATCCAGCACACGCAGCTCAACGCGCTGCGGGCACGCGCAGAGGACAGCGGCTGCTTCAATGCGCTGCTGGCGGGGTAGAGCACGGCTGCGTTCACAAGGGCCGCGGCTGCCCGCCTCAACCCAAGCCTCATGGCTTTGCGGGCATGGCATCACGCAAGCTCACACAGGGCAGCTGCAGTGCATGCCCACACAGGGCAGCGCGAGCCCACACAGGGCAGCATGCAGTGCGATCCCTCACAGGGCAGCTGCAGCACATGCCTCGCTTGGGGCACAGCTCGCTGCAAGAAGGATTTGTGGGGGGGAGTGCAGAGGCAGAGGGGGCTGACCCTATGTTGGGACCCCTCGGCTCTCAGGCTTGCATGGCTCCGCCACCAGCTTGGCTAGGGTCCACTGCACGCACCAGCAGCAGCAACAATAAAGCATGCCACCCACAGCGCGCACAAGTAAGACCATGCTGCTGTGTGCAGTGTCCAGCACGGCGCCCGCAGCTGCAGCGACTGACACGAGCACACATACACGTACACACACACGCACACACGCACATGCGCACACACACGCACACACGCACACGTGCACACACACACACACGCCCACACACACACACACACACCCCTGCAGCCTCGAACCCACTGGAGCACTCTGGAGCTCCG
>LFCJ01001778.1_pt1 | contig 15315 bp, 13 predicted proteins | sample 643141 | NCBI WGS metagenome assembly LFCJ01 (sample SAMN03766243, study PRJNA286221) | soda lake metagenome | biome: soda lake; feature: Kulunda steppe; material: water; isolation source: sample B1-Br-g2 brine of Lake Bitter-1 | place: Russia: Kulunda steppe | collected 2010-07 | reverse complement strand
TGACGCCTACGTGGAGTTCCTTGAGAAGATTTACCAGAACAACGAACTCTACCGAAACGTCTTAGAGCTTGATGGCGAACACGTCGACCTTGCGAACGTCGACATGCCTATCTTACAGATTCTCGGTGAGTACGACCACCTCATCCCGCCGGAGGCCTCTAAACCGTTCAACGAGGTTGTCGGCAGCGATGACGTCCGAACCATCGAGTATCCAACCGGCCACATTGGCCTGTCGGTGTCGTCGTCCTCTCACGAGAACGTCTGGCCGGAGGTCTGTGACTGGTATCACGAGGTTTCCGAAGGGGATACAGCCGACAACGAGTCGGCAGATGAAAATCCCTCCTCTGCCGTTGAAGAGATTCAAGAACAGGCAGCCGAGGCCGTTGATGCAGCCGACGACGATATCGAGACGGTCGACGGCATCGGCCCAACCTACGCCGAGCGCCTGCGCGCGGCGGGTGTTGAGACAGCCGCGGACCTCGCCGAGTACGATGCAAGCGACATTGCCGAACTCGCGGAAACAACGGAGTCACGCGCCGCACAGTGGCTGTCCCAACTCGACTAGCTGATGTGTGTCAGCGTCATCGGCGGGTCGTCGGTTTCATCTGCGCAGTACGACCTTGCGCGTGAGGTTGGCAAAGTGCTCGCCGAACGCGACCATACGGTCGTCTGTGGTGGGCTTGGCGGCGTCATGGCGGGGGTCTGTCGCGGCGCTCAGACGGCAGATGGACAAACAATTGGTATTCTGCCCGGCTCTGACCCGAACGCGGCCAATCAGTACGTTGAGACTGCCGTCGCAACGGGGATGGGAAATGCCAGGAATGCGCTGGTCGTACTCAATGGCGATGCGACGATTGCGATTGACGGCAGTATGGGGACGCTTTCGGAAATTGCGCTTGCACTTGATGCCGGCCATCGCGTCGCTGGCATCGAGACACATTCCGTCGACGGCGTCGAAGCCGTTTCATCGCCACAGGCTGCTGTGTCATATATCGAGGGCAAGTAACCGGTTATCGGCTTATTCCCTCGAAGGAATTGCTAACAATGCCTTTGAGGGCACTAACTTTCCTTCTGTTAAGAGAACTGACGGTATACCGAAGCTACCGGTCAAGGAGAGAGTCCCGCCTTCGCGGCGGGGAGGATGTCATCGGTCAAGGATTGCTGAGACCAGTTCTGATTCTGCGCGCCGGAGCAGTTCGTTTGCGGTGCTCGGCGCACAATCAAGGGCATCGGCAACCTCTTCGAATGAAACCGTCCGGGGGGTTTCGTAGTAGCCAAGTTCATAGGCTGTAAGGAGTGCTTCGTACTGTCTCTCAGTCATTCGTTCGAGGAACCCTGGTTGGGCTGGATTGTATCTCCCTGTTGACTCAACGTCGATTTGTATTTCGTCTGCAGCTTTGGCGAAGGCCGCTTGCAGGTCGCTTTCCTCGCCAGCAACCGTGAGTCGGATGCCGGCGTCGGTAAACCGAAACGGTCGTTCGAGCAATAGCGCATGATTATCAGCGATATCGAGCAACCGACTCAACCCTTCGCGTTCGGTAATATGAACGAACGCATAGATGCGCTCGTCAGATTCGGTAACGAGGTCGAAGCTTCTGACTTGCTCGTGTTCGGCCAACAGCTCCCGAACTGACTCAACGGCTGACCCACTGAGTTGATACAGAACGGTGTAGGTTCCATCGCCGTGCCAGTCGAAATTCATCAGCGTCTCGCGACGAATACCTGGAAGCTCGCGGAGCGCTGCGTCGATACCGGGAAAGGCTCGCGCTTCCGGCATCAGGTGCATCTCGACGGCTCTCATTGCCTATCCGTGGGTGAGTGGACGAAATAAGTCTGTGGGACTAGCCTGATTTGAACGGGCTTGTTTCGAGTTACGTACCATTCTATAGCCGCGTATCAACTAGTCTAGCCAATTTCTCTATGGATAGCTGTTAATTCTTTTCATGCACCAAATCTATATACCTCCTTGTTACAATTGGTTTTGTATGCCACGCGATTCAGAGCTTGATAGACGGACACTCTTGCAGTATGCCGGCTCCGCAACGGCTGCTGCAGCGACAGTCAGCCTTGCTGGCTGTATCGGTAGCGATGATGGTGATGACGGCGACGATGATGATACTGATGACGATGACGACACGAACGGGGAGGATGAGGAGTTTTACGTAACCGTCACACAGGGTGAGTTCCCCGACACGCTCGACCCTGTTGGCGACAACTCTACTCCGACGTACAACGTCATCGACCAGGCGTATGAGCCGTTCATCTACCGCGATGCTGGACACGACGACCCGGACGATATCGGGCGGCCGATTGCTCGGGTTGTCGAAGACTGGGAACGAACTGATGACCGAACGATTGAACTGACAGTCCGCGACGGCGTTACCTTCCACTCCGGTAACGAATGTACGGCCGACGATGTTGCATTCAGCATCAACCGAGCGAACGGGAACTTTGATGTGACCAGCGAGGTTGCTGCCGTTATCGGAGACATCGACGAGGCAGAAGCAGTTGATGACCAGACCGTCGAGGTTCACCTCAATGCTGTCGTTCCTGCAATCTTCCAAAACCTCGGCGCATTCGGTCGCGTCATGGAAGAGGAGTGGACTGAAGACGACGACAACGACCCAACATCCGAAATCAACGGCACCGGCCCGTTCGAGATGGTCGATTACGAGGAGGGTTCACACGTCGATTATGAGGTGTTTGATGACTACTGGGGCGACGAACCAGCCGTTGATGGTGGACGTATCGACTCACGTGGAGAGGCAGGTCCGCGGGTCGATGCCCTCCAGGCCGGCGAGTCACACATCGTTACTGATGTCTCTCCAGACCGTGTTCCAGAGGTTGAACTTGAAGATGACCTTCGGGTGGAGTCACTCCCGAGTATCCGGACTATCTTCCTTGTGATGAATGACGCGTACGAGCCGTTCGATAACGTTGATTTCCGCCGTGCAATGAACTACGCAGTCGATGTTGATGCGCTCATTTCGTCCATCCTTGAGGACCTCGGTGAACCGACGAGCCAGCCGACACTTGAAGGCCACGTTGGATACAACCCTGACCTTGACCCGTATCCGTATGACCCTGACCAGGCTGAGCAACTCATCGAGGACAGCGGCTACGCTGGTGAAAGCCTCACAATCGAGACGCCACAGGGACGATATCTCGGTGACACGGAAATGGCCGAGGCCGCCGCTGGACAGATTGACGAACTCGACAACGTCTCTTGTGATTACGAAGTGCGCGAGTTCACCGAACTCGTTGGAGAGATATTTGCGCCGGAACAGGATGCTGCACCGCCGTTTTATCTCATCGGGTGGGGTGTTCCAACGCTTGATGCCGATTACGCCATGCGTGATTGGTTCGCTGCTGAGGGCGGCTCGCTGATGTTCAACGACGAGGAGTTGCAGGGATTGCTTGCTGATGCTGATGATACCGTCGATGATGACGAACGAGAGTCGCTCCTTCAGGAAGCGAACGCTCGGGCAAACGACCAAGCACCGTGGGTGTTCCTCAACCAGCAGTTCAGTATCTACGGCGTGAGCGAAGAAATCGAGTGGGAACCACGTGAAGACGAGGATATCCTCCTCGAAGAGATGTCACCTGCTGAATAACAACAACGAGACACGTCTTCGAGACAATCGACCACCGGGTTTTTACCCTCCCCCGTAAAAGTGAGCAGTACTTCATATGCGATTCGTCCGGTTCCTGTTGAAACGGTTGGTTCACTCCCTGTTTGTCATCTGGGGTGTCGTTACCGTCGTGTTTTTGCTTCGATTTTTAACGCCAGGTGACCCAACGACTGCCCTCGTCTCGCCCGACGCTGGACAGGATGTCAGGGATGCGCTCCGAGAAGAACTTGGACTTGATGACCCCGTTTACATCCAGTATTTCGATTATCTGACCAACCTCATGGTCGGTGACCTCGGCAATTCGATGGATGTGCTTGACCGCCCGGTGACGGACTGGATTTTCGGCGCGTATATGGTCAGAAGCATCGAACTCGCGCTTGCCGCCACGTTCGTTGCGGTCGTCATCGCCATTCCGCTCGGCGTCATCAGCGCTCGCCGGCGACACCAACCGGCTGATTACAGCGCAACGCTGTTTTCGCTTTTCGGCATTTCAACACCGAACTTCTGGCTGGGGATTATGCTGATTCTCATCGTTGCCGTTCCAATCGGCTTTATTCCGACTGGGAATCCCGGACCGCTGTTCTATCAGGCGATGGGTGATGCCATCTTCCAGGGTGAGTTTGTGGGACTCTGGGACTGGCTCCGCCATATCTTCTTACCGGCTATCACGCTTGGAACCTACTTCACCGCGCTTATTACGCGACTCACTCGGAGCGGGATGCTCGAAGAAATCGGCAAACCATATGTCAAAGCCTGTCATGCAAAAGGGTTGCCGGAGACGCTCACACTTTATAAACACGTCCTTCGAAACACGCTCATTCCGATTATCACCATCCTCGGACTGCAACTGGGGACGCTCATCGGTGGCGCAATTGTCACCGAAGTCGTGTTTGAGTGGAACGGGCTTGGGCAACTGCTTATCAACCGCATCAGCGCACGTGATTGGACCATGATACAGGGGATTATTATCGTCATCGGGGTCGGGTTCGTCGTTATCAACACGATTGTGGACATTCTCTACGCCTATCTTGACCCACAGGTGGTGAGCAAATGATTTCCGACCGCGTCAAAGCAAGTCTGAAACGCGAGTTCAAAACAAGTCGGATGGCCCAACTTGGGCTGATTCTCGTCTTGCTCGTGCTTGTCGTTGCGACCTTTGCGCCGTTTTTCGCACTGCACGACCCGACGGAACAGCGCATCGGGACCGGCGATGGTGTCGATGACGACGATGCTGGCGTCATCGGCGATAACGACGAGGATGAAGAGGATGAAGATGACATTGACCCCGATGCACTCGACGATGAGGAGGAGGCTGAAAGCACCGACCGTACAGATGTTCCACCGTTATCTCCTATTCCTGGCCACCAGTTTGTCGGTGAGACCGAACAAGTCCAGCGGGTTGACCACGATGATGGCACGTTCGATATCGAAATTGTCGAAACGGAAGTCCACGCAGACCGTGCGTTCCCGCTCGGAACGAACACTGTGGGACAGGATATCTACTCCCGAATCGTCTACGGTGCTCGGGTTTCGATGCTCGTCGGTCTGCTGGGAGCGGGGATTGCTGCCCTTGTGGGTGTTCCCTATGGGCTTGCCGCAGGCTATTTTGGTGGCCGACTCGATGACGGACTGATGCGCGGTGCGGATATCATGCTCGCGTTCCCATCGCTCGTGCTGGCAATCGCGCTGGTCGGCGTGTTCCGTGATTCGGGCTTTCACACGACGCAATTGCCCGACCCGTTCGTCCTCGCTGCCCAATCTGATACGATTCCGAACGTGTTGATACCCAGAGCTGAGCACGTCGCCTCGATGCCCGAAAGTATCACGTTCCCGGTGACAGTCACCCTCGTCGTTGCACTCGTCAACTGGGTCTGGTTCGCCAGGATTGCTCGCGGGGAAGCAATTTCCATCCGCAACGAGGAGTACGTCAAAGCCGCCCGGAGTCTGGGCGCCAGCCACACACGCATCCTCCGACAGCACGTCCTTCCGAACGCGATAACGCCGATTATCGTCCTCGCAACGATTCAGGTCGCGTTCATCATTCTGCTCGAAGCAGCGCTGTCGTTCCTTGGCTTTTCGGGAACGAACCTCACCTGGGGAGCCGATGTCGAAAGCGGTCGTGGGGACCTCGCCACCTCGTGGTGGATATCGACGATGCCCGGGATTGCGATTGTCATCGCGGTCATCGGCGTCAACCTGATAGGTGATTGGCTCAGAGATGCACTCGACCCCGGTATCGAAGGCGAGAGCGGGGGTGTCTAACGATGGAACCACTGCTTCGCGTCGAAGACCTGACGACACGGTTTTTCACGGACGAAGGGCAAGTAAACGCCGTCGAACAGGTTTCGTTCGATGTTCCTGCTGGCGATGTGTTTGGTATCGTCGGGGAGTCCGGCTCTGGAAAATCCGTCACGGCACTGTCGCTCGTTGACCTCGTGGACTCACCGGGCCGAGTAACCGACGGCTCAGTCTGGTTCCGCCAACAGGAGATGGCTGAGCGAATTAGTGAGTCTCAGCCCGAGGCCGTTGACGGCGAGTTTGTTGACTTGTTACAGCTCAACAGCCGGGAACGCCGTGCGCTCCGTGGTAGCGAGTTTGCGCTTATTTTCCAGGACCCGATGAGCAGTTTCAACCCCTCGATTACTGTCGGCGAGCAGATTGCCGAGGCAGTTGAAGTCCAACAGCGGGCACGAGCAAATCCGCGTGCGCTCCGCTCACGGACACAAGGGTTTGGACTGGCCAAGTTTCTCACCACGTCGATGGTTCCGACGCTCGATTACGTGAGCGAGGCCTCGCATGCCCGTGCGGTTGAACTCCTCGATACGGTCGGTATTCCTGACCCGGCAGAGCGAGCCACCGAGTATCCACACCAGTTTTCGGGCGGGATGCTCCAGCGGGCGATGATTGCACAGGCGCTCGCCACTGAGCCGTCGGTTCTTATCGCGGATGAGCCGACGACGGCACTCGATGTCACGATTCAGGCACAGGTGCTCGAAACGCTTGCCGAGATTCAGGACGAACACGATATGACCACGATTCTCATCACACACAATCTGGGTGTCATTGCGCGAATGTGCGACCAGGTTGGTGTGATGTATGCTGGCGAACTCGTCGAGCGGGGCACCCTTGAGGATCTGTTCGAGCGACCTGCCCATCCCTACACTGAGGGACTCCTCGGCAGTAGTCCAAGTCTCGATGCGGCTTCCCAACGACTCCAGCCAATCAAAGGCAACGTCCCGAGCCTCTTTGATGCAGAGATGGACGACCGCTGTTACTTTGCGGACCGCTGTCCGAAAGCTATGCACGAGTGTCTTACCAAACCCGAGACCTACGACGCACCGGGAAGTGACCACCACAGCGCACAGTGTTATCTCGCCGAACAGGCATACGACCCGAATGATGCGCTTCCGGAGGGGTATTTCGATGAGTACTGACAATCCCGCTGAATCACGACCGGATGACCACGCCACAGCACACGGCGAACCCCTCGTCGAGGTCACCGGTCTCAAAAAGTACTTCGACGATGGTATCTCGCTGCTCGATAGAGTGCTCGGAGCCGAACAACAGGCAGTGAAGGCCGTCGACGGCGTCGATTTCACCATTCACAGAGGTGAGACGCTCGGACTGGTTGGGGAATCTGGCTGTGGGAAATCAACGGTCGGGGAAACAACGCTGCAACTGCAGACGCCGACTGACGGAACCGTTACCTTTGAAGGGACTGATGTCACCGCCCAAGATGATTTGATGGCATTTCGTAACCGGGCACAGATTGTCTTTCAAGACCCGTATTCGAGCCTTGACCCACGAATGCCAGTCGGGCGAAGCATTCGCCAACCGCTCGATATCCACGGCTGGCCTGCGGATGCAGAGAACAAACGGGCTCAGCGAAACGAGCGGGTTGCCGAACTCATGGAGCGTGTTGGGCTCTCCGCTGACCAACTGGACCGTTACCCCGGCGAGTTCTCTGGTGGGCAACTCCAGCGCATTGGCATTGCACGCGCACTCGCCCTTGACCCTGATTTCATCGTCCTTGACGAGCCGACGAGCGCCCTTGATGTGAGCGTTCAGGCACAGATTCTCAACCTCCTTTCGGACCTTCAGGATGAGTTCGACCTCACCTATCTGTTTATCAGTCACGACCTCGGCGTGATTCGGTACATCTGTGACCGTATTGCCGTGATGTATCTCGGTGAAATTGTCGAGATTGCTCCCGCAGAGGAACTTTTTACCAACCCACAACACCCCTACACGAAAGCGTTGCTTGAGAGCGTCCCTCGTGTGGACCTCAGCGAACGCGACCGCGAAATTGAGCCGCTTTCCGGTGACGTTCCCTCGCCACGGAATCCGCCATCTGGCTGTCGGTTCCGGACCCGGTGTCCGGAAGTTATCCCGCCTGACTCCCTCGAAATCAGTCAGGAAGGGTTCCGCGCGGTGATGGATGTGCGTGACCGCATCGAGCGCCGTGAAGTCGCCGCTGAGAAGGTCCGTAATTTAATTGCTGAAGAGCTAGACGCTGAGGAACCAGACGAGAGCAAAGTTGATTCGCTCGTCCTCGACCGACTGTACGAGCGCCTCGTCTCGGTTTCGCTTCCCGCTGCGGTCGAGAACGATGTTTTCGAAGCGCTGGAGCTGGTTATTGCCGACGAGTGGGAGGCTGCTGAAGCGCTCCTTCGTCAGGAGTATGAATCGGTTTGTGAGACGACGCATCCGAGCGGACAGGTTGCTTGCCACCTGGTTGAGGAGTAGCCCCCTCCACACGGTTACGAGAGTCGTCTGATGACCACCGAGCTTTTTTGGGTGGCCCGTCTCTGGTCGGCTATGACAAAACAAGGTGGGCTCCCAGAGTCTGAATCAGGACGCTGGCAGACGATCGTCGAGGAGGCAGAGACGTTGGCTGCAGAGCAGTCTTCAGCCGGGGCCGAGACGCTTGTCATCCATCCCGGTGACGTAACACCGCGATTTAGCGAGGTCTTCGGCTTTGACGTTCTCGCCCCGGGAAGCGAGTTTGACGCGGCTAAGACTCTCGCGGATGAACACTCGTTTACTCGCTCGCATGTCTATCGACACGATGGGGAGGCACGAACGTTTCTCCTCTGCATCTTTGAGGCAACCCCTACAGAGGGGCAGACTGACTCCGACACAGCGGCTGTCCCGACTGCAGCTTTGTTTGTCCCCCTCTATCTCACGACAAGAGCGCTTGACAGACTCCATCACGAAACCCGGGAACGCGACGAGGTTCCGGTCCACGTCCGGCCGCTCACTGATGACGAACGCGCTACGTTTACTTGCGCTGACCCCGACCTCTTTTTTACGTAACTATGCATGTGACTTTTGACGGTACAGTCATCAACGCAGGTTCCGACGCACGGGAGCGGTTTTACGATTCACGCGGCTATGGGACGCCGCGAAATGGCGACCTCGAACTTGCCCCGGTCGAGGCGGCACACCTGCTCTTTCGTGGCGACCTCAAAACGGTCCGTGATGGCCGACCGGATGGCGATGGCGAGTTGGACTTTCACGATTTGCTTTCGTCTGTTGCGGTATCCGAGGTTGCCTTCTTCGTCTACAAGGAACTGCGAGACCGTGGATTCTATCTTTCACCTGCACAGCGTGGCGAGAGAGCCAATCAGAACGGCGAGACAACGCGCTCCAGCGAATTTCTGGTCTATCCTCGTGGAAAAGGTCCATGGGATGACGTTGTCGCTTATCGGGTTCGAGCAGTGAGCGAGCGTGAATCGGTCAGTGCTAGCGACCTCCGCGAACTCGCCCAGTGGACACGCGACCGACAACAGGAACCGGACGCAGCAACTGAGGGAACAACAGGCGTCCTTGCTGTCGTCGATGAGGAAAGCGAAGTGACGTATCTTGAACTCGATTCACCTACGGTTTCGGGCTCCAGTGACCACGACATCCCCGACTGTACGGGTCGGCTCCTCTCCGACCGAGTGCTCGTCACCGAGCCACCCGCGGCCCTCTACCATGAGGCGTTTTACGGGCAACCGCTCGACCGTGACGAGCGCCCGATTCAACTCTCGCTTGTCGAGGCTGCCTACCTGACTGGGAAAGGACTGTTGACGGTTGTCGGTGACGTCCCCAATACCTCCAGCAAGCAAGCCGGCCACGACGCGGTTCTCGAACGCGGCCGGGAGGTTGAAGGCGAACGCTTTGACCGCCGGCTTACCACCTACCGGACGCTCCGTGAAGCCGGTGTCGTCCCGAAAACCGGCTACAAATTTGGGGCCGATTTCCGAACCTACGCGGATGTGACGGATGTTGATAATCTGGGGCACTCGGAACTACTCGTTCGCGTCGTCCCGACGGACCACGTCTTCTCACCGCGTGACCTTGCACTCGATGTCCGACTAGCCCACGGCGTCAGAAAGCGGATGGTCTTTGCACTGACTGGCGAAGGTGTCGAGTGGCTCTCCGTTGAACGGTTGACGCCCTGACTTTCGTCTCTGCCGTCTTATGAACGCAATAAGAGCACGTTTACCCGATTGACCGCATCGAAATCTCTGAGCTGATAGGCTAGCGTTCGGATGCGTTGCGCGTCTCCACGACAGAAAATCGTCTCTAGACACCAATTTCCTTCGTGGGTATGGCTTGTGGTTTTAATGATATCCTGAAATTCGTGCTGGACTGTATGCAGGTCACGAATCACTGGCTCGTGGCGATAATCAAACGCAAGCGCTGCGGTTACGTCTCCTGAGACAGATTCGAGTTCAGTGTGAGATTCAATATATGCTGACATTGCCTCTCGCACTGCCCGCGAACGCGACTCAAGCCCTTCCGCTTGCCAGGTCTCGTCGAACGCCGCGAGAAGGTCATCGGGAATGTTGAAACTGGTGCGCATCTCTTGACTACTAGTCCATCTGGCACCTGCATGGTGTTTGTGATCCGGGAGTGGCTGTTTTGTCTGTTCAAACACTTACGCTTTGACTCAACTAATCACGTATGTCTCAAGCACAAGGAAAACCAACGGGAGCATAATCGACGAAAGAAGCTTTGAGAGGATTGACGGTGACATCGGATACAAGTTCACGCGGTCGAACTCATCATACTCATCACGCAGGGTGTTGAGCTTTGTTTTCAGCAACCCGAGGTCTGTTTGTTCGTCCGCACTCATTATTTCATTGTGATATGAATGGATTTGCTTGCGCTTACTTTCAAGCATCTCTCTGCGTATCTCTTTCGCACGACGATGGATGTACAGCGTCGGGTAGACAAACGAGAGAATAATGGTTCCGATATACACGACGACAATAAAGTACACTGCCCCGGCAGTTCCGCCAGAGCCAGCAATATCGAACGCTATCGGGAGTCCCAGCGACCCAATCGAAAACAGTGTGGTTGAGCTAATTGCGAAGTAACCGATTGCACTGAGGCCGCCAAGGCCGTCCGGATGTAACGGGTCAATTGTAAAGTTCAGGTCACCGACCTCTCGGATACAGAGGACAGTTGTGAGTGCCATGTGAAGTCCCATTCCAGTGACTACGCCGGCGATGATACAAAGCAGTACAAACGGGGTGAACACAGGGTCAGTGTACCCATTCACACCCAGTTCTTCAAAATATCCAAAATTAAGAAAGACTGTACCCAGAATAAGTACCGTCCATGGAAGTGCCACATACAGATATTTGTCAGCAAAGAACGTCTTATATTTCTGTCCGATCTCTTTTATCTCTGTATTATCGTCGGAGGGGGTCACGTCTTTTGCACGGTCAATAAAGGTGGGAAAAATGACGGTATCATACCGAAACAACAGATACGGACCAATGACGACCACCAGCGTCCCCAGACCCATTAGATAAAAGAACTGTGTTGGTGCGGTTTCTGCAACCAACAGATAAAAGCTGAGGAATAATCCTGCAGGAATCAAGCCGAGAATCAACAGGACGGATGAAGCAGAACCTAGGGGACTTCGGTTGATTATTGTTCTTGAAACGTTAGTCAGCCAAATGTTCTCCATCTCTACTTTCTCTGTCACAAGTTATGCTAATAACTTTACCATACTGGTATAAATATTGCTTCTATATTTTTACAGAACTCATCACTAGTGTAAGACATTGTGAGTAACGAGTACATTGATAATACCTTCATCCTACTACTTACTCACACTATGGGACTGTTTGGCAGTACGTCATACCCGTGTACCGTTTGTGGCGGAGAGGTCACAAAAAAACTAGGCGGGCGTTGCCCTAATTGCGGCGCTGCATACCATGCAGAGTGTTTAAAAAACATTGGCAACGTGAGGAAAAAAGGCCGATTAATACGAGGTGATAAAATAGAAGCAAAGTGTCCTAACTGTGGTACCATTGGAAAGTGGTAACGATTCGTGTTTATTTTCGTGAACTTTCCGACGTATTACGATACCCCTGATTCGGTGCTAACAGCCTTTTTCTGTTGACCATACCGAGAGTCGGCTATGGACGTTGCGCTCGTCGCTGGCGTGGTGGTTATCGGGTTCATCCATGGCGTTCTTCCCGACCATGGGTGGCCCATTGCCGCAACTTACGGATTAAACCACTCTCGGCGATGGGTCTTTGGGACGCTGGCTGCACTCATTCTCGGTATCGGACATCTCATTAGCAGCGTCGTGCTGGTTCTTGCGTATTTTTGGTTTAGCACGTTCGCTGAGTTCGCTGAAGGTCCGTGGATGCGGTATCTCGCTGGCACGATGCTCATTCTGCTTGGTATTTACGAATACCGCCACGGGGGCCACGGTCACGAACATCACTCAGAGGAGCACGACCACCACACAGAAGACAAGCATGAGAATGGTCACGGCCACACTCACGAGGACCATATACATCGCCACACCCACGAACACACCCACAGTCATGACCATGCCGAAGACGCCTCACAGAAAGGACTTCTCACACGTCTTCGAAACCGCCTTTCGGGTGGCCACCAGCATCTCACAACGGAGGACGCAAACAGGGGATTGTTTGCCCTTGGGACCACTGCCCTCTTGCTTGGGTTTGCCCATGAGGAGCCGGTACAGATTCTGGCAATCTGTGCTGGCACGGAGTACTGTCTGGAGTTAATGTTGATTTACTCACTGGCAGTCATCGGTGCCATTTTGCTCCCAACGCTGTTGCTAATTGCTGGTTATGAACGCCACCGGGAAACGGTCGAACAGTACACCCCGTACCTTCCACTGTTGACTGCTGTTGTGCTTATCGGAATGGGGACGGCATTCATCGTTGGCGTTTTCTGATATATAATATCAAAATAGTAGATAGTACCGAGACGCTCCCGTTCCCCCTCTTCTCGGCCTATTTTAGCCCGGCCACGTCGAACTCGAAATCGAGTTCGTCAAGTTTCTCCTCCCACTCATCGCGTTTTTCCTGGTGGTCTTCTAAGAACTCCGCCATCAACTCCGCGGCCTGTTCCTTACAGCCGCCACAGAGCCGTTCGCCGTTGACACACTCGCTGTAGACCTCCGTTGCAAGGTCGTCATCGTCACCAGCGAGCAGATAGGCATACAGTTCGTAGACGGGACATTCATCCGCTTTACCGCCGAGTTCGCGCTGCTTTTCGGCGGTTTCCCGACCGCCCGTTGTCGCACTCTTTACCTTGTCATACCCTGCTTCTGGCTCATCAAGCAGGCTGATATGCGAGGCTGCAATTGAGGAGGACATCTTCCCGCCGGTTAGCCCAGTCATAAAGCGGTGATAGATGGAAGACGGCGGGAGAAAACCGTAGCCACCATGGTCGAGTTCCACGTCTCGGGCAACCGTTGTTGCCTCTGCATGCGTCAACTCGAAGGCGTCGATATGTGCATCGTACACCCGCTTTTCTCCTTCGACGGCAGCAATTAATGCTTCAAAGGCTTCCTCGGTTGCGTTCCGGTCGACAATGCGGACACGGGGACGAAGCGGTTCCTTTCCTGCACCGTTGAGTAGCGAGATAGCCGTCTCGACCACCGTTTCGGTCGCCGTCGGAATGGTCGTTCCTTCCGCATCGAGTAATTCGGCGGCATCCTCACAGCGGACAGTCTCCTGCCCATCTTCGAGTCGGTCGTAAGCGTCGGCGATAACAGCCAACTCGGCGTCGTCGGCCTCGAAACTCGCGTAGGCCTCGGTGACACCGAAATACCGGACGCGAGAAGCGAGGTCACGGGCCAATCTGAGATGTGGGTCCTGGTCGGGGCCGACCGGAATCACGGTGGGAACCGGTCGCTTCAGTTGCGGGTAGAGGATATCGGCCATCTGCGTGACCACCGATTGCATGTGCGAGACGTCCGTCTCGCCGTCGAAATCGTAAATCGCCGCTAGTTCGGAGAAGTTCGCTTCGATGCCAAGCTCAAAGGCGAGGTCCTGTACCTCCCGGTTGGTCGACTGTCGGTACAGCGTCCCCGCGTCGGGGTCGAATCCGAGCGCAAGCAACGAGAGGAGGTAGTTTCTGGCGTGCCCATCAATCTCTGCCCACGAGAGGCCGCGGGCGCTGTGGGCTTCGAGGTCGGCCATCAGCGCGTAGGCATCGCCGCCCTGCTGTTGATGCCAGATAATCTCATCGAAGACGAGTTTGTGCCCGATATGTGGGTCACCCGTCGGCATGAACCCCGAGAGGACGGCGAATGGCTCGTCGTTGGTCATCGCGTCGGCCACAGCGCGGTAATCACGGTGGCCGAAGATGACGCCGCGGCGCATCAGATAATGCGGTGAGGGGACGGCATCGAGCACCTCATCGAACCGTTCGATACCGAACTGGTCGAAGAGTTTGTTATAATCGTTGACCGTTGCGGACCCCCACGGGTCGAGGGCAACCTCATCGCTGTCGGCCACACCGCCGTCGGTGCGGGCCTCGCGGTCGGTCCCGTCTCGGTGCATCTTGTGGGAGTCGGACGAATCGGTCGTCATCGGCTACCAATGTCTCTCGGCGAGAACCGCAAAAAGCGTTCGTTTCTCCCGTGGCGCTCGATGGGAAACAGCTAGCTATTACTGGTATCGACTCCCAACCTCTCTCAATGCACATCTGTGTGTTCGGTGCGGGCAGTCTCGGAAGCCTTGTCGGGGGGCTACTCGCAACCGAAATCGAGGTAACGCTCGTCGGCCGTGAGCCCCACATCAATGTGATTCAGGAGTCAGGACTGCACATAACCGGCGAACACGACTGCACCGTCCATCCACACGCGACAACGACGCCGCCAGCGGACGCCGACTTCGCTATTGTCACCGTCAAGAGCTTCGATACGGAGGCTGCTGGAACTGCGCTCTCTTCGCTTTCTCTTGAGGGAGTTCTTTCGCTGCAAAACGGACTTGGTAACGAGTCCGTTCTTGAGTCGCTGTGTTCAGCACCGGTGCTTGCGGGAACCTGCACGTACGGGGCTCGATTGGTCGAACCTGGCGTTGTCGAATGCACCGGCATTGGTGATATCGCGCTTGGTCCGGCAACTGGTGGGAGTTCCTCGCTGGCTGACCGTCTCGGCGACCTGTTTATTGAGAGCGGGTTGAAGACGACGGTCGCTTCCGATATGCCTCGTCGACTCTGGACGAAACTCGCGGTAAATGCGGGTATTAACGCCCCAACTGCGCTTGCTCGCGTCGAAAACGGACAGCTCACAGCGGGTGATGGCCGAGCGGTCGCCACGGCTGCCGCACGTGAAACTGCACAGGTAGCCCGCGAACACGACGTTTCTCTCACCGATGAGGAGGCAGTCACTCGGCTGCTTGCGGTT
>LFCJ01001777.1_pt1 | contig 15319 bp, 12 predicted proteins | sample 643141 | NCBI WGS metagenome assembly LFCJ01 (sample SAMN03766243, study PRJNA286221) | soda lake metagenome | biome: soda lake; feature: Kulunda steppe; material: water; isolation source: sample B1-Br-g2 brine of Lake Bitter-1 | place: Russia: Kulunda steppe | collected 2010-07 | reverse complement strand
TGTGCGTGTGAGTGTGCGTGTGCGTGCGAGTGCGCGTGGTGTGTGTGTATGTGTGTGTGTTCAAAAAGTATTATGGGAAGGTCCTCAAATATTTGAGACAACTAAAGCCCAAGATAATGTGCTGTTCACTTCTTGCAAGCTCAGGCAGCCTTTTACTCGAGGATATTTAGCCTTACCAACCAGCATAACAGGACATAACAGAAACTCTAGTTTTAACAGCACTTCGTGCATCTGACCGACTTCAGACACCATGTCATCAGAGGGGTTTGACCAAGAACAAGCATGGGTGCTCTTTGTATGTTCCCACTCGTAGGGCAAACGGTTCTTCGTGTCTGACAGCTTTCAATGAGAAAATGGTTGTTCAAAAGCTATCGTAAAAGGCAGCTCCAAACCATGTCTGAATGGCTGTAATTTAGACTAGCATTTGCGGCCATTAGCACATCTCAAATTACTCAAAGCACCAGCCCTGATCACTTTTCTGGTGAAGGCCATCATCAAAGGTTTCTTGGAGAGGCTGTGGACATAGATATTAAATTATGGAGTTCAAGCCTAACATGTCAATCAAATCATGTACACTAGGAGCGTTCCGGAGAACATCACTACATAACTGGGCTCGTGGCACTGGGCTGGTGGCAGAATTGGTGTCCTTTGTTTGTGGCACCGTAGGAAAAGGGAGGGAGGGGGTGGGCGAGGATGTTCGTGTTAGAATTGTGTGCATGATGATGTGCATGTCTGTTAGTTTGTCAGTGCATGTGCTGCTAGTGCAAGTGCTGTGTTCATGCTTACACATGTGTATACCTGTATGGAGCGTGTACATGCTTTCACATGTGTAAATCTGTATGGAAGGAGCTGAAAAGGGATTTGGAGGGGCCTCACTCGTGTCCCTCTTATCACACACCTGCTGAGGGATGAGCCCACTCGCAATCTGTGGTGCGTGATGGCGGAGCAGAAGGCGCGCCCTGTCTGCTGCAGCTGATTTCGGTGAGCCCGGGCAAGGGCCCTTAGGCAAGGTTTGGTCTGGACAGAGGGCCAACATCTAAGACCAGAGATTCATGAGATCTTGGGCTCCCCTGGATGCATTTGTGCTCATGTTTCGCAACTGACTGACAAGCCGAAACTTCAATGGATGCAATATCATGATCGCGCAATTTACATAATATTGTGCTAGTATTTCCTTTAAATTCCAATTGACCAACCCAAGCACCGGTCCCCGAGTGGCAGAGAGGGTCAAACCCACGCGCCGCTGGCCTCACAGGATGGTTGATAGACTTAATGAGCTTCCAGAAATTCAAGATGGTGCGTTTGCTCAGCGTTTGGTGCGTGCCTGATTGCATGAGCTGGACAGGCCATTCACTTGCCCACGTCTGCTCCCACATACACAGCGCCTGTCACTCATTCGGATCGTTCATTTTGAACAACTTGTTCATTGATGCTTATAAGGAAGCTGATAACTTCCCTGACCTGTGATCTGACGCATTTTTGCAGTTTCACTGGACCTTATGCCCCGTGCCGACCCCCTATTCCAGAGCTTGCTTCTATGCAAACCAGGGCTTGCTCCAATTCACTCCTCTGGTATAATATCAGGCACAAATTGTCTTCCTGGAGTACCCAGTGAGGACAGCTTACCTCTCCCGCGCCTTCCCACTGCACTTCCTAGACAGTTACCTGGCAGGGTATGCTGGAACAAAACATTTCGTAATTGTATTTCTGCATTGCGCTTGAACCTTAAAAAGGATCCTGTGAGGCACTCAATTATTCAATGCCCTTGTCATTGCAGCTTGTACCAGTCAAGCCTGCTGGTCGGTCAAGGGGAAAAAACACAGAGCAACAGCAAGAGCTGCAAGGCTTGACTGCTCAGCAAAGGTACAATGAGCCGAATGAAACGGCTTTGAAGTCTATCAATCATGACCTAGAGAACCTGGTAAGTTTTACCTTGTGCACTTCTGCTTTGGGTAGGATTAAACAGCTTAATTTAAGCAACAATCTGAGGTCTATTCTCCTCTTCATGATGTGTTGATCTCACTTATTATATCAAAAATACATAGTACTACTTTGTACGCTTGTAACTTCCTGCAGGTGGCTGCTCAGGAAGTTGCACAGCTGTTTGGAATGGATTGCACACACGTTGGAGATTGGCTGCAAGGAATCTCAACCAATTTAAATCTGCATTTGCCTGGAATGAGTCCAAGGCCTGACAGAGCATCTCAATCAAGCTCAAGGTCCACTGAGCATGCAAGCAAGAGAAAACTAGTGAATGGAAGAACGATGCAGGTTTGTGACTATTACCAGTTTTGTTTTTCACACAATTGCTTTGATAATTTCAATCATGATTGAAAAACCGCTGTTGCAACTCAGGCTCCAAAGTCCTTGTCAAACCGCTTTTCGGGAAAGGCTGTGTGGTACGGATCATCAGAGGGTAAATACAAGCAATGTCACTCCAACGTCTGTAACTCTCTGTCATTCAAGGCCCTTTTACCTGAAGGTGGGTAGGATCCATATATGCTATATACCATGTACCTCATATACATGAAATGAACTGCTATGTACAATGCAATTAGACCTACTTATTGTTATGATACATGTGTATCATGGGAGTGTCAGTAGGCCACTTTGGGGGGGTTCATATTCCAAATAGTGCCCCAGGTCAGAGACAGGAGGGCTGGAAGCTGGCGGGAGCTGCATTTCTTGCATGCAAGCAAGGCTCAAGAATCCCAACTGGTTGGCATTTTGCACCAAAAACGTCGCAAAAATGTATTGTTGTAGACCCTTATTTAGTAGGCCAGCAAAAAAGAGCGGGTTTGGGAGGGTCCGGTTATCCACCCCCTAGGAATGCTTTTACCCTAAGAAGATCACCAAAACACACATCTCCCCAACCACTGCACCTTTTCATTTTATTCTCACAGGGTCATACAAAAATAATCGTTATTTATCTAGAATTACTAATTTTCAGCTAATTTTTGCTCATGAAAAATTCCAGGGTGGGTCATGCATCCATTTGCCCAGACCGATACGCGCGCATTCAACGTCTATTCGCATTTATAGGTCATTTTTAGTGTAGAGGTTGGGGAGTTTGGGGGGGCTTGTGAGCCATCAACTGCCCCCCCAGCTACCTCTTACCTCCATAATGCATTCTTAAAAGTACATATACATTCAAAGTGCCAAGAAAAGTGGGGAAAAGCGTGTTAATGCCAAGATCATCGAGCTGAAAGACAAGTCCCGTGTACCAGCAAAGCAAGCTCGTTTTTGTAGCTGGTGCTTCCTGCATCAGAAAGCACTTCCTGCACATTAATCCAGATTGAGTGTAAGTGAAGTGCACAGCGGATGAAGCAGTCCTGGAGCCTGTCCTGGATGTAATGAGAGCCTGGGCTGGATGAGGCGAGAGCCTAAGTCGATGCTCGGCGAGGCAACAGCAGCGCAGTGCAGCTCCAGCTCGACAGCATAACATCAGCAACTGCAGGCAACGACTCGCCATCGTCAAGGAGTGCTCCGCTGAGCAAGGCTGAGCAGGTACAAGGGAAACCCCTTGGGGGGGCCGCATTGGACGCAAGGGTTTTCAATTTGCAAATTTAAATTTGAAGAAGGCATTTTAATCAATGCGCAAAATGCGATAAATACGCATGACCCAGCCCTGGAAAAAGGGTTTTTCAATTTGCAAATTTTAAATTTGAAGAAGGCATTTTAATCAATGCGCAAAATGCGACAAAATACGCATAACCCAACCCTGGAAAAACCCCGAAGCGTCCAATGTGGATCCCCCCCAGGCATTTCCTGTGTTCCTGCAAAGCCAGGCCCAGCGGAGCACTCCCCTGCACTCCTTGGCGGTGGCGAGGCGTTGCTCACAGTTGCTGCCGTACTTCTGTTGAGCTGGCGCTGCGCTGCTGCTGCTGCCTTGCTCTAAGCACTAACGGGCCCTCATCATCCTGAACAGGCTGCAAGGCTGCTCCGTCCGCTGCACATGATTACCCACAAGCTAGATAGTTGTACAGTTAGTGCTTCCTGATGCAGGATGATTGGTAGCGTGCATGAGGAGGTCAATCAGTGCAACGAACAGACAAAATAGGTTCCCACCGCATTATCTGATAAATAATTAGTCGCTGTGCCAAGCCGTGGGCCTCATAGACAGGTTGCTAGAGCAGCTGCAGGCAATCTATGATCTATAACCAGAAATACAGGGGTTTAAGTGGCACACTGTCAGTGCCGCTGATCCAGCGCGGATGTAGTGCAATTTCGGGACAAAGAATCAATGCCCTAGAAAATACTGAAAGGCTCAAGTACAAATTTCAAGTTCATATAACAAAGGTTCAGTCGTGAACCTTCAACTGGCCGGAAGCTTTGCGATTGCACCTCAGCACATCCCGGGATCCATGGATAACAAAGATATGGATTCCAGTTTGAACTGCTCAGATAGCTTGCGTTCCAAGCAGCGTTGGTTCCGTGCTGAAGCTTCGACCAGAGCTTCACGATTGTCATCCCAGCGTATTCCGCATTTGTGGACATAACATGTGTTTAAATAATGGACTTCTGACACATTCTCAAGCGGAGTCTCAGGGTGCCGGTCCGTGCAATATCTGGGGAATATCCATCCGCCGTCCTGCGGAGCCCAGGTCCCAGACCTCTCCTGGAGGGCGTCAAAACCTTAATCATTTGTTTCCGTGGAAATCTCGCGGCGTCAGGGCGCAGGGCTATCCGGAGTGTGACCGAGATGAGTTAACTACTGACGTATGCTTGGGGCCGCCGCGTTGCTTTGCCCGCGGCTTGGAATTAATGAGGGTTGAAGGGGTTGAAGGAAAATTTGAGGATTTACCTGTCTTAAGTTCCAGGCCTATCCAAGCCAAAGTATTGGAGTAACAGTGTATCTTACTTAGAAGGCATTATCCAGAGGTAGTGGTTTCACTGCCTACATAGTTTTTCTTTTCTTTCCAGCCACCCAAAGGATGCTCTGCTGGGAGATTTTGTTGTCATTGCCAGACTTCTTCAAACCCCCAGCCTACACATGGGTAGCTTCACCTGCTAGGGTGCTGCAAAAAAGGATTGTTTTTCGTGCCCCCATTGAAGTTCTGAATAAGGCAAATCTCCTGGTCCCTCGATATAAGTTACTGTGTGTCTTCAAATATCCTTCACTTAGCCTGCCCTTGTATGGGGAGGACCAATACATTACCTGGTCCTCTTTGGTCTCTGGAACGCCACGTTTAGCAAAGGACCATAGAAGCAGCACTGTAATCTGCTTTGCTGGGGCGAATTGCATGGTGAAAATAGATAATCCATTTGTTTGTATTTGATTCAAGCAAATAATCTGGCTCTTTTAGGGCCAAATATTGAGCTAACTCCAGGAGGCATTGCATCAGAACGTAAATTCTCCCTCGCCCCACTCTTTCCCATGAATCTTTGCCAACAAGTATGCCATTGATGCTTGCTCTCCCCAGGGGGGTATGCTATTGGTGCACGTGGGATGTACATACATTGATGAGCCCACGACACCAGTTGAAGTTCATATTACTAAACAATGATCATTCATGATTTCTTTTGTCTATAAATTTCCATAATAAGGCAATGGAGGGATGTCCACTCGGTAGCTACAGGGTATGTGAGTGGAGTGGGAGCCATTGGGCTCCTGATATGTCCTTTTGTAATTGTTTATACCACTGCTGGTTGACAGGTACAGGAAGGGTGTTGGTCGTCCCCATCACTAGGTCACCCCTTCCTCAGGCGGAGGTGGCCAAATGGGGTCCTCAAGGCGTGACTTTGCAGCCACCACACCGTTTCCCAACCTGAGCACACCACTGGATAGAATAATTTCTTCTGGTTCCATTATAACCCTTAGATTCAGAATTGGTTCTGCGGGTGGAAGGAAATCTTGGTAAAACAGAATGTTAGATTTGAACAGTGCACATCATTTCCCTGCACACAGCCCCAAACTTTGACCTTGACGTGAATGCACACGCTTAATTAATTGGGGTTCATGTCATGTGTGGATTTGGGCATGGGAAGCTCTGCCGCTGATCTGTGCGCTCAGGAGAGGCAGATGTCAGGAAACATTTTTGCCCACCACTTCCCACCCTCACCCTCAATCAGCTCCATTACAAATCATTTTGATTTTTCATGCTTGGCCGCAACCCTCAGGCTTGGTCCGGGAAAGCATGCAGGGGTTGCAGAGATATCGCACTTCCTGTGTTGGCACCCACGTCCACGGAACACACCTGCCCGAATCCCTCTCCCAAGTCCGACTTCGCAGCATCAAACCATCATACAGTTGTACCTTAAATCCTGGAAAGCGGCAGGATTGGAGCAAGTTTGGGAAATTGCCATTTTCCTGCCAGAATGGTGCAATATGGTGCCAGGATGGCTAATGGCGCGCACACCACGCCCCCACCTCATACTTTTTGCACACCCTGGCTATTTACAACATGTTTGTGTGTTATAAGTGGTTGGGACTGGCATTGGGGTGAGCATGTGGGCAGGAAAGCAAATTGGCCAGGTTGGGGTCCAATGGTGGGGACGACCTGTCCCAGGCTTAGCTATTTCACACTACTATGAAGCTAAAGACGGGCGGGCGCCGGGTTGAGTGTATTGAATTTCAGTGGTAATGGATATGGTAAATACAATTGACGCAGGCCAATCCCTGTGCAGAAGATGCATATTCATTCTACACTTACTAATCATTGCTCAATTTGGATTAGTGTCTATAATTGTGCACCAGAGGGCTGAGAGATGGAGGAAGCTGAAAATAGCTGATGCGTGGGAGGCTGGTAGATGGCTTTTCTAACCAAATCCTTCTTATGGGTAAAAAACACTCGGTCTGGGAAGCATTTCTGACAAAAATGACTGGAAATAACCAAATGGGCTAGTTTTATATTCAACATGTATGCTCACTTTGACTTCCAAAATTACCAATCCCATCCTGCAATAAGTTGGCAGCCACTCTCGCATAGACCCATAAGCACTCTTAATTTGGACAAATTGCATGACGTGTACAAAGCTCCATGTCTTCACCAAAGTTTACATGAAGCTTGCGTTGCAGTGATTGTTGAGGTTTAGCACGTGCCTTATACATTTGAGGCATTGAAATACTTGCCAATAGCATAAACCAAAAGAAATTCAGATCACTCTTTATAAATTCTTGTTGAGAATGTGTCTGCCTGCAGGTGCTTCCTTGACATCAAATTCAGCAACCAAGAATCTGTCTACTCCATTTGGAAGCTCTTTAGCTCAACAGCGACCGCCATCTGGAAACTTTGAAAGTAGCAACCACCAGAGGGTAGGCGCTATAAAATGGAATGCATGCATGAAATTTGTTATAATTCGGAATGCAGCTTCAAATGTCAGTGCATCAGCTTTAAAGTGGTCGAAGTGGTCGCTTGGAGGCACTATGTCTGATCTGCAAAGCATCACTGCCGTCCATTTTTTATCCGCCATTTGCCCTTGTAAAATAACCCTGAAAACAAATCCACATAATTTCCTTTGGCGTTTTATAATATTATTTGTAGTATTTGGGATCATGGAGGGAAAAGATTGTGTCGGTGATATACCAGCTCTCAGCAGCTCACCTATCTCAATGAATACCAAGATTTACAAAACTTACAGAGGCTGATTTTGGAGCTTGGAGCTAATTTGGAAGCTCCAAACCCAGGATGCACAGTTTAGGAATCTGCAGCAATGTGCCCAGCATTCTGGGTCTCCCTAACGAGCGCGCCTAAAAGTGCACCTGAAGGTCCACACACTAGTGACACCCCTTAGTATGCTATACTCAACACATGAATACCAAATGTATTCACCCTTAGCTTTAAATCTCAACTAAGCTTAAAGGCAAACCAAAGGAACATCCAGTGACAAATCTGTCAAGATTTGTTGCATGTACAAGTAAAGAAAGACTCAATACCGACTCTTTGGGGAGGGATGTCAGCCGGTGTGACATGGGCTGTACAGGATTCACTTATTCCTTAATATTGTTACAAGTTGGTTTGAAATTAAGATGTTTCTGAAGTTTCTGGTCATTGTCTTTCTCAACTTTCATTTGTTTTGTATTTCTGGACAGTGCTCTATAAACCTTTAGTAGATATGCAGAGTGTCATGAATGGCATCCAAATGGGTGTGCAAGCAACGAATTGCAATTCCATATATTAGTCTTGGCAGGATGCTCCCACAAACAATCCAATATATTGTGATTTTCTGACATGGATTTAGGAGTCAGATCCTACTGACTACTTAGTCAGTCAATTAAGTAGCCAGTTTCATTAACAAATACTAAATAAGATGTAAAAATGAAGCCGAGGTGTGATGGTCCATCAGCTCTTAGCGATCGCGCGTGCTGTAATGACTTGCCCAATGTAACATACCAACATTGGCACGCTTAAACACCACCCTTCTTGCACTTCTTGCAACCATTTATCAGCATGCTCGTGTTTTGCTACCCATTTTTGTCTGCCTCATTTGTACTTTCAAACAAATTTACCGCTGTCTGTGCTGTCACCACTGCTGCTGAGCTCACCTTTTAAACTTGGCCAGCTTCTTATGCTAAGCCCATGTCTTCGCCAAGCTCATGTCTTTGGCTTGCACTGTGCCTCATGATGCAAAATCAAGCTGCCCTGTGCTCCGTCTGGTATCCAACAGCTGTGCTATGACATCTGCCAGGTTTAGCCTGCATACAAGATCCACTTCTTTCTCCTGGCGCTCGGTGCTTGAAAAAGGGTGCTGTAGAAGGTTGAACAGTGCTTCCCACTTAAGCACCAAATAGCGCATGTAAGCGCACGCGCTAAGCTGCAGGATCTTGCTCCCTGTGCGGAGCTGCTTGCTTGGCCTGCTATGCCAAATCTGCAGCTACCGTCCTCCTCTTGTCCCCCTTTCTCTTGCTGGACTGCACTTTGGTCAACCCAGCTTGCAATGTGCCTGCATAATAGCTGCCTTAAGATCCCTGCAGCTGGTCCCTGACCTTATAGATGGCAGGCAACTGCGGCTGCTGCGTCATCTGGCTGGTGTGAGCACCGCAAGCCATGCGCACTTCGTTGATGATTTGCTTTGTCTCCACGCTATGCGCAGTGCCAAACAAGTAGAGAAGGTGCCACTGTTCCAGTGTGGGGTGGAGATCATAGCCGCCGATGCTGAATTGCTTGCTGGATATTGTCTGCTGCATGACTCGCTTTACTTTGCTCTTATACTTGCTACTGAGCCCTTTGCACCCAAACTCCAGTGGCTCTGCCACAAGCAGCCACTGTGTTTGCTCCAACTTCTGCTCCCGGTTGGCCTATCAATGATTGAATCTTAAATATTTTTGTGATGGCTCCTTGCGCTGCTGGAGTTGCCGCTCGCTAAAAGCTCGAAACTTGCTGCTGCTTGTTGACTGCTGGTGCTGCTGCTGGAATTTGCCGAAAATATATTCAATCAAATGGATATCAAATGAATACCAAAAACAAGCCACAACCTTGGTACCGGTCTTCGAAACTATAAATCCGCTGACAAATTCCCAGCCCCAAGTGCTGAATCCCAAACGCTCATAAACAACTGCAGCAACTTTTTGTTTATCGCAATGCATTTGTCCAATCAGAAGGGAAAGCCAATGTTTTACGGGAAGGGATATGATCACTATCTCCCCCCTCTCCTCTTCCTCCTTCTAAAATCCTGGGAACAGGTCCGGCAACCAATATTGGCTGTGGACCCCAAAATTTGGTGGAAATGTAGGTCTGTGCAACTTTTGGCGCAAATTGTAATGAAACCAGCCTGGGCTTTCCTTGATCACCAGATCACCTACAACTACCTAACCAACCACCAGGCTCAGGCTTCGGGCTGTTCTGAGGTCAGATCAGTTCATCAATCAGGATCCTTCCCCGACCAGCCCATTAAAAGGCCCTTCTTATAGCGTTCCTTACACAAACACAGCTACAAATGGACATTTAAAGATGTTTGATACAACATTACCAAAAGAATCCCATACAAGCATAGGCTAAGCAACTTTCTCCACTGACTCTACTTAACTTGATTTCTCTCAATTCCAGGCGGTACCAAAAACTCCAAGGCCTCCTTTATCAGCTGATGTACTTGTGCAGGTCTTGGCCCAGCTGGTTGGTAGCAATGTAGACGACGTCAGGAAAGAATTGTAAGTATGACAATACGAATCCAAGGAAGACTTCATGGTCAAACTTACTCAACGTAATTGATTGAAATTATTAGTTAATCACTGCCTTGCACAGGTTTTAATTTATTGCATTGCTCCATCTATCCATCACACAAATATTCCAGACTGCACCTGTTTGTCATTTCCCAGGTTGATGCAGCTACAAGGTAGCCTGCCTAATGGTAGGAGTACAAGCGTTGAGAAAGTCACATGTGCTGCAGATGCAAGCAGTGCCCAGAGCATTCCAACAAGTCACAGCTATCATGGATCAGCCGTGTCTGGTACTCAAAGCAGGTGGGTTTATGCAGAACCTATATCTTTTGGATATGTCTGCCATACTAACACGCTGCAGGGGCACCCTCGTATCTAGTTTTCATAAGTCTTACTATTTCAGATCACCCAGTGGGCTAGTCCTTCAAGCTAAATGATGTTTGGTCATCTCTTGTCCTAATGGTACATAAAGTTGATTGAACAGGAATGTCCTGTGGTCAGGACCCGTTTTCACCGTATCCCTAAAAGCAAAGCTTGCAAATCACACAATTTACCAATTAATCTATATTTGTAGGCGCCTGCATGATAACCAAGATAGAGCTGATGGGCAGGGTTACAAAAGAATTCAACAAAAATCTATTGCAGAGGTAAGAAAACCCTTACAGGAGTTCGAGAATTTTGCTTTTGGAAGAAATGGTAGGCGTATTCACCTCACAGTACAGTCATTGCTGAGTCAGACAAACCAGTTGATTTGAGCATGCTGTACTTTGTTTCTTGCTTGTGTTAAAACTGCATCAGGAGGTACGGACCCCAGGTGGAGAAGCTCATGAGTATGCCTCTGAAAGTACAAGCTTTTTAGCCAAAACTATTCATCAAGCCTGTGGCCCTTGTCTTCCCCCAGAATGCAAGGGTAACCTAGGTGCGTGCTCAGTACAGATTTGTGTAAAAGACTTTCTTTTCTTGACCAAAACCAGTCATCTTAACAATAAGTTTGCTTGCATCAATGATGAAGGCCCAGCCAAAGCATCTGGTGTTGCAGATCTGGTGGGTATTGTAGGCACATTGCTTTCACCTACTGCAATAGCAAATTTCATGAAAATTTTGAATCTGGCACAGTTTCTAATCACGGATGTCCGCCAGATACTGCAGGGGCTCCAGCTCAATATTCAGGCGCTGAAGTACATGAACAGGCTTTGGGTCACATTATTGGCATTTTTACAGAAGACGGCTCAACCCCTTCATTCCAGGTATGAATGTCAAGCTTTGATCTGATGACCATTGACCAGATGGGCGATTGGATGACTAAATGAGTGTAAGAACTCAAAAATGAGACTTAGACACTAGGGAAAATCAAAGAAGGAACGGATGATCATGCAAATCTGGGCTGAGCTGGGGTGTAAAGCTTCCATTGGCTGTGTTGAATTGAAGATGCGCAAGTAATTCTGAAGGGAAACTGACACATTGATTTCCCAGTAATTATAAAATTTATTCCTTCTTGTGAAAATTTACATTTTCTTTGGAATTATGACTGGAATTATGACATGAACAATAGGTGGTTTGATCGGGTTAGGCCGCGGTCACACGCAAAATTTTTCTATAATTCAGGCAAATTTTGGTAATTCGGGCAAATTTTTTTGGGAAGTGCAGTGCCAAGTCGCGGGCCTCATAGGCAGGTTTCTAAAGCAGCTACAGGCAATCTTGAAGTCCCATAACCAGAAATAGGGACATTCAGTTACAGGGATCTATGCGGCACACTGTCAGTGCCACTGATGCAGCGCGGATGGAGTGCATTATGGGACAAAGGATCAATGTTTCTAAAAGATACTGAAATGCTCGAGTAATAATTTTTAGTTCGAACTTATATGAATCAATATGACATAGATTCAGTCGTGAACCTTCAACCGGCCGGAAGCTTTGCGAGCACACTTCAGCGCATCCTGGTATCCAAGGATAAAGTATTTTTTTGGATGAATCATATTACATGGGTTTCAAACAGCAAAGGTACCGTGCTGAAGCTTCGACCACAAGCTTCGCAATTGTCATCTCAGCGATTTTGTGGACATAATTTACACATTAATATTGGACTTAAGAATGTCTTATTTGTGACCCAGTCAAGCAGAGTTCAAGGCAATGGTCCGTGCATTATCCGTTGAATATCCATCCGCTGTCCCGCGGAGCCCAGGTCCCGGACCTCTTCCAGAGGGCGTCAAATCAATTGTTTCCGTGGAATTCTCGCGGCGTCAGGGCGCAGGTCTCTCTGGAGTGTGAGAATCTGAGTGGCATACCAATGTATGCCTGGGGCCGCCGCGGTGCTTCGCCCGCGGCTTGGAATTACCAATCTGAATTATGAACAGAGGATCGGGGTGCATGATTGGCCCCTTTTTTTTGGAAAGTCCAAAAGTTCGAGGATTGTTATGGGAATTTCACCAAACGACTTCCCCTTCAAGGCTTTATTCAAAAAGGATTTTATTCAAGGCTTGAATAAAATGCCCCTGGCACAGATTTTTTGCTTGAAACCTGCATATCTTCATGCATATACAATATTTCAAGATGTTGAGGCTTGGACAGGAAAACCTCACCGAAAAGGACAGACAGGGCCAGGCCAAGATGCCGCACCTGGTTGCAGCCCATACCAAGGTGCCATGAGTGTGTGCAAGCTTGCGGCCACGCTTCCCAGCCTGCCCAGGGGCCCAACCCAGTCTGCGCTTTCCAACGCTGAAGCATGATAAAGAGATAGCTCAACCAAGGAGGCCACAGCCAACAAAGACAGTGTTCCTCTAATAAGTCGCATAGATATGGGCGTTTCCTGGGACTTCACTTTAGCAAAAATGAATCATGAAAAAGTACGTGTGACCGCTGAAAGATTTTGGGAATTCAAATTCCCAAAGATTTTGAAATGGGCAAAAATTTTGCGTGTGACCGCACTTTTTTTGGTAATTCTAATTCCCAAAAAAAAAACTTAAACTTTGTGCGTGTGACCGCGGCCTTAGTTGATAAATTAATCTCCTTGTTGCCTTTACACAATCACCTTATGCACTATCAACATTGCAACTTGAATTATTACAGACCTTTATAACGAGCTTTTTAGGAGGCTTGGCAAAGTCTCATGCCGGGAGGTGGCTTGGGTGGACCTGAGTGGGTTACCGTGAAATTTACTGGAAGCATCCCTTACCTAGGGCTTTGCCCCGTGACTGGGGGCTTTGTTAAGAATGGCTTTAACCATTACTTGCTCCAGTACGCTACTGGATTAGGTTGTCTTTGATTGGCAGGTGCTGCAAAGCAGGAAGAGGGGGGGGTGTGGCAGGTGTGTGATGGGTATTCCTGTTCAAACAATGTATGAGCGCTAGCAAGGGAGTTGCAATCTCCACTGCCCTGGCGTGCTTCAGGGCGGGTATAAGTCTAGGGCTGACTGGGGTGTAAGTCCATCCCATAGACAAAGATTATGGCAATTGACGGCCTGGGTGAGAAGTGAAATTCTAATTGGTGTTCTTACCCAAATCATCAGCATCCATCCACATGTTGCATCATTTTTGCACCTGAGGATGCTGAAAGTGTCAGGGGATTGGTGGAGTCCTCAGATTTTAAAATAATGCATCCTGGGCCTGGGAGGCTACAATTGTCTGTCAAATTATGCTGGATGCCACCATAGGTGGGGGGGCCAGTAGCTCGGACCACCAACTATTGCTTTCAAGGGAAGCACGAGTGCTCTTAAGACAGACGGAATGCTTTGTATAAAAATTTGCAGGTATCCCTGGAAAACCTTGGATTTAACCTCCCTCTGAGGACTGAATTCTCGTTGCCTCCTCCAGCTTCCAGCCCCTTGAATGACCACAACAGCCTGCTTTATGATACTCAAGCAGGTCGGTGTTGAAGGTTAGGTTGCGCTTGAATTGACAATTACATGCAGGATTCTGCTGAAGTTTGAGCAGTGCTTACGCTTGCAAGCAGGAATGATTAAACTGTTTGGGGTATGAGGGCTTCTGTGCGACACAATTTTTACAGAATGGTTGTGGAATTATGAGTCGTGCAGGGGGTCCTTGGATCTGGATCCAACAGTATATCTGTGTATCTCCAAATGGATGCGTCATAATACATCTCTACGCTTACTCCTCATGTATTAAAATATTACTTCAAAACACAGGAAGCAAGAAAGCCAGGGCTACAGATGCTGTTGCTGTGATCAAAACAAGATCAGAGCTGGGGGTGAATGACTTCTCTACAGAAGCTAATAAAGCATGCACAATTCAGAATTCTCACAGGTATGGACAATGGTGTAATGATCAAGTCGCAATTTAATGAGAGGAAGCCATGATGTGCTGAGTTGGCAAATGCAGAATGCAAAAAAAAATGTGTGTGTGCCTTCTGCGCTTGCTTCCAGGGCGCCTGGATATACAGAGGCAAGCCTTATCCAGCATGGTGCACAAAACGCAGGAACAGGTCAGGACCCAGGGGGAGAGTGTGCAAAAGCATGCACACAACAGCTTTTTAAAACCTTCACATTTGTAGAATAAGTTAGGATGAAAGCTCTGAGAGCAGGCAGGGTATTGTGCTTGATACATTTTCCACGGTGGCCATTCTAGCCTTACCAATCTTTAAAGGCATGCAGCACAGATCCTTAGCGGAGTGTTTATGGCATGTAGCATCTTGACTTTTTCAGTTTGTAAGTAAGGTTGTGACTTTTTTCTGGCTTGCAGGAGAAGAGCCCTTGAATCCACCTTTGTTACATGGAGGTGGGAAGAGTGCTTGTTACACATTTGGGACAGTTTGGGCAAACATGGTACACACACCATTTATGTTTGAAAGGTGCCCTCATTGGTGCAATTCAATCAGTACTGAAAGCTTCAAATAAAAAAGATTTTTTATTTTGACATAAGCACACAATCATGAAGACCAAGGGTAGAGCCGACAAATATTGATTTGGGTGATTCAACTTTTTTAAGATGCCTTGTATGCTCTGTACTACTCTTTGCATCTTCCTATTTTAGCGTATCCTCTGATTTATGAATGTCTTGCAGATGACTTGCACCCAATACAACTCAATTCTGATCACTGTCTACCCCAAAGGACTTCTCACCATGACCAATTCAATATTGAAGCTGCAAAGGTGGGTGGCACACATCCCTGATTTAGTTTGTTTGTCAGGGATGCAGTGTGTAAATGCTCCCACGTGCCTGCTCGTAAAATGTTGAGCTCCCTAGGCAGGGATTGCGTCCCCCCCCCCCC
>LFCJ01001776.1_pt1 | contig 15319 bp, 14 predicted proteins | sample 643141 | NCBI WGS metagenome assembly LFCJ01 (sample SAMN03766243, study PRJNA286221) | soda lake metagenome | biome: soda lake; feature: Kulunda steppe; material: water; isolation source: sample B1-Br-g2 brine of Lake Bitter-1 | place: Russia: Kulunda steppe | collected 2010-07 | reverse complement strand
GTCCTCGTTCCGATCGCGCCCGGCCTTGCTGACGATCCCGACGTCCGTGCGACCTTCAGGGACGAGGTGCTCGCGGGGATCGCAGAACACACTGGCGTCGACCTCCGCGATCGGATTCGCTTCGAGTCGAGCGTCGCGGTGTCCGACTACGCCGATCGGTTCAACCGGCCGGATGGGACTGCGCTCGGACTCGCCCACACGCTCTTCCAGACCGGTCCGTTGCGACCAGGTCACCGTGTTCCCGGCGTCGACCGGCTGTATTACGTCGGCAGCGACACGAACCCGGGAATCGGGGTGCCGATGTGTCTGCTGAGCGGCGAGCACGTCGTCGAGACGATTCGCAAGGACGTCCAGAGCAGCGCCCTCCGTCCGCTGCTTGGATCCTGATACGCCGTGATTCCGGCCGCGAGACGAACCGTGATTTCGGTCGCGGGACGAACCGTGATTGCGACCGCGAGACGAACCGTGATTGCGACCGCGAGACGACTACCCGTTGGTTCGTTCGAGTCGCCGCGACAACCCCTCTGTTTCCACTCGAAACGATATGGAAGCGCTGATTTCGGCGGTATGCGGTCGATTCGACGATCGATCGGTTCCAGTCAGTTCGACTCGAACCGCTCCCCTGCTGGAATCGTGATCTCGAGCCAGTTTTCCTCCGGCGGGAGCGGACAGTCGAACGTCTCGCTGTAGGCACAGAACGGCGTGTACGCGAGGTTGAAATCGACGACGAGTTCATCGTCCGTCTCGAGTTCGCGATCGGCTGCGAGCTCCATGTACCGTCCACCCTGGTAGCTCTGTTGGCCAGTCGTCTTGTCCCGGAACGGGATAAACAGGGGCTCGTCGTTCTCGCTTTCGAGTTCGTACGCCGCGAGTTCGTACGTGCCATCTTCGAGTTCCGGATCGTCTCGGTCGAGTTCGAACTCGAGGGTGACGGTTCGCAGATACCGCATTTCCCGGCCCGCAGTCGTCTCGAACAGGACGACCTCGGGATCGTCGTGAACCGTGGCAGTCGCAGTTACGCGGTAATCGAGGTCGGGTTCGAAGTAGTCCAGTCCCGAAAACGCCTCGCGCTCTTCGGGTGGGATCGGTGACTGTGGATGTTCGGCGAAAAACTCGTCTTTCTCGGCTCGCTTCGATTCGAGTTCGCGTCGCCAGCGATCTGCATCGATGGCGTCGTCCGCAGTGTCGGTCATATCCGAGATAGCGGCCCGCACGGGGAAGGGTTTGCGTTTCGAGCCACGACCCGAGTGGTCGCTACTCCTCGATCGTCAGGATGCCGTTTCGTGCCGAGACGTCGCTGGCTTCCGGTGGCAACTCGAACTCGAACTGGTCGTCGTCCGTGACCACGATCGCCGTCTCGCCGACGACGTCGACTGCGAGGTCGTCGATTTCGTGTCCGAAGTCGACTGCGATGACACTGTCGTCGTCGTACTCGAACGTGCGGACGACTGCACCGCTGCGATCGACGTGCTTGAGGGGCTTTGGGATTCTCATACCCACGCTAGGCACTCACACCGTTAAAAGGACACGCCTACATCGTTCAGCAAACCGGCCGTATCGTCTCAGCTGAACCGATTTACAGCCGATCCTGTCTGTTGGTGCCGTTCGTTTACAGCTGATCCTGTCTGTTGGTGCCGGTCGATCACTCGCAACTGCTCGGTCCGTGCGTCGGTGGCACCGGTGAGTAATATCCGCGAATGGAACCGGTGATTTATATCTGAAGCCACGGCCAGTTCACTCCGTCAACGCTATGCCCGGAGGACGATGAGTACGGACAGCATGACGACCTGGCGCTCGATCTTCGGCCACGCGACGCCCTACGACGAGCAGGTCGACGGTATCGAGACCGCGATCGACACCGCTCGGGACGGCGGCTACACCGTCATCGAGGGGGCCTGTGGGACTGGGAAGACCATGATCGCGCTCACCGCAGGGATCGAGCTCGTGCGCGATCCAGATACCGACTACGAGCGTGTGGTCGTGCTCACGAGCGTCAAACAGCAACTGCGTCAGTTCGAAGCCGACCTCGAGACGATCAACGCGAATCTGCCGAGCAAATGGGATCCCATCTCCGGCCTGACGCTCGTGGGTAAGGCAGACGTCTGTCCCTACAACCGGGAGAACGCCGGCGGAATCGACGACAGTACCGTCTACGATCGCTGTGAAAGCCTCCGCGATCGAACGCGGGAGCTGACCGGCGAAGGTGGTGAGACGACCGCGGGCGCACTCACGGCGCGTGCACGCCAGCAACAGACCGGCCTCGCAGATAGCGGCCGGACAGGCACCACAGCACAGTTTCTCGAGACCGCCAGTGAAACGACACCGTATCCACACGAGATGCCGACCTACTCCGATGGCGGCGCGGTCGGTGCTGAAACCGAGTTCTGCCCGTTCTACGCGCAGTATCTCGAAGATCTACCCGAAGACGAGGAGGGCGATGCCGTCGAGGCGGTGCCGTTCGATTTCACCGACGCCGGGATGGTGACTCCCGAGGACCTCGTCGCCCGATCGGTTCGCCAGGGAACCTGTCCACACTCGGTGATGGGAGCCCTGCTCGGCCACGCCGAAGTCGTCATCGGCAACTACTACCACGCGTTCGATCCGACGACGACGACCGCCTTCACGGGTGCACTACTCGACGAGTCGACGTTCGTCGTCTGTGACGAAGCGCATATGCTGGAACCGCGCGTGCGAGACCTCGTCAGTGACGGCGTCGGTGATACGACGCTGCGGGATGCCGAGACCGAACTCTCGCGGGTCATCCAGCCTATCAAGTTCGAGCGCGAGGGGCGACAGACCGAAGGCGGCTCGAAGACCGCCGACGCCGACCTCGTTCGGGCGGAACTCGAGGACAGCGACGTCTCGTTCGAGGAACTCAACCGCGCCTACGAGTTCATCGGCGATCTCCGGGCTGAACTCGATCGGCGGGTGCGGGCCCATCTCGATCGCATCCACCCCGGCTGGGAGGGGGACCTGACCACGCTCGATGACGCTGAGATCCCGCTCCGTGATCCTGCGGAGCCGGCCGAAGACGAACTCTCCGAGTGGGCCAGCGAGGCCGGCTACAGCGACGTCGACTGGGTCCGAGTCGAGAGCGTCGGCGCTGTCGTCGCACGCATCCTGAACGAAGCCGAAGACGAAGAACGGACTCGCGCTGCGCCCGCTGCTGGCCGCGTTCTCGGCGCGTGGTACCGGTGTGGCCACACCGAGTATTTCAGAGAGATCGAACTGGAACGCACGTGGGACGAGACCGAACCCGCAGACTCCTGGCGACGCGCCTACACTGCCAGACTCGCTTTGCACAACTGCGTTCCCAGCGATGCGATCGGCGAGCGACTCGCCCAGTTCGGCGGCGGCATCCTGATGAGTGCCACGCTCGAACCGATCGACGCCTTCACCGAGGTGACGGGACTCCAGTATCTCGCCCGCGAGGAGGACCGACCGATCGTCGAGCGCCGGTACGGCCTCCATTTCCCGGCCGACAACCGCGAGAGCTTCGCCGTCGCTGCACCGAAGTTTACCTACGACAACAGGGGCCGTCCAGGGGATACGAACCCGACCCGAACCCACTACGCCGATGCGATCGGTCAGGTCGCTCGCCTCCCCGGAAACGTTCTCGTCTGTATGCCAAGCTACGCTGAGGCCGAGTGGGCGGCTGGGGTCCTCGAAGCGCGCGTCGACAAACCTGTCTTGCTCGATGCATCCAGCGACGACGAGACGACCCAGTCGCTCAAGGCGGACTTCTTCGCTGGCGACGGCAAGGTGCTCGTGACGAGTCTCCGTGGAACGTTGACCGAGGGCGTCGATTACAGCGGCGATCGACTCGCGGCAGCCGTCGTCTGTGGCGTCCCGATCGTCAACACTTCCAGTCCCAGAACGAAAGCGGTCCGCCGGGCCTATGACGAGGAGTTCGGCGACGGCTTCGTCTACGCACTGACGATCCCTGCGGTTCGGAAGGCTCGCCAGGCGGTCGGGCGCGTCATCAGGAGTCCCGAGGACGTCGGCGTCCGGGTACTGCTCGACGAACGCTACGCCCGCGATAGCTGGGATTCAGTCCGGCAGTATCTCCCTGATGACGGCGAGTTCCAGTCGGTCAGTCCCGACATGCTTGATGTCGGTCTCGATCGGATCCGATCGCGACTTTCCTAAGCGGCCAAGTAGCCGGCGAGACCCCTACCGAGCGCCGACTCGCCGCCGCGATCGAAGCGACGCCTTGTTTGGCACCACCCGAACCAGTGTCGAGACGGGAGTGTATGCCACCCGATCGGTCGGCGATTTCGCCGCGACGACTTTCCAGAACCCGGGCGAGTCGAACCGAAGCTGGCACAGCCCGCGTTCGTCCGTCCGCGTGGATTTCGTTTCGGTCTCAACGATCGCGTCTTCGATCGGCCGTCCCTGGGCATCGCGGACGCGGAGGGTAATCGTGGTTCCCACCGCAATCTCTCTCCGTTCTACCTCGAGTTTGAGCTGTCGAGTGATTTGCATGTGGATTGCTACCACGACCACTCCAAAAAGGGACTGCCTGCAGAGTCTGGTTCGACCGCGACATGATATCGACCGCGGCATGACACACTAGTGTCGGTCGGTTCGTGGACCGTTTCAACGGGTAGTCTCCCCATTTCCAACGGACAGTTCCCGAGGCGAACAGCTAGGCGTCTCCAGTCGGACACCCGATCGACGGGGTTGCAGTCACCCTGAGTAGCCGGTCTCGATTACGTGTGCATCTCTCGGCTCGAAGCCAACCGTCAACTCGTCGTCCTCGGGGACGTCCGACAGCTGAAGGACGATCGGACGCCCGTCCCACCGGCCGTTAACCCGAACCGTCTCACCGAGAAACTCGCTGGTCTCGACCGTGACTGTGATGCGGTTCCGATCGGCCGACTGTGAGAGCGACCCTGGCCGCACACAGAAGGAGACGCGATCGGTCTCAGCGGGAAGCGCTGGGAGACTGAACGTCTCGGTCCCGACATTGACCCGTGTCTCCTCGCCGGTCTGGCACTGCACGCTGCCACCGGTCGTTCGAATATCGCCCTCGGAATCCGGAACCTCGCCGTCGAAGACGTTGTTGTCTCCGATAAACGCCGCGACGAACCGCGTTTCGGGTTCACGATACAGCTCCTGTGGCGTCGCGACCTGCTCAACGTCGCCCTCGTTCATCACCGCGACCCGATCGGAGATTGCCAGCGCCTCCTCCTGGTCGTGGGTGACGTAGACGGTAGTAATCCCGAGTTCGGACTGGATCCGGGTGAGCTGTCGGCGCAGCGACTCCCGAAGCTGGGCGTCCAGTGCGCTCATCGGTTCATCGAGCAAGAGCAACTCGGGAGCGGGCGCGAGCGCACGGGCGAGTGCAACCCGCTGTTGTTGACCACCCGAGAGCTGATCGGGGCTGCGATCGCCCATCCCAGCGAGATCGACCAGTTCGAGCAGTTCGGTGATGCGTTCGTCGACTGTCACTCCGCCGGGTGGGTCGCGAAAGCGCAGACCGTAGCCGACGTTCTCTGTGACGCTCATGTGCGGAAACAGTGCGTAGCTCTGGAAGACGACGCCGACGTCCCGGTCTTCGGGAGCGACGCCAGTCATCTCCTTGCCATCGAAGTAGACGCTGCCGGTCGTGGGTTCCTCAAAGCCTGCGATCGTCCGCAGGGTCGTCGTTTTCCCACAGCCCGAGGGGCCGACGAGGGTGAAGAACTCGCCGTCGCGAACGGTGAGGTCGATCTCCTGGAGCGCGATCGCTGCCGTTTCATCAGCTCCGCCGTACCGCTTCGAGACTCCCTCGAGACGAAGGTCGGTCACTGCTCGAACCTCCCGCCGACCCGATCGACGACGACGAAACTCGCTGCGGTGACGATGAGCAGGACAGTCCCCATCGCGATTGCTGGTCCCGACCGGCGCCCAAGGTAGCGTTCGACGGCGACAGGCATGGTGTAGGAGTCGGTGCCACTGGCCAAAATGACCGTCGAAGAGAACTCCCCGATCGAGATGGCGAAGGCAAAGGCAGCGCCGGCGACGACCCCGCTTGCCACGAGGGGGAGTTCGACGTCACGGAGTGCCCGATACCGGGTCGCCCCGAGTGCACGTGCCGATTCGACCATCGCGGGGTCGAGAGTCGACAGCAGCGGCGAGACGTTCCGGGTGACGAAGGGGTAGGCCGCGACGGCGTGGGCGACGACGATCGCCACCGCCCCCGTCACCTGGAGCCGCCAGCCGCCGGGCAGGGAGATCCCGAAGACGAGTCCCTGCAGGAGACCGATCCCGAAGACGACGCCGCTGACGGCCAGTGGGACCATCGCAAGCGTATCGACGATCGTCCCCACGCGGCCTGCACGCGCGGTCAACACCGAGATGACGACGCCCATGGGAACGGCGATCGCGAGCGTCCCGAGGCCGAACAGCAGCGAGTTCCGGATGGCGACGGCGGGAAGGGTCTGGAACGATTCGCCCTCCAACTGGCGGGTGAGCAGGAACTCGTAGTGGCGAAGGGTGAGTCCGCCGCTGTCGGTCACACTTCCGATCACGAGACTCACCATGGGGCCGACGAAGACGAGTAGCGCAACGACGCCGTAGCCGACGATCGCAAGCCGCCGCGCCGAGAGCGCAGTCCGGAGATCGGGAAACAACGGCCGTTTCGGTGGTGGGGAAGCCGCCCGGGCCAGCCCCGACTGGCTGGATTCGTACTGGAGATAGGCGTACGTCAACCCGAGCGAGAGGATCGTTTCGAGGACCGCGAGCGTAGCGGCCTCGGTGTAGGCCAGTCGCTGGATCCGATCGTAGATCCAGACCTCGACGGTCGCCAGCTGGAGTCCGCCCAGCGCGAGGACGATCGGGAACGTCATAAACGTAAAAATGAACGTCAGGAGTGCGCCGGTTAAAACGGCGGGCAACAGCTGTGGGACGACGATATCGAGGAACGCGCGTCGATCGCTCGCACCGAGACTGCGCGCGGTTTCGACGGCACGGACGTCGACTGACTCCCAGGCGGCGACGGTGATCCGGGCGACCAGTGGCGCGTTGTAGAAGGCGTGGGCGACGATGACGATCGCCAGCGGATTCCACTCGATGAACGAGTATGGGCCGAGGCCGCCGACGCCGAGGACCGCGTTGAGCGTCCCACCGCTGGCGAACATGGCGTAGAAGCCGACCGCGACCATGATTCCCGGGAGAACAAACGGAAGAATCGTCAGCGATCGGATCGTCTGGCGGCCCCGGAACTCGTAGTTCGCGAGAATGTAGGCCGCTGGCAGGCCGAGTGCGACGCTCGCGATCGTCGAGAGCGCCGCCTGATAGGCCGTAAATCCGAACAGCCCGCCTCGAACACCAGGGGTGTCGATCCCGAGCCACGGCACCGGCAGTCCGATACCGGGGATCGGGTACTCGATCGACAGCGAGATCGAGACGGCTGCGAGCCAGCCGACGAGTGCAGTGAGGTGGGTGCCGATCGCGAACGGGTCGGCGAAGAACTCGGCTACGACACCGAAATAGAACGGATCGGTCAGGACGTCACTAAACGCGGCAAGCGTCGGCACTCCCTCGTCGATGATGGCGTTTTGGAACACGACGCCAACCGGGAGATACAGCATGACGGCGAGGACGCCGGCCGTTATGACCGCCGAGAGGGCGAGGGCGTGTCGTCCGAGCCAGCTGACCGATCGCCGAGCAAGCGGTCGGACGCTCGGGAACACGACTCGTCACTCGACGATTTCGCGCGCCCAGTCGTCGACCCAGCCGTCGAGGTTGCCCTGCAGGTCGTCGTACGTGAACGAGACCGACTGGTCGGGTTCGTGGGCGTACTGATCGAAGAACTCGTCGAGTTCGACGTGATCGTCGGTGACGGCAGGGAACTGGACGTTTCGGGTCGCAATTTCGGCCTGGGCGTCACTCGACAGTAAAAAGTCGATAAACTCGTGGGCCAGTTCGGCGTGTTCGCTGTCCTCGAAGACGGCTACGCCCTCCGGATTCTCGTACCCCTGTCCGTTCAGGAAACCGACCTGATGGCGGGTGAGATCCGCCTCGCCGTCCTCGTCGGCGTGGAACACCTGGTCGGTCGAGTAGGAGACGATCATCGGCCGCTCTTCTTCCATGTACGCACCGAAGTACGTATCAGTCCAGTCGTCACCGACCCGAACACCGTTGTCCTGGAGATCACGCCAGTAGTCGAGATAGCCATCCTCGCCGTACTCGGCGATCGTCCACAGCAAGAACGCTTGCCCCGGATCGGAGGTCTGGGCGTTCTGTGTGATCAGGGCGTCTTCGTACTCGTCTTCGAGCAAGTCGTCGAACGTCTCCGGCTCGCTGACCTCGCTTTCGTCGTAGACGAGGCTGATGTAGCCCGTGTCGAACGGCACCACGCGATCGTCCGGATCCCCGAAGTCGAGGTCGTCACGAAGCCGATCGACTCGTGAAATCGCGGCGCGATCGATCGGTTCGAAGAGTCCGTCGTCGAGCGTGTCGTCGATCCGGACGAGGTCGTCGACGTTCAATCCGAGGTAGACGTCCGCGCCGATATCGTCCTGTTGTGCCTGCTGGATGTAGGTGGTGATTCCCGATTCGGGAACGGTCCACTCGATCTCCGCCTCGGGGTGTTCCTCTTCGAAGGCCGTTTTGATCCACGGGCCCGCTGCGCCGTCCTCGTCGACCATGGAACTGTAGGTCGCAACCGTGAGTGCTCCGTCTTCTTCAGTGCTCGGCTCGTCGTCGTCGTCCCGGGTGAGACAGCCAGCGACGCCAGCGAGCCCCGTCCCACCGATTCCACCGAGAAATCGCCGTCGGTTCATTACCCAGTAATTACACTCCGTTGTCTTAAGTTGCCTGATCGATCGCTCCAGTCGCGTTCCTGTGGCAATGCCCTCGTCGGGGTTACACTTGACAGTTTCAGCAGAACAGGCCTTCTCGCCAGTTTGAACGTCCGGTGAGAAAGATTTTATCTGTTGAGCGAGAGTCGTGAGTGTGACAGCGAATACGGGAGATGGAGAGCAGCCAGCAACCGGGGGCGGTCGCCGCCCGTACGTCCTTGCAGCTGTCGTCGCGGTGCTTGGATTGCTCACTGGAGCCATTCTTCTCGAAGTACTCGGGACGATCCTGTTCGCGCTGACGGTCGCATACGTTCTGTTGCCGGTCCACGGCTGGCTCGTCAGGCGCGGCCTCACCGAGTGGAACGCCGCCGTCTCGGCGACAATGATCGGCTTCATCAGCGTTGTCGCTGTCTTTTCACCGATCGTCGCGACGCTGTACTTCCGGATCGAGGAGATCATCGCCGTCGTAGAGAACCTGCCCGATGAGATTCCGGTCACCGTCTTCGACGTGACGTACGTGGCCGAGGCCGGCGAGCTCCAGACGCTCGCGATCGACTATCTGAGTAGTGCCGCGGTGTCGTTCGCGTCGGCACTGCCAGTCCTCGCGATCAAGTTCGCGCTATTCGTCATCCTGCTGTTCGCGCTGTTGCTCAAGGGCGATGCTGCTGGGCGGGCCGCGATCGCTCCGGTGCCCCACGCATACCGCGACGTCGTCTACGCGCTGGCGAAACGGGCCCGCGAGACGCTGTACGCGATCTACGTCCTCCAGCTCGCGACGTCGGTTGCGACGCTCATCATCGGCTACCCGCTGTTCTGGGCACTCGGCTACGAGATGGCGTTCAGCCTCGCATTCATCTCTGCAATCTTGCAGTTCGTCCCGATCATCGGCCCGAGCCTCCTGATTATCCCGATCGCGATCTACCATATCACGGCGGGCGAACTGGCCGCAGCAGTGTTAGTTGGCGTCCTCGGAATCGGGCTCGTTGCCTGGTTCCCTGACGTCGGCATCCGCCCCCGTCTCGCCCGTCGATCGGCCGGACTCCCCGGAAGCCTCTATTTCATCGGATTCACCGGCGGGCTGTTCACGCTCGGCCCGATCGGGATCGTCGTCGGACCGTTGATCATCGCCGTCTTCGTCGAAGCCGTCGACCTGCTCGCCGACGAGATCAACAGTGAAATCACGTTCACTGAACTCGCTGAGTCGGAGATGGCCGAGCCACCGGTAGACTCCGCCGAGGAGGGCTCAGCCGGGGCCGATCCCGGTGGAACGGATTCCGATCCTGGCCCGCAGGTTACCAACGATTGAGTCGCCATCCGGTCCGCAGGGTACCAACGACTGAGTCGCTATCCGGTCTGCAGGGTACCAACGATTGAGTCGCCATCCGGCTCGCAGGTTGCCGTCGATCGCTCCACCACGATCCCGGCCGTGTGTCGTCACCGTCACTTTTCACTGTTCCCACCGTAACAGTACTATGGGAACCGAACGAACCGTCATCAACGCGATCATCGGGGCCGTCATCGGCGTCGTGCTCTCGTTCATTCCGTTCTCGACCGTCGTCGGCGGTGCCGTTGCAGGGTTTCTCGAGGGGCCGGACCCTCGTGAGGGAGCGATCGTCGGCGCACTCGCCGGCGTCATCACGTTCCTTCCGATCGCGAGCATTGTCGTCATCGCCCTCGGCGTCCTCGGCTTCGGCCTCGGCGTCGCCGCTGCCCCGGCTGGAGGGGTTGCAGCCCTCATTATTGTCGTCCTCGCGCTCTCGTTTCTCGTGTTCCTCTACACGGTCGGCCTGTCGCTGCTCGGGGGCTATCTCGGCGCGTATCTCGCCACCGAGTACCCTGACCAGCGTAGCCAGACCCGAGACGCGATCGGCCTCTCGTCACCGGCCGATCGCCAGGGCCCGGTTCGATCGGGCTCGGTCGATCCGACGCGGCCGCCGGGACCACCGCGGGACGCGTCGTGGCAGCGTGATCGCGATCGCGACCCGGACGGGCCACGAGAGACGGAGACGGATCGCGAGACGGAGCGAGATCGGAACTGAGGAGCGGCCCTCGACTCCGTTCTCGTCCGACACGTCGACTACTCACTCGTACCGGAGCGCGTCGATCGGATCCGTCCGTGCTGCTCGCCAGGCCGGGTACAGCCCCGAGAGGATGCCGACGAGGATGCCGACGACGATCGCGAGGACGACGTACTCGAGGGGATAGACCAGCGGTAGGTCGATATACCACGCGCCGAGATACCCTGCGAGGAGCCCGAGTGCGGTCCCAAGGATCGCCCCGATGACGCCGAGGATTACCGCCTCCGCGAGGAAGAGGCCAAGGACCGCCCGGTTCTGTGCCCCGACGGCTTTCATGATCCCGATCTCGCGAGTCCGTTCCGTGACGCTGACGAGCATGATGTTCGCGATTCCGATCGAGCCGACCAGCAGGGAGATGGCAGCGATGCCGACGATGAAGTTCTGCAGGAGATCCAGCACGTCCTGGAGCTGCTGGAGGAGTTCGGCGCTCGTCTGGAGAGTGATTCCGAGTCCGGCGTCCGCCATCAACGCCCCCGCATCCGACTCCTCGCTTTCGAGGTATGCGGCTGCACTCTCGCGTGCCCGATCGACGTCGGCGTCGTCGGCCGACTCGGCCTCGATGACGATCGCAAGGAAGAGGGCATCGTCGGCTGCGATCGCGTCGTCATCGGTGTCTGCGTCGTCTCCGTTGTCCGCGCTCACACCCTCATCCTCGCCTTCATCTCCGGCGCCGGGGAACCCCGAACCGCCGTCAGGCTCCTCGTCATCGCCTGGACCCGGGAGCATGGCTCCGGCCTCCTCGATATAGTACGGATCCGTCGGCACGTACACCCGCGGCGACGGTTGGAACCCTTCGAACGGGCTCAGGCCTTCAGAGGAGTCGGTGATGCCGACGACGGTCACATCCGTTCGCTGGCCGCCTTGCAAGACGATAGTCAGTTCGTCGCCGACAGAGATGTTCTCCTCGAACTGGTTCGCGACGGCGGGGTTGATGACGGCCTCGCGTTCGCCCATCTCGAATTGGCGCCCTTCGTCGAGTGAGTCCTCCCTGATGTACGGCGAGCCAGCGGCTACCAGCGCGTCACTCTGTGGCGAGAGCTCGCCTTCGTAGAACAGCGCCTGCGTCGATAACGGCATATAGCCGTAGGCGGCCTCGACGTCGTCGCTCTCTTCGACGGTATCCAGATCGTCCTGACTGAACACGGGTTGGGCTCCTGCGAGTGGCCCCCCTTCAGTGTCGGGTTCGGCGGCCCAGCCGTAGATGTTGCGCTGGTCGTCCGGGCTGATATCGCCGACCACGCCCGCCTGGAGACTCGCCCCGAGCGTCACGAACGCGATCACCGCTGCGACCCCGATCACGACGCCGAGCGTCGTCAGCGACGATCGCAGTTTGTGACCCCGAATCGATCGCCAGGAGAGTCGCAGGCTCTCGATCGGATTCATCGGTGGTCACCGCTGCTGTCGCCGGTTCCAGGACCGGGATCTGGACCGGGACCGGGATCGCGATCGACGGTCGTCGTCTCTCCGCTGGTGCCCGAACCGACGTTGTCGAGTTCTTCGATCCGCTCGATTTTCCCATCGAGCAGGTGGACGATCCGTTCGGCCCGCTCGGCGACGTGGCGTTCGTGGGTGACGACGATCATCGTTGTGCCGGCGGCGTGAAACTCGGCGAAGAGATCGAGGATGTCCGCTTCGGTGTCAGTATCGAGATTACCGGAGGGCTCGTCGGCCAGCACGATCGATGGGTCGTTTACCAGCGCCCGAGCGAGTGCGACACGCTGGCGCTGTCCGCCGGACAGTTCGTTTGGCATGTGATCCAGCCGGTCGCCGAGACCGACGCGTTCGAGCAGTTCCCTGGCCCGATCGCGTCGCTGGTCACGATCGACGCCCTGGAACAGCTGTGGAAGGGCGACGTTCTCCAGTGCGTTTAGCCGGGGCATCAGATTGAACGTCTGGAAAACGAAGCCGACCTCGGTGCCACGGAGGTTGGTCCGCTCGCGATCGCTGAGGCTACCAACGTCACGACCGTCGACGACGACGTCGCCCTCGGTCGGGGTATCGAGACAGCCAACGAGATTCATCAGCGTCGACTTTCCCGACCCACTCGGCCCCATGATTGCGGTGTAGGAGCCACGCGGGATGTCGAGACTCACGCCGTCGAGTGCATGGACCGGTTCGCCGACGCGGTAGGTTTTTCGGACGTCAGTAAGAGATACTGCCGCCTCCGAACTCGCCATGACGGGGTGGTCCACAACCGGGTTCAAAAAGATTGTTCCACCGCGACACCGATCGGACTCACCGCTGCCTCTCGGTTCGACGATCTCAATCGGACTCATTGCTGCCTCTCGGTTCAACGATCTCGATCGCCGGAGGCTATCTCGGGACGCTTTTGCCGTCGCCGTACACGGTAGTACTCATGAAGACGACAGGCGGCTCCAAGGAAGCGAAACGACACGCCGGCGAACGCGCAGCTGCGGACGTCGAAGACGGGTTCGTCGTCGGACTCGGGACGGGCTCGACGACCGCGTACGCGATCGAGGCGATCGGCCGACAGGTCGACGACGGACTCTCGGTCCAGGGAATCCCGACCTCGTTGCAGTCACGCCAGCTCGCACTCGATGTCGGGATCCCGCTTACGACGCTTGACGCGGTCGAATCGGTCGACCTCGCGATCGACGGTGCCGACGCGGTCGTCGACGATCCGGACGCTCACTCCCACGGGACGCTGATCAAAGGCGGCGGTGCGGCCCACACCCGTGAGAAACTCGTCGCGTCGGCAGCCGACCGGGTGCTCGTCGTCGCCGATCCTTCGAAACTGACACCACAGCTCTCCCGATCGGTTCCGATCGAAGTCCTCCCCGCTGCACACACCGTCGTCGCCGATCGGCTCGCCGAACTGGATGGCGAGCCGATGCTCCGGGATGCCGTCCACAAAGACGGCCCGATCGTGACTGACAACGGCAATCTGGTGATCGACTGTCGGTTCGGCCCGATCGACGATCCGGCGGCGCTCGCGACGCAGCTATCCGCGGTTCCAGGGATCGTCGAACACGGACTGTTCGTCGACGTCGCCGACGTGACGTACGTCGGAACCGAGGACGGCGTCGAGAACCGCCACTACTGAGGACAGCGTCGAGAATCGTCAGTACTGAGGCCGGCGTCGAGAATCGTCAGTACTGAGGCCGGCGTCGAGAACCGTCACTACCGACAGCCCGTCGGTGGATCGATCGCTTAGAGCGATTCCTGGTAGCCACACACCGGACAGGAGAGACACCCGTGTTTGACCAGCATGTGACACTGTTGACAGCGGATACACGGAGAGCCGATCGAGACACCCGATTCGCGGGCGATCGCCCGTAGCGTCCGTTTCAACTGCTTCTGGTGCCGTTCGATCACGTCTAGCCGATCGGCCAGCGCGGCAACCTCTGCAAGCGTCGGCTGCTGGCGCTGTTCTGGGCCGATGGTGGAACGTGGAGACATACTCCGTGTACATCGCCAGCAGTAATAACAGTCCCTGTCCGGTAGCTGTCCTGACACGTGAGGCGACTCTCGGGGGCAGTGGCATCTACCGGACCGGTGGTGGTCTGGGTGCTGGTGGCACGCTCACGGCGTCGACCGATCGACCTGCTCCTGGGTTGTGGACGAACTGCTGCGCCAAGCGAGGGCAACGACGGTCAGATAGAGGAGCCCCAGCAACCGGGCCGCGGGTTCGATCCAGGGCTTCAACTCGAGTTCTTCGCTGTTCTCGTACACGAGATCCTGGCTGAGCCTGATGATCGGTCGTGGCGCGAGCACCAGCACCACCCCGGCGGCACCGAGCAGGGCGCTCCCGATCGTCGTGCCACCGCGTCCGCGGACGAGTATCCAGACGAACAATAACCCCTCGAACCGGGCCCCCCACAGCGCCCACGGACGTAGCTGGGCAGCTGCTGGATTCGCCAGCCCGATCCGCTCACAGGCGTCGACCACTGGCTGTGGCTTGACGATTTCGACGAGCCCGAACGCGATCAGCAGCTTGCGAAGCATACAGACAGTACGCCAGCAACCGGCAAAAAACGCGACTCCACAGTTCAGTATCCGAACTGGGGACGATCGGACTGGACGCGGACCCGACGAGGGATCGAACGGACACTTTTTCAATAGTCTCGACCGATCGTCTCTAGTAGAGCGACTCGATGCCAGAGACAGCCAATCGCAAAGACGACCACATTCGTATCATCGAAGAAGAAGACGTCGAAACCTCCGGGACAGGGTTCGCGGATATCGATCTCGTCCACGAGGCGCTTCCCGAGATCCACCGCGATGAGATCGACACCACGACGACGCTGTTCGGCCACGAACTCGCCGCGCCGATCGTTATCGAGAGTATGACCGGCGGCCACCCGAACACGACGAAACTCAACCGGAACCTCGCTGCTGCGGCCCAGCAGACGGGAATCGCGATGGGCGTTGGAAGCCAGCGGGCTGGCCTCGAACTCGACGACGAGGCGCTCATCGAGTCCTACTCGGTCG
>LFCJ01001775.1_pt1 | contig 15324 bp, 8 predicted proteins | sample 643141 | NCBI WGS metagenome assembly LFCJ01 (sample SAMN03766243, study PRJNA286221) | soda lake metagenome | biome: soda lake; feature: Kulunda steppe; material: water; isolation source: sample B1-Br-g2 brine of Lake Bitter-1 | place: Russia: Kulunda steppe | collected 2010-07 | reverse complement strand
GCAGAAGTCGAACACATACTCGAAAAGGAAGAATATCCTGAAGAGATGCTAGAGTTCAGGTCAGATCTTGAAAGGCTAGATGACGTTTCAGCGGTAGCCAGAAAAGTTTTCTCGAGATACGGCATCGAAAACGGATTCTCCGACAAAGTCACGCAGGTCCTCCAAGACACGTTTGACTCCAGCTACAAGAACCGGGGAGACCTGATCAGGTTCATAGAAGAAAGCATAGAAGAAGGAGAAACCTACGAAGTAGACGACTCCAAACAGGGAGCAGTAACAGTACAGACAATCCACTCGGCCAAAGGCCTGGAATACCCAGTAGTATTTGTCTCAGACGTAAACCAGAGACACTTCCCTTCTAACCAGGGAAGCAACTCAAGGATCATCTACGAAGATCCAATAGGGCTGAGACAGAAGAAAACCTACTTGGAAGAAAACAGTTATCTCTACGACAATTGGAAAGCCAGTCTAGTTTCAAAGGTACTTACCGGAGACTACGACGAAGAGCGCCGACTCATGTACGTGGCGATGACAAGAGCTGAACAACATCTCTTCTTCACAGCAGAAACAGATAACGAAAGCCCATTCTTCGAACACCTCAACTTGGATGTAGAAGAAATAACTCCTGCACTAGAAAAAACGGAATTCCACAGTGAGAAAGGAAAAAGTTTAGAAGTAGATGAGCCAGAGAATAAAGCTCCAGTAAAGCGGTCAGTACATGCAGTAATGGACTTGGATGAACCCGTCCGAGGCAGAGGACCTGAATACGGCACCAAAGTACACGAGTTCGCAGAGAAATATGCTAAAGGTAAAGATGTCGAGCCAAGTGAAGAGATTAAAGAGGATGCTGAAAATGTCAGGGAGTTTATCGATTCGCTTGATGGAGAGCTACGAACAGAGGTTTCGATCAAAGTACCTGTTGAAGAAGACAGCAGAAAGGTAGTCTATCACGGAGTCATCGATCTTCTGCATATCACAGATGATAAAGTAGAGATAATCGACTGGAAGACAGATCTAACCAAGGATAATCACGAAGAGTACGAGAATCAGCTTGAAATTTACAAGACAGGTACTACTAGGATTTTTGATCAGAAAGTTTGCAGCAAGATATTATACACTGCTTCAGGAAAAATCCGTCAATAATTAGAATTATCTTTCTTATCACTTCCAGAATCTTTCAGACGAGCACAACCTGCAAGTGCTTTTTTGGTTTCTTCAGTTGTTTGTGTCTGACTTCGTATTTCTTCCTCATCAAGCCTTTCATACCATTTACTTTCGATATTTGGCATATCTTCATTTAGGTTCTGATGGCGCTCAGATAGTTCCCAAAATCTTTCTTCCATTTTTTCAAGTCCATAACTTGTATCGGCTAACTGTAGCTTGATGAAATCATTAAAGTCGATAAATAGCCGATGATAGGCATCTCCAGCGTTGTAGTGGTCATATGATTTTTTCTCAGGTTTTGCTGCTGTTTTGTAGCCAGATAATGCTGCTGTTGCAATAGCTAAGAGTACAAGCGCATATTCTGGAAGAACTCGCCAAATAAGAGATACAGTTAGTATTCCTGCTATAGCAGTAGTAATCCAGCTAATTTTCTTACTAAAGTCTCTGTACCAATCAGCTGCTTCATAATGTGATTTGTATGCCCAGAGTGCACTATCGGCTTTATTTGCAACTCTTTCCCGAAGTCTTTCATGAGCCTCGTAATCAAAATCTTTTTCCGACACTTAGAACACCTCTAGTTGAATTCATTTCCATAAATCTCTTCATATTTTTCTTTTGCCTCCTCATATTTACCTTCTTTCTGTAGTCGCTCAGCTTCTTCAATTTTTCTGCTTTTTTGGTAAGCCATCTTTATTGCTTTCGCTCTTTCTTCTTCATCTAAACCCTTATCCAGTCTTTCCTGATAAACTGGTTCTCTTGTTTCTTCATCTAAATAACGAGGTAGATTCCTAAAGAAATTATTCATGTGCTCCTGCGTTGATGCATTAGGAGGAGCATCGTTTTCAAAATACTTGTAAGCCATCATTACTGCATGATAGGAGCTGATATGATTGCCATTCTGTTCGTTGACCTTCTTCGCTGCTACTGCAACCCTCTGTAAATCGCCATTATGATTTCTATTGACGGCATTGTACATGCTCTGGAATTTCCTTGGATTAGTACCTGTCCATCTAGTTTCTCCATAGGTATCAGGAATTACATAGCCGTCTTTTTCAGGATCATCAGCATCCATAGGCCTGGCAGGAAACTCCATACCTCCCAAAGTCACAGGATCCGATGGATGCTCTGGATCACAAACATGACTATACCTGAACGCTGGAGCTACTTCTACAGTAAAATCACTGAACTTCACAGCTACAACATTTCTGTCTACAGTTACTTCTTGATTAGGATACTTCTTCTCAAGTCGTCTCTTTACAGCTTCCAAAGCATTCCTAGGACCGTTTTCGCCTTCAGCCCATTCTCGATGTTCGTCTGCGTCAAGAACGATCATAACATCAACATCAGAATTTTGATCCAAAGGCCCCGTCATAGTCCCTTGCATCACAGAACCAAAAATATGATCATCTTCAATCTGTAGGCCTTCTTCCTTAAGATGCTGTACCACTCTTTCACGCCTTTCATGCATTTCCTTTTTCTGCCTATCTGTAATCTGTGCGTCTTCAGTGTAGTCGCGATGGGACTCTTCCAGCTCATCCTCTTTTTCATGACTGTAGTTTTGTATTTCTGTTTGAGATTCTTCAATAGAAGTCCTATCGAAACTTCCTGTTGTCTCAGTCTCCCGGGTACTGCTACCTCTATACCCCAAAAGCGGCCACCTCATCGCTTACTGAAACCATGTTCTTTATTGTTGCTTGACCTCGGCCTAGACTGTCTTCTAAAGTATTTTTCCATTTGATATAATTGTTTTGAGCCAGCGGCAATCTAACTTCTCTCAGTTTTGATTTCCTGATCCAGCCATAACCTGCAGTTGCTACAACCTCTGGAGGAAGTTTTTCGACACCGTTCTTATACTGAGGGCCTATGAGCAGAATTTTATCAACCTCGCTCTCTGCGATAATTTCTCTGACATGCTGGTTTAGTTTATTGATCCCATTACCCATCGAACCTCCAAAGTACTGGGAACCGTATACTGCACAGTACTCTGGGTTTATTTCACGAATAGCTTCGTAGCAGATTGAACGCTCTTCAGGAGAGTACCCTTTAATCAGAGGGACGATTTCCGTTTCTGTATTACTAAGTTGTTGTATCATCCACTTGGCACCGCTCATCATCTTTTGAAGATTAGCTTTTCTCTCCTTCTCTGGCATGTCTCCATAGTATGGATAATCTACCGGAATATGGTACTCGGGACCAAAACATTTCACAGCTAGAAGTTCTCGAGTCCATCTAAGCTTTGATAGATCCTCATCGTTGATTATGCCGCTGCTTATCACAGTATAATTATTGGGGAAGTAGGTCTTTCTGGTTTGACCTCTAGCATTCAATAAAGTTTCAACATCAGGAATCTTCATCATGACTGTATCCGGATTGTTTCCGTGTCTCATGAACTCCTCATGCTTAGTTTGAGGTTGTACTCTACGGACAACTCCTTCAATTTTCTTGTTTCGTGATTTCATATTTTCCTCCGCCCCTATCAATTAACCACTCCTTTCTATTTAAAAACTTTTCGGAAATTAGGTTTACGTGACTAAGTTGGCTAATCTGACTAAAAGATTTTAAACTAGTGGGGATAAATTAATTTCAGATGCCACCAGGTACAGACTACGAGGCATTGGATACCGAGATCAGTGATGGTGTGCCTCAAAACGCGGAGAAGTTCTATAACAATAGCTACACTGCTGATTTTAATGAGGAAGAGATAGAACTTTTCAGAAAAAAGATGATTGCTTCCCTAGAAAGCGGCAGAAAGAGCATCATAACAGCTCCAGAAGGTTTTGGAAAAAATAAAGCCATCTCTAAAGCACTTGAAGGCGAGAAAGCAGGATTTATCGACCTGAAACTAATTAAACGCAACGAAGAGGATAGCGATAAGTTGCCTAAAGACTCAGATTTCATTGTCTATACAGAAAACATTCTCGAAAGAGAAGAGGAGTTCGACTTCTTCGTAATTATGAACTGCTCATTGCTCAGGAAAGAGGAACTAACTAAGGTATTAGATCTGATAGAAAATTTCTCCGACAAGGAGAATAAAATTATACAGTCCTGGAATTACTCTGAATTTTTAGGGTTGAAATTTGAGCATCAATTCTACTTAGAAAAATATGCCGAGGAGGTAATTAACCCGCCAAAAAACTTAGAATATGAGCAGTTTTACGATAATCCATTGTTGAAGAAAATAATAAAGGAATCAATTTATACACCGGAAGAATTTTTCAAGGAATACAAACTAGTAGACTTAGATAATGCTTCAGAAACCAGAGAAAACATCTTAGAAGTGTTAACTTCAGGCTGGAGGAATAATTTTGGCAGATACAGAGTGATAGGCTTCGATGCTCCAACTATATCGGAAATGATCAACTCTACATACAATAGTGAGCTCAAAAGATCTACAGTCTCGACACATTTATCAAAATTAAGAGATTTAGAACTGATAAGTAAAAAACAAGAGGGCAGAAAAGTGAAATACAGGCTACAAAATCCGTTCCAAAAACTGTTAGTAGAATCATACTTGTTCTCAACCCAATGAAACGCTTGAATGTATACTCCGTTCCAGTAAAGACTGAAGAAATAGATAGTATGCTGTCCTCAATAAAGAGAGAGGCAGAAGAAAAAGAGGATAACTTCTATTTGAATGAGAAAGAAGACGACTGCTTCACGCTAACATGGATAAAGAAAACTACCCGACCAACTTCACGATACAACAGAATGCTAGGAGTAGATGAAGACTCAGAGACAGAAAGAAAGACCAAAAGCACATTTCTATTCAAGCCAGTGCCTGAAGATAATGTAGTACTAATAGCCAGAGATAGAACTTTCAAAATAAAATCCGTCCAAGACTTATTCACAGAACTGTTTGAAGATGAAACTCCTTTCGACTATGATATATTCCGCTTCTCAGAAGATAAACTATCGAACAGAGAAGAACTTGCAGAAGAACAAGGAATACAAACTCAAATTGTCCGCCTGCAGGACAACAAAAACAATGGTTCTGTAGAAATTGACAAGCTTTCCTACTCCAGCGTGATGGAGAACATAAGAGAAGACATTGACAAAAATTACGATGTAGAACAGCAATTCCTGAAACTAGACTATTCAGACAGACACTCTGGATACCCTGTCGATATTGAAGTCATGCTACAGATAAATCCAAGCCAGGGAATGCTGATGCCATATCTATCCTTCAGCGTTAGAGTAAAATATCTGCAGAGAAAAGAGGATAATCTTGAGTTTTCAGAAGATCTCTACTGGCTAGAAAGAGCATACAGATTCGTGAAGGGAGACAAGCTTCCCAAAAAGCAGAAGAGCATCGACCGCTTCTCCTAATCAAACAGACTCTGCTTTATTCTATCTAGTCTTATTAGCTCGATAATGCAGTATTCAGAATTTAAATATTATGGTTCTTATTTAGGAACTACTAGACAGATATTCTCAACTTCAGGAGCGATAGAGATTATTTGCTCTTTCTTGTTAAGTTCTTCTCTTCTTTCATCTAGCCTTTGCTTTATCTTCTCTTTACGGGCCTTCTGACCTCTAATAGCAATATCCATGTCGTCTTCATCCCTATTCTCGTAGGAATCTATGTAGTCTTGTATCCTTTGTAGCTCCTTTTCTTCATAACTATCTAATTTTTCTCTTCTTTCTTCTATTTCTTCAGACTTGTTTTTCTTTATCTCTTCTCTTCGATTCTTTACAACCTTGCTTATGTAGTCTTCTGCTTTCTCCTGCATGATTTCCTTATTTTTCATCAAACTAGAGACTTGATTTTTCTCTGGAATTTTGCCCAAAGTCTCTGAATTAATTACTTTCTTGCCTAATTCCGATTGAACATCTAATGATTCGCTATTAACATACAAAGGGACTACTTTTTCCTCTATTATTTCTCCAGAACCGTCCTCAAATCTTGTAATATAATTGAAAACTATGGCCGGTTCTTCAATTGATTTTAGAACCTTAAGTCCTGTATCTCCGCCAAAATCTGTTCTCAGGATGTTTTCCGTCAAATTTTGAGTAATATCTGAATCGGGAGAAACTAAATCAACATTCTTTCTTTCCATAGCTTTCTCCCGGTTGAAAGTAATTTCTTCACCAAGCTTTCCAGCTAACTCGATATCTCCCGAATCTTCAATCCTGTATATGTCAGTATCTGTCTGTACTATTTTTCCGTCAAAATTTTCTATAGCAGATATGAATAGATCCTTTATCTCTTCCTCACTTCCATAAACTTCTTCAGATTCCTCTACTACTTGTTGAATCCTCTTCCTATCCTCCTGGTCAAAGGTGGTGGAATCAAGAGGGGTTCGGTCATACCACTCTTTGAGTGTCTCTTGCCTGTTCTCAATCATCTCTTCAAGCTCTTCCTTAGTGGCTTCAGGCGGCTCCTCGCTTTCTATGGAGTTCATAATTAGCTGCTCTATGTCAAGGTCATCCATGATCCCAACCATATCAGCTGTGCTTCCTACCCCGGATCTTATGTTCTCTATTTTTTCTTCAAGCATCTCGAAAATTTCGCTTTCTCTTGTTCCTTCTAACTGGAAATTCCAAACTTTAACTTCTTCGTCTTGGCCGTACCTATGGATTCTACCTATCCTCTGCTCAAGCTTGTTGGGATTCCATGGAAGTTCATAATTGACCATAGTGCTACAACTATGTTGTAGGTCGATTCCTTCACTGGCTGCGTCTGTCGCGACCAAAATTCTGGAGTCTCCGTAATTGAACTCCTCCTCAATTCGCTCACGCTCATCCTTACTCACGCCTCCGTGAATAGTCATAATTTCATCTTTCCACTCTTCGCCCAACACATTCTCAACTATATGATCCAACGTATCTCTATATTCTGTGAAAATGATAACTTTCTCTTCAGGATCTTCTTTCAACAATCTCTGAATAAATTCAGACACCTGACGGGCTTTCGAGTCTAGAGGCAAGCCTTCAGCTTTTTCTACAAGAGCCTTCAACATTCTAATTTCCTTCTCTAGTTCTTCATCATTTTTAGCTGAAGTAAGCTTCTCAACCTCTTTTTCTGCTTCCTCCTTGTTTTTATCATCTAGATCCGCACCATCTAGGTATTTCTCAGCTGTTTTTGAAACTTCGGATTCATCATATTCAAGAAGATCTTCTAATCGTCTTCTCAAAGTCAATTTAATTGCTCTTGTACTGCTGACAAGTCTTTTCTGCATTAGAGCCATTGCAAAACCAACAGCAGGTTCATTTAATTCATCAGAACGATTGAATACAGTTTTCACATACTCTGTGACTTCATCGTAAAATTTCTTTTCGCTCTCAGTTATTTCCACAGGAACAGTTCTTACATCCCTATCTGGAAAAATTCTCTCTCCATTATCATCATAGATGGTGTCTTTACCTCTGCGCACCATGACATCTTCAATATCTGATTTGGCCAGGTCTTGGTCTGGAGGAACAAGAAAAGGATCAATATAGCTTATCAAGGATCTAAATGGTCTTTTCTTACCATCATGTGGTGTGGCGGAAAGCAAAAGCAGAGAATCTGACCTATGAGAAACTGTCTCTACAGTTTTAGCTGTATCGCTAGCTGAATCTCCTTTTTTGCTTGCTTTGTGAGCCTCATCAACTATAGCTAGGTCCCAGAATGAATCCTCTATATCCTTCTGGAATTCATCTTGTCGAAGAAAAGACATACTTGTCAAAAGTTTTTGGCCTTCTTGATCCCAAATATTAGCTTCTCTACCAAGCCTACGCTTTTCTGCTTCCACCCATGTACGATCAGCGATGGTGAGATCAATATCAAAGAAGCGCTTCATATCTCGCTTCCACTTCTTCTGCAAGTGAGCTGGAACTACAAAAATTACTTTATCTGCTCTGTCACGAGCCACCAACTCCTTGAATATTAGCCCGGCCTCTATAGTCTTACCTAGTCCTACATCATCTGCTATGAGCGCCCTTTGCCTTAAACCGCTCATAACCTGGTTCACACAGTCAAGCTGATAGGGTTCTAGTCGAACAGTGGAATTTGAAATGCTTAACAACTGATTTTGTTCGTGAGCAAGGCGAAGCTGTAAGGCCTCAGTTCGCAGATCAAATTTCTTAGCTGAGAATCTTCCTGATAAAGGATCTAAATCAGAAATATCTAAATCAGTAAGCTTAGTTTCATCCGATGTTTTCGTGATTGAAACATCTTCTAGACATACGCTTCTGGTTTCTCCATCTATAACCGCTCTGACATATCTAAGGTCGCCTACAGTATAGGTCCTAATTACTTCAGCTTCTTCTCCATCAATCAGAACCTTATCTCCAGAATCTATTGTCTCTGCCATTTAATTCTCAACTTACTTTTCTTCGATTTTGACAAAGTTCAAGATAAACTCTTGAGGCATGCCGCCGCCATGGAAGTACCTTTCATCGGATATACCTTGATTTCTGTATCTCTGGTACGGATTAACTAGAAGATTAACTGGGCTCTCAAGGTAGCTCAAGTCATCCTTATCAAGTACTACTCCGTTTTTAGGCTCTAGGTTATTTCCTGAACACCATCTTCTATTTACATCTGAGGCCTTTTCAGACGGAGAAATTCCTTCAGCAGTATAATCCTCAGGCATCAACATAAAACCGTGATCAGTTACGATAAAGGCCGTCTCATAGCCTCCTGTTTCTAGCTTCTGTTCAATTTGATTCTTGAGAGTCTCTAATCTGCGAGAAATCTTATTTTCTATATCATCTAATGCTTCTTCCCCATATTCATCCAGCTCCTGATCGAATATGAACGTCTTGGGATGGTTCCAGTCACCGCTATAACTTTTTGCTTCATGCCATCCGTTTTGCCTTAATTCATCTTTTCTCTTAGTTGAATCTATCTTAGTACCGTTCTTGTAAGGCGTAAGTTTGTCTTCAAGCTTCAGGGAAAAGCTTCTGCTTTCTCCGGGGATTAAGGTGTTCATTCCAAACTTAGTTGCGGAGGGGAGACAACCTATTCTTGATTCTTCTTCTATTTCAAATTCTTCAAGGTCGCTAAGTCTTTCAGCTAACTCTTTAGCTAGATCAAATCTTAGGGCGTCGATATAGAAGATTGCAGCACTGCCTTCGCTTTCAAGTTCGTCTTCTTTATCTTCCCAAAATTCGTATGCATGTTGATGATTTTTGAATAGAGAGCTATCTTTGATCTCTTTCTCTGTATAATCTGCAAGGTCGCTCAAGTAGTCGTTGTAATATCGAACCATCCACTCGTTCCTTAATTCTGGAAGAGATTCTTCTGCAGGATGATTAATCCTTAGAGAGGGATTATTCAAACTTTGAAGCTTTCTGGCAGCTCTATCGATTCTCCATAACCCATCCTCTGATGAGTATTCCTCGAATATGTCTTCTCCGGAAACCTCTTTCCAGGAGGATACATGATCTGCCAGTGAAGCTATACTCTCAGATATTTCCCATAAGCGAACTATGTCAGAATTCTCTCCGTAGTACTTCTGTAAAGCCTTAAGTCGTTCAGACGAACGATTTTGTGCTTTTTCAAATTCTTCCTCAGAAATTAAATTCTTCCAGGTCTGCCACAACTTCTTTTCCAAACTGCCTTCGATAGGACATTCCCTCAGTTCCCAGACATCTGTATCATCTATTAAATCAGGCCAGAAGTCCTGTAGGTAAATGTCTAATTCTTGATTTGTTTCAAGCAGCGACTTCAGTTTGTTCTCGACTTTCAGCTGATCAACATTCCTGTATTCTTCAGGGAGTTTGTCACTATCTAGACCTTCTTCAACTAACCATTTAGCTACAAACCACTTCCTGGTCTTTTCCAGTGCTTTTTCAGGGCTATCGGAACTGGAAACGGCATTTACTTCCTCACTCAATGCTTCAACTATCTTCTGTTTTCTTTCGTCTTCCTCAACTCCTTCCCATCCAACCTTAAGTACATACTCTACTGGATCTCCTTCCTGTGTATAAACCTTGGAGAAAAGCCTATCGGAAGTAGGAAGACTGCTTCCTGTCAATTCATTTACAAGAACCTCTCCGATTTCATCAAGTCTATCAAAATTACCTGGTTCACACAGTTCCACTGCAATTAAGTCATCATAAAGTTCAGCAGCTAACTCATGGACTGCCTTTTCTATCTCTCCACCTATACTGCTTACATCTTCGAACCATTCTCTTCCTTCCTTAGCCTGAGGGACGTACCAGATCTCTGGCTTTCCACTGAAACCTTTATTTCGTAGCTCAAGAGGGCTTTTCTCAGCTCTAACAATATCTATATCGAGGTTTTTAGCAGCTTCCTCAACAACTGGTTCAAGAAATCCTTTTCTATCCCACCAGATAACCGTAGGAGACGGCTGAGTAAGATCAATTTTATTCTCAATTAGTTCTTTCGCTTTCTCCTGCAAATTCTTGTCAGCTGTATCTCCAAGCTTGTTCTGTTTCATTCTAAATCACCTTATCCTCCACGATTTCAGGAACGATGTTTTTATTGGCCAAAGGCTGAATATTGATAGCCACACCATGCTTCTTTACCGGGGTGTAACCTTCAGCTGTAACTTCCTGGATAGCCCGGTCTTTCCACTCGGAACTCAACTGGCTTTCAATCTCGGAGCATTTATCTTTGATTTCTCCGGCTAACTCGACATCATCGTCTGTTTCACTTGCTAATTCTGCCATTAACTTTTCCTTGCCTTTAAGACCTTCTCTAGGTTCGCCATCATCAAGGAATTTATCGCCTTTACTGAAGTAATAATTCATGAAGGTTATGTCATTACTGCCGTAATGAGTAGAACCAACAATATCCTGGAAGTAAACAAACAAGTCGTAGAGGTGAGCTTCAACAGGCTCACTTGAATCCTTACTGTACTCCTTACAGGCCTTTTCCAAGTCCTGTAGAGCATCAATCCATTCCTCGCGGTTCTCGTCAACTCTATCAAAGAATGTAGGGCTAAACATATCCTCTAGCCAGTCCTCATCAGCCTCTTCTCTCAGCCGGTCTAATGTTTTCAATCTCTTCTTCGTTCGAGTCCTGAACTCTCTGACTTTCGGCACTAGATTTTCTGCCAGTTCCTGGTCCTCCTTACTCCAGTCTCGAGGATTATCCTCGCCAAGTTCACGGATAGTACTTTCAAACTCATCAATCTGTCTGAGAGCATCATCACACCTCTCATACTCTTCAACAGCCTTCGACTGCTCTTCTGCAGACAGGCTTCCATCGCTTCTACGCCGATCTGCATCCTTTCTGTTTTCTCTAAGAGCGGATTTTCTAGGCTCCATCAAGTTCTTCAACTTATCGAATATCCCTGAGTCAAGCTGATGATAATCAACTATACACGCAAAACCTTCGCTTTTAGGCTCCTGAACCATTCTCTCCGTAGTAATCTTCCATAAGATAGGAGTATTCTCAAACTCTCTCAGATGGAACTCAAATAAATCATTCTCCAACCAGTTACGGATGTTCGGATAGGCCTCCTCACCGGATCTTTCATCACCAAGAATCTGATCAGCCTCAGCCAACCTTTCATCACCATACTCCCCCCAAACATCTTCAAATTTCTCTACTACATGATCCATCAAATCAGGGTCTTCATCATCAGATTCTTTGGAAATACAAACTACCTTCTTTTCTTTTAATATTTCAATAGAGAGATGATTCAATAGTTTACATACATATTTTCTGTAATTTAGTTCTTCTGAACCAATATCATCTCTTCTTGTTCTTGGATTTGATGAGGTGCGCAAACTAATTTCATCCAGTATTTTCTCTTGTGTTTGCGCAGAAATATCCAGTTTATCAAACATTAGTTGGTCGATTTCGCCAGAATAATCTTCTATTTTTCTAGATCGTTCTGAATTTCTCTCTACTTCTTTCTCAATTCTATTCTTGAGAGTCAGTTCTAAATTAGGATTAGTATTCAAAAGATCTTCATAATTTAGTTCTGAGTTAAAACGGTGGTCGTAGAAGAATCCGTCTATTTCACTATTTGGAAGGAGATAAGGACCTGTATAATACGGGCTATTTGGATTGTTAGTTATTTTCTTCACAGTAAGTTCATATTGTTTATTTGCAAGTTTGCGTAAATCTTCAATTTCTTCTAACTCTCTTAGCCACGGTATTCTCCCTACATCGCCTGGAGCCCAATCTCGCTCAGGTGTAAGAGTTAGGAATAATCCATGATAAAGTGTTGAGTTTATAGCTGACATTAGTTTCCATATACCCATTTCTTCAGGGAAGATCATAGAGCCTTTTACATCGAATAACCCTCCTTCTGGGAATCTGCCGAATCTTCTTCCGGTTTCTTTACTATATGTCCAAGTAAGTCCTTCTCTTCCGAAAAATTCCGTATTGTTAAGTGATGAGCCATTACTTTGTACTAATTCTTTACCATTCCTCTCCCAATTTACTGTTAATGTCATTCTTGGTATTATCCATGCGTCCGAACCTCCCTTAGCATAAGGCTTGAAATTATGTTTATCAGGCACTTCCCAATACTTCCTGACAAATCTCTCATTATTTCCAGTCTGTAATCCTGTTTTGACAGAGCTTGATCTTTTTCCGTCGATGCTGGCAGTTTCTGGATCCAATTTAGTTTCAGTGTTGTGTAATTCTAAAAATTCACTTGGAGCCCAATAACTTATCGGAGAGCCAGGTATATCGCTAAATGTCTTTAAATTCCGGCTAAAGAGTCTGCTAAACTCCAGATCAAGTTTAGAAATAGTCTCCAAATATTTAGTCTCTTTTTGGTAGGTATCTATGTCATAAAGTCTGATGAATCTTCCCTTCTTAGCTTCAAATTCTCCTTTTCGCAGAACAGTACCAACAGTTCTTACTTTCGCATTATCTAGTATACCATCTCCAAATTCCGCTAAAAATTCAAATGAACCTTCTCCTTCGATAAAGTTTTCTCTAAATTCGAGATAACTCTCTTTAAACATGAAAGATCTAGGAATAAGCATCCCAGAGTATCCATTGTTTTTAAGAATATTCTGAGTTGCCTCTACAAAGTTTACATAGTACTGAGGAGTATATTCGTAGTTTGATTTTACATACTGTGTAATTTGATCAGGCATTCTTCCTCGATGAGCTGAACCATAGGGAGGATTCATCAGAGATACATCGTAGTTCTGAGATAGTATCTTCACTACTCTAAGGAAGCTTTGAAGGTCTTGAGCTAAGAATTTGCCATTAGAATGCTTTTCCTCTATTTCGTCATGAAGAGCGTCCAGGAATGAGCTGAGAGAGCCATAGCCGTTGTCTTCAAATTGTGATAGATCTCTGTGTAGGCCTTCTTGAACAAATTCCTCTGATAATCGTCCTTTTACATCTAAAAGACTGCCAAGACCGTCTATTTCTTCAAATTCTTCTAGTATGTCTTCCAATCTGTTTCTTAACTCAGTTTCTTCTCCTGCTACTTCTTCAAATACTTCTTCTGCTTCTTCGAGGTTGGATATGGAGGAGTCGGAGCATACTATTCCTACTTCTGGCATTCGGAAGTTTTTTGCTCCTTCGTCTTCCGCTCTTGTTCTGGCTTTGAGGTATAGGTTGAATGAGGCTAGTTGGCAAGCTCTGAGGTCAAGGTCTACTCCGTAGATGTTGTTTTCTAGTATTTTTGCTGGTATTTTTTCGTTTGGTATTTCTGGTCTTTCGTCTCTCCAGATTCTTTCCAGTATATCGAATGCGTAGAGTAGGAAGTGTCCGCTTCCACATGCTGGGTCAATTACTCTTATCTCTGAAGGATCGTCGTAGTCAGTTGATTCTCCTTGTTCTTCTGTAGGAACTAAGTAGGTACATAGGTCTTCAACTCTTGGCGTTTCTGAAGGATGTGTTGATCTTTCCTGTCGTTCCTCTATTGATAGGTCTTCCTGTTCCTCAATCGCAGATAGTAGCTTATTGTTTTCTTCGAGGTAGAGTTTGCCCAGGCTGTTGTCAGTAAGCATTCTGACAACCCAGTGCGGTGTATAGAACTGGTTGGCGATTGTGGTATCTTCTGCGTCAAGTCCTTCTTTACGGGCTTTTTCTCTTACTGCTTCAAGGTCATCCGCGTTATAGTATTCGTATACCCATCCTAGTACATCGTCTGCTAGCCAAAGCGAGTCGTCTATTTCGTCTAAAGTTTCACATAGATCTTTGTAGACATCATAGTTCGGTCTTACTAGGTGGTATGGGCTTTCTGGGTCGAATAGTATCTGTATGTCTTCTGAGAGTTCCTTGCATTTTCTGTTGTAGGCTAGCAGAGTTGCATTTTGTTCAGTTTCAAATTCTTCGTCAATTATTGGTTCTGCGGCAGGTGTCTTTGCTCCTTTGAACTGTGTGACTTCTCTATCTATGAATCCTCTTACTTCCATGGAACGGAGAGCAGTTAGACGGTTGACGATAGTATAACCTACGCCTTTAATATAGTCGTCTAGGGCTTTTTCCCAGCTTTCATCTTCGTCTTTCTCTCTTTTTACTGCGTTAGCAAGCTTCTTCCTTGAGCCCTCTGGTTTTTCTGGCTCAGATTTGAGATCCTGTTCTGTTTTTAGCCGGTGCTCTATGTTTTTCTCCACCTTTCTACGCATTTCTCTTACTGCGTCTTCGATTTGTTCTCTCTGTTCTTTGTTTAGTTGTGCTTTGTGTGTTTGCTCTTGCTTCATTCTGTATCGACCGAGTCTTTGATTACAACTATGCTGTCTTCTTCGAGGTTTTCGACTTTGTTCCAGACCTCTTCGAAGTATTGGTTTTCATCCTCCTCTTCTTCATCTGAGTTTTCTGGCTCTTCTGCATCTTCCAGGAGTTTCTGTGCCTCTTCTACTGTTGGAAGTCTTACTCCCTTCTCTACTATTTCTCCAAGTTCTCTGGTTATTTTGGAGTTAGGATGCTCTTCTGAAAGTTCGTCATATGTTTCTTCAAGATCTTGCCAAAGATTTTCTTCAAGAAGTTTTACTGCTCTGTAATATTTTTCGGATTCAGACCTAATTTCGTGGGAGGATACATCCTCCTCTGTAACTTCTCTGTCTATTATAGTTCCTAGCTGTTGGAGTTCTGTATTTGGAATATGTGACTCTATCTTGCTGAGGTTGTCTTTTATTTCAGATTTATTATCTGTGAGAGAGTCGTTGAGATTTTCGATAAGTTCTTGTACTGTGCTTCTACTTTTTTCTTCAAACAATAGGTTTTCTGCCAATTCGATAATCTTATCTTGTCTGAAGTTTCTGGCTCTCTCAATAAGTTCTTCT
>LFCJ01001774.1_pt1 | contig 15324 bp, 14 predicted proteins | sample 643141 | NCBI WGS metagenome assembly LFCJ01 (sample SAMN03766243, study PRJNA286221) | soda lake metagenome | biome: soda lake; feature: Kulunda steppe; material: water; isolation source: sample B1-Br-g2 brine of Lake Bitter-1 | place: Russia: Kulunda steppe | collected 2010-07 | reverse complement strand
TGCACCATTTGCCTGCCAAAAGGGTGCAAAATGGTGCCAGAATGGCCAAAGGCACACACGCCGCGCCCCCACCTCGCATTTTCTCACACAGCCTGACATTTTATGACATGAGTGCATGTTTTGCATGGTTGGGTCTGGAAATGGGGCCAGCAAGCGGGCGGAAATGCTAATTCGCCATGTTTGGGGGGGTCCAGTGGTGGGGACGACCGCCTTCTTCCTCTTATTTTGTTTAAAGTTGAAAAGATCACTTTTTTACTGATTTGGGGCTTAATTCAGGGTTTTGCCGCTTTGTAGGTAAGCTTTCCATCAGCATCTCACCTGTACTCACATCTTTTTACTTGCAGGTGTGGGCAGGCGCGCTGCCTTGTGGGCCCAACCATGAACCATTGCAGGCCACGTTCAAGAACACCGAAACCCACACTTTTCAGGACCAAGTTGGAGAGGTGTGCAATTGGCAAGTCGACAGCCACCACCTTGACATTATGTAAATAGCTGACTTTAAAATTGTGCTCAGGGATTAGTCAAGCATGCAAGCACAGAGCAACGTATGGGTCAATCATCAAGCTTATCAGTGTGTGGTGCACTTTATTGCAGGGACTGGTGCGCTTGGTGGAAATAATCCCAGATGGAGTCCTGGTGTTCCTTTCAAGCTACCACCTTGTCGAAAAGCTGCAAGAGCGCTGGAAGGTACAGATTATGCATCATGATTTTGTGGAGCATTTTGAGGTGGAAATAATATGGAAGTGTATTGTCAGTATGTGAAAATAATGAATCATACTATGTGAAAGCAAGTGTGGTCCATATTTGTGGCTATGTTATGAGTAATACAAAGGATACAAGGGTGGACCATGCCCATGCTGGGCAAACCTGTCCAATTTGAATGTGCAATTTCTTGTGTGAATAAGCTTTATTTATTTTATACTGTGCTGTTCAGGCCACAGGCGTATGGAACCGACTGTGCGATCTGAAGGAAGTTGTGGTGGAGCCCAAACACGCTGGCAAGGAGTTTGAGAGTGCAATGGACAATTACAAGGCAGCTGTCAAGCAAGGGCGAGGGGCCTTGATGTTTGCAGTTTGCCGCGGCAAGGTGCGCATCTGTTCCCTTATGTTGCAAGCGTCATGAGCAACTGCAGCTGTCCTGATGAAGCATGGATTAGAGAGTATTCCCTGTACAAGTACAACAATGAGGACAATTCCAAGCTTTTTCTGTTGAAATGAGCAGGCTCCGCTGCAAGGGTTTGGGCGAGCAGGTGCACATGATTGGCCAAGAGACACGTGAGCAGCTATGCAGAGTAATATTGCCAACATTTCTCCTCAAGCGAGGAAAGGATCATGCCATTTCTACCTGTAGGCATTTTTGCTGCCTATCTTGCATGCTGAGTGCGTACCTGCTCAATACAGATCTAATGGTTTGCTGTTCAAAAGCCTGCGATGTTCGTTGTACTTCTCACCCGCTTGTTGCACATGACTTGGGCGCAAGCTGCGGAGATGCTCTGAAACATGCATGTTTTCGAGATTCCTAGCAATAATGTGCTAGTTATGCATGCACACAGGCTGCTCATGTGATTGTTGCAATTTCAGGCATCTGAGGGCATTGATTTTGCTGACAGCCAGGCACGTGGTGTTGTGATGGTGGGCATTCCCTTTCCATCTAGCAAGGATCCTAAGGTCCAGCTCAAGAAAGCCTTCAATGACAACAACTCAACAGCAGCCAGCAAAGGCAGACCTGTTCACCGTAGTGAGTGACAGCCACAAATTATGCATGCACACTGTTGAAGGCTTTTCCCAGAGATTATCGATGCTTAGACTTTACCTTGAGGGGGAAATAAGAACCTTAAAATGCTTTTTGTGACATTGTGCTACCATCCTTAGTAACTAGAACTGCAATTCAGATGCGCCTTGACTTTGCCAGTCTGCATCAATTTACGTATCTTTCAACATCATTACAAGTGCACTGCTGACTACCTGCAAATGTGCCTCGCACAACTATGTGGACCTGCTATTCAAAACTCTTTGTACCCACATCTGCATCCTAAGTACTACTTGCTTTGCACACTAGAAGCATACAAAGCAGTCGCACAAAATGATTGAATACATCAAAAAGCAAGAAAAAATATATCTGCTTGTATTGCTGTACAACAAACCATATCTTTATTCGGTGTCTTTCAAATCTCTAGCTAAATGTATAAACATATATTGTCTCAAGGATGGGTCATACGCGACTTTGGGATTTCCTGTTCGCATGTATTCGTGTAAATTGCGCGTATACGCCGTACTTGAGAGGCAAAAATGGAAGATGGGGTTGGGGGCCCCCAACAACCCCCAAATAGCTCCCCAGGGCTATGGACAATGTACCAACCAGACATAGAGTGGATCATCTTGAGGCAGGCTGATGGTGCACAGATGTGCAAGCATTGCAGTTGCTATACAAGCGCGAGCTTGCATGGGCTTGTGCGTGCGCGCGCGGTGCCATCCTTACTCACCCCCTGCACCAGGAGCGCAACCTGCACTTAACCCCTGCCTTTGTCCAGCCAAATGCACAGCTGTCCAGAACTTGGAGCAGCTCAAGCAGCACTGCCTGCTTTGTGTGAAGATCCTCCAGAGGAGGAGAGAGCGCCCAGGTTGTGTACACACAGCCCTTCCTGCCTTTTGTCACCATCAGCAACACGACATGACCATCAGCAGCACCAGGCAGTGGTCGCTGTTGCTGAGTGCACGCCAGGAAAAAGCAGGGCTGTGTGCGAGCAGCAAAAATGGGTCCCGGAAGAGGCTGGATGGGCCTGCCAGGGACCCGGCAATGATGAATTTCACCACGAAATTTAAACGGTTATTTTAGCAGACGCTAATTTTTGTCACTTTTTAGCGTATGTATGTGTATGTACGCAAATTCGTGAATGACCCATCCCTGCGTTGTCTAGTTTCAATACAAACAGTGTGAAGCACTGAAGATTAGAAATATATCTTTGGCAGTGTGTTGTGATCTCAATTTTCTATCAACTCCTGGTATTGTCATGCTACAACTTCGAGTGTAAATCAAGCATTCTTGCACCCTGTCCACTTTTATTTCCTTAGCTCATGTTTACGAAGCAGCATACTGGTGGACCATTAGGAATGGTTGAGGATTAAATATTTTGCCTGATCAATTTTCTGGTTTATTGCTGAGTGGCTTTCATGCACTATTTCAATGGTAAATCCTCCCTTGCTAGGTGGGCATTTTATCTGTTTCCATCTTGTGTGATCATTTTTGTACTACCGGGCATCGAGAACTGTGTGAACTGGTCAAAACCTCACCAGCAAGCTTGTTTCTAATCTTAATTTGCAGCTCAATCAAAGAAGCCTCAGGCACCACACCTTACTGGCCATAGCTGGTACCTCCAGCAAGGCTTCAGGTCCTTGAACCAGGTCAGCAAAAATGTGTCCTCCGTTGATAGCTATCCCTGGTGCTCAAGCAAATGTGAATTTGAGCCTTTGATGGCCTAGTTATTGTCATGTTGTGAAGAACCTATGCATGTGCACTGTCCGGCAACGCTGCATGCATTTTAAAACATACTTGGTAACAACATAAGTCTAGCAAAGCTTGAAACAGCATGAAATCTCACCCGTATGTAAGATTTTTGTTGTGCATGAAAACACATGCTCCTTTCATTTGATTTTGCATGCTATCTAATTTTCTCCACATGCGACACAGGCAGTGGGACGCTGCATAAGGCATAAGTATGATTATGGGGCAATCATACTTTTTGATGAACGCTTCACCAAAGCTCAAAACCAAGTCCATTTGTCACGCTGGGTCCGGGGCAACATCAAGGCAAGTGCTTTCTAGTGTACGACAAGTATCAGCACTGATTTTATGTGTTGCTTGTCAAGCAAGCCCTGATTTTATGTTGTGCTTGTCAAGCAAAAGCATGTATGAATACAGCACTTCCGATTCCAAATGGCATGCAAGAACCATGCATGTTGCATTTAAGTACCTTTTTCCATCGCCTGCTAGAGGCCTAGGCGTTTCCTTGTCTCCCGTTGTGTGAACGACTGACCTCGGCTGTTTTTGCACATTTCAGGTGCAGGCCTCATCTCAATAGTAGACTGGTGAATTGTAATTGCACTTGTCATTCAGAATACCAGGTACATGCAAAATACCAGGTGCATGCAAAATGATGAATCACAATTGTGTGTGTGATTAAGAATACCAGGAACGTGCAAACTCATGAGCTCCTGTCAGGTGACTGTCACTTTTGGCTGTGCGTGCAGGTGTTCAGCAGCTTTGAAAGCACTTTATCATCCCTGAAAGTCTTCTTTGCTGGCTTGGCTTTGAATCCACCTAAACGCCCTGCCTCACCTCAAGGAGCAGCACAGCCACCTTTTCCAACAGCATCCACGTCATCAGACCACACAATGATGCCGCAACTGAAGGTTGAAGAAAGTGGGGAGAATCCTGGTAGGGTAACAATGTTCTTTTTTGTCGTAGCATTTGTTCAGAGTCAGAATTGGATTTAAACTCTGAATTGTAGACAGATTAGAGAAAATCCTTGGGGAAAATCATTGGGAGACTCACATGGAGAATCCTTTTGCACCAAATCTTCCACAGAGTAATGCTTCCAATATGCTGTCTCACTCAAAGCGTTACAAAGAGAGAATGAAGTGTTTAAGAAAGGACTGTTTGCATTTACAAAAAAAGATGATGGAGTTGCTAAACAAAATAATGGAAGACATGTTGGGATGCTGGAAATCGTGTATGGAATTTCATAACTGAAATACCGTATATGTACCCCGTGTGTACCCCGTAAACTGTAGAAACCGTATTACCACAATTCCCACCCACCCCAATCAGACGTCCAGGGGGGTCATTGCATAGCTTTCAAAGAGCAGAGAGCGCACAACCAATTGCTTTTTCTTGTAAAAGATTCCACAGAATGTAGTGGCTTTTCGAAGTTTAAAAAGGACCAAGTGCAGCATCAACTCATGGTTGCATACCCTAAAGCATCCCTCTGCAAACAGATGTCATTCGGTCAAAGTCTCATTCTACTCCCTGCATATCTCTGACATCCTCTCTTTCTCAACCCTTCACTCCTCCGCCCTCTCCTCGTCCTCAATCACTACGTCTGCCGTGGACAGAGCAACCTCCTCATCTGCCCCTGAGCCCCCGCTATTGCTGTTGCTTCAGATATAGGGAAGCTTTTGGCCCCCTCTAAGGCTAAACAATGGTCTTGCTTTAAATGTTGCTGAAGAGCAACCAGTTGCGCCCAGAAGAGCCTCTGGTAGCATGGGCGCTAAGAAGCCGCCCAGCTGCTGCTGCTCATTTGCAGATGCTGCCAAGCCTGCTGCACCTGCTGTTCCTGAAGTCTCTGACTCCAGACTGCCCCCATCCCCCTCTGCCCCATGTAGACTGCCTTCTTCATTCACGTTTTTCTAGTCACCAGTTATCCGTCAAACAACACTAAACAACGACAAAGAATCAAACGGGAATGGTGCGGATGTCCGCAGAACCACTCATTTCGATTTTTTAAAAACCCGGATATGTACGATTCTAAATCGTGTATACATGTATGTGCATAGGACAAACTGTATATACGGTTTGGGTGTGCGGGTTAGAACAACTTGCCCCCTCCCATATACCTATGTTATGTTAAATAATTATGAATTGAAGGATATTATCAGATAATGTACAGTAGTCAACACTAGAAATGTGATTTAAAGCCTTTCATTGAGGCACAACGCCTGCAGCACTTCCGTACACTTTTACTTTGCTGCTGTGCTTTGCTCAATTATTTGTAATTCTGCATTCAATTTTTGACCAAAACAAGGGTTATGGCTTAGGGAAAAGAAGCCTTAGAAGCTTAAAGATGCAGCTTGAGTTAAGCCAAGTTGGGGACAGGACAGTCCCTGTAATAAAACAGCAATAGTGCTTGCATACAATCATGTGGTAATAAGCGAATGTGCGCTCTTCTGCATGTGACAAGTCAAATATGCATACACACGCTTGTGTGCATAGAAAATTAAGCATCAGGAAAGAATAAAAGCTCGTCTCCACTATCAGGTCACCCCTTCCTTAGCCTAAGGTGGCCAACAAGCCTCTTTAGGCATAGTTTTGCAGCCACCGCACAATTTTCTGACTCAAGCACACCATGGATAGCATGTATTTGCCTGGTTCTGATGGTTTCATTTGGGTCATAATTGGCGCCATTTAGGTCATAATGGGTGCCATTTGGGTCGTAATTGGTGCGCTGGATGAAACGAATGTCAGGGAAGACAGAATGTAGGAGTTGAAGAGTGTGCACCTTTTCCGACACATAGCCCCAAACTCAAAACCTTGAGATGCATGCACGTATTCAAAATTGCACCTGTGTGAATCTGGGCATGGGAATCTCTGCTGCAGAGATGTGCGCTCAAACATGTTGGCCCGCAGCTTCCAACCCACACCCTTCATCGGCTCCATTACACATGTTTTCAATTAACTATGATTCCCTGCATCCCTCAGGCTTTCCAGGCTAAAAAGCATGCAGGGGTTGCAGAGATATTGCATTCCCTGTCTGCATTTCCTGTGTTGGCACCTCTGGTTGTGACAGTGTCATTCACGGGACATGCCTACCCATCCCCCTTCCCCAACTCCAACTTTGCAGCATCAAACCATCACGCAAGTCCTGGAAAGCGGCAGGATTGGAGCAAGTTTGGGAAAGTGCCTTTCTCCTGCCAGACTGCGGCAAACTGGTGTCAAATTGGCCAATGGCGTGCACAGCACACATATGTGAATGCATGACTGGGGCTGACAATGGGGCAAGCATGGGGGCGGCAAAGCAAATTGGCCACGCTTTGGGGAATTTAAGTGTGGAGACGTTCTGGGATATGTTATGAAGATTTAAGGGAAGAAAGCATCATCAGAACGACAGAAGTAAGCTTGCAGAGTCATTGGAGCATTAATGACCAGTCTTCAATTTTCTCTTGCCTTGCGCACATACCAGCAAATTGGCAATACAAATTTTCACAGCTTGTCAGCTCAAATGAATTGCACGTGCATTGTTATGCAATCCCACAGGCGGCACTGGTGTCCACGGACTTATCAAGATTGAGTATGAGCTTCACCACCCGCCGCCAGCCAAATCAAGCGGTGGTGCCCGGTGTCCAGAGGACAACGGTGCGTGGCTGTTGAAGCATACAGATGTCTGATTGACAACTGGCCTTTGTGTAATATGGTCATACTTGCCAGCTCTTAAAGTCAGCAGCAAATCTTCTGACATATCAGAGGCTCAATACGATCAGCTTGCATAATGAATGTTTGGTTCAAATTGTTTACACATTGAGTTACAAAGAAGAATAAAGGAAAGTTTGAAATGGTAAAGGGCTTGCTTTTTGTTATGAAATGTTGTGGCTCTGATTGATGTGCATAAGCTACCTCAATAGACAAACACGCAAGGCTTTCCAAAAATTCTTTTGGATAAAAGGACAATGCTAAGATTTGCCACAATGGCAAGAAATCAAGAAGGTTAGTTAGGATGCATAATACAGGGGATGAGCACATCCCTGGGCAAATCTGTTTTTGTACATCCCTGATGCTTGACAAGCTCCATTATTCAAGCACATGCTGTTCATGTCGACACAGGAGCCCTACAGCACCAGCGTCAGAACCAGCAGCACCAACTACAGCAACGCCTGCGGCAGAAGCAGCTGCAGCAAGAGGCAGGGGGAGTGAAGGGTCCTGGCTTTGTGCACGTTCCCCCAGGGCAACGCCACATCACTCAGTTCTTGGTACCTCCATGTCCCCCTTCAAACCCTGCTGCCGTGGACACAAGCTTCAAGGGCCTGGGCGGCTACGCCGACAGCTGCGTCACAGCTGCCCCCCCTGCCATGGCAAACAACCCTGATACCACCCCCTCTACTACCTCTCCTGGCCTGAGATCTGCCACAGCACTCCAGACTGGTCCACCTATTACATCTGTCACCACCGGCTTGTGCAACGACGCAACTGCAGCTGCTGCAGCAGGGATGCACACACCGCATGCGCGTGCCACACATGGCCCTAGCAGGACAACAGAGGAGAGCCCCCATGTGGCTGCCGCTGCAACCAACCAGCCCTTGCCTCCGTCTGCCTTTTCTTCCACCCGTACCCAGTCTCCTACCATGCTCGTGCCACCTGCCGTCGCCACGCATGCATGGCAAGGGCATGCAGGCATGCTAACCCCCGTCCCTCGTGGACACTTTAGCAGCGCCCCCACGCCCACAATGTCCTGTGCACAAAGCATGGGCAGCCGCATCACTCCTGTGCTGCGCGTCAGCGGCCCTGGCTCAGGCGGGGTGGCCTCCAGCTCACTAAGCATGCGAGACCCTTTTACCACGCCCCAGCACGCTGGGGCCCATGCAGCGACAACCTTGCTAGGCGGCACCTTTGGAGGCATGGGCAGCATGTCCACGCCCAGCCCGCTGTGCCAGGCGCACATGCCGGTTGGAGCTGTCCGGCAGCAGGACTGGGGAGCAGCAGCAGCTGCTGCTGCTGCTGTTGCCCCTGTTTCTGCTACCTGCACCCCCGCGCCTGCGCTGCTGAAGCGCAGCAGTAGCAGCAGCAGGTCCATGCCACCTGATGGCAATGCTGAGCAGCAAGAGGTGAGGCTCTAACCTCCGGGGCTGCAGTCTTGTGTACATCCACAAGCGCGGCTGATTCAGGGATGTGATACTTTTAAAGCTGGTATTACTGAGACAGGGATTTCCTCCAGATTCGGCATCATCCTATCTCTTTGCCAGCTACCTTAAATGCTGGCCAGGATAAGCATGGATAGATAGCACCACTGTGTAAATGGGCCACTTGACTGAGCGCGGTCAATGAGGTTGCTCAAGTCTCAGCCTAATAGCAAGCACTGTTCCAAAGGGCGCTGTTTCTAGGCCTTTGTGCATGTTGTGGCATTTTACTGTTGAGCATCGCGTGCCTGCCCCCCACTGCCCAATTTTTACTAGCGCTACTTATGCACCTGCTGTGTCATGATCTATTCAAGGAGGCGACCAATGCAATTGAACCGCTTGATGCATATAAGGCTCTATGCCCACAGTACATGCTTGCACATATTGGTGTGACCAGTACACACACAAGTATGCATAAATGTGCGCTAGTACAAACGCACGTGCGCGCATACACACATACATACACACATATGCACGCACGAACGCATGCATGCACACATACACGTTGGCCCCTGGTGTTTGACTGTCATTGGCCTCAGGCACGGTCTGTGCGCTTCAAAGCTGCACATGCGCAAAGCGCAGGGAGAGCTGATGGGGGCGCTTGGGTTTCGCTGGTGGATTTCACAGGGATGTCCCCTGCTGGGGCTGCAGCGTCCATGCAAGCCCTGCAACATCAGCAGCAGCAGCAGCTGTGGCAGCAGCAGTCGCTCCTGCTCCGGCCAGGAGGTATGCCTGTGCGGGGCGGCATGGGGATGCAGCGGGCGCAGCAGCTGCAGCATTTAGGGGGTATGCAGGTACATGGCCAGATGTTAGGCATGCCTGAAGACGTGCAGGGGTGGCAAGGGCACAGTCAGCGGCCTGGTATTGAGACAGGTAGAGGGGGCCCAGGGATGAATGTGTGGCTGCAGCAAGGGGCACAGCAGCACGAGCTCCGAGCACACCAGCAGGCTTACCCAAGCGCTGCGCTATTGACGCCAGCAGCCTCACAAGTCTGGCAGCCCTGCGGTGGGGTCATGCCCTACACGGGCAGTGAAAATCATGGGGCCAGGATAAGTTTACAGATGGGAGCTGGAGTGGACATGCCGAGTGGAATGCCACGTCAGGGAGGAGAGGGCAGCACTACAATGCACGGCAATGCGCTCCCAGGTGTGGGTCTCACCATGTTGCCTACTCAACAAGGGCTGCAGCGTTGGGGGGCCACAATGCACTGGCAGAATACACAGCAGCAGCAGCAGCAGCAGCAGATATCGCGCTCTACCCATCAGAGGCCGCAGCATACAGGGAGCTCACAGACGCCACAACCGCCAATCGTGCAGCAGCAGCAGGCTGTGTCCTCAACTCCCATGCCGGCATGGCGTCAGCAGCAGCTTTTGTTGCAAGAGAAGCAGCAGCTGTTGTTGCTGCAGCAGAGCCAGCAGCAGGGGTAGAATAGGGTAACAGGGGAGGAAGGCAAATATATTCATGGTACTAGATATTTATATTCCACTGCCTATGTAGCTTTTCTGTCCTTTAAAGGGCTATTCAGATGCTCAGGGAGTTTGCTGCAAAGCGATCAAGGAAAAGCCTAATCATGTCCGGTAAACCTAGGACGTTTTCCTTATTGCCAAGGGAATCTGGGCTTGTAGTAGCATCCACAATATTCATTCGAACAGACAGGCACTTGAAGCTGCTTTGCTAGATCATAGGCATGAACTTAAATTAGTCAGAGATGTCCATTATAGAAGCTTATCAACTCTGCAAGGCAATGGACGTCAGTCCATATATTGGACCAACAATCTATGTTGAGTGAGTCCTAGCTTTTTGATGGGTGTGGTGCATGTGCCCTCCTTTTTGGTGGTCCACCATCATAGTTGATATGATATTAACAACTCCAGGACTTGATATAAGAGTATACGATGCTTATGTACTTGAGGAAACTGATCTCGAGCCTTTCATTTAAGGGTCAGGCTAAGGGTTGTCACTAGCTTGTTTGGAGGGGTTCCTTTAACCAATCTTTTTCTGGCGCCCTATGGCTGCACCTCGCAATTGTTTTTAGAAGCCCCAACAGGTGGCCATTTTGCACCAAAAAATGCATCATTGTGGACCCCTGTGCATTCCTTGTAAGACTTCAAGTCTTAAGTTAAGACAAAACATCCGAGTCTGAGAGGGTCCAGTTTTCACCCTGGGGGCCCTATATAGTTGTGCCCGAGATAAATGATCAAAGCACATAATTTCTCACTCCCTGCGCCTTTGTCCCATTCTTTATCCAAAGATTTTATACTTATAGCTGAGCTCCAAAACAGAATATACTTTGTTTGGCACTGTGTGATCTACAAGGACTACAAGGATAAGGCCTTCACTTAAGAAATGTGACTGCTAGCCACAAAGTCGATGTTTCTTAAGTTTGCTGCCAAACAACTTTCTGGGGCAGACGTCATATTTCTATTGCATACTCCTCCACTATATGGCATGTGCTGCTTTATCTCAAAACTCCCTACCCCACATGATGATCTCATTCCCTGTAACAAGGAGCATTTCAAATGGTGGGCGATTGTCTGGTGCTTGCGCCTGACATGTACTTTTTCATAAGTTATGTCAGCACCTCTGTCCTGAGCGCACAGTCTTAGATTTTTCTCTCTGATACTATCAGTGATAGCACACCTTCAAGTTATACACCATAAGTTATGTGTAGGCTGTCATGCCAGATCGCTGTTATTGACTAAGTTACAAGTTAAGGGGTTAACCGCCAGCCAGGTCGTTAGATTGATTAGTTTGTTGCTGGTCTTCGCCAGCCAAAAAAATAGTCCATAATGTCCGAAATGGCAGAGTCTATTGTGCCGTTGAGAAAGAAAATTAAAACAGTCTGACTAGGCAAGGCATGTGGAATATAACGGGCCTCCATAGAAAAGGATTGGCAGAAAGGGAAAAAAAGGAAAGAGTACTTTCTTTTGAGAGAGCACACAAACGTCTTGACAATGAAAAAGAACATGCACCTCATTTTGAAGAGTAATTGACTAAACAACGTTGTATTGACTAACGATTGTTAACAATTTGGGATACAGACACATGTGTATCCCAAATCATCGTGTAGTGTACACTACATGCGGGGTTGAGCGTGGGGCCTTACCTTCCCCAGCTCGCCCAAAGCGCAAAAGCCATGCGACAGAGGGCACGCAACTGCATAGACCATGAGCTGCATCGTTCCTTACGCTGTATCATGTCTTCACTACTTTACCCTTTTGCTCCCCATCACGCACACACACGGTTCAGCTAACATGCCGTCCCCCCCTCCCCGAGCCTCCGAGCTTGCGCTGCCATCTTGCAGCACTGACCTTGATTCTTCATTAAAGTTATCGAGTGTTCCACAATCAAAGCCAGAAAACAGGAATCATCAATAACTGGCCCTCCAATACTCCGGGCTCAGTAAAATATCTCCAACCAATAACTGTCTGATCTAAAACACACAGTCTCAGGCACCAATTCGGCAAACTCTTGAAGACACAATATGGCGTGACAAGGCTACACATGCCTAACACACGCAAAACAATTGAAATGAAAAGAAAAGAAAAACTACGTAGACAGTGAAGCACTCCCTGCATCAGTTAAGGAAAAAGAGTCACCTAGGGCCTAAGCACCGTGTGACTCCTCCACCACCAAAGAAAACTGAAGAATTCAGTGGGGACCAGGGGATAACAAGTAGTACCCCATTACTTTTCATGATAATGATTTGCAGCAAAAGTTTTAAGGGCGCGTCTGGTACTAACAAGTTAAAAAGCATATTGAACCGAATGAGCATGAAGCTTCACAGCAAGCTTGATGGCTTTCTGAGGATCTAGACCGAGACGTTTCTCTCTAAACTATGATAACCTCTAAACTATAATGGCTGTAGATGGTACCTCCCACTCCCAAAAGGATAGTGCGGAGGCTAACATTGGCCACTGCTCAGCGAAGTTGTTGACATAGCATGCCATGCTGGTGGTGAGCGGCTTCAAGCTGGCTCCTAGGCCTGGTATCTTCACCGGTACCGTACCGGTAGCAGTGTGACAGTACTTGACCTCCACAAGATGGATGTGCCGCTGATTGGGTGGGAGCTGACTGGGGTCCCGGACTCTGGATGAAGGCTGGTGCTGTTGCTGAGAGCCCCCTATTCCCTCCGCACCCTGTCCTACATCTTAATGCATATCTAGGGTGGACATTAGTTTTTTCTTGCTTTTTGGTAGGCATTTCATTTACTAGTATAGCATTTGGGCGGCTAGAAGTAAGTCTTTGCTTAAAAGGAAACCGGCGAGGGAAGAGCCATTCTGGGATGGTTCTGTTGGTAGATCCCGCAGGGATTGGTTGATTTTGTAAGGCTAAGCGATCTTCGCTGCCAATATCCATTTGAACAAAGCACCCCCCAGGGAGCCTGCTTCTATAGCTTTCATGATAAGTCTACATGCGATGTTGTGGCGTTCAGTAGTCATACCAGAGATACTCTGGTGTTGACAACCTGATAGAATGTGAAGGGCACTGTCTGAGTGATGAGGGAGGGGGCATTGAAGGCTGGTCGAGGTCTTAAATCGAACAGCATGTTTCTGATGAAAATGGTACCTGCATGGTAGTGGAAAATGTTTTCCTTCATCTTGAAAGATAGATTGAACATTGTCCAGAAAGCGTTGCTGATACTTAGGGCTCAAGGAAGTTAACCTTTGTAATATGAGTAGCAATCGGTTGTAGGGTTTGTGTGGCCAAATTTATGTTTGGAGTGCATATGTGTCTTCAGAACATCGCAGGGATTTGAGCTTTGGGGCAGGTAAGTTGGAGGGCCTTGAGGATGTTGCCTCAGAGGGGATATTCCTTTCGTATGCAAGCCAGGTTTTGTTATGAGAAGGCTTGCCATTATTGCCAGCGCATGGCATCCCTGTGTCTGCATGATTTGCGTCGACTTGGGTTGCTTGATACTTGGCCACAGCATCCGCGCTCATTACCAGCAATACCAGCGTGAGATTTGACTTTAAATAGGTGCACAGGGTTTGGTGAGTTGCGGATAATTTGCATGAGTATCTAATAAATATCCCCTTGTACGTGGTGGCGGTGACGCTCAGGGTATAACAAGTGCTTCCTGATTTGGTGGAGAGACAAGATGCTGTCAGTGGCAGTGTGTGAGTGGCCGTGAAGAATGGCTGTGATAGCAGCCAGTTCAGCTCTTTTGATGGCGTTTGCAATGCCCATATCATTTGGTTTAACAAAGCTGGGAGTAGAGGTAGCAGGGTGGTACGTGCCTGCACCTGTCACTTGTTTTCCTTGGTGAATCTGGCAGCTACCATCTGTGTATGCCCACTCTTTCCAGTCACGAACTTTTTTGGCATAGTGTGGGCTGGATTCTGTTGGGAAGAGTAATCCTTGACTGAAAATAACAATTGTAACGAAGTCATCATCTTTATCATATGACACCATATCATGCATATTGCTTAATTCCATATTGCTTAATTCCCACGTTGTGCTGGGATGTGCCTTGTTGATGGCACCTCTGCTCCACTGGGGCAAACATGGCAAACCATAAATCTGAGCTGGGGCTTAGCAATTGAGCTTCTTGTCCATTGAAAGAAAAAAGGCTACGCCAACAGGGTAACCCCTGTTTGTGCGAATTAAGGCAGAGCTTTACATTTGCCAGATGTGACCAGTGGTGCAAGCACCATGCAACCCCCCACCATCAAACTAGGAAGAGGGTCGCTAGTGGGGGGGCAGGAGGGTTCTGAAAAGAACCATATGCTCTTTCCATGTAGCTTTCAACCTCCAACATGTAGCAAGTCTTATACTCATTGTTGCATTTTGGACTGAACGATTTTCAAGGTCAAAAATAACAATTCGGTCCATTTTAATGCATGCAACATTGCCAATGCTGTGCATTCAAGGTGTGTTCATCAGTGCAACAGGGAGGGGGGGGGATTAGGCGACAAGAACTTGCACCAGTAGTAGGTGCTCATGGCAAGGACATTGTAGCTGTTTCATTTGCAAGGAGGACGTTTCAGGCTACCACTGACAGGTGCATGAGGGGAACTGACTTGTCCCCTACAATTAGACAAAAGGGATGAAGGGCACCAGTTTGCCCGTCAGCCAGTTGACAGAAAATGACAACGCCAACATTGATGCCCTCCTGAGGCTAACTTTTACTGGTAGAGCAACCACCAACTATCTTATGAGGAAGCCTGATTAGTGCAAAGGAAAATCCTAAAACACCTAGAGAACAGCATCTGGTTCAAGCTTTGGCTCTTCATTCAAAGAGGTGTGGAGCAAAAGGAAAAGAAATACGGTTTTTGGATCCTATTTCAATCCTTTAGCTACTAAGTTCACAGGCTTCTCGGTATGCCACCCTCTCTACGACGATAGAGTCATGCTTAACATGGTGCGTCATGCAATCTACTCATCTCTTTCCACTGAAAGTGCCACTGCAACTTTCCTGATTCTCCCAAATTGGAAAGACCTTCATGCAAATGCTTGAATGCAGATGCTTAGAAAATATCCAGAGCATTGTACTTTCTTGGGCACTATACCCCACTGGGAACCTGGCAGGCATCAGTGACCTATCACAGACAGGATCTCTGGATTGGAAACAATGCAAGCTCTCCAGCTCCTGAATGGGATCTTGAAATTATTGTTATATGGAATAAAGAAGCACAACACATGCTATTTAATCAGAAC
>LFCJ01001772.1_pt1 | contig 15326 bp, 17 predicted proteins | sample 643141 | NCBI WGS metagenome assembly LFCJ01 (sample SAMN03766243, study PRJNA286221) | soda lake metagenome | biome: soda lake; feature: Kulunda steppe; material: water; isolation source: sample B1-Br-g2 brine of Lake Bitter-1 | place: Russia: Kulunda steppe | collected 2010-07 | reverse complement strand
CTGGTGAAGGGGCTTTTCTTCCCAAGTGGCCCCTTTTCCTTAATTGATGTGAGGAGCTTTTTGCTGCTTGCGTAGTTTTTCTTTCTTTCTTTTCTTTCTTTAAGTATGATGTCTCAGCACTGCAGAAGGTCAGATTACGTTAGGTCACATAGCTGTATGCTCAGCATGGTCACCTTAGACGCAGCATTGCAGGAGACCATGTTCTTCACGTTATCCTCTTAGGTGTAGGGGGTGTTACTTATTTTACATTCCTCACACTTTGGCTGAAGAGTCTCGGCCTTGATTCACGAAGAGTCAAGAAACTTGCTCTCAAGCTCCATGCTCATCATGAATGATCCTGTGCACTGTGCTCATACGCTTGTTCAGACCAGACGTTCTCTTGAACATTCTCCCCACCTTCAAACCAATCAGGAGAGGTCTGCCGGCTTGTCTGCCCGCAACCCTCCTAATCCTCACTGATCCCCCTTTTCTTTTCTGGTGAAGGGGCTTTTTTTCCCAAGTGGCCCCTTCTCCTTTATTGATGTGAGGAGCTTTTTGCTGCTTGCGTAGTTTTTCTTTTCTTTTCTGTATCAAGACCAGGCCTTTGGTGTCTGCCTGGCTAATAAGTTTACAAGTTTAAGGCTAATACAGTCTCTTAGTCTGTTTGAGCTTCTAGATGGGTAGCAGAAGAGATGGTGGTGCTTGACCCACAAGTTTGCCAAATCAGCACTCAGGCAATCTAAGAGGACATGCTCTTCATCTTGCACACAGTGCCAGTTGCACCAAGTGCAGTTTCTAAGCTCATAAGGAACTCTGTGCTGTTCATGCCGGAGATGCTTGATATTCAAGCTGTGACCAGAGAGTCTTAGTCTGGAAAGAGCGCACAAAAGATAGTTTGGGATATTTTGTCGTAGGTAAGAAGGAAGAGTTGGTTTGGTTGCGTGTTTCTGATAATCCCACCAGCCAAATCAACTTCCTAAGGGCACTCCAAAATGAGTGTGACATATCGGATATGTTCTCATGACTCTCCTGGAAACATGTGAATCATGTGGATGAATCTGATCCAGGTCTCTCCACTCTCAAATGGTTTGCTCACGCAGTTACAGTTCAAAGTCACTCATGTTGATTTTGGATTGGTTCATGATAGCAGAGATATGCACATCAGCCCCAGGGATTTCGTGTAGAGCAGATACGACCTTTACTGTCCGATTTCCTTTTCTTTGTGCCAGCCTTGATCATCCTCATTGATCTTGCTCATCAAGGCATTGTCGGCTGTCAGAAAGCTGTTCCAGAAGCGAGCAACACAGTGGAGCCAGTAGAAATAAAGGGGCAGCTGACCTGTCTCTCTTAGCAGCAGACCTGTCTCTCTTAGCAGCTCTTTTAGCCATGTGTATTTTTGTTTCGCTGTTTTGCTGAAGGGGCAGCTGACCTGTCTCTCTTAGCAGCTCTCTTAGCAACGTGTATTTTTGTTTCGCTTCACACCCAACAGCATCTTTAGTAAACAAACTTGGTGGATGTGGGCTTTGTTTGTAACAGAAGATTTGAATGTGAAAGTATTTATCCATGGTATTTATCCATGGTATTTATCCATGGTATTTATCGCCCAAACTTGACATCCATAAGTGAAGTTACAATGGGTTTAGACCTTCAGCCAGATGGGTTGACTGCTGGGCTTGCTGGACATTGCCAGCCCGACAAAAAATATCCATAGTTTCAGAGAGAAAAAGGAATGATTTGTATGTCTGCTTCAAGAGAATCGATTTCACATCCTCAGCTCCGATGACATCCAAAGAGGTCTGCAGAGAGTGCAAAGACGTGAAAAATCCAGCGCATGGCATGCTTCCGAGTCTTGATACCCAACTCTGAGCAAATCTTCCACACTCTGGCTATGGCTCCAGCAAAGGCGCTTAAAGGGCAAGCACCGGGCAAAGGATGAAACCTCTTCATAAGTCTTGTCTGCATATCTGGAATCATTTCTCAAGACAATTTTTGTCTAAAGGTAACCTTACAATACTTGATAAGCTCGGGCATGGCAGAAGGGAAACCAGAAGATTCAGTGAAATCTACATACTACTCTAGTAGTCCAAGACAGATCAACATAGATTGATTCGTAAGATTTTAAAAGCAATTCATACCAAATTTGCCAAAATCCATGATACCATCATACCTCCTCCAATGAGCTTTGCCTCTGAGCTGCTGGGCCTTCCTTGCTGCTCTGCCTTGTCCAACAGCAAGACACCCATGGATACCAAGGTTCAATACTCCTGCATTTTCCCCTCCCCTTCCATATCCACTTTGCCCTTCAGAAATGGGCACTAGTATCCCAAGAAAAGATGGCCTCCTCTTCAAGGGGAGTTTGGCCACAACCTCGAACATCTTAATTGCTGGGCAAAGTCAATTGTGACAGAATCTTTGGAGCTATTCCCGATGCTTTCTCATCCAAAGTTCCTGGCTTCTCAGTCTGTCATCCTTGATATGAAGATTAATCCATGCACCATGCCTTACAATATGCTAGTTTCATCCATGTTGGGGAGGATGGATGAGCACTTACCCCTTCTCCAAACTTCTCAACGCCTACCCCCATATATGTTGCACTCTAGGGACTGTCACCTCATCCAACCTTAACTATGCCAGCCCCTCCTTTTGGATCGGCAAAGAAACTCTACTCCCTTGCCACAACTGGAATATGCAAATAATTGCTGTATGGAATACAGCAGCACGACTGCGTCTAAATAATCACAATCCCACCTAGGTAAGGGACCTGGCCTGTGATATTCCAGAAGCTAACTGGAAACACAAAAACATCAGTAATGACCCAGCTCTCAATGCTTGCCACCCAAGGACTGAAACTGGTTTTAAGAAGTTAAAAAAACTTCCACTAGATTGCCGACACATACATACTCTCAACCACAGTCAAGAATTACTCTTCCCAACAGAATCCAGCCCACACTCAGCCAAAAAAGTTCCTGACTGGAAAGCGCGGGCATACACAGATGGTAGCTGCCAGATTCACCAAGGACAACAAGTGACAGGTGCAGGCACATACCACCCTGCTACCTCTACTCCCACCTTTGTTCAACCAAGTGATATGAGCATTACAAACACCATCAACAGAGCTGAACTGGCTGCTATCACAGCCGCCATTCTTCATGGCCACTCACATGTTGCCACTGACAGCCTCTCGTCTCTCCACCAAATCAGGAAACACTTGTTGTGCCCTGAGTTTCACTGCCACCACGTACACGGGGATGTTTTGAAGATACTCATGCAAATTATCCGCAACTCACCAAACCCTGTGCACCTATTTAAAGTCGAATCTCACGCTGGTATCGCTGGTTATGAGTGTGTGGACGCTGTGGCCAAGTATCAAGGAACTCGAGTCGACGCAAATCTTGCAGACACAGGGATGCCATGTGCTAGCATTGGTGGTAACCCTTTTCATGACATCACCTGGCTTGCATATGAAGGGAACAATAAACCCCCTAGCGCAACAACATCAAGGCCTTCAAATCTACCTGCCCCAAATCTCCAATATTTTTGAAATCTCCACGGTCCTCTGAGGTGCACATGCACTCAACACACAAGCTTGGTCATGCTTACCCTCAAACTGGCTACTGCTCTAATTGACTTCCTACTATTCAAAAAAATGATAGCAACGCCTTCTGGACAATGTCTTTTAAGATGAAACAAACATTTTCCACTCCCGTGCAGGCACCCTCTCAAATCAGAAGCATGCTGTCTGCTTTTAGATCTCCACCAGTCTTCAATGCTCCCTGTGTCTATCTATACCTCCTACACTCTATACCTCTAACTGAGTCAAGTACCTCTAACTGAGTCAAGTACTGGGAAGATACGAGGCCCAGGAGCCAACTTGAAGCTGTCAATTCAGAGCACAGCATGCGTTATCAGCAACTCCAGCGAGCTGCAGGCAAAGGTAGCCTCCACACCATCCCTCTGTTAGAACCATTCACAGCCCGCACAGTTTAAAGCCTTCTGAGATCCTAGGTCTTTATTCTCAAGAAGCTACCAAGCTTGCTTTAAAGCTTCATTCGGTTCAGTATACTTATAAACTTCTTGACCCTATAGGTCCCTAGCTAGGTGACCCTTTTTCCTTGATTGATATAGGGAGTACTTTCACAGCCTTTGCAATTGTTCTTTCCTTTTCTTTTTGGAAGGAATTTCCAAACTCAGAGAAAAGAATATGACATGAACACAACACAGACAGAAATTAAAGTCTGTGAGCTTTCTGAACCACTGGCTGGCAACCAAAGAGATGCACAAAAGACTGCGCCAAGGAGACGGAAGCAGAGAAAGAGCAGTGTATGCAGATGAAAAGAAAATATTATATATTCCGCAACGCAGACTGAATGTTCAGCCAAATCAAATCATGCGGTAAAGATGTTCCACCATATCAATTTCAAGACTACGTAAAGGGAAAAGAACCAGAAGAGAAAGGCTTTGTTAAGGTATCTACCTTGCCAAATGCATCATTCACTGAGGTTACACAACAGTGATGTGATTGGTGTTGGCTCAGACACTGCAGGACGCGCACAGCAAGAGCTAAAGAAGTCAGGTAGTGTTCTAAAATCTTTGGCACAGCAGGACCCTCATGGGCAATTATTCTTGTTTGCTTCTCACTTTTGTGTCCGATTTTAGGCAATATCTCTTAACCTACTGGGGCCCTTTAGGCAGGTACTAAACAAGTGCTTATACTTGGTGCACACTTCTGTCAGCTGCAGGTCTGGGCTCAGGCAATCTAGGAAAATGCATTTCATGAATTAATTGATAAAGGAAGGAAGAGGAATACGCACTTTTATATGAGTGTGCACACAATCAAGACCTGGCAGTGAATGAACGTGCACCTCTTACTGCAAAGCAGCACAACAGCAAAAGTTACTATGGCAAATGTTACCATGTCCACAAGAATCCTTACCATCTTGCTCAACATCGACGTCAATCAGCTCGGGCATGTACTTCGGAAACATGAAACCCAAAGAGCTCGCGTGTTGCAGACGCGCGACGTGATCCTGGCGGTCTTTAGCTTTGCCAGCAAGGGGTTTGACGTTCCGGGATCAGACACCCTGGTCCTTGCCTCCCCAAAATCTTTATGCTCTATGGAATGTATTTCCACATGCATTCCAAATGATAAGGTGGCCCTTAAGGAGCGCCCCCCTTCTGCACACGTGAGCATGATTCAGTCTGAACACCAGATCTGTCACCACCACCTCTAGAGGTGACTGGAAAACAGAAATAGCCCCTTGCAAGATGGCTCATGTATGTGTTCCACAGCCCCGCAGACCCTCGAAGGTACGTAATATTTCAGGGGCCCAGCACTTCCAGAAGACCCTAGCCCGAGCCTGAGGTCATGACTTTGATCAAATGCAGGCTGTAAGGAACTGCGCGATCATCATCGCTGTCATGACAGCCGAATAAGAATTCAGTACCAAGAATTGCAGAGGTTGCTTAATACTCGATTTCTCGGCCCACGAATGCTTAAACCTCTTCCTCGAGCTCAATCATAGGTGCAACCCGGATCGAAGTGCCTGGATTTAGTTTTGAATATGCTTAAGTGTTGAAATGGTGGATGAGAAGCTTGCCAGATGAACAAATCCAGCCGAATCCTGCCAAAATATTTTGGCTGCGCATGCGGTCGAGTAGGATCTTAAGAAGTTTCTGATAAGAGCATGTACTCAGCATGTGAAATTGCAGTGAAACATCAGCCTTCGCCGCGGAAGGCTGCCGACTCGGAAATCACCACACGCTGCATTTTATTTTTATCGACTGATTGTTCTAATCCAGACTCTATAGATACACATATGCGCATTGCTCGCCTTACCCGCCCAAACCTCCTGCTGAGAAACTCTTGGGGGCCGCTTAGCAGCTATCGTGGGCCTGTCCGGGCAGGTTCTGAGCACAGCGCAGCAAAAAGTCATGGTGGATCTCCCTCGCCCCATGATGGATACAATGGAGCTCAGGTGATACATTGTGGTGATCTAAAGTCAATCCATGTCCATGGTCCTTTTCAGGATGCAGGTTTGCGTTGGCTCATGCCATTCAGTTGATGGAGGCTCTTTTTGTTTGTCTGCATGTGGCACGAAAGGGCAATCCTTCTGAAGGGCAAAGAATGGAGCCCAACGGACAAGATGAGGAGTCCGTCATGGAGAGGATCGCGCATACAAAGACGCGTGTGTGCCCTAGAATTGGCTGGACTTGTCTGATGATAGCTGTGTGTGTTTCTAGTCCTCATTTTTCTTCCTCCCGCAGGCGACTTGCCACCGCAATACGTGAGTTTCATGAAATCAGGTATTTCTTGCTCTCAATTTTCCAGACGTCTAACAGCAATGAACAAGAGCTACTGCTCATGCCTTTTGTGCAATCATCAACCTGTGCTAGCTGTGCAGGGTACTTACTAGCTGCTAGGCAGCTTAGAGACACTCTGATGTATGATGAGTGGATTAAGGGCCCCCTTGGTAAGTGTTGATGCGTATCAATTCCTGACACACAGATAGTTGGATACTTGCTGGCGTCTCCTGTACTGTCGCGGCTTTATTCCTGTAGTACTTTACGTCTCCTGATTCAAGACAAAGTTTGCCTTTCTGCACCACCAAATTTCCAGACCTTCTGGGATCTCGAAATTTGCATGTGCATGTCTTTGACCTGCCATTCTGCTTCAGGGGGTGGTGCTCATGCAGCTCGAAGGGTGGCAGTTGCAGACTTTGAGGAACAGATGGTATGGAAACAGCGAGCCAAAGATCTGTCAGTGTAAATTTTGCTAGCTTAGGAGCAGCCGCCTCGTTGCTCACCCTTCCTCGGGGACGTCTTGTCATGAGCTTTTTAAATTGAGTTAGGGTTTCATTATAATTTGGGATTGGCAAACAGCAGGCGCAAGGCAATCAAGTTGATAGAGCACCATGGGGCGATTGTTTTGGTGGTGCAGGCCCAGGAGCTGCGAATCTTCGACCACAAGCACAGAACCTCCGAGCATTTGATTGCAAGAGGTGTGGGATCTGCGTCCAAATGCATCCGGGAAAGTGTCTGCACTCCAAAAAAAAATAACACCCAATTCAGCCGGTCCCCCTCAGCTAACTTAGCTGACTTACCAAGATTGTTGAGAATCATTGTGAGAGACAGCAAAGTATGAGCCTACTGGACATTCAGGACAGAATTAAGAAGTGTCAGAAATAAGCACCCGGCTGTCTAGGCCAACATGAGGTTTTCACCATACAGACCGGTCGATCCTCTGGTGCTCTGTCAAAAGGTTGCTTGTCCATGCCAACGTGCATTAGAAGATCTGAACATGAGCACGCATCAGCGCGCCAGATTCAAACAAATTAGCAGAGAAGCAGACATTTCTATGTATGTAGTCTTTGTGCTTGTGCTGCATGCGTATGTATGTATACAGCACAATTATAGACTCTGCATGCATGTGTTCATTTGCACACACACTCATGCACGCACACATCCTCATGGACGCAAACATGGACGCGAACATGTACGTACCCATGCACGTACGCACGCACGCATGCGAGTGCATTCCCCCCCCCTCGCACACATGAACACACACGCAAATGCATTGCACCATTTTTACAGACGGCTCAGACAGTCTGGATGACAAGGAGCGCCAAGCGGCTGCAGCAGGCCCGGAAGCTGACCTTGAGGAGGCCACAGCTAGCAGCCAGCCAGCAAGCAAAAGGGAAGATGCCTGTAGCGTGGGGCCTACGAAGTTGGTGGGCTCTAGGTCAATGGAGCATGCGCGGATCCTACAAGAAGCGCAGCACCGAAAGCCTGGGACTGTCCCATATGACCTGCTTACACACCTGTATGCTCACCCTTGCCATCTGGGATTGATACAGGTGCGTTAGATGCGTGCCTGCAGTACGTGGCCAACATGTGTTGCTTGTGCACAGAACAGCAGGCCAAGCAACTTCTCGTGTGCCAGCATTCATGATCAAGCATTTTTTTGTACCAATCTAGCTCATCTGTAATCTCATGTGCCACTGCCCAAGTTTCACATTTCAAAGTCTACACTTGTCTGCTGCAGGATCCAGTCTTGCGCTCTCGCCTCCGTTCACACATGGTGAGGTCATGCTGAGATACAAGAGAGGGAGATTGGGAGAGAGAGAGAGAGAGAGAGAGAGGGAGAGAGAGAGAGAGAGAGAGAGAGAGAGAGACGCTCGACGCCAAACATCACAGAGCTTACTAAATGACATGACGTTTTGCCCTGGCTTATGCTTTTTCAAGGTCAAGCTCTTGGATCAAAGGAGATCAGCAGAGATCAAAGATGCCACACAAAGGTAACAAATCAGTTGCCACCTGAAAAAAAAGTGGTTCTTAAGGGTGTCAACATAGAAAGCAATTTGCATCAATTAGTGCTAGCCTGTCAATTGCAGTTTCATAGAGAGCGCACACCAACGCTGGCATGCTTAATCTCTGCAGGGCGGAAGATATTGCTGGAGTTTTGAAATCAGGTCCTTGGTCTTTAGTGGATGCTCTCAAAAAGCTGTTGCCCAAATGGATGAGAGACTAGCTTTCTCTGGGCTCGCTGGAACACTGCAGCTGATATGGCCTGAGCTGCTCATTGCATGTAGCATTAAGTAAGTAATGCTTTAAAAGCATGGACTGCCAACAAGATATTCTGGACGTTGCGACGGAGCAGAATTTCAGTATCTGTACTTGCAATGTCTGCTTGGGAAGGTTGCACGTGAAATAAAAGATTTTCCTCTTCTTCCTAATATTTCTAGTACTTCTAAGCAAGGCATTTGAATGCTCAGTGGTTGTTGTGACAACAACCTCGAGTTTCTCTCCTGTCAATTGACTCCCATCAAAAGCATACGAAGGAAAGTTTATACATGCAATTGTGCTCATCATTGATCACAGACACTTGGGCATGACGGAAATCCAATTTGAAGGAGATTTGAACACGGCAAGGGGCAATCCCCATTGAAGGTTAATTGGCCCAGTGTGACTGCCGCCTTAGGTGAGGCTTGCACAGCTGTACAGCTACCTGCAGTGCGATAGCTATAGCAGCTGAGCTGCAGCCTGCAACTGGAAAAACTTCACCAAGAAAAAAGGAGGCACCAATCAAGTTGAGGCAACCGAAGTGTCAGTAGTGACGAAGAAATAAGAGGAATGCGCCAGAATACAAGCTCCAAAGCTTCCAGAGATCCTAAGTGAGTGGACTTTGACAACTGGTAGACTGAAAGTTTTGAATTGTCAAGAACTTGCAAGTGTAACAACTTACAATTGTAGGCAGGAAGTTTTGTATGTCAAGAACTACGTTTTGCAAGTTATAGTTGAAATTTGAACTTCTGGAAGCATAAGAGCGGTCGGTGGTGCAACAGACAAGCCAGCGCGTATGGTGCATGTATGGTGCACATATGCTGTACAGCACGTATGGTGACTAGAACAAGGAAAACCAACTTGAATAGTCATGGATCTAATTTCTTTTGTGGCACGTTGCCAACCTTAACCGTATGGGTCGTTAGCAGAAATTTTACTCGTTCTGTGCCCGTGGACGGTTAGCAGAAATGTATCATGTTTGTATTTATTTATCTGTGTTTATAGCGCTCATTCTAAAACGACTTGACTGAATTTGTTTCCTCTGAAGAGCAAATGGGTGAATGAGCAGGATTCGAGATGCAGGGTGCGGACCAACAGCTCCCGGAGCTGCTGAGCCGTAGTTTCTCGTGCTACGGTGAGCTATATTGGTGCACTACAAGTCCTTCATGTGTTAATATCATTCTGGAGGACATGACCAGCTATGAAACCCTGCCTCCATCACATCTCCCACAAAATCTGTCTGGGACAAGTGACAACCCTAAACTAAACCCCTCGTCCTTCCCTTCATTCTGCGCGATCAGTTGCCAACACGGACAGCACAAGCTGGGACAGCAACAGACAGACTGTTGAAACGCTGGAGCAGCTGCATGATTTAGGAATGTGCGGGTGCGTCTACGATTGACCCCTGTGTCAATTATTGTTGTAGAGTACACCTGAAGACGATGGGCATTGTGCTGTACCAAAATGAGCTGACTGGAATTTCTAGGGTTGGGCAGCGGGCACACCAGCATATCTTCGCCTGCGTTCACAACTGTGCGTGCAGGTTGGGTGGTCTCCAAGCAATCAAAGAACTTCGACCAGTCATTGCCTGGGATGTAAGTCTGTTTGTGTGAGAGCAGACATTGCCCAGGGACTGCCTGGTGTAGTGCATGTGCCTGGCTAGCCAAAGAGCAGTGCGGATTGGTTTTCATCCTGCCAAGGCAGTGCTTGACTTGCTTGTTTGCTCCACCAGCACTACAACGTGCATGAAAACTAGATTAGGGCCACATGGCTGGTCCATGACTTTGCTCCCAAATCTGCTGCTGCTTCCAGTACATGATGCCAGACCAATTCTGCAAATGGTACCGCTTTGCATTCCACCTCTGCAAGGAGCCCAGGCGCAAGCACGTCCAGGTGCGAAGCTTTTCATGCGCGTCCCTTAGTTAGAATTGCAAGTTGCAAAAGAGCATTGTGAGCTGCAGTTGGACTGGAAACCAAAAGGCATGGGGGGTCATGGGGTGCTATCATGTGCTACGCTTGACAGCACATGATAGCATCTGCAAGCGCGTGTCTGAGGGTGTGTGTGCCTGAGCATGCTTGCCAACTTGGAGCCGATCTCAGGCATGCAAGTACACGTGCGCATGCGCCATGACCCAGCTCACATGGCTACGGGCTTGCTGTCCCATTGATTGGTCAGAAAGGCAGGCACGCCTTCCAACGTTGCACAGGTAAACATCGCCATCGAGGCCTGGTCGCTCATCATGGCGGGACGCTTCAGGCTACTTGACAAGTGGCTGGACTTTGTGCGGCAGCGGAAGCACATGATGCGCGTCATTAACGAGGACCAGTGGCGCCAGGTAGGCGCTGCTGCCTTGTCTTCCCTGTATGTGACCATGCCCATGCTGCTGCCTTGCTCTCCTTCAGCCCCGGGCTTCTGTTGTGGGCATGCACCTATGAGTGTGCAAGTGTGATGTTGTGGGCATGCACCTATGAGTGTGCAAGTGTGATGTTGTGGGCATGCACGTGTGCGCCCGCACGCTCTCGAGCCATGCACACCTTGCCAGCCACGCGCACGCTGTGCTCGCCCGGCCCCTGCCCATGCTGCAGCTGCTGGACTTCAGCCGCAGCGTGTATGAGGACCTCAGCAACTTTGATCCCAACGGCGCATGGGCGTGCTGCCTGGATGAGTTTGTGGACCATTTGCGCAGCACGCGCTCCTGCCTGTGGGACCAGGTGAGGGTCGGGAGGATCGTGGATAGGAACTATTGGCTCCTCCGCTCAAAATTGGGGACTCTGGTCAAAGTGGCCGTATTGTAACCAGCTTCCAGGCTGGTCATGAGTTCGCTACGGCGGGCAGGCATGCCCTGCATGCATGGCATGATCCTAAGAAAAGCGGGGGAGGGGGTGCTTTATTGTGCAGCAAGGGAGCTTGTTATGAGCATGCATGTGTCTCTCTTGGTGTTTTCTTGGGCAGCAGCGTGGCACGCGCCATGCATGAGCTGCAGAGCCAGGCAGCAGGGCGGTGGTGCAAAAGCTCCGCTGGACAAGTGGTGTGTGGTGTGTGGTTTGAGGTGTGTGGTGTGTGGTGTGCGCTACTGAGCGCTGACTCCAGCACACGTCCCACTTTGCACGTGTTGATGGGAGCCAGGCACCACGCATGATTCATGCGTGCACCAGCCGCAAGGGAGGGGCAGCCGGGCTGATGTACGCTCTGCCCTGGCTGGTGGCTCCGCGCTGGCAGGCTTCTAGGTGCTGGCTGGTTGCTGTGCGCTGGCTGCAGAGCGGCCAGATGCAGCGCCTGATATAGGGGAGCCAGGCGCAGGCAGCCTGGCAATGCAACCCCCCATCAACCGCTTTTATGCACACGCCTTACTTTTTAATTCTGGGGGCGCAGAAGGACCTGCACAGCTCAGGTCGCAGGAGCGTAAGCCTTTTTGTGCTGCTGCTGCTGCTGTTGCCTCGTTACTGGCGCCGCCCATGGAGGAATTGCTCCTGCCACACACACCTCATGCACACGGAGCTGCGCAACAGCCCCCACGCCTTGCCCCCTCACCAGCACACATGAACTTGCTTTGCTACTGCCTGAAAGCGTGGTGGGCCTAGCGGGTGACAGCGAATGTAGGGCGGGCGCTTGGTGGCTTACTGCAGCACAGCCAAGGCTGTCAGCGTCGTGGTCATGGCAAGGCTGTCTGTGTGGTTGCTGAGGTGCATAAGGAGCAGCCTGGATATTTCCAAAGCCTGCACATCAGGGAGGTGAGCCCATTCCTGACAAAGGCAGCTAGCTTCTCAGCGGGGCTGCCTGCTGCGCTGGACTTAAAGTGGGCTTGCTACAAAGCTTGCAATTAGCGCCTGTAAGGGTGCAGCCCCCGCTGATAGGCCAAGCCTACCCTCCTCTTAAGATGTGGGACACCAGCATGGGCTGCTAAATCAGTGGCACCGGCATCTGGGGCCTTTCCTCGGAATAATCGGATGCCGTGGCCGCCCGCGTGCAGGCCACAGACAACCTGCTTGGTTACAACGGCATGGACTGCGGGGCGCCTATGGGCCTGGCGCCTGTGTCTCCCCACTGCGGCAGCAAGCGCAGGCCCCCCACCCCTGTGCCCGTGGACCCTGTGTGCGATCAGGTGTGTGTTGCTGCGCGCTGGCCCCCTCGTCTCCTGCATGCAGAGGCCGTGCAGGCCATCCCTTCATGCTTGCAGGCCCTTGCTCACAGGCCCTGCATCACAGCCCTGCGCCCGCTTCCTGCGTCACCCAGCGCCTCCCTCATTCTCCTGCGGTGGCGTCGGTCGGTGCGCGCAGCTGAACAACATCCACCTGCCAACCTCGCCAGACCGCGCGCCCAGCAAGGCCACCCCGCCTGCTGCCTGCTCGCCCACGCCCAAGCGTGTCTGCATGGAGCAGGACTCGCAGCAGCGCCCGTACCCGCATCCGCTGTGCGACGCGCTTGACGCCGCCCACAGCTGCGGCAGCCCTTGGTCATCACTCAGCCCCCAGGGCTCCCTTCCCTACTCCCAGACAGGCACTCCCTGCCGCCCATGCATCCCCACCCCGCCTGATCTGCTGCATTCGCAACAGCAGCCGCTCCAGCACCAGCTCGCACAGGCGCCACATGAGCGCCCGGGGCAGCCGTCCACCTCTCAGACCTCAGGCATGTCCCTGGACTTGCCGGTGCGTGCAGCGTGCGTGCCTGCAGTTTTGAGATGGCAGCCATGGCATAGCAAATGGTACCCCTTGCGGTACATTTTTTCTGTGTAGCATTGCCCCATAAGAATTGTTCATTGTTCTTACGCCACACTAGTCTGAATCCATGCTCTGGGCTTCTCGTGCTGCGCTTAACACCCGCCTTTATAATAGCTCTCGGGCCTTCCCATGTGCTGGACCTTACTGGCCATGACCTTACCATTTGTAGGTGCTGCAAATCCCCCAGCGCCGGCATGTCAAGCCGCGGAGGACCGGAATGGCAGAGTTGGTGCAGCAATCAGTCTCAGATGTCTTCGGCTTCAGTTAGATGTGTTACAACAATGTAGAAGAAGTGCAGCTTAAACAGGAACGCTTTGTAATTGAGCATTGCTATTTCTTGTGTTTTTATGCTTTCAGGTCTGCATTTTTATACGGTTTGCCTGCAGCTCCCAGGCTTCTGTTCTGTATGAATTCCGGATACAAATTTTGGGTTGGATGAATTCTGGTGCTATGTGAAACTGAATTGCTATATCATTTTTCGGATTCTAATTGCCTTATTTGCAGCAAATAATAATTTCAAGCAGCTTGAAAAAGGATGTAACATGTAATGCACTCTAAATTACATTAAATTTAATATTTGGCAGATGCCTGGTTCCCAACTGGAGCCATACTTCTTAGGCCTGAAAAGCATGCAGGTGGACCTCGCCTTGCCGGTGCGCGCTGCCGGTGCGCGCTGCCGGTGAAGTAGATCTAACCTGAGTTGACTTCAAGTGCTCAAGATTGCTAGTGTCATGGAAAGAGCGCACCAGCTCCCACCTGAATGAGATTCACAGCTCATTCTTGGGCTGACTTAGTGGTAAGGGGCAAGAAAGGCCATACTGGCATACCCTGACACCCCACCGAAGTAAATTGAATGTGGACCATTGTCTTATCAAGTCACCCACACACAACAAAAATATCAGCATGAAGTGGAGATTAGTTTAGGTTAGGTTAGGTTACATAGCTGTATCCGCCGAAGCGGAGATTATAATTCTGTGGATAAGCCATGCTCAGGCTTTTGCCAGAATGCTTCCTGCTTCATCATGATGATGACTTCCTCAACCCGGCTGGTCCTATTTATGGGTGCCACCCACTGGCAGTGTTGGAGGACTATCTGGTGTGTCAGGCTGAGAGTCTGTTGCATGCAGAATAGCCTCTAGACGTAACCACTGGTTAGTGGCACTACATACGTCCCGTCCTGTCTCATCTAGTTTCGCATCTGAAGGAAGGACGAACTCGCAGAACTATCTTGTTGAGTCTGGAAGCAACCTTGTAACTATGACCCTCATGGAGTAGTCCACTCCAGGTCCTTGAGGAACACGGCATGGCAGTGCAACAGTCCAAGTGTGTAGCCCAAGTACAGTGTGAGTAGAACACGTTCCTGAGAAACTGAGATTCAGCCGCTGAAAAGAGAAAGAGAGAGAGTCAAGCAGGGCCACTAGTTCCGTGATTGTCCAGTCTGCAAGCCCGCCGTGCTTGCGCGTTGTGTACACTGCCCGCTGTCCGCAGCCAGCCCACACAACAACACCTCATGCTCTAAATACCGCGATAGCTGTACTGCCAACCGGTCAAGTAATCAGCCAACCAACTCCAACCAACAGAACACGCAATGCAGCACACTTCTGGCTGTAGCACTTATCTGGTGTGACAGGTGCTTGCTTTCACTGTACCCTACTAGGCTAGTAGCTTGCACTGTGATCTGGTGACCGGATCAATTTCCTCAACACCATTATAATATCAAATGTGCCGATTTTCAGCCCGGGGCCCTCTTTCTGGTTGGTAGACTGCCTAGTGCTGGCACCTGATGCATGCCTCTTTTAATTCATGCCACCAGGGCTCTGATGGCATAGTTAGGGATGGGTATATATACCCATTAATGGTGTCCATGGCAGGATTTTGCAGATGTATTTGAGCCACACTCTGCTATATGCACTTGCATATGATCGCTGAACTTGGCAGGTAGTGTTTTGCACATTGTTTGACAAGGGAGTTGTCAAAGCGACTTGCCTCCTCCATGATAATACTGGAAGCGCTCTCAACAAGAGCAGGAGGATAGGCTTGGAATATCCGTGATACACACAATATGCAGG
>LFCJ01001770.1_pt1 | contig 15339 bp, 12 predicted proteins | sample 643141 | NCBI WGS metagenome assembly LFCJ01 (sample SAMN03766243, study PRJNA286221) | soda lake metagenome | biome: soda lake; feature: Kulunda steppe; material: water; isolation source: sample B1-Br-g2 brine of Lake Bitter-1 | place: Russia: Kulunda steppe | collected 2010-07 | reverse complement strand
TCGAACTCGAGAACCAGCACGCCCGCCGGAAAAAGCAGTTCCTCGAGTTCGAGCAGGTGGTGCTCGAGCGATACGAGGTCGACCTGGGCGAACATCTGGGTGAGTTGCAACAGAGCACCGACGATCGTCGCGAGGATGGCCCCGTACAGGGCGAGCGTGGCGTGGAGGAGTATCACGTCACCCCTGGCGAGGAGCCCTCCCTCGAGGATCGGTCGGGAAAAATCGACGGCGAGCAGGTAGCCAAGCGGCGCGAGGGCGGCGAAACAGGCGAGTGCGAAGGCGAAGTGTCGTTCCGTGACGTCGAGCGGGCGGGCGGCGAGCAGCGTCCGTCCGACGTTGTAGACGAACAGCCAGAGCCCGATGAGGATCGGAGCCGCGACGATCGGCAGCCACGAGAGCGCACCCGCGAGCAGCGCGATCGAAAAGCCGACCAGCCCGGCGACGACGAGCCAGAGCTGGGCGACCGCGAGTCGCCTCGAGTGGATCGAGACGCCGGACCAGACGGGGACGAACTGCGTCATCGCGCCCATAATCGTCACCGCGATCCAGCCGAGCAACGTGACGTGGACGTGCGCGACGTCAGCCAGCCCCGAAAGGCTCGTGACGGCCATGACGGTGCCGCCGACGACCCCGACGACGAGAAACGCGAGCGCGACGACGAAGTGACGCAGCGGAATCGCCATCGGGGGCTGCTGGTCGGTCCGTACTCCACCCGGTATTCGGTTCATGTGCGGTCGTTCGGGCCCGGCTTCCGTCCCGTTGCGTCCGAACACGTTCGGAACGGAGCTTTCGCCCGTCGCCGACGGAGACGTGTGTATGTCCGTCGAATCCGATCTCGTCCGAGAAGACAGCCCCCAGACCACCGTTACAGTCAGGTGTACCGGCCACGTCCGGGACGCCGTCGGCACGCACGAACTCGAGTTTACGTTTTCAGGAACCACGCTTCGAGCGTTCCTCGAGGAGTTCTTCGAGACCTACGACGTCGAGGACCTGCTCATCGCCGAGACGGAGGCCGATGCGACCCACCGCGGCTGGGCACCGGCCCCGGACGATCTGCCGGGAACGTGGCGGAAGAACCCCGAGGGCGAACAGACCAGACCCTACGCTCGCGTCTGCGTCAACGGCCGGTTCAACGAACACCTCGGTGGGTTCGAGACGGAACTCGAGGCCGGCGACCGCGTCGCGCTCATCTACCCGTTCATGTTCTGCTGTTAGGTGCCACCACGCGGCCACGAGCCGCCGGGTCGAAGCCTCGAGTTCCGTCTGGAACCGTGTCGGTCCCGTCACGATCCACAGATCTGCCTCGAGCACCGCCATCCGTCCCTGTACCGTCGTCTGGAGACGAACGACGCCCTCGAACTGGGGCGCATAGCGTCATCACGATTCGTGCGAACGTGTTCGACGAGGTTCCCGACCCACGGGAAGTACGGCGCCGCTTTCGACCGCTCGAGACGGAGCACGAATTATGAAACCCCGTGGCCATCTCGAGACGTCGAAGCGGCCGTTCGTCCTCATCTGGGAGCTCACCCAGGCCTGCGGTCTGGCCTGTGATCACTGTCGCGCCGACGCGAAACCCGATCGGCATCCCGACGAACTCACCACGGCGGAGGGGAAGGCGCTCCTCGAGGACGCCGCCGAGTTCGCCACGGGCCAGCTGGTCGTCCTCTCGGGTGGCGATCCGCTCGTCCGCGACGACGTCGAGGAACTCATCGCCCACGGCGACGCGTGCGGGCTCAACATGACCATCACCCCCAGCGGCACTCACTCGCTTACCGCCGACCGGATCGACGCGCTCGCCGAAGCCGGACTCAAACGGATGGCCGTCAGCCTCGACGGCGCCTCGCCCGAAACCCACGACGCGTTCAGGGGTGAAACCGGCAGTTTCGAGGAGACGATCCGCGCCGCCGAAGACGCCAGAGACGCCGGCGTCCCCCTTCAGGTCAACACGACCGTCTGCCGAGGGACCGTCGGCGAACTCCCCGCGATTCGCGACCTGTTGCTCGAGATCGACGCCGTGATGTGGAGCGTCTTCTTCCTCGTTCCGATCGGTCGCGGTCGCGTCCTCGAGCCGATCGATCCGGGCGAAGCCGACGCGGTGATGGCCTGGCTGGACGAGGAAAGCGAGCGCCAGCCCTTCGGCATCAAGACCACCGAAGCACCCCAGTATCGACGGGTGTCGATCCAGCGCGGCCTCGAGCGGGCGTCGGCGGACGCCGGCGACGCGAGTGACCGACCAACCGCGAACGACGGTGTGCGCCGTCGAACTGGGATCGTCGCCGGCGATGGCTTTGCGTTCGTCAGTCACACCGGCGAGGTCTACCCCTCCGGCTTCCTGCCCGAGTCAGCGGGAAACGTCCGTGACCGCCCCATCACCGGCCTCTATCGCGATTCAGCGCTGTTTCAGTCCCTGCGGGATCGCGACCAGTTGCGGGGCAAGTGTGGCGCCTGCCCCTACCGAGCCGTCTGCGGCGGCAGTCGCTCCCGAGCGTACGCTCACACCGGCGATCCGCTCGAGAGCGACCCGCTCTGTCCGTACGTTCCCGACGACTACGACGGACCGTTACCCTGGGACGAGCCATCGCCCGGCCTGAAAGGTGCCTCGCCCGGCGACTGATACGGCCTGTCGTGATTCGGCAGCCGTGATCGCTCGACAGAGTCAGCGATCACCGCGACCACGGTAGAACGATCGGTTCGACGGTTCTCGAGTGACGGGACACGACAGAACCCCGGCGGCCGATCCGACTGACCGGTTCGTCGCCACCCGGGATGTCCCGTGTGGACCGGCCGCCGGAGACGATGGCTTGCCGGACGACGCTTGATCGAGTCGTCCAGCGTGCACGCACTGCCGAGGCGTCGGTGGGCCAACCGCGTGCGTGGACAGGCGTCGACACACCGTTCGCAGGCAGCCACAGCAAGTTCGGCGTCGCGTGCAAAAAATCGTTGCATCCTATCGGTCGTGTTCGTTTCCCCGAACCCGTTCGACCTCGACGGGTCGTCCGCGGCGGACGGTCTACTCGAGGACGACGAGCACGTCGCCCATGTCGACGCTCTGGTCCTCCTCGACGGCGATCTCGGAGACGGTGCCGCCTCGCGAGGCGACGATGTCGTTTTCCATCTTCATGGCCTCGAGGACGACGAGCACGTCGCCCGCGGCGACCTCGTCGCCTTCCTCGACTTCGATCGAGAGGATCGTTCCCTGCATCTCGGCGTCGACGGTCTCGCCGTCACCCGCGAACTCCTCGGTGTCCGCACTGTCGCGACCGGTCGGCTGTGGCGGACTCGCCTGGCCGGTGCCGACGTCGCCGGCTGGAATCGCCGGTGCACCGTGTTCTTCGAGTTCGACCTCGAAGCGCTTGCCGTTGACCTCGACCGTGAACTCGCGTTCGACGCGCTCTTCGTCGTCGCTCGAGCCGTCGCCGGTGTCGCCGCCCCACTGCTCCTGGGCTTCCTCGATCCGGGTCGTGTCAAGCTCCTCGTCTAAGTACTTCGTGGTGTGCGTGCTCGCGACGAACTCCTCGTCGGTCAACATGAGTCGGTGGAACGGGATGACCGTCGGGATACCCCCGATCTCGTACTCGCGGAGGGCACGCATGGAGCGATCGATACACTCCTCGCGGTCTTCGCCCCAGACGATCAGCTTCGCGATCATCGAGTCGTAGTCCGTGACGAGTTCGTCGCCCTGTTTCAGCGCGTCGTCGAGTCGGACGCCGATCCCGCCCGGCGGGTCGTACGTCTCTAACGTGCCACCGGTCGCGGGCGCGAAGTCCTCGGCGGCGTTCTCGGCGTTGATCCGGAACTCCATCGCGTGGCCGTCGATCTCGACGTCGTCCTGTGTGAAGTCGAGTTCGTCGCCGGCGGCGACCTGAAGCTGGCGCTTGACGATGTCGATGCCCGTGATCTCTTCGGTGACACAGTGTTCGACCTGGATCCGCGTGTTGACCTCGAGGAAGTAGAAGTTCGTGTCGGGACCCAGCGGCCCGTCGCGGTCGGGGTCTTCCTCGACGAGGAACTCGACGGTGCCCGCGTTCGTGTAGTCGGCGGCGGCGACGCCCCGACGGGCGGCTTCGCCGATCTTCTCGCGCAGTTCGTCCGACAGCGCCGCCGACGGGCCCTCCTCGATGACCTTCTGGTGTCGGCGCTGCAGCGAGCAGTCACGCTCGCCGAGGTGGCGGACGTTCCCGTGGTGGTCGGCGACGATCTGGACCTCGATGTGGCGTGGCTGTTCGAGATAGCGCTCGAGGTAGACCGAGTCGTTGTCGAAGTAGGCCTCGCCCTCGCGTTTCGCACTCTCGAGCTGGTCTTCGACCTCGCTCTCGTCCCAGACGACTTTCATGCCGCGGCCGCCGCCACCGCCTTCGGCCTTGATGGCGATCGGGTAACCGTGTTCCTCGCCGAACGTTTTCACGTCCTCGGGATCGGTGACCGGTTCGGTCGTCCCCGGGACGATCGGCACGTCCGCTTCCTGCATGATCGTGCGGGCTTTGGTCTTCTCGCCGAGGCTCTCCATCGCCTCGCTCGAGGGACCGACCCAGGTGATCCCGTCGGCCGCCTCGACCTTGCTCGCGAACTCGGCGTTCTCGGCGAGGAAGCCGTAGCCGGGGTGGATCGCGTCGGCGTCGGCTTTGCGAGCCGCCTCGATGACCCCCTCGTGGTCGAGGTAGGAGTCGGCCGCGCGGGCGGGGCCGACGTTGTACGCCTCGTCCGCGTATCGGACGTGTCCCGAATCTTTGTCCGCCTCCGAGTAGATGGCGACCGTTCCGACGTTGAGCTCCTCGCACGCGCGCATCACTCGAACGGCGATCTCTCCGCGGTTCGCCACCAGAACCTTCCTGAACATTCCTGGCAAAACGGTCGTGGGGGACCTACCTTACTTTTTCGCAACGGGTCGGGTGTCAGGGCAAAAATCGCCGTCGATCGCGGCTCGAGCAGGGGTCGGCGCGGACTCGAGGAACGGTCGCCCGGTGGAGTCGGCTAGAACCGGTCAGTTCGGCCGGCGGCCGTCCACGGATCGGTCGGCGCGTTGCGCGGCGTCCGGACGCGACGGTGCTGCTGGGTGCGAATGCGGCCGCCGAAGGCCCACCGCTTCCCGTCCCACGTCTCTTCGCTGGCGGCCGCCGCCGCGGCGACCGCCAGGGCGTGGTCGTGAAGGTGTGCGCCGATCGCGGCCGCAATTGCGGCCGCCTCTTCGTCGGTCGCGTCGTCGGGAAGCTGAAGCTCGAGGTCGGCGGGCAGGACCCCAGCGGCTGATCCGGCGGTACCATCGTCGGCTGCAGCCTCCGAGGGGTCGGCTCCGTCGGCCTGGTTTGTCGATGCCATTGGCGCTTACAGCGGGATGTTGCCGTGTTTCTTGTCCGGGTTCGACTCGCGTTTCGTCTCGAGCATCTCGAGGTCGTCGATCAGCCGGGGCCGGGTCTCCGTCGGCAGGATGACGTCGTCGAGGAAGCCCTTGTCCGTCGCCGTGTACGGGTTGGCGAACTCCTCGCGGTACTCCTCGATGAGTTCGTCGCGGAGTTCGTCCGGGTTGTCGGACTCGGCGAGTTCCTTCCGGTAGAGGATGTTGACCGCACCCTGTGGCCCCATGACGGCGATCTCTGCCGTCGGCCAGGCGTAGTTGACGTCCGCCCCGAGATTCTTCGAGGCCATGACACAGTAGGCGCCGCCGTAGGCCTTCCGGGTGATGACCGTCAGGAGCGGGACGGTCGCCTCGGCGTAGGCGTACAGGAGTTTGGCGCCGTGGCGGATGATCCCTCGGTGTTCCTGGTCGGTGCCGGGCATGTAGCCGGGGACGTCGACGAAGGTGACGATGGGGATGTTAAAGGAGTCACAGAAGCGAACGAAGCGCGACCCCTTCATCGAGGCGTCGACGGTGAGGGTGCCCGCGTTCACTCGCGGCTGGTTCGCGACGATACCCACGGACCGTCCGTCGAGTCTGCCGAAGCCGACGACGATGTTCTGGGCGAAGTTCTCCGCGACCTCGAAAAAGGAGCCCTCGTCGACGACGCTGTCGATGACGCTGACCATGTCGTAGGGCTTCTGTGCGCTCTCGGGGACGATCGACTCGAGCGCCTCGTCGCGGCGGTCGCGGTCGTCCCACGGCTCGACGCGGGGTGGGTCCTCGACGTTGTTCTGTGGGAGATACGAGAGGAGCCGTTTGATGTCGTCGAGCGCCTGCTCTTCGTCCTCACAGGCGAACTGGGCGACGCCAGTCTTGTCGGCGTGTGTCATCGCCCCGCCGAGTTCCTCGTGGGTGACCTCCTCACCGGTGACGGTCTTCGTGACGCCGGGGCCGGTGATGTACATGTGGCTCGTATCTTTCACCATGAAAATGAAGTCGGTGATCGACGGCGAGTAGACCGCACCGCCGGCACAGGGGCCCATGATCCCGGAAATCTGGGGGACGACGCCGCTGGCTTCCTGGTTGCGCCGGAAGATCTCGGTGAAGCCGGCGAGGCTCTTGACGCCTTCCTGAATTCGCGCGCCAGCGGAATCGTTCAGGCCGACGATCGGCGCGCCGACTTCCATCGCCATGTCCATCACCTTGGAGATCTTCTCGGCGAACACCTCGCCGAGCGAGCCCCCGAAGACGGTGAAGTCGTGTGCGAAGACGAACACCGTCCGACCGTTGACCTCACCGTACCCCGTGACGACGCCGTCGCCGGGGACTTTCTTCTCTTCCATCCCGAACTGGCTCGTCTGGTGCGTTCGAAGCTGGTCGAACTCCGTGAACGTCCCCTCGTCGAGGAAGTAGTCGATCCGCTCGCGGGCGGTCATCTTCCCCTTGTCGTGTTGTTTCTCGATTCGCTCCTCTCCACCGCCGAGCCGTGCCTCTTCGCGGAGTTCCTCGAGTTCGTCGATCCGGTCTTCCATCGTCATGCGACGTACACCCCTGTCCGGTTCATACGGCGATTTGCGAGGACCAACAGGAAAAGGATTCCGTAACACTGTCACAATTAATAACTCATGCTCGGGCAATGATCGATCCAGTATAAAAACTCATATAGGGTAGTTTTGGCAAGGCCCACGTATGACACAACGAGAGACGTGGGCGACGAGAACCGGGTTCATCCTCGCCGCCGTCGGTAGCGCAGTCGGACTGGGGAACGTCTGGCGGTTCCCGTTCGTAACGGGAGAAGGCGGCGGTGCCGCATTCCTTCTCGTCTACCTGCTGTTCGTCGCAATGGTTGGGTTCCCGGCGATCTTGGCGGAGTTCGTCGTCGGGAGAAAGACGAAGCGAAACCCCGTCGGTGCGCTCCGTGAGTACGGCGGAAGCGCGTGGAAGTACGTCGGTGGCGTCTTTATCGTCACCGGGTTCGTCATCCTCTCGTACTACAGCGTGGTGGCTGGCTGGTTCGTCAGGTACTTCCTCCTCGGCCTTACCGACAGCTATGCCGGTCACCTCGCAGCCTACGAGGAGGCCGCTGCCGGGAGTGAAGAGGTCACCGAGTCGATGGTGATGTTCGACACGCTGGCCACCGGCCTCGATTCGTTCCTCTTCCACACGCTCTTTATGGCGCTGACGGTCGGCATCGTGGCGCTCGGCATTCGACGCGGGATCGAACTCGCAGTCAAAGTGATGGTGCCGGCGATCATCATCCTGCTCGTCGGCCTCGCCGCCTGGGCAGCGACCCTCCCCGACGCCGGGGCGGCCTACGCCTACTATCTCAATCCCGATTTCGGCGTACTCGCGAGTGAGTGGGCGTCGATCCTCCCCGCCGCGGCCGGACAGGCGTTCTTCACGCTCTCGCTCGGGATGGGCGTGATGATCACCTACGCCTCGTACCTCGGCGAGGATCGTAACCTGGCGGAGGACGGCACGATCATCATCGGCTTCGACACCGCCATCGCGTTCATCGTCGGCCTCGTCGTCTTCCCGATCATCATCTCCGGCGGCGCCGATCCGGGGCAGGAGACCGTCGGCGCGATCTTCTTCAGCCTCACCGAAGCGTTCGCCGAACTGGGCGTCGGCCGCTGGCTCGGCCTGCTGTTCTTCGGGACGGTCGCCATCGCCGCGCTCTCGAGTGCCATCTCGATCCTCGAGGTCGTCACGTCCTACGTGATCGACGAAAAGGGCCTCGAGCGGTGGCAAGCGGCCCTCGGGATGGGTGGCGTGATCTACCTGCTGGGCGTGCCGGTCACGTACGACCTGATCTTCCTCGACCTGCTCGACGGCTTCGCCGACGGCGTCTTGCTCGTCTTCGGCGCGCTCGTGTTGATGGTGCTGGTCGGCTGGATCGCCCCACAGGTTGCGGTCGACGAACTGCAGAAGGGGATCGCCCCGCTCGGGTCCCTCGGCGACGTCTGGATCTGGGCGATCCGCGTCCCGCTCATCGTCGTCCTGCTGGTCGCCCTCTACCTGGGCCTCGTCGACTACGTCGAGTTCCTCACCGGCGACTTCGCCGGATGGGTCGCGGCGACACTGTAACTGCACGGGCCGCCGGTCGGCGGTAGCGCCCGGCGCTGTCAGGAACCTGTCGCTGGAGTTTCCCTCCCGTTCGGCCGAACCGCCCCGTGATTTCGGCCACTGTTCTCCGCTGTAACCGTCTCGTCAATTGAACCGTCGGCTGCTTCGGGAAGACTGTCCGGTTCAATAACTCTTTATACTGGCGAGTGCCACAAGTACCCATGGTTAGGGAACTCAATCGGCGCAAGGTGCTCGGTGGTATCGTCGCGGGTAGCGGGCTGGCGCTCGCTGGCTGTCTGGACGGAAACGGGGCAGCCGAGGACGCCGACGCGATGGTCGGCACGCTAGCGCCGACGACGGGCGACCTCGGTGACCTCGGTGGGCCGATCGAAGACGCCGCGGTGCTGCCGGGAACCCAGCTCGAGGACGAAGGCTCCGACTTCGTAATCGACATCCGAAGCGAGGACACGGAGACCGATCCGGAGGCTGGGATCACCGCGGCACAGTCGCTCGTCGACGCCGGCTATCCGGCAATCACTGGTGCCGCGGCGTCGAACGTAACGATCGCCGTCGCCGAGGATATCTTCATCCCCGACGAGATCGTCGCCATCTCGCCGGCGAGTACCTCGCCGGCTATCACCGATATGGACGGTGACTATCTGCTCAGGACGGCGCCATCCGACGCCTTACAGGGCGACGTGATGGCCGAGATCGGCTACGAACAGGAAGGGCTCGAGACGTTGTCGACGTTCTTCCTGAACGACGACTACGGACAGGGGCTCTCCGACGCCGCCGTCGAGAACTTCGAGGAACTCGGCGGCGAGGTCTACGAGGAGGTCGCGTTCGAACCCGAACAGCCCTCCTACGACTCCGAACTCGAGTCCGCACTCGGGGACGATCCGGACCTGCTCATCGTCGTCGGCTTCCCCGACAGCGGCGAGCAGATCTTCCGGGATTACTACGACAACTTCGACGGCGACCACACGATCATGGTGCCCGACGGCCTCCAGGAGAACTCCTTGCCGGGTAACGTCGACAACCCGATGGAGAACGTCATGGGAACTGCACCGGGTGCGGACGGGCCGGAATCCGACGCCTTCGAGGAGCTCTACGAAGACGAATACGGCACGGGTCCGGGTGTGTTCACCGCTCAGGCGTACGACGCCACCGCAGTTCATATTCTCGCCCAACTCAGCGCAGACGACGCGACCGGGTCGGCGCTCAGCGAGCAAGTCCGTGCGGTCAGCGATCCCGGCGGCGAGGTCGTCGGTCCGAGCAATCTCGCGGACGGGGTCGAGATGGCCGCAGACGGCGAAGAGATCGAGTACCAGGGTGCATCCGGCCTCGTGGAATTCGACGACAACGGCGACGTCACTGCGGCGACGTACGACGTCTTCGAGTTCGATATGGACGGCTACACCGTCACCGAGACGATCGAGTTCGAAGCCGAATAGTACCACGAGGCGATCGACCGGGGTCGGCCCACACGGCGTTTTTACGATGTCGACGGCCGAATAGCCGCACCTACCCGCCGAGGAAGTCCTGTCGCACCTGCTCGTCACCGAGCAGCGCCTCGCCGGTATCCATGTACCGATTGCCACCCTGGACGAGGACGTAGCCGCGGTCACACCGGCGCAGAGCTTCCTTGGCGTTCTGTTCAACGAGCAAGACGGCGGTTCCGTCGTCGTTGATCCGGTCGATCCGGTCGAACATATCGTCGACCAGATCCGGCGCCAGCCCGGCGCTCGGTTCGTCGAGCATCAACAGATCCGGCTCGAGCATGAGCGCCCGCCCCATCGCGAGCATCTGCTGTTGGCCGCCGCTCATCGTGCCGGCTTTCTGGCTTTTGCGCTCTTCTAGGATGGGAAACCGATCGAAGATCCACTCGAGGCGATCCTCGGGGACCTCATCGAGGATGTACGCACCCATCTCCAGGTTCTCGATGACGGAAAGCGACGGGAACACGTTGTCGTTCTGGGGGACGTAGCCGATTCCCGTCCGGATGATCTCTTCGGGTCGTTTGCCGTGGATGGGCTCGCCGTCGAACGTGATCGAGCCGCCCATGTAGGCCGTCAGCCCGAAAATCGACTTCATGACCGTCGATTTCCCGGCGCCGTTGGGGCCGACGATGGTGACGTACTCGCCGGCATCGACACCCAGGTCGACGTCGTCGAGGATCTGTAAGTCGCCGTAGCCGGCGTCCAGACTCGAGGCCTCGAGCAACGCCATCAGACCTCACCTCCGAGATAGGCTTCGATGACTTCTTCGTCCGATTTGACCGCCTCGGGGGTTCCTTCCGCGAGAACCGATCCCTGGTGCATGACGATGACGTGTTCGGTATGGTTCATAATAACGTCCATATCGTGTTCGACCAGCAGGAACGTGTAGCCCTGTTCTTGCAGTTCGTGGATGTGTTCGAGCAGTTTCCTCTCGAGCGACGGGTTGACGCCGGCCATCGGCTCGTCGAGCAACAGCAGTTCGGGTTCGGTCAGCAGCGCCCGGGCCAGTTCGAGCAGTTTCCGCTGGCCACCGGAGAGGGTACCGGCGTACTCCTCGGCCAGGTGATCGATCTCGAAGAACTCGAGGACCTCCCAGGCGCGTTCGCGGAGTCGTTCTTCCTCTTCGACGACCGCCCCGCGGGTTCCGGGGGCGACCGACCGCCACATCGATTCGCCGAGCTGGTTTTTCGGCGCAAGCATCATGTTCTCGAGGACGGTCATCTCCGGGAACTCGCGGGCGATCTGGAACGTCCGAACGAGCCCGGCCGTCGCAACCCGATTCGGGGTCCGGCCGGTGATGTCGGTCCCGTCGAAGACGACCGATCCCTCGTCGGGTTCGTAGACGCCGGTGATACAGTTGAAGGTCGTCGACTTGCCGGCACCGTTGGGGCCGATCAGCCCGGTGATCGAGCCACGTTCGATTTCGAACGTCGCGCCGTCGACCGCCGTGATGCCGCCGAACTGTTTGACGACGCCCTCGACCTCGAGGATCGGGTCGTCGACGGATCGACGGCCGGAATCGGTGCCCGCGGCGCTGTCGGCCGTCGTCGGGCTCGAGTCGGCGTCACTCATCCGGCTCACCTCCGTCGCTCGCGGCGACACGGTCGGGCGTGGATGGGCGCCTCGAGAGGTCGGTCGCTGCGGCGATCTCCTTGCGGTGGCCCAGCAGTCCTTCGGGCCGCCAGAGCATCAGCAGGATCAAGACGACGCCGACGAGGACGAACCGCAACTCGTCGAGCGAGCCGACCAGATAGCCGACCAGCGGCGTGAGATCTCCGCTCCCGAGTTCGACGAACGCGTCGTAGATCGTCGGCGGCGAGCGGAGGTTGAGGTTCGCGTTGAGGATACTGCGGACGAAACGAGGGCCCTCCCAGAGGAACGCGGCGAAGGCGAAGCCGCCGATGACGCTGCCGGTGTTCGAGCCGGCGCCGCCGACGATGAGCGCGACGAAGATGTAGAACGTGATGATCGGCATGAAACTGTCCGGGCTGACGAAGCTTCGACTTCCCATCCAGAGCATGCCGGCGAGTCCCATCAGCGAACAGCCGACGACGAACGCGACGATCTTCGCGCGGTCGGTGTTCTTGCCGAGGGACTTGGCCGCGAGTTCGTCCTCGCGGATCGCCTTGAGGACGCGTCCGTACGGCGAGTTCGCGATGCGACTCAAAAACAGGTAGAAGAGGCCGACGAAGGCGATCAACACGGCCGTGTAGAGCCCACCGAGAATAACCGAGCGCTGGATCCCGACCGCCGCGCCGACCTCGAAGAGGAGCTCCCCGAGTTCGCCGATGACCGGCCGCTCGAGCAGCCACGGGATGATCGTGTCGACGGGCGGATACTGGATGCCGCTGCCGCCGCCGGTGCCGTAGACGGTGTCACCGACCTCGATCGACCGCAGGCTCCCCGAGAGCAGTGCGAGCCTGATGATTTCGGAGAGGCCGAGCGTGACGATCGCGAAGTAATCCGCACGAACACGAAGGGCGGGCAGGGCCGCGACGAGCCCGACCAGGCCGGCGGCGATCATCCCGCCGACGATGCCGATCGGGATCGGGAGGCCGAGTCCGGCCGGAGTGGCATCCGGTGCGGCCGTCAGGAACGCCATCGTGTAGACGCCGACGGCCATGAAGCCGGCGACGCCGATGTTGAACAGCCCGGTGTACCCCCAGTGGAGATTGAGCGCGAGGACGACGAGCGCGTAGACGGCGGCGTAAAAGGTCACCGTCCGGAAGAAGCCGACGATCGAGTTGATCCCGACGCCGCCGAGTAATCCGAGGACGGCAAACCCGCCGTAGGTCGCGAGGACGACGCCGACGATCAACAGCAGGTCGTACTGCCACTGCGGGAGGGCCTTGAGCCGATCGTGAGCGTTCGAGACGGGTTCGGGCAGCCTCGAGTCGCGTTCGCTCATGCCGTCTCCACCCCCTTGAACAGGCCATCAGGACGGAAGATCAACACGACGATCATCAGCGTGAAGGCGGCGATCTCGTTTAAGTCGGAGGGGATCCAGACCAGCGAGAGGTTGATCGTGAGGCCGATGACGAGCGAGCCCGCGAGTGCGCCGTAGATCGAGCCGATCCCGCCGAGGATAACCGCGGCGAAGATGAGCAACAGCAGGAACCAGCCGAGGTTGATCGTGACCTGCCCGCGATCGAGGACGATCAGATATCCCGCGACGCCCGCGAGGCCAGCTCCGATAACCCAGGTCGCGAAGATGACTCGTTCGGTGGGGATTCCCGTGATGAGCGCCAGGTCCTTGTTGTCGGACATCGCCCGCATCGACTTCCCGAGTTTGGTGTACTGCAACAGCAGGTGGACGCCGACGATCAGCGACAACGCCGAGATGACGAGCGTCGCCTCGTGGAGGTTGATCGTCTCGATCGGGACGAACGCCGGCGTCTCCCACTGTGGCGAGGAGGCGACGACGCCACGGGTGTCGGTCGTGTAAAACAGCGCGATGATGTACCTGAGCGCGAGTGCGACCCCGACGCTGGCGATCAGCAGCGTGATTCCGCTTGCGTCTCTGAGTTTCCGGTAGACGAGTCTGTCGATCGCGAGAGCGACCAGTATCGTCAACGCCGCGGCGACGATCAGTCCGAGCACGATCGCGATCGGGGCCGAGACGACGTCCATCCCGACGGCCCCCGGTTGTGCGCCGCCGTCCGCTCGCAACAGCAGCCGACTGCTCAGTTCCGCGATACCGATACCGCCGACGAGGTAGGCCGCCGTCCAGCCGGTGAAGGCGCCGGTGGTGATCAGATCACCGTGTGAAAAGTTCGCAAAGCGTAGAATACTGTACGTCATCGAGAGCCCGATCGCCGCGAGTCCGATGTACAACGAATCGACGATCCCGTTCCACGTAAACGCCCACAGCCGCCCGAGTGGCAACTCCCCGACGAGAACCTGCCGAACGAGATCGAGAACCAGTAGACCGACGACGGCCAACAACAGCCACCCGATCACCTCCTGTATCGATACGTCTGCAAATCGCCCCCGTTCAGTTCCTGCACTCATGTGTGCGAATGTCACATCGGGAGTTGATATAGTTCACGACGGGTGGGTGTCTCAAGGAGATCACTTTCAGATCTCGGATTTCGGGGTCACGGATCGATAGGAGCGACACACACTGTGGGCCGCAGGAAACTCACTGGAGACGACGTGACGGTCAGTTGCGGTGCCCCGAACTATCCTCGAAGCCCCACTCTCCCTCGACCACCCTGACCCAGTTCGCGTCGGCGGTGTCTTCGCCCACGCCGACCGACGAGGTCACGCTTCAGGCCAGAGCTCCTCGTGCAGTTCGTGGTCCTCGCCGGGCGAAAGGGTGAGACACTCGATCAGCCGGACTGCTTTGACGGCGTGTGGGCCCCCGATTTCGGGCGCCACGAATCGGAGCTCCTCGAGCGGGTCACCGTCGCGAGCAACGGCGAGCAGTCCGTCCAGGGCTCGAGTGACCTCGACGCAGACGCGATAGCCGTCTGCCGATTCCACGGCGACGTGAGTCGTCTCCGGTGGGACCGACGCCAGCTCGAGCGCGTCGAACAGCTCCACCCCGCTCCAGCGGGCAGTGTACCGATTACCCGAGGCACAGACGACCTCGATCGAACGCTCCCGACGCGGGAGCGAGGCGACGGCGTCGCCATCGACCAGCACCGTCTCCTCGGCGACGAGTTCGATCGGGGCGTCGAGTGGCGCTGGTGTCGACATGGTATGTCAACTGTCGGTTCGAGAGCGGCCTAAATCTGCGGACTGTTCCGGTTCCGTGGGAACGTCGTCCCGTTCGAGTCAAATCACGCGGTACGGACCGAGTCTGGTCCCGTCGAGCAGGTAGGCCTCCCCCTCGGCTAGCCCGGCGGGAAGAAACGGCGCGAGAAACGACTGGTCGGGGAGGTTCACCCAGGTGCCGCCGACGAGGTCGTTGAACGCCGGGACGACCACCAGTCGCGGGGGTGTCCCGTCCTCGAGCCACGGGAGCTCCGCGTACTCCGGCCGCGGCCGGAAGGGGCCCGGGTCGAGTCGCCCCCGGAGCCAGACCCGTTCGACGCGGCTCCCACCGACCTCGTCCTCGAGACGGACGCAGGGATGTTCGTGGCCGAGACAGAGCACGTCGCCCTCGAGCGCCGCCGGTTCGGGCCAGGTGTGGCCGTGACAGACGCCGATCCCGTCGAGTGCGACGCCTGCGCCGGGGACGACCTCGATCGACGGCAGGTCGGTCGAGGCGGCCCACTCGCCCTCGAGCAGCCATGACTCGATCCCGCCGTCGTGGTTGCCCTTGACCACCGTTACCGACAGCGACGCCGGCAGCGACTCGAACAATACCTCGAGTTCGCCCCGTTCGGCCCCGCCCGGGTCGCCGATCGAGTGCATGAGGTCGCCGAGGACGACGAGTCGGTCGGCGCCGGTTCGCTCGAGCAACGCGAGCAGTCGCTCGCGGCGGTCGCCCGC
>LFCJ01001768.1_pt1 | contig 15344 bp, 12 predicted proteins | sample 643141 | NCBI WGS metagenome assembly LFCJ01 (sample SAMN03766243, study PRJNA286221) | soda lake metagenome | biome: soda lake; feature: Kulunda steppe; material: water; isolation source: sample B1-Br-g2 brine of Lake Bitter-1 | place: Russia: Kulunda steppe | collected 2010-07 | reverse complement strand
TGGGACGTGGCCGGCGGAAGACTTCATAGACACAATCAACGACGACGTTATCCACGCCGGTGGCACTACTGGGCAGGGGTACGGTGACGCGTTCGATGTCATCGGCGATGTCGCCGCCGTCTGGATCGAAGACTCCGACCAGATGTGGGTCGAGCAGAACGGATCAGCAGTGGTCGACAGCGACCTGCTTCGGGACGAACCACCGAATCCGGATGAGTGGACCGATGAGCCGGTCGCTGACGACGACCCGACCCCTGATTTCACCGAGACGTTCGACGCCGGAACCGGCGCGTTTGACAACGGCTGGCAACAACAGACATTGACCGCGGTCTCGTCTCCGTCACGATCGAACGGATCAGGTACCGCACTCGAATCACGAATCCCGGCAGGAGAACATTACGGCGGTGCGGGACAGATCGAAATGCGTGGCGCGATCGGCTACGAACCCGACGAACTTCATCAGCGATACTGGGTTTATTTCGGAGAAAACACTGCGCCGACGGACGACTGTAAGGCACCCGGGTTTAGCGGTGACCCAAACAGAAACCTGGCGGGAACGACACAGCCAAACGGCTACAACGGTTGGTCGGCACGCGGTTCGTATCATCCCGCAAGCGGTGGGGTCGAACCGGGATACTACGTTTATCACGCTGACCAATCCAACTGGTGGGGTACCTACGAGCAGTGGGGGACGACGCTCTCGCTTGGAGAGTGGTATCAGATCGATCAGTATATTGACCTAAACACGCCTGGACAGAACGACGGTGTATTGAAAGGATGGGTGAACGGCGAACTCCAATACGAATCCGACGGCTGGCGCTGGCGTGACACCGACGACCTGTCCGTCTATGCGTTCTGGCATGATTCCTATCACGGTGGGAACGGAACGCCAAATCAGACCTACCGGTTCTACACTGATGAGTACCAGTGCTGGGCCGAGCAGGGTGAGATCCTGTAATACCAGTCGACTCTGGAACTCCGGTTTGGCGTTGAGTGGAAGACGCTCTTGGTCTGGCCACGGTGGCAACCGATCGACCGCACCTTGTTTGACGACGTCGTGATTGGGCTAATTCCTGTTTCAGTTAGACGATGCCGATCTATCGTCGAGATATAACTGATCTATGTACAGAGACATATCCGCTGGTGCCGGATCGAGATTCCCGTGGTAGAAATTACACCAGAATTCCTGGATTCGGATCTCCTCCGTATCACGCCAGTGCCAGTCATCACTATCGTAGACGCGGTTCTGGTTAACCCATCCCTGTAATACACCGTCGCTTTCACCCGGCGTGTTCAATTCGATGTACTGATCGATTTTGTGCCAGCGCCCCGTTTCGAGAGTGACGTCCCACCAGGCAAACGTTCCGTGTGCACCCATCCCGACGTGATAGACGTAATTCCCGATCCGAATCTCTCCATCGGCATCGGGTGTATCGAAGACACCGCGGGCGGACCATCCGTTACTCCCGTTCGTTATTCGACTTCCCCATCCTCCCTCGCGATCCGTTTCTACGTATCGCCCGGCGAACCCGGGCAATTTCCCGTCGGTTCCCGGTTGGAACGTCTCGTCGAGGTACAGCCAGTACGACGCGTACATGGAGTCCGGGTCCGAGTCCGCTTCGTTTTGGAAACCGTAACTGAGATCTGCGCCGTAGTGTGACCCTTGCGGGAAGAATATTTCACACGACCGTCGTTCAGGTCCCGAATCGGATTCAGACTCGGTTTCGGCATCGGAGCCCGCTGTGATCGACACGTAGTCATCGTGAAACCGCTCGGAGAACGAATCGAACACGTCCTGTCTATCGAACGAAATGAACGGCATTGTATCGTACCCCCTTATCGGCCAGTTCGTCGTCAACCTTTTGTACTACTCAGTGGGTTACAGTCTCGAAACCTGATAAGACGTCGCCGTGAGCGGCTCTCCCTCGAGACTGGTTGCTTTCGATATGTTTCTTTTCGTCTTCCAGACTCGTATCACAGTAGGCGTTCGGTGCGCAGTTCTGAGCGCAGCTAATTCAATTATTCGTAGGCGATACCGTATTATAATCAGGGTGTTGTAATCGAGGCGTTGTTCCATGAGTTTCATAATATGCACGAAGGTCTCGGGCTATCTGCGTGACATCGCCCTGGGACATCTCGGCGATCGGAAATGTAATTACGTTCTCGGCAAGATACTCTGTCCCAGGATATGATCGGGTAGCAAATGAGCGATCATAGCAGAGGCCCCACGGTTCGTCCCAAATAACTTGAACTGGGTGTCCTCGTGACTGGAGATAGTCGACTACTGCGTCGCGATCTCCCCGTACTGTCGCTGAAAGGACGTAGTGGACGCGTCCGATGGCAGTCGGCTGGACGTCGAAATCATACGTTTCGAGCACCTGTCTGAGAGCGGTGGCGATCGATCGGTGCTCGCTGAGTGCTTGGGGAAATCGGTGGTCGAGGTACTGATCGAAGAGCCACCGGTTGAGTGGGTCGAGTTGCCGAACGGCGGAGTCGTCTCCTGTCGCCAATAAATCCTGTTCGGTTTCTTGTGTCACATACTGTCTGTCACCAATGACTGTCTCGTAGAGTGACCAAATCTGTTCTTTGTACGGAAGCTCCCATGGCAGTTCATTGTATAAGAACTTGATCAGAAGATCAGCATTAATCGAAGGGGCGGTTAATTCGACAGGCGATTGCGTCGGGGCAGCTGCCAGAACGCCGCCAGTGAACAACGGTGAGACTTTTGATAACGAAAAAATGGCGTACTCACCACGTTCACCGACTGACCGGCCGTCATACCGTGCACCGAGTGCTCTCGCACAGTCCTCGATCAGCACGACGTCTTCGTCTTGACAGCAGTCAACCCACTGGTCGATGTGTGCTGGGAGCCCGAACGCGTGGACGAGAAGGACGGCATCGACCGCCGGAAGATGTGGTTTTGCCTGCTCGAAATCGAGATGGTACGTCTCGGTATCGACGTCACAGAAAACGGGGTCCATCTCGTACCGTTCGAAAATCGATCGGAGGAAATTCTCACAAATAAACGCTGGAACCAGTATTCGTGATCCGTCGAGTGACTCTCGTTGGACAACTTTTTCGAACGCGGCACTTCCAGACACTGTATACGAGAGTGACCGATTAGCAGGGAACGGATTGACCATCTTGCTAATCGGCTTTTTGATTTTCTATAAGAGTCATTGTTCGTATACAAACATATCTATGAGCGTGATGCTCTCATATGCGAGAAACGATTCATTTGATTGAATGCTCTTGATTGTGTCTACTACAGACTCCATGATGATCTTTGGTGGATGTATTATTGTCCGTTCCAATCGGCGGTGTACCTATAGGCGAGCAACCGTGATTGCAGGTTCGATATCGAGTTTAGTTTATGCGGGTGTAACACAAGCAGAAGAAAATCCATACGTGCTGAATAATTGATTTATTCGTCCACTGCTTAGCGGCGAGATGATGATCAATGAAACGGACGCGTAGAGACGTTCTCATCTCGTCTGGATTGGTCGCGGGGAGTCTGCCGGGATTGATCAGGCCCTCTGTTTCGCTGTTAGGAGCTGATCCGGAGGACACTGATGATTCGAATACGACCACGGATTCGGACGATATCGATGACGAAGACGTCGCTGAAGACTCCGAAATTGACGAGATTCAGACCGTTACCGATCTCGCAACCGATTTCAGCGACTGGACCTGGCTCGACCAGTTTACCGAGAGAGAGTTCGTCGGGCATGTCGATTTGGTGACGGAGAACGCGTACGACGACCGTTCACTTCGCGTCGATATCCCGGAGGAGTCAAGCGACGGAACCTCTATTTCCTACCGATTTTCAGAGGAGGCGTCGTCCGAGCCCGAGGAACTCTGGGCCAGCTATTATATTTATTTCCCAGAATCGTTTGAGGCGCTCGATGAGGTCGGTAAACTCCCCGGTCCAGCGGGAACGTACGGACGTGGCGGGTGGGGTGGACGCCAGGCCGACGGGACGAACGGATGGTCTGCTCGAATGGGGTTCAGGGGCGACGACACCGACGAGATTGGACTCCAATACTACGTCTACCACGCCGACATTGACGATGATTTCGGCGAATTCTTCATTTGGGACCACCCGCTCTCGAAAGGGGAGTGGTACCGAATCGATCAGTACATTCTGTTAAATGACCCGGATCGAGACGATGGCGTCCTCATGGGGTGGGTAGATGGCGAAGAGTCGTACGATCACCGAGATATTCGGTTTCGGGAAACGTCCGACATACGGATCGAAGACTACTGGTTTAATATCTACTGGGGCGGGATGTACGACTCGCCAGCGGACAACTGGATCCTGTTTGATGACCTCACGGTTCGGACAAACGAAAGCAGGGAGTGAATCTCGATTGCAGACTGGCTGATTGATCTGTCCCCCAATCGATCATTTATGTATCACACACGGTCAATGAGATATTGTCGGTGGGAGAGCGTACCCACGTTTATTACGGCTCATGTCGCCAGTAGCGGCGAACAATGAGTACTGACACCGGAACCGTCGTCCTCCTTGGAGACTACGACTACGATTATTATCGAGAGGTGTCTCTCCGCGATGGGCTGCGATCACAGGGAATCAGCGTTCTCGAATGTCGGTTTCGGGAGGAACCGCTTCCCGTTGGCCTGCAGAAGTTTCTCTTGTTGCCGTTATTTTATTTCCGAATCTGGCGACAGATGCGATCGATCGCCCACAACGAACCCGTGGACGGCATTTTGGTGACAAAATTCAATATTTCGGTGCTTCCAATCGCGTCGGTTTTCGCGTGGCGACTCAACGCGACACTCGTCTACGACCTGTTCGTCTCGTTGTATCGGACTGCCGAGATGCAGGAGTATCCCCGATGGCAAGTGACACTCATCTATTGGCTCGAGTTGGCAACGTTCCGACTTCCCGACTACCACCTCACCGAAACGGCCGAGTACGCACGCATGTACGCCAGCCTCTACTCGGTACCACGGTCGCGCATCGTCGGCATTCCGATCGGCGCGGAGGAAACGTGGTTTCACCCCCGAGCGGACGGCGGGACGTCGTTCGACCAGTTTACAGTCGTTTATTGGGGTGCGTTCTTGCCCCATCATGGGGTCGAGACGATCGTCGACGCTGCCGCCGAGTTAGCGGACGACAATGTCAAGTTCATCCTCATTGGCGAGGGCGTCCGGAAAGAACGGATAGAACGGCGGGTTTCGGACCTCGGACTCGAGAACGTCGAATTCTGGGGGCGAGCGCCGTGGGAAGACCTCGGTCGAGCCGCAACGGGTGCTGACGTGACGATGGGTATTTTTGCCGACGATCAGCGGGCTCAAGCCAGCATCACGAACAAGGTTTCGGAAGGGATCGCCGCTGAATCGGCGGTTATCACCCGGGAGTCACCGGCGATTCAAGAGTGGTTTACACACGGTGCGGATATCTACCTCGTCCCGCCGGCGGATCCGATCGCACTGGCGGAGGCCATCCGCACACTCCGTGACGATCCGGCTCTCAGAGAACGGATCGCCCGAGGTGGTCGGACACTACACGAGACAGTCTTTTCTGTCGAGCATATTGGCGAGTTACTACTCGAAAGCGTGCCGTTAACACCGGAGGCGAGCAGACGCCAGTCTGTGACTGGATCGAGCACAGCGACAAACGATTAATCTGACACCGGCAGTCACTTGAGGGTGCTCACTGACTGGCCCTCTCATACGGTCTGGCATGGCTGAGTACCGGCCGTTCTGCGATGGTACAGACTCATACAAGTCCGTATCAGTGCTCGAACGGCTGCACTGGCCCATCGCCACCAACGGCAAGATAGATCAATCCCATCTGCTCGACCGTTCGCTCGTCGAGGAGGTTCCAGCCGTCGAGTACCACTGCGTCGTCGTCGGTTGCATCCGCGACGGTTGCCAGGTCCAGTTCTTTGAACGCCGGATTGTTGTTTGCGATCACGATGACGTCGTACTGGGCCTGCGAAGCAACGTCAGTGACGTCTTGGCCCTCGTCCGTAACCGGTTGCGCCCCGAGCGACGCGATCTTTTGGTTCTCGACGTTGGGATCGTATCCATCGACCGTTCCTCGATCGCCGAGGAAGTCGATGACCGGACCCGCCGGCGTGTGACGAATGTCGTTGGTTGCCGGCTGTCCTTTAAATGCAATCCCGAGTACGAGCGATCGCAGTTCGTCCGACGCCGAGTTTTTGTTGAGACTTGACAGTGCTCCCTCGAGTTGTCTCGTAGAGACGTACGGCATCTCTTCGTTTATATGCCGGGCATCTCGGATGAGATCGGCAGCCATCGAGAGACTCGACACGGTCTCCTCTGGAAGACTCTCGAGGACGAGATAGGGGTCCTTCGGGAGACAGCCACCACCGACGCCGAGTCCGGGTTCTTTGATCTGGTTTCGGTCGTACCCTTTGTTTGCGGATTTGATCAGCTGGCTTCCGTCCAGGCCGTGACTCCGAGCAATTTCCCCGAACGCGTTTCCGAGAGCGATCGTCACGTCGCGATAGGTATTGTCCATCAGTTTAATCATTTCGGCGGCTCGGAGCGACTCGACGCGCAGTATCGTGTCTGTCACGTGCCTGAAGAGTCGCTCAGCTTCGACGACAGATCCCTTGTCGTCGGCCCCGATAACCTGGGGGAGATGGCGCAGTTCCTGGAGTGCTGCCCCCTGTAGCGTCCGCTCGGGTGCATGGACGAGGGACACGTCCTCGCCGACTTCGAGGTCGGTCTCGAGCTGGATGCGATCGCTGAGCCGTTCTGCAGTTCCGACTGGAATCGTCGAGCGCAAGACGACCAGGTCGCCCGCATCGAGAACCGACGTAGCCGATCGAACCGCCGATTCGACGATATCGGTGTTCGGCGTTTTGGTCTCGTCGATCGGAGAGCCCACTGCAATGATGTACGCCGATGCGTGTCGAGCGTCGGGATGATCGGTCGATCGCCCGAATCGGAGATTTCCCAGTTTGCGTTGCGTCGTGATGGTCGTCGCGAGCTCCGGTTCGTCGAAGTGAGGTTCTCCCGCCTGTAGCAGCTCGTACCGCTCCTCGTCTTTTTCCAGGCCAACGATGTCGAAGCCCGACTGTGCGAGCACTGCTGCTAGTGTGAGGCCGACGTAGCCCTGTCCGATAACGCAGGCATCTCGTTTCTCCAGTGTGTTACTGTCTCGTTTGTTCATAGTTGAGTGTTCGATGAATACCGTCGGTCAGCGTGGTCGTTGCAGTCCAGTCCAGTTCTCGTTCGATCCGCGACGTGTCGGCGATCGTCGGATCGGTTGGTTCGAGGTCACCCTCGTGCTCGATCCGAACCGAGTGGTCAGTGTGTGCTTCGGCGATCGTCGCGACCGTCTGTGCAAGGTCGTGTATCGACGTGCCCTCACCGCTCCCGACGTTGAGCGGTCCGGAGACGTCTCGGTCGAGCAGCTCGTCGATCGCCTGACATAGATCCGTGACATAGAGGAAGTCTCTGATGGGATTTCCGGGATAGGGCTCGATAACGCCGTCCGAGAGCGCTTGGGAAATGAACGACGGGACGACCTGGTGGTGACGTGCGCCGGGGCCGTATACGTTGAACGGGCGCACAATGGCAACAGTCATTTGGTACTGACTGTCGTACGCGCGACACTGGGCGTCGGCAGCTAGTTTGCTCGCGGCGTAGGGCGTTTCGGCGTCGGTCGGAGCCGACTCCGGGAGTCGTCCGGTTTGGCCGCCGTCGTAGACGTGGTACGAAGACAGCGAGACGAACCGATCGATCGACGCAGTCCTCGCCGCTTCGAGTAACGCCGCCGTTCCGGCCGCGTTGACGTCGAAACAGCGCAGGGGTTCGCCAGCGCTCCCGTGGGCATCGGTGTACGCCGCGGTGTGGACGACAGTATCGATTTGTTCCCAATCGACGTCCGTTTCGAGGCCGTCCGCCCCCAGCTGGAATTCGACTGGTGTACACCGATCGACCGCCACGTCAGCGGGCCGCTGAGAGCCGGCAAACACCGTCCGATCGGCGGCGAGGCGCTCGACGAGCTGTGAGCCGACCAGCCCGGTCGCGCCGGTTATCAGTACTCCCATTGGTCTGGATCGTTTCCGGTGATGTCTCTGTAGTAGTGCTCGAAGGTCTGGCGAAGCCCCGACTCCAGTGGCGTCTCGGGTTCGTATCCCAGCCGCTCGCGCGCCTTGGAGACGTCCGGTTGACGCCGATCCGGTGACCCCGATAGCTCCTTTGACTCGATATGGGTGACGTCGGGGTGTCGGCCCACGACAGCGAACAGCGACTCTGCGAGTTCGTTGATCGTGATTTCGGCTTCCGTCCCGACGTTGAAGATTTCGTTCCGTCCGGCGTCAGCGACGGCTGCCCGTTCGATCGCGTCGATCCCATCGTCGATGTAACAGAAGCTCCGGGTCTGGGTGCCGTCGCCGTAAATGGTGAACTCCTCTCCCGTCACCAGCCGCTCGATGAACTCGGGGATGACGTGATCGTACCCCATCGCCTCCCCGTAGAAATTGTGGGGGCGGACCACGGTGTAGTCGAACTCGTTTGCCGCCGCCGTCTGGATAACGTACTGCTCGCCGAGGATCTTCGTTCCGGCGTAGCTGTACCGGGGGTTTTCCGTGTCCATCACCTGCAGCGGGTGTTCCTCCGGCGTCGGAAACGCTGTGGGAAAGCCGTACGCTTCCGACGACGACGTAAACACCAGTCGATCGATATCTTGCTCAGCGGCGATCTCGGTTGCGTGTTTCACGCCGTCCAGATTGACGTCCAGAACCTCGCGTGGGCGCTCATAGAAGTGTTTGGTCCCGTTGATCGCCGCCAGGTGGAACAGGATATCGGGATCGTCGACGGCGTCGGCGAACGCCTCACGGTCCCGTATATCTCCCTCGACAAAGCGGATCTCGTCGAGAACGTTCTCGAGTCGATCCAGACTGCCTCGACTGACGTTGTCGAAGACGGTGATTTCGTGGCCGGCAGCGACCAGCCGATCGATGAGGTGTGAGCCGACGAATCCGGCCCCACCAGTGACGTGAATCTTCATTGCGTTCCGTGCTCGGCGACGAATTCGTCGACAATTTCAATGATATGATCGATGTGCTCGCTGCCCATCCGGTGGTGGTTCCCAAAAAAGAACCCGCGATCGTGAAGCCCCTCAGCGACCGGGAGCGGTCCCGCGCGCTCCTGTAGGTGCTCGAATGCGGGTTGTTCGGCCAGATTCCCGCCCATTATCGGGCGTGTCTCGATACTATTGGCCTCGAAGTGGTCCGTCAGCTCCTCGCGAGAAAACGGCGCATCGGGCGCGACCACAAGCGGATAGCCGTACCAGGTGTGGCGACCGTTTGGCTGCTCGTGTTGGCGGTTCAGTACGTCGTCGTACGCCGAGAGTTCACTGGAAAGGCGCTGTGCGTTCTCCCGACGGATGTCGATGAATGCCTCGAGCCGATCGAGCTGGTGGATCCCGAACGCGCCCTGTACGTCAGTCGGTCGAACGTTCATGCCGGATTCGACGAACAGGAACCGTTCATCGATCGACTCGTGTTCAGCAGCGACCGCCTCACGATCGTCGAGTTCGCGGACCCAGCCGTGGGCTCTGATCGGTTTTGCCGTCTCGATCCGTTCGGCGTTCCGAGAGACGACCATTCCGCCTTCCATCGTGCTGATATGATGGGAGAAAAAGAAACTGTACGTTCCATACTCGCCGAACGTTCCGACGTGTTGGCCGTCGAACGCCGCACCGTGGGCCTCACAACAGTCTTCTATCAACAGCAGGTCGTGGTCCTCACAGAGTTCGGTCAGTGCGTCCATCTGGGCGGGATTTCCGAGCAGGTGGACGGCCATGATCGCTGCTGTCTCATCAGTGATCGCCCCAGCGACCGCATCGGGGTCCAAATTAAAGGTTTCAGGATCGGAATCTACCAACACGGGTTTGGCACCGACGTCGAGTATGGGCGCAACGCTGGTCGACCACGTACATGCCGGAACGATAACTTCGTCTCCAGGTTCGATCGACCGTCCGTCCTGTGTCGATCGAAGCGCCTTCAGGGCGACGAGGTTCGCCGAGGAACCCGAGTTGACCATCAGTGCCTCGGATGCGTGTAGATAGTCGGCGAATCCGTCTTCGAACGTTTCGACTTTTTCACCCATTGTCACCCACGTCGAGAGCAGTGACTCGAGCGCTTCTATAACTTCCTCGGAGCCGTAGCTCGGGGCGTTCAACGAAATCGTCTCCTCGTCGGGATCGAACGGTCTCTCAGCAGCAAGCGGGTCCTGCATATAGCCCTCGATTGCTGGGGAAATCTCGGCTAAAAGGGCTTCTTCGCTATCGATCTCTCTTTGATCCGGCATTGTAACGGCAGCAACAGGAGTCGCTATTTAGCTGTGAAGGTTACTCTCGGGCAGTAACGAGCGATTTGACGAAATGACGTCCGGACAGGGTCTTGCCGGCCGAATCAGATCGGCTCAGTCGGTCCACGAACAACTGTTACAGTTCCAGTATTCGAGAGTTGCTCCGCAGGTAATGATGGGACAGCGGCTGTTTTCGTCCACTGAACTGTGAGACGATCCCGGCCACTATAGTCACTCGATCGTGTGGAATCGGTATCGCCAGCGACCTCCGGAAAATCAGTTCGTGTCACGGCCTGACTACACGATGAGCGAACACAATCGACCGACGGCTCAGTCATGGATCGTCCTCACCCTTGCGATCGGTATCGCCGCCTACCTGCTTGTACAGAGCCTCATTCTGGTCGAGACCGGCGGAAGAGAAACGGATCGCCTCGTCCGAACAGCATGGTTCGTCGTCCTCGCCGTCGGTATCCTCCTCGGAATTTTCAGTACGCTCTTCGATTAGGAGACCCAGCTCCCTGTGACAGTGTATCAAAACAGTGCCACGACGATCGCGGTTCTCCAGAACGGCGTTTGCGCCGCCGGTATCAACAACTGATTTCCCTCTCACCAGTCCTATAGAATTATACCGGCAATTGTAGTTGGCCGTTCTATGAGTATCAGGGTTGAGGAAGCAACGGGGAGTGACCTCGAACGGTGGGACTCGTACGTCGATCGATCGACAGACGCCTCGACGTTTCATCGTCTGCCGGCACTCGAGTTGATCGCTCGACACCACGGAATTAGGCTGCATCCGCTCATTGGATACAAGGGTGAGGAACCGATCGGTCTGTTCCCGGTGTTCGAACTGAAAACGGGACCGTTTATTACGGTCGCATCGCCACCGCCGGAAAGTGGGGTCGCGTATCTTGGACCGATACGGGTCGCCAGCAACGACAGAAAACAGCGAAAACTCGAAAAAGAGCGTCGTCGTTTTATTGAGGGGACCCTCGAATGGATCGAAACTGAAGTCGATCCGGATCTCGTCCAGATTCGCTGTACCGATGGGTTCACCGACGTTCGGCCGTTTCTCTGGAACGACTTCGACGTTACACCATCGTACACGTACGTCGTAGACCTACGGACAGAACCGGACGAGTTGCTTGACGCGTTCGCGTCAGATGCCCGACGAAACATCCGAGACGGGAACGAGCAAGACTGGGTGATTGAAATCGGCGGTCTCGAAGACCTTCGGCCGTTCAACGAACTGGTACGGTCGCGACTCGCCGAAAAAGACGTCCAATACCATCTGTCCACAGCATTCCTCGAAGAACTCTACGAAACCCTCGGAAGCGAGTACGTTCGTCCGTACGTCTGTCGACTGAACGGAGAGATCGTCGGTGGGACGCTCGTGCTCAAAGAGGGGAACACACTCTCTGCGTGGATCGGTGGCGCAGCACCGGAGATCGATCTGCCAGTCAACGAAGCGATCGACTGGCAAATTATTCAGGATGGAATCGAAGACGGCTTCGAACAGTACGATCTGCATGGAGCAATGGAACGCGGCGTCACCGAGTACAAATCCAAGTTCGATCCCGAGCTGACACCCCTGTTCGAGATTACGGGGAAATCACCCAAAGCCAGGGCCGCCTCGGGACTGATCCAACAGCTGCCGGACTCGATCCAGTCGATCGTTCGCTAACGTCCCCTCGTCTGCGCTGATTGCTGCATCGATCGGTCTCGAACAGTTCTCAGGCGTTGTTTCGAGCAGTTCCCAGAGGTCGATCGACTTCGGCGCGTCCTCAGGCGTCGAAGAGACCAATCGCCCAGTGGTGATTGCCGAACACGCGTTGTAGTCCGATGTTCCCGTCTACCACACACCGCCACTGGCCATCGACGTACACCGAGTCGATGTGATGCATCTTGCCGGCGTTCCAGCCGATCACACGTTCGTCCGGCACGAGAACAGGCGACTGTGGGTGTTCGCGATCGGCGTATGCATCGGTCGTGAGCTGTGAGACCTCGAACGCTCTGAGCATCGATCCGTATCGCTCGACGCAGTCCTGTAAATAGAGCAGGATTCGATCGTCTCTGACGATTGGGCGGCCACCTGGGCGAGCACCCTGGGGTCGGTCCGAGACGACCGGATTGTGGTAATGGGGCGTCCAGTTCTCGGCGGTGAGTTTGTCGCTGTAGTACGCGTACAGATCGCGTCCGTCGCCACCGATACCCCACCAGCGATCGTCAAACTGGAACGCCACGAAATCGTTCAGTCGGTGGGATGGCGAAACGAGCGTTCCGATCTCGGTCCACTCAGCCGGGAAATTCGTTGCCCGGTACAGTTTGATATCCCGTGGCTCGCCGTGTACGTGGTCCCACCGGTCGGGGATCATGTAGTAGCTCTCGTTCCACTCGAACACGTACGGAAACGCGAGATGTGTGTCTGTTCGGAGAACGACGTCGGTAAACGACCATGTGAGCCCGGCGTTCGTGCTCGTTGCGTGGCCGATAACTGCGGGCGGCTCACGATACCTGTTGGAGATCTCGAAAAACAGGTGCCACGTCTCGTCTTCGACGAACAAGAACGGATCCGCGACGAAGTCTGCATCCCCGTGACCAGAAACGGCAGCTGCGGTCACCACTGGATTGTCAACGCCGGGGATGGGGCGAAGAGAAAACGGTTCGTCAGCCGACCGCTCTAAAACAGACGGCGGGATCATTTCGGTGACTGCCGCCTCGGCGATCGTCGCGCCGCCGTCGGTTTCCCGTTCGCCGGAGTGGCCGGACGCACCCTGGCGGCCACGCGTGATAATCTCACCTGATTTCCATCGGAGCTCTCCGAGCGGCGAATCGTCCGCCATGATCGAGCGTATGAATTTCATGTTATTGCTCCTCGGTTGGTCGAACGACGTAGGTGTCGAACTCGCCGTTCGTGTACACGTGGTCGACAGTCGGATCAGCCTGTAGTTGCTGATAGTCGGCTGGTGTGTGTCGCCAGTGCTCGGGGTAGTTGGGGTAGAGACTTGGGTTCTCGACTCGGGCTAACTCCGTGACGATGAGAGCGGTCTCTTCATCGTAGCTTTCTCCAGCGGTTGCGTTGTTGTCGTAGCCGAAGTGATCAGGCGGGGCTGTATCTCGTTCGCGCAACTCCCAGGTCTCTTCAGTTCCCTGTGAAAGGTAGTCGATGTGGCGGTGTTGGAGGATGCCATTGTCCTGCGTTGGCATCGTTTCGTTTTCGTTGTCGACAACCCATTCCATCCCGTCTAGTTCTCGGTCTGTCACCTGCAGATTCGCCGTGTCGGTAAACGGTGATGGGAAGAGCAAAAATACCGAAAGAAACACCAATATGAGCAAAAACGAGTACATCGAGATCCGAAGGACTCGCTTCGAACGCTGGTCCAGCAGCGATCGGTGCAGCGACAAAAAGCCGACACCAATTAGGATCCCGCCCGCTAAGAGTCCGAATCGGGTGAATCGGATCGGCTCGAAAATAACGTCGACAAAAAAGGCGGCGGCTCCAAGGACGAACGTCACGACGAATATTCCCGCAAGCCATGCAACGTAGGTGTCGACCGGAGTGCCTCGTCTATAGTGTCTGTAGCCGAGAAACGACAGGAAAAGCAGGGTGACTGAGCCGATGATCGCCTCGAAGCCGTACGTTCCGATACCGGTTTGTAGTATATCGACGAGACGCGGTGATACTCTGTCCGCGACTGTGGAGACGTGCTCGAACTCGGAGGGGCCGCGACCGATGACGACCGACGCAGCACTGAGTACGACAGTGTCGAACCGCGAGTACCACGAGAACAAAACGGTGAGAACGAGGAGGCTGATGGTCACAGACGGGATAGGTTTCCGTCCGGAAACGAACTGGATCGGTTGTGGAAACGCCGACAGACCCTGTGCGATGGCGAAGATCGCGACGATCAGTAATCCAGTCAGCGGATGGTAGAAAACGATCGCAACGACGAGTGCAAGCATAGCAACTGTTGGCCAGAGCGCGTTTCGCTCCTGTGATTTCAGACAGTACAGGACGACAAGGGGAACCAGGAGGAAGCTCATATTGTACGGCGTAAAGTGGAGGTGTTCGAATCCAACGAACAGGAGCGACGCAAACGGGAGAACAACGAGGAATTCGCGTCGGTTGGGAAACAGGTACTGCACCAGACAGTAGGTTCCGAGCAGGAAGGCCAGCGAGAAAACCGGTGGAATCGCCTGCATGAGCGTGATTGGCTCGATACCCGTCATATACGAAAGCGATGCTGTGAGCAAGTGGAGCATCGGGTAGTAGTTGTCCGGCTGGAGCGCGTGGTTGAGGGTAATGTAGTCGATTGAGCCGGCAAACGTGAGCGTATCTGCCCGCCCCATGACGTACTGATACCGCGTCATCGGCAAGAAGAGGAGGATCCCACTGGCAGCAACGAGGAGAACGTACCCGTGTTTCCAGTAGCCAACACGTCCCGAACCGATGGCATCTTCGAGGACGAGCAGCTGTCCGATGAATATCGTCAGCACGATCGAGATCCAGAACGCGGTGGGATACGCGCCGTAGAGAGAGACTTCGTAACCGGATGCCGGTGGCGTCACCGCTACAACGACCCCAGCGTATGAGAGCAACGCGATTCCCAAACCGAGTAGCAGTTTTACGGACGATTCACGGCCCAAATCCATGACAACCACCTACTGGACCGCCCCTAATGATGGTTGTCGTGGTAACAGATCGTAGTCTCGGATTGTCTGAGAGAAATAGATTATTGCCTGGGAAGGAGGCTGTCGAACTGAGGGTATGTCCCACCAGTACAATCACGAGATCATCTGTTGGATCCGATCGGGCGAGCGCTCACGTATGGTGTTGATATCGTCGGTATCGATCGCACCGAGTGCGACAGCCGTTATCACATAGATGCCAAGGCCGATCGGTGGCACAATGAACAACGAAAGCAGGTTCGACGTAATGAGTGCGTCGAGCGGATAGATCATGACTGCCATGACACCTGCTGTCGCGATAATCCGACCGAACCGGAAATCCGCTAGTGGCTCGAAGC
>LFCJ01001767.1_pt1 | contig 15345 bp, 22 predicted proteins | sample 643141 | NCBI WGS metagenome assembly LFCJ01 (sample SAMN03766243, study PRJNA286221) | soda lake metagenome | biome: soda lake; feature: Kulunda steppe; material: water; isolation source: sample B1-Br-g2 brine of Lake Bitter-1 | place: Russia: Kulunda steppe | collected 2010-07 | reverse complement strand
TTTACATGATTTATCTGAAATTTTTTGAGCGCGTCTAGGCGCTGTTTCAGTGAAAGAGGGTCACCGAGGCTTTGGAGCTTTTTGCAAAGAGGCTCTCCGAGGCTCTCCGAGGCTCGCCCTCGGCGAGCCTCGGCGAGTTGGGTGCCCATCCTTAATTGTGATACAATCTGATGCAATGTGCTGGAGTGTGTGACACATGATTTGATGAGATGGGATGGGGTAGGAGGACACTGCATGGGACAGGTTCGCATGTGAGTGTCCTGCGCAGATATGAAAAGCAAACGGTGAATGGATTGGTCCGCCGAATGGGATAAACAACCGCCGGCGATTCAACAGGTGTGTTCTTGGGGCTGCCCAATGGGCACTCGGGCTTGGACAACGCCGCTTGCACACCTCGTTCATACCCTCGCCCAAACTCCTCTCTCCTGGGGAGGGTTGTGCAAGCTCACTCCGCATGTACTCCTCATAGCCAGATCCCAGCGTTTCGGCGACATGGCTGGCCCCAGGGACACCTGTGCCACGAAGCACACACCAGGTGAGAAGGAGAGCGGCAGGAATGCAGCATGGGCACTTCATAGGCAGAAACCATGGCAGGAAAGGGAAAGGTGGATGCAACACACGGCGGGCCGCGGCACTTGCCTTCCAGAGGTACGCCTGAGCAGGGCCGCATGGATGCAGAGGTGGCAGGACCGCTGATAGCAAAGTGTCTTGCAGCAAGCACTCAGGCAGCATGCTCTGAGGCAGATCAAGGTTGATAACAAGGGACCCTCACTGTGCACATGTACGCAGACAGGGAACAGGCGCACAAAACATGCGAACCAAGAGATCTATATGGGTGTGCAGCAGCACCTTGGTCCTCTGCCAGGGGCAGCACAGCATCGCCAACACCCTCGCTGGACTCGGGCGCCTTTGTGCCGCCAAAAGCTGCGGCTGTGTTGGAAGAGGATGCATGCTGGGGCTCCTGCGAGCCGGAGGCCAGACCCTCTTGTAGCGCTGCGTACCTGCAGAGGTAGCGTGATGGCCTGGTGCTGGTCTCACTACCACCACTTACCAGCAGCGCACTAGCAGCTAAGCAATGCCTGTCTGCATTCCAGAGCTTCACTTAATATCCTACTGCATGCATGCTTGGCCTCTGAGCTAGGGAGTTGAGTTTTTCCTTGCAGCTCAAGAGCCGTGGCCTTCAATGCTTGCATGTCTGTTTGTTCAGCAGAGCAGCTTTCCAAGTGCTTTTGCCAGTCATGCAAGACTAGGAAAGTTGCAAGAAAGCAAAATGAATGCCAGTGTTGTGTGCAGGTAGACATGAGCAAGCAGCCCGAAGCACTCTTGAGCGCTAGCCGCTCATGTGCCTTGCCATGCTGCCTGCCCCTCAACCATCGCACTAGTGCATCCTCACAGTCTGCTATTTGCTCCAGTTGTAGGCCCTGGTGCCGATAACTCTAAATCACGGGCGCTCCGTGGCCGAGGCTGGGCCTGCACGCAAAGCCAGAGCAAGCAGCCTTTGCACGCTGGCCTGCCTCAAAAATTTGGGTGTCAAAATGTGCAACACACTCCCATCCTGCACAATCCTGTGTGTTGTGTATTCCCCTGGCGTGTGTCAAGCACACCAGAGCCTGTAAACCAGCATCATTCCCGGTGTCCCACAGCTCCTGCACAGCTTGACAGGAGGTTCAGGCATGGGCAGCCACAAAGGCCTTTCCATCTTGATTATGTGAACCATGAGTTGGGGTGCACCTATGCGGGGAGCAAGGAGAACATGTTACCCCTTTGTGGTCCCAGATTTGTGACTCCTTGAGGCCAGATCTGTTGAATCAAGCTTCCTACTTCTGGAGCCCCACCGCCCTTGCACACCTCCTGGGAAGGGGCAGGCGTGCTCAGTTCAAAGACTGTGTGGCAAATTTGGCCTTGGTGTTGGATTACAGTTGCCTGGGCTTGTTACAAAACCAGTGTCTTAGGTACAGATGAGATGATCACGGAGACAGATACAGGGCCAAGTTGTCTCAATGGCTAGGTTGCAGCATTTGCATCAAACCAGGCGTGGAAATTGCTGCCAAAAGCACTGAAATTCAGAGGGGGGCTTGGGGCACTGAATGTCTCTGCTTCTGCTCATGCGCATGCGCATGTCATGCATCCAACCAAGCCTCTTGCCCACCTTTTCTCCACCTTCAACAGCTGCAAATAAGTCCCCAACAACTGGTGCTTGGATTGCTTCTCCTATAGCAGGAGCAGGCTGAAGGTAGTCTTCTGCTGCTGCCTGTGGTAAGTCAAGCAAGCCAATGGCAGCATTCTGCATCTCAAGAGTAGCTAGTACTTAATTGGCATCTACAAAGGACATAGGAGCAAAAGTGAAATTCAAGCAGGTACTGGATAAGGAAACGTGTGCTACTAAGCATGCCTAGCCCAACCACCACCCATCTTTATAAAGCTTGACCTCAACAGAAAGAAATCACAGGAGATGCATTGCAACATTGAGATGAGTATCATAAACAAGCCTGTTGTATGAGACTGCACGGCTGTGCTTTGCAAGAGGCAATATCCAAGTATTCCAGGGCTTCTCATCTGGTCCAATTTCTTCTCTGTCTTGCCCTTGATCCCTGTTACCTGTACTGCCTCTGGAGGAACTGCCCTTCCTACACGCGTATTGATGTCTGCTCGGTCAGGCTCAGAGATTAAAAGGTCAGCGCCCTGGGAGCCTGTGGCGCCTCCACCTACGGCAATTTGCAATTTTAGGCACTGACACAGAACACCTTTGCATCTTCCTGCTAAACACCTTTTCATTTCCAGAGACTGTTGCAAGCGTGTCAGACTACTAGTCTCTGGTAAAGGCATGCACAAAAGATCACTCTAAGTACAGATACAGCCATAAAAGATGAATACCTCAGCAACTGACTCAACCACCATCCAGGTGCAAAGTAGCACAAATTTGGCACAGCGCAAATCTGGCATGGTATGCCTTGGAGCATAACATTCTTGTTAATGCACATGTCAATTGCCTGAGGCAGCCTGCTCTTTGTACTCTGAGAGTACAAAACACATGCCTACTGCATCATACAATAATGAGGATCTGCAGTCCAGAAGCCTTAACAGCTGCAAAGCATACGCAACACTGGACAGTGAGCCTGCCAAACATGGCCGTTGACCTGTCAAGCGCGCATGCACACAATTGCCACCTGCGCCAACGCTGCCAACACATGCAGCTTCTCCACCCTCTGCATGTCCACCTCCACCAGGTGAACGCTCTGACAGAGAATGGTAGTCCAAGCTGCCCTCTACGCCTGTGTCTCCCACCCCAGCGGTGCCTGCAGCACCACTGGCGGTCTCTACAGAGGCAAGGGAAGGGTGGAAAGGCTGTGGCCTTCCTTCATTTTCTGGCCTTTGCAAAGGCAAGGATATTTTGGCCATTCACGTGAGCTCAGCTTCTATGTGTACTTGCAAATGCACAAATGCACCAGGACACTTTCAAACACACAAGCACACGCGCACACGCGTTTGCGTGCACGCACACATATGCCACGATGTTTATATTGCAGCCTCAAACAGTGACAGGTGTTTACTGGTTTGGAGCAGAGGGCTGTGAAATTTATGCTGATTTTATTGCTGGGTGCATACAGTCGCTGCATCCCGATTGTGTGCACAAAAAGCTTGCATCCCCATTTTTTGTGGATCACATAGCACCTCACATACGCTCCCCCAGTAACTACTGTTGCACTTGTGTGGCTCCTTTCTCAAAGCTCCATGACTAATGAGTTGACTATGAACATGGATCTTGCGTTTGTATCATGCATCAAGCACCTGGGTCAAGTGAGGCAGTCAAAGGGCTGGGCATGCTCAACAGCCCTGTGCCCGCAGCTAGATCCATGCTCTGCACAGAGAAGGAAAGAGGAAAGAAACGCAGGCGGTGAAATGCAGCACAGCACATCAACCAGGAAAGGTAAACGCATCAGCGCAAGCTCAAGGTCACAGCAGGGGCCTTGACAGAATGTAGATGCGGACATAAATGTGGAACCTGGGGATAAGTCATTAATGCAACAATGAAAACAACCTATTTTTTTCCTTTCTGTGGTCACTGCACCTTGTTTACCTGGTGCAAGTCCAGGTTTATTCGCATCAGCCACATTCAAGCCACCCAAACATCATCATGCAAATTGGCGAAGTACCAAGTGGGCCATTTAAATTTCCACCTGACTTAACATGCATTGCACATGGTGTCCTCCCTAGTCACCACCCATATGTGTATGCCCTCCCTAGTCACCACCCAAGTGTATGCCCTTCCTAGCCACCACCCATATGTGTATGCCCACCTGAAGTGCGGACATACACACGCGCAGCGAGCATAAACATGCATAAACATGCGCAGAGGCATAGTATGCAGGCATCTCATGATTGAGCTCACTTTTGGCATTCCAACCAGGCCCCCTACAGCATGCGCAGGCCCCGTACAGCATGCGCAGGCCCCCTACAGCATGCGCAGGCCCCCTACAGCATGCGCAGGCCCCCTACAGCATGCAGGCCCCCTACAGCATGCGCAGGCCCCCTACAGCATGCGCAAAGCGCGGTGGGTACTCCGGCTCTCCCCCAGCCAGCCCTGCTGCCCCAATGCTGTGGGGAGTGCCCATCGCCTCTGCCCAGCTGTTGCTGAAGGGGGGCCGCCAGGCAGCCAAACCTTCAAGCAAGCAGTCACAAGCAAGGCTCTGAAAGGCTGATGGACAAAATAATAAGCTGAAAGCCGGGTTATGCGTGCACAGGGGCCACAAGTACAAGGGGTTGTGGTACTGAGGCGAATTTTAAAGCACGGACCAAAACATATGTATGCAGGCTTTGCATGGGTTTCACATTATTACATATCCTAACAGATTGTTTGAATGTATGACAGATAGGCAGAGCAGCCTCACCTTCCTCCATGGAGCCTGGCTTAACTCCCATTGCTTCTGCTGCATTGTTGCCCGGGCTCTTGCGCCCTGCAGCGCCAGCCCCAAGTGCTGCATCCTGGGCATCCTCCAAGGCTGAAACAAGAACAAAGTGTGTCAGCATTGAACTTATTGGACCATATTCAGGAACATTATCCCGAGCACCTTCCAACCTTGAGCCCTGTGCAACCAAAAGATGAGAAAAGGGATGGCACCACATCCAGCATGACAACAGCCGTGACTCCAAGAGTACATTGCACTGGCAAGGAACACAGCAAGAAGCCAGAGAAATGCCCAGGTTTTGGCAGAAGGACCTTCCAGCGTCAGAGTATCAAAACACACGGTCTCTTTTGCATGACCCTTCTGTGCATAAGTATGGCATCACTTATGCATAAGCACAAAACATGGAACATGCTGTGGCCTGCCTATACTGGCAGACCACAAGCAACCTCTTCAGGAAATTTGTCTGAAGTAACTGCAGAGGCTCTGGCAGCTCAGCTCAGGGAGGGTTTCTTAAAAAAGATATTTCTCAAAAGGATGAAGAAAAAAAAAGATGCTGGCAACTTCAATGTAGGTATCCAAGGATCTGGGCAGTTTATGCCGTCCTTGCTACTGCAGCGTTCAATAAGAAATGCCCAAGCATATATGCGCATGCCTCTGCTTCAAATGTTGATCTAGTCCCCGGTATGCACTTTCAAGGGTCAATACCATCTCATGTCTCAAAAGACCTTTAAGCATGAGGGCCCCGTTCAGCTTGCCTGCCTGCCCAAACATGCGGCTTGAACCCTGGAAGGCCCCTAGAGTGGCCCCTTCAGACGTGTGCAAACCTGCTTGCAAAAAATTGACTTTTAGTTTTGTTGCCACACCTGCCAGCACAGCAGCCGCCTCCTCCTTCTGACGCAGGTGCAGCATGCCACCTCCTGTCCCCCCCTTGTGCACGCCTGCTACAGGCACTCCACCTGGCAAATAAAAAGCCTAGTTGGAGTGATGTGACGCTTAAGTGCTACATAATGAATGCTGTGCACACATCCAGAGACCGGAACTCTGCAAAGGTTCAACCGGAGTGCTCCTGGCAGCGGCAGGTTTCTTGCACCAGTACTGCAGTGCCTATGCAGTCTGATTGGCAGAAAAATTTTTGATGAGGCAGTTGCTGGAGTAATCAAGGTTTGCTCTGAAGAAGGAAATATGTTCTGTTTTGCGTAGAGAAGCCCAGTTTGTTCAGTGATGTGCAGGTGCTCCCGCAAACCGCTCTCACCAACAAGGCCTGGCTTGTCCAGCCAGTCCATGCTCGCCTGTGGCTCAGATATCTGACTCTGCTGCTGCTGCTGCTGCTGCTGCTGGTGCTGCTGCTGCTGCTGCTTCCCCCTCTCCTGCTGCTGGGAGACTTCCAAGATTTGAGGGGCCGGTGGTAGAGGCCCTGGCGCTTGCAGGTCAGGCCCAGCCTATGGAACATGGGCAGGAGGACAAATGCAGGTTAATCAAAACTATTGCACAACTTACAAGTCAAAGGGATGATCTGGGTACATGCCTTGTTCTTCATGTTCATGGATACCACCAGCAGTCACGCACTCTACTGTTTATGTCTCTCCATTGTGAGTGTCTGGGCATGCACAATCTTGAGGACCACTGTAAGTACATATCAGCTGATTCCAGTGGGAATGCTTGCTTTGCGCTGTATAGCTAGCCATGTGTAGGCTATGGCAGTACAGCTGGCCATGTTTAAGCCACAGCAAAGCAAGCTTTTTTCACTGCAGTCAACGCTCGTCTCTACATTCACGTTTTGAAGTTTGCATGCGCAGAACAGGCATTGTCCATGCTGACCAAACACATGCTCAACCTGTCTCTTTTGAGGCCCTGCATCAGCCCCGGCCATGCTATGAAAAGATCAAGCTCCCGCAACCACAGTGAGACAAGCCGCACCTTTCAATCATGCGTCCTCTCACCTCATAGGCTGTGGAGACGGCATCCCCAGATGCCGGAGTAAATTCAATGCCATGTGCGAGGGCAGTGGGGATGAAGGTTGTGTGGGGCAGCAAGTGCAGCTTGTCCACTTTGCTCCGCTCAGGAAGGTCATCAGGGGAGGGTCGAGAGGGTTGACTTTTGGCCTTTTCTGAGCCTGTGATAAGTGTAAGAGGAATGCCCTTGATAGTGTGGCTGAGAAAAAGATGTCAGTGGTAAGTCACCAATTTCAGCAGATGCGTAAGAGCTGCGCATTTCACTGGTACCCATTTGCTCAACACAGGTAGAGTACGCGGCCATTTCCTGGTGCCATCAGCCTGATTAAAGGTTAATGCAGGCAAACACTATCTCCTGTTAGTTGGTGCACGGCATTAAATTCATGAGCTTGATTGATAGGATTGCATAGGATCGCCAACGCTGCAGAGGTGGCAGACAGGGCCCCCCTTAAACTCACGCAGGGCCCCCCCTTGAAATGTCCACGAAGATTGGATACATAAGGACTGCATGCATGCCTCGGGTGGAGGACCAGCACTGCTGGTACCATGCTGTTTGTTTGTGTGACACAGATGCTGAGTGGCGGGTAGCGTTATTTGCTATGAAAGTCAAACTACGCAAGCAACCCCTTTCCGTGCAAACAAGATCAAGCCTCAGTAAGGGACGGGGCATTTATCCTGATTCTAGGAGGCTGCAATTCTTTCCAATGCTTCCACACATTGGCAGTGCCAATTTGGCACACCTGACATTGGCAGCACACACCGCTGACACCTTCTGTGCTTTCTGTGTGGCACAAATGCAGACACCTGTCCCCACAGCACACCCCACAGTGGCAGCACACACCACTGACACCTTCTGTGCTTTCTGTGTGGCACAAATGCAGACACCCGTCCCCATAGCACACCCCACAGTGGCAGCACGCACCACTGACACCTTCTGTGCTTTCTGTGTGGCACAAATGCAGACACCCGTCCCCACAGCACACCCCACAATGGCAGCACACACCACTGACACCTTCTGTACTTTCTGTGTCGCATAAAGCACACCCCAGCACTTCCGCCCCTTCTTGCATGCCCAGGCATCTTCCCACCTCTGGCCCCCGCTTGGGCCATGGCCGCCGCCTTGTCTGCAGTCTGATCTGCCACATCTTCCCACACTTCTGGAGGGCCCTCCACCACAGGTCCCGCAGGCTCCGCCGCAGCTGCCTCAACGCCCACATCTTTCTTCCCCGTTGCCTCCTCCGCTGCCGTCACGGCTGCCTCCCATGCAGCGCCCACCTCCAACCTGGGGGTCTCAACATTGGTGGGATCCTCCTTAGGGGAGCGCGCCACAAAGTATGGGCCCGCCTGCCGGTCCCTGCCACCATGTTGGTCTCCTGCATGCTGCTGCTGCTGCTGCTGCTGCCGCTGCTGCTGCCACATGGGGGCATGGGGCGGCAGCACAGCGCTGCCCTTGAACACACCTCTCACGCCCGCTTCTATAAGATGGCCTGCCAACAGGAGCCACACTTGTAAGGGTGTAGGTCATGCGCAGCTTGGTGATATAAAGCATGGGCAGGGACAAAGGAGCCACACTTGTAAGGGTGTAGGTCATGCGCAGCTTGGTGATATAAAGCAGGGGCAGGGACACAGGAGCCACACTTGTAAGGGTGTAGGTTATGCGCAGCTTGGTGATATAAAGCAGGGGCAGGGACACAGGAGCCACACTTGTAAGGGTGTAGGTCATGCGCAGCTTGGTGATATAAAGCAAGGGCAGAGACACAGGAGAAGGTTAGGCAAAAAGGAGGCATTGTAGATCTACCATGCAAGCACTGGCCAACCTTTAAGTGTGATGTGGGCATGGCATGCAAAGGTACCAAGTATCATGAGCATCATTACATTGTACCCTCCACCCTGTCCAGAACAAGCAAAGCAAAGCTTGCCATTAACTACAAGGTAAGCAGGTACAAAGAACTGGACCAAACTCTCCACCGCAGGAGGGCCCCAACTTAATTTCCCAAGCTGCCCCTGACGCTTGGCTCCAGGCAAGCAACCTAGAGGACATGCCCACATAAGTTGTGTCCGTGCTCGCACCTCCAGGTGCACTGCCCCTTGCCATGGCATGTCCATAGGCTGTTCTTTCACAAGGCGCGGCCAGCTGCTCCATCACATCTGGTTTGCTTGCCGCCAGCTTGGGTGCATCCATGCTGCAAAAGAGTTCAAAGTTTAGCGTTTCAGTTCAGAGTTATCCAGCGGGTCCATCATGTCTAATATACTTGCCGGCAGCTCAGGTGCACCCCAGTGCTGCGAGAGCCAGGAGAGCCAGGAGAGCACTAGCGCACAAGTGCATGTACGGGGCCGCGCATGTGGGCTCGCTTGCTTGCAGCTCGGGTGCGCCATTGCTTGAAAGCCAGGTGAGTGCATGTATGGGGCTGCATACGTGGGGGCGCTTGCTCAGGTGCAAGAATGAAGGAGCTTACTCCAGTGCCTGGGCGTGGCCACTTGCTCTGGTGCCTGGGTGGGGTCAATTGCGCGGATGCGAGAGCGAGAGTGCTTGCTTATATGCTCATGGATAAGAACTTGCTCAGGTGGTTTGATAATGTGTTCTATCAGGGTGATTGAATGGGTGGCTCCATGAAAAGAAACTTGCATTGCATATTGTGGTGGGGCTCTGGGCAGTTTGCTACCAATTTGAGTTGACCTTTCCTTATTGCTAAGCTTGCCGGATACCTGGTTTGTGTAAACTTATACATCAATGGGTGTGCTTGCTCAGATGATAAGCCCCCCATGAGATTTCCTCAATCACATTAAATGCTCATGCCTATCATAAGCGGCTTATTAGGCAGCTGGCAGCTAGCCCAGTGAATGAATCACTGCATGGGCAACATCTATTCAAAATAGGAATGCTCTCTTCTGAACACTGCGCTCGATCAAGGATATTTCAGACATTGCAACCTGGGCAAAGGCCACATTGTGCATGTGAGCTAATCAAACCAATCTTCCAGACCTTACATGCCTAATTTGGCATGGGCACTGTGCATTGGTCTGTTATCATTTGTTTACAAGCGTGCTTTACATTAATGCATGTGTGCATTGGCACACACTACGAACACAATACACACGCAATTCAATGCCTTTTCCCCATGCACTCTGTCATACCTCCCACCCGCGGACGCCTCTATCCCAGGCTCTTCTGCCCCAATTACAGGCTCAGTGTTGCTATTGCAGCCAGAGCGGGAGCCTCCTGAAGAAACAGTTGGGAACACGGTGGGGTACAGAAGAGGGGTAGGCCAGTTTTGATGCGAGGTCTGTACAAGGTGCTCTCCTGCTCAGCGCAAGCAAGATACCAGGAGATCTGTTGGCACAGGGCAAACATTTTGCTGCACTTTTTAGAAAGACGACACTCCTGCTTGATAGCCCTCCTCTTTGGCTGAGGAAAAGGGATGTATAAGAGTGTAAGTGTATGTGCATGCGTGTGTTTGCATGTGTGTTTGCACTGTGTTTCTGTATGTTTGTGTGCGTATCATGTAAGTTGGGGCGCTTGTGGCTGTGTGCATGTGTATTTGTTTGTGCGCTTGTTTGTGAGGACATACGTGTGTGTAAGGACATGTGTGTGTGTCTGTATGACCTGGAGGAGTTTGCGCCACCGCTGTCTGTGCATGTGTTTGTGAGAGCATGTGTGTAAGGGCATGTGTATATTTGTATGACCTGCAGGAGCTGTGCCACTGCTACTGTGGCACTTTGGTCCTGGGCTTCCGGCAGGATTGGGATGCAGGGGCCCAATGCGCTCCGCAGGGGAGTGAGCCACAAGGCTGCTTTTGCCTGCGCCACACAAGCAGGCCATGCATTTGGAGGCTAATACAACAAGCATGCAGCTGCCGCAGCAGCAACGGCAGCAGCAGCATCAGCAGCAGCAGCATTTTGGTGAAGCAGCCATCCCTATGCCATGCCCAATATCCATCACATGCAGATATTTCCGTAGCATGTACACTCCTGTGTTTGCAACAAATATCCATGTGTGTTGATGGATCATATGCGAAGCTGGTAACAGAGCATGCAACAGGCTTGTCACAACGGCCAAAGGTTGCCGTGTATGTTGGTGGATCATATGCAAAGCTGGTAACAGAGCATGCAACAGGCTTGTCACAACAGCCAAAGGTTGCCATGTGTATCACCCATGAACTGTGCCAAAGGACGCGTGCTACACACAGCTGCTTGCCAGCATGGCCAGGACACTGGACATAAGATCATCGGACAGACATTCCTCCAAACATTCTTATTCTTCTGTCAAACAGGCTTTCGAGCCCCTTCGAGCCTTTGGTCATGCATGGAATTTTAAGCAGATCATGGTTGTCTTTGATCTCGTCACGTCTCCCGCGCACTTTTGCGGCCCTCCTCCTCCTGCTGTTGCTGTCCCTGGCCTGACACGGTGGGGGTCGTCAGCTGGCATTCAAACTCATTCTCATACCCCACACCACCAGTACACACTGCTGCGCCAGCACCTGCGGGCGATCACAGGAGCAGGAGTGTGTTGCGCTCCGAACGCTGACATATAAACAAGCATGCGCATGTCCGTCCTTTCCCCTCTAAATGCTACTATATGCTCCATTTTGCTTCATAGATCGTACACGCTATATGCTCTTGTATGCTCAAATGTATTAAGCAACACATGTGGTATGTGCTCCAACATGCTACCCTCAGAGTAACCCACATGTAAATGCTGGCATATGCCCCTGAGTCTCCCGACTCTAGCCTATGTGTAGCACTGCATCAAAGCCCCTCGAGACTGTGGGAGTATCAGCCCCCAGTAAAGCTGTTGGGTGTGTCTGAGGCTTCCAAAGGACACTCTTCTCTGCGACTCGAAGGCCTCTTTCCATGGAGAGCAAATGAAGTCACCAAGGTGCTTGCTATTTGTGTTGCACCCTTGAGGCTCTTCTTTGAGCAAGCCGATGCCCATACTTCTGGTGCAGGAAACTGTATAGTCCAGGCAACTCCATCTTGGATGAGGAACCCCTAAGCGCTTTCATGACATTCCCACCAGCAGATCCATCTCGAAATTAGTCTGAAACAAATGTTTGAAGAAAGCTGCAAAGTCCTTGTAGGTTATCCACCACTCCAGCATGCCTGCCTTACCTTCCACTGGGTTGATGTGCTCGGGCACCTGCTGGTGCTGCTGTACCTGCTCCACCCTCCGCTTCAGCTCATCCCTCTCCAATTGATCATCCTTAGCCTCAACAGGCTTGCTGAGTGGTGGCCCCAGTTGCTGAAATTCATCAGCCTGCTCGGTAAGCTGGAACAGAGTGTGCGTGCACAAAAGGCGAGTGGGCAACAAAAGGAACAGCATCCCCAACATGCTTCAAGCAGGTCATGGCAGGCATTGGGCCTCCTTGCTTGCGTGCAAGTCAAGCTTCTGATGGCCATGGCCATGGCGCAGTGTGTGATACATGCAGAGGTGGAGGAAGGTGCATTCACTGTCAGCTTTTGTGAGAACGCAAGACGAAACCCCCTAACATTCTTATCCTGTCTTTTGCCTTTTGCCCAGCACCTCTTCAAAACCAAATGAAGTGCTGGTTTGAGGTCCAGTCTGCTCTTTGTTTTTGTCCATGCTGTACATGTTGAATTCATCCATGTCCGTCCCTGGCCGTGCAGACAGACAGTGCACAAAAAAGGTGCAGGCACATCGATGTAAGAAAGGGCAAAAAAAGAACTTGTGCTGCTGGAGATGTGTAAACTCCAACCATTCATAATGCCCCGGCACCCACCAGGGATCCCTTGCTGCTCCTTGAGCGGCTGTAGATCAAGACGCTGCTCCTAAGAAATGTTTAACAGAGGTCACAGAGGGATTTTCATCGAATACAGAGTTGCTAAGGCCGCAGACACTTGGTATTTAGCGAGATCACTCCCTGCCTGTCCCACTCACCGGCTGCATGGCTCCTATCGAACTCACAGCTGCTGGCCTTCTGACTCAGAGAATCGCAGGCAGACGCTCAGACTCTAGATAATATAAATCTATGAGAAAAGTCGACCGATGAGCAAAAATAATGTTTGCAAAGCAAGAAACAAGGCCGCCCTCTTGCGTTTTTTACAATTAATCCACCAGATTGAAGCCTCGATTTTTTGTTTCAGTACACAAAGCACAAGCGGCATGAACTTAAAAATAATCTCACGCCAGATCTCCAGGTTCACCTCACTTTCACACACTACCTCCGGAGCCATGGTGCGCAATTGTTGCAACTTGACCTTCTCTGGTCTTCGTCCCCCGTATAATCCACTGACATCTATCAGCATCACCCCAGCGGCATGGTGAACGCACACAGGAGAGGTTGTTAGATGTTTCTGTTTATGAAATCTGCCGATGCCTGTGGCGTTGATTCTTCCAGCTAGCTAATCTTCAAGCGCTTGAAGATTAAGCACGACCAGCATTGCCAGATATCATCTGTGTGTGTGATGTGCATGAGTGTGTTTCAAGGTTGTTATTGACAAAAATGGTGAGGCTTGAATTGTGAATCACACATGTGTACAGGAGAGGCTGAGCCCATCACCAGAAGAATTGCAGCAAGGGGAGGTTAGTAAAGCGGGGCTGTGCAGAGATCAGATTTCTTTGTGATCCTCCAGCTTGATTTTATTTTGGCAGAACTTTCCTCAGGCTGCGTCCTCCGTAGGCTTATATGGCTTGTATAAAAGTATTGCATGCAGCTTCCTGTGCACTAGATGCGCGTTACACGCGACATGCTGCAGACTTCTTACTATCTGCAGTCACCTACTCTTCAACACAAATTCAATTATGTTATTCACATCGTCTTCCCAGATCGATTTCAATTCTTGAACCATGTCTGTATGGGTTGCACACTGAGCATCTATGCAATAAAAAGGGTCAAAAAGCTGTTGCTGGTTGAGCAAGGAATCCGTGCAGGCAGTTGGCATACCCACACCTTGTGCTCGGGCACAACTGTATCTTTGCTGTTTGCAGCAAGATCTAGCCTCTTTTGCTTCCTTAGTTGGAGCAGCCACTGAGCGGGATGTGCAAGCAACCAATGACAAGCAGGCAGCCATGGGCAATCAGAAGCAGCACACAAGCAATAAAGTCGAGGCCATGGCAGAGGATGCGCGTAAAAAGGTGAGCATTTTTTTTGGCAGACATTGGATGATTGCACATCCACGAGAGAGCTGCTATTTTGTTGCTTCAACAACGCCCCTATGGCGTGAGTGAGGGCCTTTGCAAGCTAAGTGCTTGCTGCACCTTCATGCCGGCTAAACAGCAGAGGTAGCGAGACCTGAGAGGCATCTGCTTGTGTGTTCTTGCAGCACGGTTCCATGGATTCAAACATGTTAATTCCATCACCAGAGAAAGTTCCTGTTCATCTTCAGAATGCCCAGGTGATGGGTATAAGGCTCGCAAGCAAGAAGAGCCAAGTACGCAAAATGATACTGGCTGGAAGCGTCAATATTGCAATGAGTCTGCTGACAAGTTTGGCTATAATCACTGATGCTGGAAGGTCCTTAAAAATAAACAAAGCCGCACAGAGCTGAGAGAAATTTGCGCTCATGGTTGATGCGCAGGTGTCAATGGCTGATATGCAGGAAAGCGCACACTCACAGAGAAAGGTAAATCTGGAACTTAAGCAGTCACGATATTGATGTGATCCTTGGTGTGAGTGCACATAGACGTGGAATGAAAATACCTGGCTTTGCAGCTCAAAATTTATAACCTGTCTCTTTGATCTTGCTCAGAGCTGGGAGGAGAAAGTCTACAGAGACTGCCACGGAGCCGAGACCCCAAACGGTTTGATCGAGGTAGCTCTCTTCAATGCTTCTTGAAGTAGTTTCAATAGACCCTTGCACTTGTGCACCCGTCCTACTCGCCCATCTCTGCTAGTGCACCACATTGTTTTACATTTTTGTGCTATCTTTGGCAGGACCTCCACCTACATGACAAACAAGGAGATGAATTAGCAGGTGTGAAAAGGAAAAAGCGGGCAGCTTACCCGTGTCAGTGTGTTTTGCCGTGCTGCCGTCAGTGAGTATAGTCATTGCACGTCTACCAATATTAGAAGAAATGTTTCATTATTTTGTCCATCTTTCCTCGCTGGGTGCATTTAAAGAATGCATGCAGCATCCTTAAACCTTTGCAGGCGTCGCCATCATGGGCAAAACACAAATGTTTGCGCCACCCCTCCAGGGCGGGCATGCGCCGCGTCAGGTCAGGCTTGCTAGTTTGTATCCAGATATCTGCATCCAAAGCACTTCCTGTGCTGCATCCAAAGAACTTTCTGGGCTTTGGTCAACAACTACCTCTTTGTTTCTACCAAACCGACCATCCATGCTCCAGAATGTTCGAATTGCAGTAACAATGGCAAACGAACATTGTTTTAGCAGGAATAAAGTAGGAAGCTCCAGTATTTTCTGCTATAAAAATGCCCTGCAATTGTACTGACAGGTATGCTATAATGCATTGAAGTGTGCCTGCACCGGTGCAGCCTCTCCCCCGCCCCTACCACCTCTCTCTCTCT
>LFCJ01001766.1_pt1 | contig 15352 bp, 12 predicted proteins | sample 643141 | NCBI WGS metagenome assembly LFCJ01 (sample SAMN03766243, study PRJNA286221) | soda lake metagenome | biome: soda lake; feature: Kulunda steppe; material: water; isolation source: sample B1-Br-g2 brine of Lake Bitter-1 | place: Russia: Kulunda steppe | collected 2010-07 | reverse complement strand
CAGCCTGGCGGCGGACCCCATGGCGCTGCCCGAGATCTTCGACATGCGGGTCGACGTGCGCTGAGGCGCCCCGGGGCGGGGCATCCCGGGCGGGTATGAAAACGCCGCAGCCCGGGATGACCCCCTTTCATGTGAAAGCGGACAGGGGGTGGGGTATCATACGGGCCTCAGATTTCTCCTTTTGATGCGAGGTCCCCCGCCCATGTTCAGCCGCGACATGACGATTGCCGGTTTCGATGATGTCCTGTTCGACGCGATGCAGAAGGAAGTCGCGCGTCAGGAAGCGCACATCGAGCTGATCGCCTCCGAGAACTACGCCAGCCCCCGGATCATGGAGGCTCAGGGCAGCCAGCTCACCAACAAGTACGCGGAAGGCTATCCCGGCAAGCGCTACTACGGCGGCTGTGAATACGTGGATATCGTCGAGCAGCTGGCCATCGACTACGCCAGGGAGCTGTTCGGCGCCACCTACGCCAACGTCCAGCCCCACTCCGGCTCCCAGGCCAACGGCGCCGTCTTCCAGGCGCTGGTCAAGCCCGGCGATACCATCCTGGGCATGAGCCTCGACGCCGGCGGCCACCTGACCCACGGCGCTCGCCCCAACTTCTCCGGCAAGCACTACAACGCCGTGCAGTACGGTCTGGGCGAGGGCGGCCTGATCGACTATGCCGAGGTCGCCCGGCTGGCCCGTGAGCACAAGCCGCAGATGATCATCGCCGGCTTCTCCGCCTACTCCCAGATCATCGACTGGGCGAAGTTCCGCGAGATCGCCGACGAGGTGGGCGCCTACCTGCTGGTCGACATGGCCCACGTGGCCGGCCTGGTGGCCGCCGGCGTCTACCCGACCCCGCTGCCCCACGCCCACGTCGTCACCACCACCACCCACAAGACCCTGCGCGGCCCCCGCGGCGGCCTGATCCTCTCCGCCGAGGGCGACGAGGCGATCGAGAAGAAGCTGCAGTCCGCGGTCTTCCCGGGTGGCCAGGGCGGCCCCCTGGAGCACGTCATCGCCGCCAAGGCGATCTGCTTCAAGGAGGCCATGGACCCGGCGTTCAAGACCTACCAGCAGCAGGTGGTCAAGAACGCTCAGACCATGGCCGGCGTCTTTATCGAGCGCGGCTTCGAGGTGATCTCCGGCGGCACCGAGGACCATCTCTTCCTGCTCTCGCTGGTCAAGCAGGGGCTGACCGGCAAGGACGCGGACGCCGCCCTGGGCCGCGCCCACATCACCGTCAACAAGAACGCCGTGCCTAACGACCCGCAGAGCCCCTTCGTGACCTCCGGGCTGCGCATCGGCACCCCGGCGGTGACCACCCGCGGCTTCGGCGAGGCCGAGTGTCGCGATCTGGCCGGCTGGATCTGCGATATCCTCGACGCCATGGCCAAGGGCGAAGAGACCGCCGCCATCGAGGCCGAGGTGAAGGGCAGGGTCGAGGCCGTCTGCGCCAGCTTCCCCGTCTATCGCTGAGCCGCGCCCGTCTGCAGTGTCCGGTGGCCTCGCCGCCGGACGGCTTCGCGCCCCGCGCCGTGACCACGGCGCGGGGTGCTGTCGTGTGGGGGCCCCGGCCGCCTGTTGCCGCCTTCCCTGCCGATCAATAGCGGTATTCCCTGGTCGGCTGCCCCTACCGGCCGGCAGGCACTATCTGCTATCCTCCCGCGGTTAACTCACTATTCTTGACGCCCCCACTTTCAACGGTGACTCACCCCATGGCAAAGCAACAAGATGCCACGGATCTGCAGCGCGCGCTCAAGGCGTGCCGCAGCTCCTTTGTTTCGGTCGGCTTCTTCAGCATGTTCGTCAACCTGCTGATGCTGGTCCCTCCGATGTACATGCTGCAGGTCTATGATCGGGTGCTGACGACTCAGAGCGTCGAGACGCTGCTGATGCTGACTCTGCTGGTGGTGTTTCTGTTCATGGTCATGGGCGGTCTCGAGCTGGTGCGCTCGCGCATGCTGGTGCGTGTCGGTAACCGGCTGGACACCAGCATCAACGCGCGCCTCTACAGCGCCATGTTCCGCCGCAGCGTGGTCAGCCAGGGCCAGCAGAGCGCGCAGCCGCTCAACGACCTGACCAACGTGCGTCAGTTCCTGACCGGCAACTCCCTGTTTGCCTTCTTCGATGCGCCCTGGGTACCGGTCTATCTCGGCGTGCTCTTTCTGTTCCACCCCTGGCTGGGCATCTTCGCCACCTTCGCCGGCATCGTGCTGCTGGTCCTGGCCATCGCCAACGAGAAGGCCACCAAGAACCTGCTGGCAGAAGCCAACAGCGAACATATCAAGTCGCAGGACCTGGCCAACTCCAACCTGCGCAACGCCGAAGTGCTGCACGCCATGGGCATGCTGCCGGGCATCATGGGGCGCTGGGCAGAGAAGCATCACGGCTTTCTGTCCAAGCAGTCCCAGGCCAGCGATCGTGCAGGGGCGCTGACCAATACCTCCAAGGTGCTGCGCCTGCTGTTCCAGTCGATGATCCTCGGCCTGGGCGCCTATCTGGTGCTGCAGGCGGAAATGACACCCGGCATGATGATCGCCGGCTCGATCATCATGGGTCGTGCCCTGGCGCCCATCGACCAGATGATCGGCGGCTGGAAGAGCTTCGTCAGCGCCCGCGGCGCCTATGGTCGCCTCAACGAGCTGCTGACCCAGATTCCCGACGAGCAGCGGCGCATGTCGCTGCCGGCGCCTCGCGGCGATGTCAGCGTCGAGACCATTGCCGCGGCGCCTCCGGGGGCACGCATGGCGACGATTCGCGGCATCAACTTTGCCGTCCCCGTGGGCGAGCATGTGGGCATCATCGGCCCCAGCGCCGCCGGCAAGTCGACCCTGGCTCGCGTGCTGCTGGGCATCTGGCCGGCCCAGGTCGGCAATGTCCGGCTCGATGGCGCCGAGGTCACCCAGTACAATCGCGACGAGCTGGGCCCGCATATCGGGTACCTGCCCCAGGATATCGAGCTATTCGACGGTACCATCAGCGAGAACATCGCACGTTTTGGTGAGGTGGATGCCGACAAGGTCGTCAAGGCCGCCAGGAAGGCCGGCGTTCACGAGATGGTGCTTGATCTGCCCAATGGCTACGACACCTATATCTCCTCGACCAGCGGTGCGCTCTCCGGCGGTCAGCGTCAGCGCATCGGCCTGGCACGTGCCCTCTATGGTGACCCGGTACTGGTGGTGCTGGACGAGCCCAACTCCAATCTCGATGATGCCGGTGAGCGTTCGCTCAGCGAGTCCATCCGGCAGCTCAAGTCCGAAGGCGTCACCCTCTTCGTGATCAGCCACCGCACCAGCGTGCTCAAGAACATGGACAAGCTGCTGGTGATGAAGGAAGGGCAGGTGAGCATGTTCGGTCCGCGCGACGAGGTGCTGGCCCAGTTCGCCAAGAAGAAGCCCCAGCAGGTGCAGAGCAGCAGTGCGCGTCTCGCCGCCATTCGTGGCGGGAAACCGGGGCCCGCTGAGGGGAGCAGCAACCCCGAGGAGCAGAAGTAATGTCTGACACGTCACGCAATACCCCGGCCCAGCGCTCCGAGAGGGATATCACCCCCGGTCCCGAGACCCTGGAAGGGGAGTACGCAGAGAAGCTGCCTACCAGCGACAAGGGCTACAAGCGGCTGGGGATGGTGATCCTGCTGCTGGCCTTCGGTGGTTTCGGCAGCTGGGCGCTGACCGCCTCCCTGGCGGTGGCCGTCGTCGCGCCGGGCAATGTCTCCATGGAGTCCTTCAAGCGCAGCGTTCAGCATCTCGAAGGCGGCATTGTCCGCGAGATCCTGGTCGAGGATGGCGAGCACGTCGAGGCGGGCCAGCCGCTGATCATTCTCAGCGACACTCAGGCCCGCTCGCAGCTCGAGATCGTCCGCTCGCAGTATCTGATCAATCGCGCCATGGAGCAGCGCCTGCTGGCCGAGCAGGAGCAAGCGGAGACGCTGGTGTTCCCCGACGAGCTGCTCGACACCGATAACCCGCGCGTGCAGCAGGTAACGGCCGTCCAGCAGAGCCTGTTCGTGGCACGGCGTGAGTCCCTGCGCGGGGCTCTGGAATCCCTGGACGAGCAGAGCCAGCAGATGCGCGAACAGATCGAGGGACTGGAACAGCTGACCGCCGTCAACAACCGCCGGATTAGCTCGCTGCGCAGCGAAGCCGAGGACTTCCGCTCGCTGTTCCAGGAGGGCCTGGGTGACAACCAGCGCCTCCGTGAGCTGGAGCGGCAGGTGCTTCAGTTCGAGGGGGAAAACGCCCAGCACCGCTCGGAAATCTCCCGCCTGCGCTCGCAGATCAGCGAGAACCGGCTGCAGCGCGAAGTGCGCCAGCAGGAGTTCCATTCCGAAGTGGGCGAGCAGCTGCGTGACGCCCAGTCCCAGATTGCCGAAGCCGAAGAGCAGATCACCTCGCTGACCGACCAGGTGAACCGTACCGAAATCGTCGCTCCGGTATCCGGCAGCGTCGTGGACCGCCAGGTGCATAGCGCCGGGGCCGTGATACGCGCCGGCGATACTATCCTGGATATCGTGCCCTCCAGCGATGGCTTCATCGTCGAAGCGCGCGTGCCCAACCGCGATATCGACCAGATCTACCGTGGCCAGCACGCCGAGATCCGCTTCTCGGCCTTCAATCAGCGTCTGACCAACGAGATCCCCGGCGAGGTGATCTACGTCAGCGCCGACAGCTTCGAGGATGAGGCCACCGGGCAGCGCTACTATCGCGCTCGAGTGCGCGTTACCGACGAGGGCGAAGAGGACATGACCGAGCAGATGCAGCTGCTTTCCGGCATGCCCGCCGAGGTCATGATCCGCACCGGCGAGCGTACCTTTGCCAGCTATATCGCCAAGCCGATTACCGACATGCTGGCCCGTGCGATGAGGGAGGATTGATGAGCAGACAGGCATGCATGGGCTCGCTGTCAGTGCCGGCGTCAAGGCGGGGAACGGGTCGAGCCCCCGTGTCGGCCGCGGCCATGACCCTCGCATTGCTGCTGGCGCTTGCCCCGCTGCCGGCGCTTGCCGAGCAAGAGGACGACGTGCCCGCAGGCGAGCAGGCCATGGCCGAGCTCTCCGCGCTGCAGGACGCCGAGTCGGTGCCGGTTGCCGGCAGCCTGCCCTCGCTGCCCGGGCTGTTCGAGCGGGCGCTGCAGCACGACTCCGACCTGTCTCGTCAGCGCTTCGAGCTGGAGGCCACCGAGCAGGAAGTGCCCATGGCGCGCTCGCAGCTGCTGCCCCAGGTGTCGGCCTCCGCCAGCTATCTCTGGCAGGACTCCACCAATATCCAGACCGAGCTTGACCCCGAGCTGCCGCCGGACCAGCAGGACTTGCGCCCCGGGCAGATCGATGAGACCCACTGGCAGGTTCAGGTTCAGCAGCCGCTGTTCAGCCTGGAGCGCTGGCGAGGCATGGAGCGAGCCCGTTCGCAGGTGGGCGCCGCCGAGCTCGAGCTGGCGCTGGTGGAGCGTGACCTGGCGCTGCAGGTCAGCGAAGCCTATATCAACGCCTATCTGGCCTCGCGCAAGCTGGGACTGCTCGAGGCGCAGCAGGAAGCGCTGTCGCTTCAAGCCCGACAGGCGCAGCGGGCCTACGACCTGGGCGTCGGCGACCGCATCAATCTGCTGGAGGCCCAGTCGCGCCTCGATCAGGCGATTGCCGATGCCGTCCAGGCCGAAAACGAGTTCGACGATGCCCGCAGCGAGCTCGAGCGTCTGACCGGTGAGCTGCCCGACTTTGGCGGCCACCAGCTCGGCGACCTGTCCGCCGCCGAGCTGACGGCCGAGTGGGGCGACGAAGACCAGTGGCTGGCGCAGGTTGGCAACAACCTGGATGTCCAGCGCGCCTCCGCCGAGCGCAGCCTCGCCGAAAGCGACACTCGCGCGCGGCGTGGCGGCTACTACCCCGAACTCAACCTCAACCTCAGCTACAGCGATCGCCAGAGCGATGACGAGTTCCGCGAAAGCGAGGACTACCGCGCCAGCGTCGAGCTCAGCGTGCCCATCTACCGCGGCGGCTATACTCTCGCCAGCGTGCGACAGGGCGAGCTGCGCACGCGGTCGAGCGAGGAGGCCGTCGACCATCAGCGTAACCTGGCGGCCCAGGAGGTGCGTCAGCGGCTGCGCTCGTTGAATGGCAGCCTGCGGCGCCTGGACGCCCTGCAGCAGGCCATCGACTCCAGCGAACTGTTTCTGGAGGCCGCCGAGCGCGGCGAGCAGCTGGGCCTGCGCGATCTGGTCGACGTCCTCGATGCTCGGGCCAGCCTCTACGATCAGCGCATCCAGTATGTCGAGACCCTGGGGCGCTACGTGATCGATCGCCTGGGGCTGCATTCGGCCGTTGGTGCCCTGGAGACGGATGATCTGGAGCAGATCATGCAGATACTGCTCAGCATCACCCCCAGTCACTCCTGACGGCGGCATCCCATGGCCAGAGGACCGAACGCAAGGGACTGGTTTCGCCGGGCGATGCGCACTTTCGATGCCGCGATTGCGCTGATATCCGGCTTCGTCCTGCTGTGGTGGATGCCCGGTCTCGACCACACCGACGGCATCGAATACCCGCTGCTGATTCTTGCCGGCAGCCTGCTGCTGCCCGCCTGTGGCGAGGTCCTGGGTCTCTACCAGCCCTGGCGGGGGCGCAGCATCTTCTCGATGCTGGGCGTCTTCACGCTGGGCTGGCTGCTGGCGATCGTGCTGCTCAGCCTGTTTCTGGTGATGACCCAGAGCACGGTCATCTTCTCGCGCGCCTGGATGGCGCTCTCCGCCCTGAGTGCTCTGGGTGCCGGGCTGTTGATGCGTACCGTCCTCTATGTCGTGCTTCGCCGGCTGCGCGCGCGTGGCCGGAACATGAAGCGTGTACTGCTGATCGGACAGCCAGCCAATATTGCTCGGGTGCGGCAGCGCCTGATGGATCTGCCCTATCTGGGGTATCAGGTCAGCGACACCCTGGTCGATGAAGCGCCTGCCGCTGCCGCTGATGTCGATTGCCAGGACGATCTCGTGATGCGCGTCGAGGCGCTGGCCCAGCGCAGCGTCTTCCAGCGTGAGTTCGATGAAGTCTGGCTCACTTACCCCCTTTCCTGCGGCGATAAGGTGAAACAGCTGGCGGACACGCTGCTGGCTGTCCCGGTAGCCATTCGCTACTTTCCCGACCTGTCGGATGCCAGGCTGCTCAACCACCGGGTGGCTCAGGTGGCCGACATGTACTCCATCGACCTCAATTACTCCCCTCTCAATGGTCCGATGCGGGTCGTCAAGGCGCTGGAAGACCGGCTGCTGGGGCTCTGCCTGTTTCTGGCGTTCCTGCCGGTCATGCTGCTGATCGCCGGGCTGATTCGCTGGCGCATGGGCGCGCCGGTGCTGTTCAAGCAGTACCGCCATGGCCTGGATGGCAAGCGGTTTCGTATCTACAAGTTTCGCACCATGCGCCCTCATGCGTCGGCGCCCGGAAAGACCTGTCAGGCTCGGGCGGGGGATCAGCGAGTGACCCGCCTGGGCATGTTCCTGCGCCGCACCAGCCTGGACGAGTTGCCCCAGCTGTTCAACGTCCTGCAGGGACGCATGTCGCTGGTGGGGCCACGGCCGCATGCCATGGACCATAACGACCTCTACAAGAATGCCATTGACGCCTACATGCAGCGCCATCGCGTCAAGCCGGGCATGACCGGGTGGGCGCAGGTCAACGGGCTGCGGGGTATCACCGACGATCTCGAGCTGATGCGCCGGCGGGTCGAGTATGATCTGTACTACATCGACAACTGGACGCTGGGACTGGACCTGAAGATTCTGGCCATGACCATCACCCGTGGCTTTATCAATCAGCAGCCATAGGAAGGTCATCACGACATGCTCAAGGAGAAATTCATGCTGCTGCCCGTCATCCTGTCCGGTGGCTCCGGATCCCGGCTATGGCCTGCCTCGAGAGAGCACTACCCCAAGCAGTTTCAGCGGCTCAACTCCCCCGATCACAGCCTGCTCCAGGAGGCGGCCCTGCGCCTGCAGGGGGTGGAAGGTGCTGCCGCCCCCCTGGTGGTCTGCAACGAGGAGCACCGTTTTCTCGTCGCCGAGCAGCTGCACCTCATAGCCGCAGCGCCGACGCACATCGTGCTCGAACCCTGTGGGCGCAATACCGCGCCGGCGCTGGCCCTGGCGGCCCTCTGCGCCTGTGAATCCAACCCCGCCAGTCTGATGCTGGTCATGCCGGCCGACCACGTCATCGAGGATCGCGATGCGTTCCTGGCGGCCATCGAGCAGGGCAGGGGGCTGGCCGAGGAGGGACAGCTGGTCACCTTCGGTATCCAGCCGGCGAGCCCCCATACGGGCTACGGCTACATTCGCCGCGGCGAGGCGCTGGGAATGGGCTATCGCGTCGAGGCCTTCGTCGAGAAGCCGGACCGCGATCGCGCCCAGGCCTATCTCGACAGCGGCGACTACCTCTGGAACAGCGGTATTTTTCTGTTCTCCGCCGAGCGCTATCTCGAGGAGCTCCAGGCCCAGGCGCCGGATATCGCCGAGGCGTGTCGTCGCGCCTATGCCGGACGCAGCGAAGACCTGGATTTCCTCCGGGTGGACATCGAGGCCTTCGGCGCCTGTCGCAGCGAGTCGATCGACTATGCGGTCATGGAGAACACCCGGCATGCCGCGGTCGTGCCCATGGATCCGGGCTGGAGCGATATCGGCGCCTGGGACGCCATCTTTGCCCTGAAGAGCGATCCCCGGCACGAAGGCAATGCGGTTCGGGGCGATGTGCTGCTGCACGAGACGCGCGACAGCCTGGTCCACAGCCATTCGCGCCTGGTCGCCACGGTGGGGGTCAAGGACCTGGTCATCGTGGAAACCGAGGATGCGGTGCTGGTCGCAGACCGCCACCATGCCCAGGACACCAAGCGCATCGTCGAAGCGCTCAAGGCGAGCCACCGACCGGAGTGTGAGGCGCTGCCGGAGGTCTATCGCCCCTGGGGGCACTACCGCACCATGGTGCTGACCGACAGCTTTCAGGTGAAGGAGATCGTGGTCAAGCCGGGGGCCAAGCTGTCGCTGCAGATGCACCATCACCGAGCGGAACACTGGGTCGTCGTGGAGGGCACGGCCCGGGTGACGCTGGGCAAGGGCCACGGTGATACCGATCACCTGAGCAGCTTTCTTCTGTCCGAAGATGAATCGACCTACATCCCGCTGGGCACCGTGCACCGGCTGGAGAATCCCGGCGTGATATCGCTCAAGCTGATCGAGGTCCAGACCGGCTCGTATCTGGGCGAAGATGATATCGTCCGCTTCAACGACGACTACGGCCGGTCATGACGCTCCCGGCTTCCCCGGCGGCAAAGCCGCTGAAAGTCGCGATCATCCACGACTGGCTGGTCACCTGGGCCGGTGCGGAAAAGGTGCTCGAGGTGCTGCTGGCCCGCTATCCCCAGGCCGAGATCTTTACCACGGTCAATTTCCTGGCGGAGAGTCAGGCCCCGGCGTTGCGCGGGCGCACCATCCATACCAGCTTCATTCAGCGGCTGCCCGGTGCCCGCAAGCATTACCGTCGCTACCTGCCGCTGATGCCGATGGCGGTGGAGCAGTTCGACCTCAAGGGGTTCGATCTGATCCTGTCGAGCAGTCACGCCGTGGCGAAGGGGATCATCCCCGATCCAGCCGCCGTGCATGTCTGCTACTGCTACAGTCCCATGCGCTATGCCTGGGACATGCAGCACCAGTACCTGCGACAGACCGGCAATGCCAAAGGGCTCAAGAGTGCGCTGATGCGCTGGCAGCTGCATCGCCTGCGGCTCTGGGACTATGCCAGCGCCCAGCGTGTCGACCATTTCATCGCCATTTCGGACTATATTCAGCGGCGTATCGCCTGTTTCTACCGGCGCGATGCCGAGGTGGTCTACCCCCCGGTCGACACCGGCCGCTATCGTCATGATCGTCCCCGCGACGGCTTCTATCTGGCGGCATCCCGACTGGTGCCCTACAAGCGTCTGGACCTGGTGGTCGAGGCCTTCAGCCGGATGCCGGACAGGCAGCTGGTCGTCATCGGTGATGGCCCCGAGCGCCGCAGGTTGCAGGCCAAGGCCGCCGATAACGTCATCCTGATGGGCTACCAGGAGGATGACGTCCTGATCGATCATCTGGAGCGCGCGCGGGCTTTCGTGTTCATGGCAGAGGAGGACTTCGGCATTCTGCCGGTGGAGGCGCAGGCCGCCGGTGCCCCCGTCATCGGCTACGGGGTGGGCGGCGTGGCGGAAACCGTCATCGACCAGCGTACGGGGCTGCATGTGCCGAGCCAGGAGGTGGAGGCGCTCTGCCAGGTGATAGCGCGCTTCGAAGGCCAGCAGCAGGAGGACCGGGAGGCCTTCTCGGCCGAGGCGTGTCGCCGCAATGCGCTACGCTTCGATCGCGAGGTCTTCGAGAGCGAACTGGCGCGGCGCCTCGACGTCTGGCTGGGTCAGGAGGTGTCGGCGTCCTCCCCCAGTGCCGTCAGCAGGATCTCCGTCGAAGCATCCCAGTCATAGCGGGCGGCCCTGGCGGGGCCCTGGGCGGCGAGCCGGGCCCTGGCGGCGGGGCTCTCCAGAGCGTGCCCGAGCGTCTCGCGCATTCCCTCCTCGTCACGGGGGTCGACCAGAAAGGCTCCCTCCTCGGTGATCTCGTGCATGCTGGTATCCCGACTGGTCAGCACCGGCACGGCGCAGGCCAGGGCTTCCACGACGGGCATGCCGAAGCCCTCATAGAGAGAAGGGTAGGCCAGCAGGTCGGCGGCGGCGGTAATCAGCGGTAGATCCTGCTGCGCCACGTAGCCCAGTCTGAGGAGCTCCCCGCGCGCCTCCAGGCGCTTGAGGACCTTGACCAGCGAGGCGTCGTTCCAGCCCTTGCCGCCGACGCAGACCAGCGGCCAGTGGCGGCGCAGGCCGGCGGGCAGTCCCTCATAGGCCCGTATCAGGCGCAGCAGGTTCTTGCGCGGCTCCAGGGTGCCGACGCTGAGGATGTAGCGCTCGGGGAGGCCGAGCCGGGCGCGTGCCGCGGCCTTGGCCTCGGCCGACAGGGGGCGGAAGCGCGGCTCGGCAGCGGGAGGCACGACGGCGATATCGGCTTCCCGCAGCCCGGCATAGCGGGCAATCTCGCGGCGCATGGTTCGCGAGATGGTGACGACTCGGTCCGCCTGGCGCAGGGTGCGATCCACGTGATGGTGCAGATAGGCCACGCGGGCGGGGGGATGAGACTCGGGAGTCGCCAGGTGAGAGAGGTCGTAGACGGTCGCCACCCGCCGTCCGGGAAACGGCCCCAGCTCCAGACCGGGTTCCCAGTAGGTGAAGTCATCCAGCGAGCGGGTCCGACGGGCGAAGCGAAGTGCCCGCAGCCGATGACGCAGCGAATATCCCCCCGGTACCCGGCGGAGATGCTGGCGCAGCGCCGATTTCCAGCCGGGAGCGCGGGCTGGTTCCGCATCCAGTGTCGCTGGCCAATCGGCCATTTGAGCCCTGTCCAGCCATCGATTACGATACATCCCCCCGAAGTCATGGACCCGGGGGTGGCGCGCCAGTCGAGTGGCAAGCTGCTGTGTGTAGTGGCCGATGCCGGTCAAGGGAGGGGTCACACAGTCAAGGTTGGTCAGTATCTTCATGGCTCTGGCCGTGCCACCAGCCTCTCGGTTGTCAGCGCCTTTGGCTACGCGTTGCGTCATAATACTTGCTAGTGCTTGCTTCACCCTTTGTCTTTAGGCGTCGCCAGGGAGAGCGTCATGCCGGAAACCAGCCTTGCCAGGCCGTATCTGGTCGATAACAACCCGCAGCTGGACAGGGCGGCGCTCGAGCAGCGCCTGGATGACATCCTGTCGGAGCAGCCGGCCGTGCCGGCGGCATCGCTTGCGCTGCCCAGCCACCGGCCCTATGTGCGGCCGTCGATACTGCGTCGCCTGCTGATTCGCGCCAAGACCAGCCGCCTGGTCGGCGAATGGCTGCCGCGTCATCCAGGTCTCTACCGTCGAGCCCGGGCAGGTTACCATCTGCTCAAGCGTCTGGCCGGCCGCTGAGGCGGGGCCGCCCCAATCACCCTGGCGACACGATCGCCGGTAGCGACCGTCGACACGCATGGTGGCCACGCCATGCCGTGCGGCTATGCTAGAATGGCCGCGATCTTCACACTCCCGCTCGCCGCGGCGAAACCGCAACGAATATACAGGAATGGGTAGCAATGCACAGCAAAACTGCGCTGATCACCGGCGTTACGGGCCAGGATGGGGCCTATCTGTCACAGCTGCTGCTGGGTAAAGGATACCGCGTCTGTGGCGTCTCGCCGCGGCGAAGCACCTCCGACGTCAACCTGTCGCGCCTGGAGTGGCTGGGCGTGAAGGAGCGGGTGGAGCTCTTCGATGGAGATCTGTGCGACCTGGGCAGCCTGGTGCGCATCGTGCAGGAGTGTCAGCCCGACGAAGTCTACAACCTGGGCGCCCAGTCCTTCGTGCAGGCCTCCTGGAACCAGCCGGTCCTGACCGGCCAGGTGAGCGGCATTGGCGCCGTCAACGTGCTGGAAGCCGTGCGTATCGTCAGGCCCGAAGCCCGCGTCTATCAGGCCTCCACCTCGGAGATGTACGGCCTGATCCAGGAGGCGCGTCAGAGCGAAAGCACGCCTTTCTACCCCCGGTCGCCCTATGCGGCAGCCAAGCTCTATGCGCACTGGATGACCGTCAACTATCGCGAGAGCTTTGGCCTGCACGCCTCCAGCGGCATTCTCTTCAATCATGAATCTCCGCTGCGCGGCCTCGAATTCGTGACTCGCAAGGTCACCGACGGGGTGGCACGCATCAAGCTGGGCCTGGAGAGCGAGCTGCGGCTCGGCAATATCGATGCCAAGCGTGACTGGGGGCATGCCCGCGATTACGTCAAGGCCATGTGGCTGATGCTTCAGCAGGAGACTCCGGACGATTACGTCATTGCCACCGGCGTCACCACCACCGTGCGTGACATGTGCCGTATCGCCTTCGAGCACGCCGGCCTCGACATGAACGACCATGTCGTGATCGATCCGCGCTTCTATCGCCCGGCCGAGGTCGAGATCCTGCTGGGTAATCCCGACAAGGCCAAGCGTCAGCTGGGCTGGGAGGCCGATACCTCCCTCGATGCCATGATCCGCGAGATGGTCGACGCTGACCTGCAGCGACTGGAGCGGGGATAATGTTCCAGGGCGGCTCGCAGCAACCGGCGTCGCTGCTGGTCACCGGAGCGAGCGGGTTCGTGGGGCGTCATCTGCTGGCCGCCTTGCGTCGCCGCTGGCCGGATACCGACCTGCATGCCACGGCCCATGGGGCTCCGGGCACCCTGGCGGATGGCGAGTCGGGGGTCCAGTGGCATCGGCTCGACATCTGCCGCGCCGGCCGGGTCGCCGCGCTGCTGCGACGCCTGCAGCCCGAGGCGATCATCCATCTGGCCGCTCAGTCCCACGTGCCTACCAGTTTCCGGGCACCGGCGCAGACGTGGCGGGTCAACCTGCAGGGCACCCTCAACCTGCTGGAAGCCATCAAGCAGGTGAGCCCCGCCAGCCGGCTGCTCAATGTGGGCTCGTCCGACATGTATGGCGGTGCTTTTCGCAGTGGCGAACCGGTCAGCGAACGCAGCGCTTTCGAGCCGCTCAACCCCTATGCGGCCAGCAAGGCGGCGGCGGATCTGGCCGCGGGCCAGTATGCGGCCAGCGAGGGGCTGCGGGTGATTCGCGCGCGCCCCTTCAACCATACCGGCCCGGGCCAGCGTGATGACTTCGTGCTGGCCGCCTTTGCCACCCAGATTGCCCGCATCGAGGCGGGGCTCCAGCCCCCCGTGGTCGAGACCGGCAATCTGGAGGCACAGCGCGACTTCCTCGACGTGGAGGACGTGGTCGGCGCCTACCTGGCGCTGCTGGCGCTGCCGGAGCCGCTATCGTCCGGCCAGGCCTACAATATCGCCTCCGGCCATGCGGTGGCGGTGGGTGAGCTCCTGACAGCGATGCTCGCCCGAGCCCGCTGTTCCATTGATCATCGCCTGGACCCGGCACGGCAGCGTCCCGCCGATATCCAGGCCGTGCGTGCCGATACCACGGCGCTGCGCCAAGCCACGGGCTGGTGCCCGACCCTTTCCCAGGGCGACATGCTCGACCGGCTGCTGGACGACTGCCGTCGGCGCGTGGCCGCTACTGCCCACTGAGCTCGCTCAATGAATGTTTCCCTGCTCTATCACCTGACGCGTCAGGATCTGGTCGACCGCTATGCCGGCTCCATTCTCGGTGCGGCCTGGACCTTTATCATGCCGCTGGTCAATATCCTGATCTTCACCCTGATCTTCTCGCGCATCATGGGGATGCGCCTGGGGGAGCTGGGCGTGGAGCTCGGCCAGTACAGCTACAGCGTCTATCTGGTGATCGGCGTGCTGGCCTGGAACCTGTTCGCCAACACCCTCTCCCGGGTGACGCATGTGTTCCATGAAAAGGCCGCCATCATTGGCAAGGTGAACGTCTCGCTGTTCACCCTGCCTCTCTACCTCCTGGTCAGCGAGCTTGTGGTGTACCTGATCGCCAACGGCTTCTTCCTGATCTTTCTGTTCAGCATCGGGTTCGAGTTCACCTGGCACTGGCTGTGGTGGCCCCTCATCCTGGTGGTGCAGCAGACGCTGGCCTACGCCATCGGCATCATCTTCGCCACGCTCAGCGTCTTCATTCGGGATATCAAGCAGTTCGTCGGCGTGCTGACCCAGCTATGGTTCTGGCTGACCCCCATCGTCTATGTCATGACCATCCTGCCCGAGAACTGGAAGCCGCTGTTTCTGCTCAACCCCTTCTTTCATATCGTCAACGCCTTGCGCGATGCGCTGATGTTGCAGTCCCATCCCGCACTGCTGCCGCTGGCACTGTTGATGGCCTTCGCCATGCTGCTGCTGGCGTTCGGCCTGTGGCTGGCGCAGCGGCTCGAGCGCGATATCCGCGATTTCATCTAGGGCGCCCCAATGATTCACGCGCAGGACATCATCAAGCACTTCCGTTTCTACGCCAAGCCGTCCGACCGCTTGCGCGAGATCATCACCCGGCGGCCGCGCCACCACTCCCACAAGGCCCTGGACGGCATCAGCTTCCAGGTGGCCAGCGGGGAGACCCTGGGCATCCTGGGGCGCAATGGCGCGGGCAAGTCAACCCTGCTGAAGATCCTCACCGGCGTACTGCTGCCCGACAGCGGTGACTTCCATATCGAGGGGCGCATCACCGGGCTGCTGGAGCTGGGGACAGGCTTTGACAGCAATCTGACGGGTGCCCAGAACATTCTTGCCAACGGCCTGCTGCTGGGCATGACGCGTCAGGAGGTGGAGGCTCGGCGCCAGGCGATCATTGACTTCAGCGAGCTGGGCGCCTTTATCGATGAGCCGCTGCGCACCT
>LFCJ01001765.1_pt1 | contig 15353 bp, 23 predicted proteins | sample 643141 | NCBI WGS metagenome assembly LFCJ01 (sample SAMN03766243, study PRJNA286221) | soda lake metagenome | biome: soda lake; feature: Kulunda steppe; material: water; isolation source: sample B1-Br-g2 brine of Lake Bitter-1 | place: Russia: Kulunda steppe | collected 2010-07 | reverse complement strand
ATCGCTTTTTGGAGCAGACCACTCGGAGAGAGGTGTGGTTGGTCGTCTAACCACTCTCCTTGTTCATCTGGAACCGTTACTGTGTACTTCCGTGTCACACATATCAGTATGTGTTTACACTACTTAATGCTTATTGAGAGGTTGGAAATTTATGTCGGCTTCACCCTCGGGGTCAAGCCCCGAGGCACTCGCCTTGATTATCTGTAGAATCCACCATTCAACTCACCAAGTGTAACCTGGATATCGGTTGGGGATGTGGCTGAACCGTCTCTTTTAGCCGAACCGCCGTCTTCGGCCGTACTGGCTGGCTGCTGAGCGGTCGATGTATGAGCGTGTTCGATGCTGTTTCCCAGCAGGTTTCCGAGGAGTTGCTCAAGTCGGCTCCGGTCGGCCATCACAGTCTGGTCTGTCTCGATAGCCAACGACGCATCGTCCAGCAAGACCGCTCGAGAGGCCTGTTCGGCGACTGCAGCGATCTCAACTGGCGTCGTCTCGCCAATCTCGTCGCCTTCTCGAGCGAGCAACAATAGATCCTCGGTCAACTGCCTCGGGGTCAAGTGGTTCGAGACGCTTCGCGTCTCGTCATTGCCATATAAACGCGAGAACAGCGTGACCGCAGGCAGTTTAGGCGACATCTGCCTGTTCGATGATCACCGTGACAGGCACGTCGACGCCGGTTTCTTCACGTATGTGATCGCGTAACTCGCTGGCAGCCGGCGGCTCATCGCCGTGGACATACACGGTAATGCCACTGGGCTGTTGGGAGACTAGATCTGCTTGGTAGCTAAACTCGACAGAAAGCAGGTTCTCGGTGGCCTCTTCGGCGATCGCTTCGGCCTGATTTTCGAAGGCCATGTTGTCTCGAGCATCCAGCGAACTCATGACCAAAAACGAGGTCAAAAGCAAGATTGTCAACCCGAAGACAGCTATTCGCTCGAGGGTGAACCTGCGGGCTTGTTGGGCGTCGAACCAGTGGCTGGGCTTGTAACGTTTGAGCCAAATGGTGACAATACCGGCTGCATTAATCGACAACAGATTCACCATCACCAATACGCCCGCACCGAAGGCTACTCGAAGATCAAGATACGCGATCCCGAGACCAACAGAGGCGGCCGGGGGCATCAGCGCGACAGCGATCATTACACCCACTAGCGCCTCATCGGCTCCAGAGGTCAACGATAGTGCACCCGCAGTTCCCGCTCCGAGGGCAACTGCCAGTGCGAGCAGTCCCGGATGGGCGCGTTCGGCAATCTGCTGGATCAACAGTAACTCGAGTTCCGGAGCGAGCACAAATCGGTAGGCAACCGCAAAGACGACCGCACTCAGCACCGCAACTGCAAGCCCGACCGTCTGAGACCGAATCCCCTCCCAGAACAGATCATCGTCGTTAATCACCGTCCCAACACAAGAGGCCATCGCTGGGCCGATTAGTGGTGCAATCACCATCGAACCGACAACGACCGCCGCGCTATCCTGTAGCAACCCTGCGGTCGCAACGACCGCACTGATAATCGTCAACGCCAGGTAGTTCGGTGTGCTCCGCGAGAGGTTTCGGGCTTTGGTTCGGAGTTCATCACGTGAGATACGGTCGTTGGCTCCGTTTTCGCTTTCTTCGTCCTGTTTTTGTTCGAACTGCTCAGAAACGATAGTCTCGACATCACTGATGACCATATACCCCTCGCGTTCGACGCCGACATCTCGGAGTCTGTCGACAATGCTTTCGACACGCTCGGATTCCGCCGGAATGTAGACGATATCGCTGTAGTCCGAATCCGAACTCTCTTCGGTCATCGCAAAGTCGATCTCTTCGGACTCGAGGATATCGACGACCGTCGTGTGTTTTCCTTCCGGAACAAGTGTCTGTATCAATCGCATACTAACTCAGCGCTCGAAGACGTGATGGCCTGAGACAACACGTCCAATGTGAGCAGTCCGTACATATAATTATAGGTGAGTTTTGCACGGGTGGTCTCGAGGAACCGAGCGATTGACACGGCTGGCAGACCGAGAGTGTGTATGGTCGAAACGACGCTGAGTGAGTTTCTGCGGTCGGATGCACCACTGGTAGCGCTGGTCTTGTTTGTGGGTATCGCCGGCTCGGGGGTTGCCCGTTGGGGGTTCGGACAGCTCGGGTTGGACGTACTGGGACAGATTATCTTCGTGATGGGCTACAGTGGCATGGTGTTTGTGTTGTGGTACGGCTGGATCAGACCGCTTAATATCACAGGCCCCGAATAAACGCCCCCACTGTGGTCTTGTTGGTGCCGTTGCAGAACGGAAGAACGGAACTTTAATGCAGGTTTCTGTGTGAGCTATGGATAAGAATGCTGCCACTACAGTTTGTTGATGGGATCCTGCTCGAGTTCAATATGGGCCAAATCCTGCTTGTGGCGTTTCTGTTGGCCACTGTTGGATCGCTTCCACTGAAATCTCAGAAGCTCATCGGCCTCAACACCACCTTGTTTGGGCTTATTTTTATTGTGACTCCAGCAGATATGATGCCAGAGCTGTATCTGTTTTTCGGGATAACGCTCATCGTGGTTGGCCCAATCGTGTATACGACTGCGAAAAACTAATCGTGAAAAGCCAGCTACCTCGGTTTGGTTCGCTATCTTTTTGTCTCGACTCCGATAACCCAGCCGCATGATTACGGTTCGCGCGCCGGCGACGAGTGCTAATCTCGGCAGCGGTTTCGATGTATTCGGGGTTGCACTCGACCGGCCCGCAGACGTGATCCGTGTCGAACGCGCCGACCGGACCAGCATCGAAGTAACGGGCGTCGGTAGTCAGTACATTCCGACCGACCCGGACAAAAACACCGTCGGCGCGGTTGTGGAAGCTCTCGAGGCTCCTGCCCACATCCAGATCGACAAAGGCGTCCGACCCGCCTCGGGGCTGGGCTCGTCGGCCGCCAGTGCGGCTGGGGCGGCCGTCGCACTCAACGAACTGTACGATCGGGGACTGTCCAGAAAGGAACTCGTCCCAATCGCCGCCGAAGGTGAGGCAGTCGTCTCAGGGGTTGCCCATGCTGACAACGTGGCACCCTCGATTCTCGGTGGATTTACGATTGCGACTGCCGACGGAGTAACGAGCGTTGATACGAACATTCCACTCGTCGCCTGTCTGCCCGAAATTGCGGTCTCGACGCGGGATGCCCGCCAAGTCGTTCCCCAAACCGCAAGCATGCAACAGGTCGTCGAAACCGTTGGTAACGCCGCAACGCTTGCAGTAGGGATGTGTCAGTCAGATCCCGAACTCGTCGGTCGGGGAATGGCCGACCCACTGGTAACTCCAGCACGTGCGAAACTCATTACGGGCTACGAGCAGGTTGCTGCTGCCGCCCGCGAGGCTGGAGCCGCCGGTGTCACTGTCAGCGGCGCAGGGCCATCGCTGCTTGCGGTCTGTCCGGACAACAACAGACGAGCGGTTGCAACGGCAATGCTCGAGGCGTTCGCCGACACAGGCGTTGACGCCCGTGCCTACCAAACGCAGGTAAGCCAGGGTGCGACGCTGTTATAACAGATTCGTACCGAACAAAGCGACACAGACACGGGTGACCGGTCAAAAGCTGAGTGAACACAACCCACCCACTGCCGCCACAAACCGCACCGAGACCCTCCGAAATAATAATATCTCACAGAATTACCATTCGTGTACGCTGTTTCGGAGCCTGCAATATAACAATCAGTGATCTTCGCGAACCTCTGTATGCAGTTGCTCGGTATCATACAACGGTGTGGTTATTTTGCAGTCTGGTAGCTGTGTTACCCGGTCACCGAAGTACCGTATAAAAACAGACTCCTCAGAGTATGAAACCGAACTCGCCTGCGATTAGACGCCGCGGCCCTGCAGCCGTTCTTCCTCTGGGATCGTATCGTTAGCTTGGCCTTTCATGCCACTTCCAGCGGTCGTAGCAATCTCGGCAAGCACATCAGGATCATCCCAGTTGTTGACTGCCTCGACGATGGCGTTGCCCATCTGTTCTGGCTCTTCGGCACCGAAGATTCCTGAGCCGACGAAAATGCCATCACAGCTGTGATGCATCATCAGTGCCGCATCTGCGGGCGTGGCAATGCCGCCAGCCGCAAAGTTGACCACGGGCAGTCGGCCCATCTCAGCGGTCTCATGGACTAACTCACGTGGTGCGCCGTGTTCGCGGGCCCACTTTTCACGCTCTTCGTCCTCAAGACCTTCGATCGTGCGAATCTGGTTCATCATTGTCCGCTGATGTTGGACGGCCTGGTTGACATCACCCGTTCCGGCCTCACCTTTGGTACGGATCATTGCTGCACCCTCGTGGATTCGCCGTAGTGCTTCCGGGAGGTTGCGGGCCCCACAGACGAACGGTGCAGTAAATTCGCGTTTGTCGATGTGGTACTCGTCGTCGGCTGGCGTCAGCACCTCTGATTCGTCGATCATATCGACGCCCAAAGACTGCAGAATTTGGGCTTCAGTGTGGTGGCCGATTCTGGATTTACCCATAACGGGAATCGAGACCTCATCGATGATTTCAGAGACGTTCGACGGATCAGGCATTCGGGCGACACCGCCGCGTTTGCGGATGTCTGCCGGGACGGCTTCGAGAGCCATCACCGCAACAGCCCCGCAGTCTTCGGCAATCCGCGCCTGCTCGCGAGTGACAACGTCCATAATGACGCCGCCTTTCTGCATCTGTGCAAAGCCGCGTTTGACCAACTCAGTACCGCGTCGTAGCGTCCCGAGATCGGTTGGTTCCGACATACGTACTATAGGGGTCGAACACACTTAACCCGTGTTCTTTTGGCTGTTGTCGGCCGCTCTCAGAAGATCGAATACAACAAGTAATGAATGCCTACCGTGGTGCTATGTGTACTATCTGTGCCAGCAATAGTATCCTATTGGCTGATTAGTTACGTATCCACTTACTACTAATACGTCTTTGTCGCCCAGTTGCGGTATGACTGACCCAGCCGCAGAGTCGGTGTTGATTCCGACAGGGTTCGATCCGGGAAGTTACTCGTGTGTTCGGTCGTTGGCTCGAGCGGGGGTCACCACAATCGTCGCCTCCGAACACGAAGACGTCCCTGCGGCAGCCTCGAGGTTTTGTGACGAACAGATCTGGATACCCTCAGCGTACGATGACCTCCAGGCGTACAAGGACGCACTGCTTGGCATCGCAGCGCGACCGGATGTGAAAACGATCATTCCGATCCGCCCGCATGATCCGTACCTATTTGCCAGATACTCAACGGAGTTCGACCGGTACGTCTCGCTGCCGACACCCAACACTGAACTGCTCAGGACGGTTCACGACCGAATGCGACTGGCAACTGCGGCCAAAAACGCAGGTGTAGCGGTTCCAGAGACGCGGCTGTTGACCGAGGTTGACGACTGGAGTCCCGAACGGCTCATCAAATCCCGCTACAATCTGTTGACCGACTCATATCTCGCTGCCTGCGGTGTGGCCGAAAGCGAGACAGTCAAAACGATTATTCATCTACCACCGGGCGAACAGCCCGACGTAGACGCGATCGTCAACGAGATGAAACATGTCCCGATTGCCCAAGAGTACGTCCGGAGCCGTGATGAGTATGTCTTCGGGGCACTCTATGAGAACGGTGAGCCGCTGGCGACGTTTCAGCATCGCCAAATTCGCGGCGATTCGTATACTGGCGGCGGCGGTGTCTACCGCGAGACAGTCAGTATCCCCGAACTCGAAACAGCGGGCCGAAAGCTTCTGGAGAGTCTCGAGTATCATGGGTTGGCCTGTATCGAGTTTATGCAGGATGCCGAAACAGGCGAGTTTGTCCTCACCGAGATCAACCCACGGATGTGGCAGTCGCTCGCCTGTGCGGTGCAAGCCGGAGCGGACTTTCCGTACTACTACTGGTTGTTAGCAAGAAGAACACCCGAGTTGATCGAGCACCGCTATGAGGTTGGCGTCGGTAGCCATCTGCTGTACGGTGAGTTGGGCTACCTACTGAGCATTCTTCGAGAGGACTCGCCGCTGGTTGACAAGCCGTCGTTGCTTGGCGAACTGTGGGCTGTGGTGTCGTCATGTTATGAGATGCCACGGTTCGACAACTTGCGTATCGAAGACCCGCTGCCGTTTGCGCGGGGACTCAGACATGTTCTTCGAAAAGAAAGATAGTATGAACTGATCGCTTCGAGAAGAAGACACACTCAGTCCCAGGTGACCCATAACAAGAACATGAGCGCGATACTCTGGAAGACATGCACGACGATGTTTGCCTGCCAAGCCAGTGGAGGCATATCAGTCGCAAACCAGCCCGCAAGCACCGGGTGAAACAGATAAAAGTACAGTGACAGGAGGTTCTGTGCAAGCAGCACCACTCCGAAGACCGCCAGGCCGATAGCGTGTTTCGATCTGAATGCCCGATAGTTGCGCGTCCAGATCGCTGTCAGTGTCAGTAGTAGCACAACGTTACACAGCACGCTAATGCGTGCCACATCGATCCAGTCGATCATTCGTCTCTTGCCTCGCTGTGTGTGTTTGTCATGATAGCTCCGTTGCAATCTCTTCGATCAGCTCCCAGTTGTGCCGTGCCTCCGTGGTTAGTGAGTACACTGCGCCGTACTCGCCGCCGGTTTTCATGACGATACCGTGTTCTGTGAGAACATCCAGATGGTGTCTGATCGTCGAATAATCGAGTTCGAGCAACTCGGCTAGTTGATTGGCGTTTCGCGGGCGCACTTCGATCGCCCGAAGAATGCGAATACGGTTTGGGCCGCCTCGGGTACCTGTGAGAACGTACCATAAGACAGCCTCCATACGCCAAACAGTGGTATCGCTCGAGATAAATATACTGGGATCAATCAACGCTTGTTCGACGTCTGAGATGTGGATGCTCGCAGCCTACTCGTTGTCGACGACGACCTCGAGATCGAATGCTTCGTCGGCTGGGGCATCTTCTGGCTCGAGATAGCCGACCGCAAACGCTGTGTAGACGACACCGGCCTCAGGAGCGAGATCAAACGTCGCAACCACATCGCCGTCGACAGCTTCGGTTGCAGGTCGAATTTCGAGTTCGTACTCCTCGGCGGCCACCTCGATCGTACCGGCTGCACCGAACGGCACGTCTTCGAACAGCGGCTCACCGTCAACGGTGACGTCAACGTTCGGTGCGTCGGGAGCAGCGTGAACGAGTCGGACGCGTGTGTCTTCGCCTGGATCCGAAGTGTCGTCCTCATAGACCTCAAGGTCAAACGGCTCGGTGACATCGTCGAGTTCACCGAGAGCGGCGACAGTAAACTCACCGGCTGGCACCTCCAGGTTTTCATCGAAGACAACCGTCTCCATGTCACCGGCGGCTGTGATCATGACATCGTAGGTCGCCGCAGGTACCTCGAGATACTCACTTACCTCGCGGTACGGAACGTCTTCGAGCACTGCATCGCCATCAATGTAGACGTCGACGTTCGGTGCATCGGGCGAGAGGTGCGCCACACGGAGTGCGGCCTCCGGTTCTTCAGTCTCCGTTTCGTCGTCCGTGTCGTCTTCGGGTTCCGATTCGGCTTCGGGCGCTTCGTCATTGCCGAGACAACCGGCCAGTGTTCCGACAACTGCAACGCTACCGACAGCTTTCAGGACTGTTCGTCGTGTTTCTTTCGACATATACAGAGATAAAAAAGAGACGAACCACTATGAACTATTTCCAGAGTACCTCTCGGATTCGGCCCGAATCTCTCCCAAATTCTACCCAGGTCCGTTTCCGAGTATCGCCACAGAACCTACTGAAATAGGCTATCGACGTTACCGCTGGGCAGCGACAGGTTCATACCCACGGGCTGAAAGCACTCTGGCGAGTCGTTCCGCAGAATACTCGAGTTCATCGCGGGCTGGCGTCTGTTGGGCCATTGCCTGCCGCCGACACCGCTCTTGGGTGAACCAGCGAGATTTTTCCTCATCGCTCATCGCGTCCCACTCGGGTGGGAGGTCGTAATCGTGTCTCATACTGTGCTTTCTGTGCGCATCAGTACCATGGGCAACTGTGTATAAACACGTTTCTGTGAACAGATATTTTCAGTACAAATATACATAATCCGGCTCCCCTCGAGACTAATTTTCGGACATCCGTCGGTGATTCGACTACAAATTCGGCGTTTGAGACTGTCTAAACGACGATGAAAGTTATTGATCCAGCTAAGACACAATGACGGACAAAATAAGCATAGTTCGATCTCAGACCGAATAGATGTGAGCCCCCGAAGGGCTATTCTCTGCCGAACATCTGACGCATCATTGGATGCATCTCCATCATTTGTTCTTCGGCGATTTCTTCGTACAGTTTGTACGTAATCGACACAGTCAGCAGCAGTCCTTCTCCGGAGACGTTACCGATGCTGCCGAGCATGTTCGTCATTACAGCAAGCAGTCCAACAAGTGCGCCACCGATGACAGTCACCTGTGGGATATATCGCTCCATGACTTTCTCGACAACCTGTGGGTTACGTCGGAAGCCGGGGATCTGCATTCCCGAACTCTGGATCTGTTTGGCAGTTGCTTCCGGGCCCATGCCAGTGGTTTCGACCCAGAAGATCGCAAAGATCGCTCCACCGACAATCATGAAGCTCAGATCGATTGTGACACGCAGCATGATCTCCCATGGCTCTCCAGTTGTCGTACCGAGGAACCACATCCACTGTTCCGGCGACTGAATGGGTGCCAGATAGAAGAACACTCCACCGATGACATCACCATCGGAGTACTCTCCGAGCCATGCAGGCATGCCGGCCCACTGGTTCTGAAGGATTTGACCCATGAACTGAATGTTCGCCTGCAGTGCACGAACAAGGATCATCGGCAGCACGCTCGCATAGATGAGCTTTACCGGGAACCGGCCACGGGCACCCCGAACACGGGAGTGACTCAGCGGAATCTCGACTCGAACGGACTCGGCGTACACAACAACGGCGAAGATGAACACCGTTGTGACCAACCCGAGTACGTTACCCGGATCGAACAACAGTGACTGGAACCACTCGCCGGTGAACGTTGGCCCGAGTTCGAGATCACCGAAGAGAATGCCGTACCAGTTGGCAAAGAATCCGGGTGTACCGAGTCCCGACCAACTGAAAAAGCCCCCAACGAGCTGCTGGCTCACAGCCGCAATAATGAACAGGCCAACACCGGAGCCGACACCCCACTTGCTCACGATTTCGTCCATGAACAGGATGAGGACGCCGCCGATGAACACCTGTGTGAAGATAATGAGCTGGAGAATCGTTATGTTGATTCCTAATCCAGCAGCTATCTCGGCGTTCGCCGGCAGGAAGTCGCCTGCAAACACCATCGGGAACGCTGTTGCTGCCGTGACGACGATCACCAGTAGCTTCTGGAGTCCCTGATAGAGGATCTGGTCACGCGGGTCGCTCGTATCCAACCCGAGCAGGTTCGCTCCACCGAGCAGTTGCAGGACAATCGAAGCGGTGACGATCGGACCAATGCCGACTTGCATCAGTGATCCCTGTTCACCGGCCAAAATTGACCGGAACTGCCCGAATATGTCGCTGCCACCGGCATCAAGGCCGAACAATGCAATGTTCGTCAGGAAAAAGTAAATGACGAGAATGCCGCCCGTCCACAACAGTTTCCGTTTGAACGGAACGTGTCCCTGCGGACGAGAGACTACAGGCATCCGCGTGAGTACCGGTTCGGCGGCGTCCTTCCAACTCATGTTATGATTCGTCTGAACGCTCTTCGTTTACGTCTTCCGCTTCGGCTTGTTCGGCACGCTCTGAGAGTACGGCCTCGCCGCCGGCTTCCTCGATTCGGCCGACCGCACCAGCCGTAAAGGCGTCCGCAGTGACAGTCAGTTCATTGCGAACTTGGCCGCCACCGAGTACCTTGATCACATCAACGTCGTGTCCCGCATCGACAACGTCACGCGCATCGACAACATAGCCGTCGCCGTCTTCTTCGGCTATGCCGTCCGCAACGTACAGTGCGATATCTTCGTCGAGTTTCTGGATGCGAATCTCTTCGACCGAATCCGTGATCGAATCAGGTCGGCTAAAGCCGTGTTTGCCGAGCGGTTCGTAGTTGTGGAACTCGTGTTTGTCGCGGCCCGCACGGCCACGGCCACCACGGTGGCCGGCTCCGCGCCGGTTTTTGTGGGTACCGCCGCCGTGAGTTCTCGAGCCGCGCTGTCTGCGTTTCTTGGATCCCATTATCGCATCGCCTCCAACAGCGTATCGATATCCTCGGTGTCGTGACGACCCAGTTGGCCACCCTCGACGACCGGGTGTTTAATTCCGTCGTGGCCACCGCGTGGTGGGTGGAGCCGGACAACGGGTGAGAGTCCCTGCTCGCGCAGCGTCGTCTCTTCGTCGACGAGTGCCTCGGCAAGCGAAGCGACACCGTCGTACTCTGTGTTGTCGGCAACCCACTCGTCGTCGATGTCGGCGGCACCCTCTTCGGGCTCGCCGCGTCGCTCGATGAGCGTCGCCACAACATCGGCACTCGGTTCGCCGAACGCAACGTAATCGTTGACCTTCGTGATCATGCCGCGGTAGGTGTCGGTCTCAGGAACGAACGTGACGTGGTTGATGCTGTGTAGGTTCAGCATCTTTAGCGTATCACGAACGTCCTGGGACATGTTGACCTCTCCGCGGAGTTGGACGAGTGCCTGCATTATTCGTTGGCCTCCTGCTGGACAGCCTTTGCGCGCTGTGGCGTTCGGGACTGTGCAGCGTTCTCCAGGGCGTTGTACGTTGCCTTGGCGAGGTTGACCGTCGTCCGGGTGTTACCGTCCGACTTAGTCCAGGCGTCCTGGATGCCAGCCAACTCGAGGATGTTACGGACGGTCTCGGCGGCGGCAAGCCCAAGCCCCTGTGGGGCGGGCATGATTTTGACCGTCACCGAGCCAGCTTTGCCTTCCGCAGTTCGGAGCAGCGAGTTGACTCCACCGGCAGAGTCCTCCCACGAGCCCGACCCACGGTCGACTTTGATGATGTTGAGTTTGGCGACGTCGATGGCTTTCTGGATTGCACCGCCGACCTGCTCGTCGCGGGCCTGTGCGTATCCGAGATAGCCATCACGGTTGCCAACCACACAGACACAGCGGAATTTGACTCGGCGACCCGAGTCAGTCATCCGCTGGACCATGTTGATATCGAGGACTTCGTCTTCCAGTCCGGGAAGGAGCTGGTCGACAATCTGGGGTTCTTTCAGTGGGAGACCCGAGGCGAGTGCCTGGTCCATCGTCGTGATGTCGCCGTTCTGTACCTTGCGGCCAAGCCGCGTTCGCGGCTCCCAGCCGTTGTTATCTCGTTGGCTCATTCGTCCTCCTGCAGTGTTGCGAGCACATCGTCGAAGTGCTCAGGTAGTTCAGTGGCGTCGAACTCCCCACTGTACAGTGGCTCGTCCAACTGCTCGGCATACTCGGCGATATGTTCGCCGCGGTTGCGCGACCAGTCGGCCAGCACACTGTCGTTGTGTGGAATCTCGAGGCCAGCGTCGATTGCTCCTTCTTGGACCGAAAACACCTTGTTACCGGGGGTTGCCGTGTTGAGTCCGATATCGAGGACGGCCTCTTCGAGACCAGCCTCAACAGCACGAACTCCAAGGAGGTAGCCAGTCAGGTACGCGCTTGGAAGGTTCCCGGTTGGAGCTTCCCAGCCGTACGCTGCCAGATCCTCACTCGAGGCAGCAACGTGGGTAACATCGCCATCAGATCCGGGGGAGACCAGCTGCGCCCTGACGTGCTTGTTGCTCGTCCGGGCGACCAGACGAGGTTTGCCGGATTTCAGCAGGCGCAACCTCTGGTGGTAGTCTGTTCGAACCTCACGGCGGCGGCGCATCGGCACTGTGTATCGTGGTCCAGTTGCCATTATGCGTTCACCTCAATGCCGTAGTTGTTTCGAGCGTACGCTTCGAGCCGGTCTACGCTGTCGAACTCGCCACCACTGGCTTTGTTGTACAGCTCGCGGTACTGCGTGCGGTCGATCGTTCCATCCTCGCGAAGTTCCTTGAGCCGCTTGCGCTGGGCGCGAATGCGCGAGACCCAGCTGTCTTTGCGGTTCTGTCGAGCGCCGGCTTTGCCTTTCCGTTTGCCGTGGCCCTTTTTGTGGCCGTATGAACGCTTTTCGTTACGTTCGCGCGCCCGACCGCGGGAGTTGTTCTGTGTGCCTTTGGCCTGGATGATCCCCATATCGACCAACTCACGAATGTCTTCGCGAGTAATTGCTTCGGCAATTTCGTCGGATTCGTCGGGATCAAGCCAGACACGGCGTTCGCCAACGTCGAGGACGTCAGCAGCGAGTCGTTTCTGTGCGCCGAGATCACTCATCGTCTTCGACCTCCACTTCGATGTAGGTTGGGTTCAGCACGCGAATTTCTTCGTCTTCACAGATCTCTTCGATCCGTTCTCGTTTCCGAGCGCCGACTTTGCTAGCGATCCGCACCGCTTGGGTATCGCCATCAACGTCCTCGAGGTCAGTGGTGTTGTACACACGAACCTCTTCGAAGCCGCTGGGATGCAGTCCACGGGCGGCTTTTGGCGACCGGAAGCCGGGCGCAACTTTCGGGCCGCGGCTCTTGAAGCCACGACGTTGTTTCGACAGCCCACCACGAGGCGCGCGCCAGGATTCCGGCGTGCGCTTTTTCATGTGGTAGTCCTGTCGTTTGAACGCAGGTTTACCCTCACGTTTCTTCTGGACGAGTGCCGATTCGGTCTCGCTGTCGAGTTCGGGCGTTTTATCAGCATGCCCACGGGCGACGAGTTCGGTCTCGACATCCTCGTCGATATCCTCGTCGTCTTCTTCGGCCGTGTCGTCTTCGACTTCAGCCTCGGTTTCGTCGGCAACCTCGAGGTCGCCAACGCCGGCTTTGATACGCGCTGCAAGCGCGTTTCCGATTCCTTCGACGTCGCTCAACTCGCCCTGTGAGGCGGCTTTGACGTCCTCGATGGACTCATAGCCTGCCGCACGGAGTGCGTCGGCCTTTGATGGACCGACACCACTGATGTCTTCGAGTTCCTGTGGTTCGTCTGCCATCTTAGGCACCTCCAGTCTGTGGTTTCTCGACAATGTAGACGCCGTCTTGGAAGACGCGTGTATCCTTGTCGTTGACCCGGGTTAGCTGTTCGATATCGGCGGCAGTCTGGCCGACGTCCTCCTTGTCGGAGCCCGTCAGAATGACCTCTTCGCCATCGATCTGTACGTCTGTGTCCCCACGGATGGGGGTCCGTCGCTCGGCTTTTTCCCCGAGGAAGTTCTCGATGACGACATCGTCGCCTTCGACTGCTACTTGCATCGGGAAGTGAGCATAGTGGACCTCCATTTTGTACTCCCATCCCTCGGTGACGCCGTGAACCATGTTGCGAACGTGGCTTTCGAAGGTGCCAACGGTCGCGGTGGTTTTGGCGTCCTCAGCGTCAGTTTCGATGACGACTGTGTCGTCCTCGACGCTGACAGTTACGTCAGGATACCACAGACGGCGGCTGACGCTGCCGTCTGGGCCCTCGACAGAGAGATCGAGATGGTCTACCGTAGCGGACACGTCGTCTGGAAGCTCGATTTCAGTTCGTGTCATTGTTAGTAGACGTATGCGATCACTTGGCCACCGATGCCCGCCTCGCGGGCCTCGTAATGGCTCATGACGCCGTGGCTTGTCGTGACGATAAGCGACCCGTAGTCACGGGCCGGCAGGAAGCGTTTTTCCCATTTTTCGAACTCGTCTGCACCCACCGAGTAGCGGGGTTTGACGATGCCACATTCGTTGATCGCGCCTTTCAGTTCAACCTCGAACGAGCCGGCTTTGCCGTCATCGACGAACTCGAAGCCGTCGATGTATCCTCGGTCGTAGAAGACCTCGAGGATCGAGCCGATAATGTTTGAGGCGGGCTGTACCGTAATGCCGAGATGGCCAACGCTTTCGGCATTATCGATGCCCGAAAGTGCGCTGGACAGTGGATCGTTGCCTGCCATGATTAGCTGTACTTCTTGAATCCCATGTCTCGGGCGACCTCGCGGAAGCACTGCCGACAGAGGTTGATGTCGTACTTACCGACAAGCCCCTGTTTGCGACCGCAGCGTCGACATTCGAGCTGCTGGCCGGTCTTCGCGTTGTCTCCGGACTGTGTGTCTGTTTCGCTCATTCATTGACCTCCACGTCGAAGGTAGCTTCGACGTAGTTAGCTGCATCCTCGGGGGTCATCTGGTGGCCGCTCGGAATCGACCGGGTCTCTTGGTCTCGCTTGGAGACGCGGTAGCCCGGTCGGACAACCGTCACGGTCACGTCCAACCCGTAGATACCGATCTGCGGGTCGTACTCCTGGCTGGGGAACTCGGTGTGTTCGGCGACGCCGAAGCTGAAGTTGCCGGTGTCGTCGAACTGCGAGGTCGACAGCTCAGTGAGTGGGAGTGCGGTCTCGAGGAATTCGTGTGCATCCTCGCCACGAAGTGTCGTTTTCGCGCCGATTGGATCACCCTCTCGGATGTTGAATTCGGCGATCGTCCGGTTGGCGAGCGTCTGGACGCTGTGTTGGCCCGTGATCTCTTCGAGGATCTCCTGGGCGTTCTGCAGTTCCCGTCCGCCTTCGCCGACGGCCATGTGGACGACGACCTTCTCAATGGCTGGCTCGCGCATTGCGTGGAACTCAGCCTCGCTCATTCGTCATCATCTCCTGTAAAGTTCTCGTCAATCACGACGACGTAGCTTTCGACTGTCTCGAAGCCACCCTCGTCGTTTTCGACAACAACCGTATTCGAGCCACTACCGAGTGTGACCTGAATCTCTTCGACAGTACCGATCTTGCCAGCGTGTTGGCCGTCGACGGCCGTGACGAGTGCGCCCTCTTCGTAGACGAAGTGTGCAACGATCTCTTTGTCCTCGTTGCCGACGACAAGCGAGTCGTTGGTCGCATACTCGCTGCCATCCTCGATGCGGACGTTGGTGCCATCGTGAAGCGTCAACTGGAAGTTGCCGCCAGGAACCTGTGTCTTGTTGACGATTTTGCCGAGTCGGCTCCCTGCCGAATCGCCATCAATCGGCGTCAGTGCGAGGCGTCCACCCTCGTCGGGGAACACACGGTAGTACTCGTCGCGTTCGGAAAACGCAATAATATCGAACATGCCGATGGGTCGGCGCTCGTCGGTGATTGCATCACCGTTGACGAGAATCGAACCCTGGTTCAGGGCATAGCGGGCTTCCTTTTTCGAGTCGACGTAGCCCAAGACGTCCCGAAGCAGGACAAGTAGGGGAACGCCGGCCTCGCCGTGGGGACCTGCACCGGCTTTGACGGTGTAGGTTTCGGTCTTCCGTTCGACCGGCCACGAGTTCGGTACCGAGAGTCGTTTCTGGTGGTTGCTCATTCGTTATCCTCCTCGCTGTCGGCTTCGAGTCGGGCCTT